>Ga0209624_10002343_pt1 | contig 14067 bp, 12 predicted proteins | sample JacPinW_OM2H0_O1_FD_188565 | JGI IMG/M metagenome (GOLD analysis project Ga0209624, IMG submission 188565) | Forest soil microbial communities from Algoma, Ontario, Canada - Jack Pine, Ontario site 1_JW_OM2H0_O1 (SPAdes) (version 2) | ecosystem: Environmental > Terrestrial > Soil > Boreal...
CTATTTTGGATATGGTGCCCAGGAGAGGACTCGAACCTCCACGAATTGCTCCACTGGTACCTGAAACCAGCGCGTCTACCAGTTCCGCCACCTGGGCAAGATGGGTCCGCCTTGCGCGAGGCGCAGAAATGTACGCACTGGGTTGGTGGTTGTCAATCGTGAGACCCCGCCGGCGCCTAAGAGGATCGCCGGCAACATGCTAGACTCAAAACCGGGATGTCATCGTCTTAAACAGGGGGCAGTTTCTACCCTTGTTAACCCGCCAATGAGCAAAACGGGCGAATGAGCGAGAAGAAAAGCACCGCGCAACCCGCTGAGACCGATGCCGCCCTCCGGCAGCGTTTTCTACTGGGCATGAGCCATGCGGCGTGTACGGTCAATGTGGTCACGACCGACGGTGTCGCGGGGCGACATGGGGTCACGGTATCCGCGATGGTCTCGGTTTCGGCAGACACACCTCAGCCGACGCTGCTGGTGTGCATACACCAGCGAAGCGCGGTTGCCGCCGCCGTCCTCGAGAACGGGGTTTTCTGCGTCAATGTGTTGCGGGACGACCAAGCGCACATTTCGGATAACTTCGCGGGTCGAAGCGGTGCTCGCGGCGCCGAGAAATTTGATTGCACAGAGTGGACGACGCAGCTCACCGGCGCGCCACGCGTGTTGGATTCACTGGTCGCGTTCGATTGCCGCGTGACGGCCAGTGAGCGTGTGGGCTCGCACTTCGTGGTGTTCGGCTCAGTCCAGGATATCTTTGTCGCCGGCGGCGGTGCTCCGTTGATCTACGCGAACCGCGCGTACGGGGTGCCGCGGCGGTTCCACCAGCGTCGAACCTCGAGGGGCGCTGCTGCCAAGCTGGCTCTCACCCTCGGCTGCTACCAAGTTTTCGCGCCCTTCGTGGTTCCCGCACTGGTGGCGCGTCTGACGAAGCTCCACCCGGGCATCGAGCTGACGCTGTTGGAGGCCGACCAACAGCACCTCATCGCGAGTCTGCGCCGCAGCGACCTCGAGGTGGCGCTGCTGCACGACTCTGGCCTGAACCATGATCTGAGCGTGACGCCCTTGGCCGAACTAACCCCGTATGTGCTGTTGCCTGAAGGCCATCCGCTGAGCTTGGCGCCGACGGTGGCATTGGAAGATCTGGTCCCGGAGCCTTTGGCGCTGCTCGATATCGAACCCAGCCGGGATTATTTCCTGTCGCTGTTTAGAGATCGGCAATTGGAGCCGAATGTCGGCTTTCGCGCGAAGTCTCTGGAGATGGTGCGTGGCTTTGTAGGACATGGCCTCGGCTACAGTATTTTAGCGGCCAAGCCCGCCAATAGCATGACCTACGATGGACGAGCGCTGGTAGCCCGGCCCTTGAGCGTCACGGTGAAGAACAGCCATCTCGTGCTCGCAACCTTGGCGAGCCGTAAATTGAGTCCCTTGGCTCTGGAGTTCGCGGCGCATTGCCGCACTTTTTTCGGATCAGCCGATGCTCGCGCGCATACCTAGGCACTGTTTGTGCCCGGCGACTCGATATGCGCCCGGCGACTCGCAAAGCTGCTAACCTGGCATCGCAATTCCCACGGCCGGCCGCTCTAAAGCGGAACGTCGAGATTTGCCACCCATCTCACAGGTTTGCCAACGCATGCATCGCCTTCAATTCAGCTTTAATACCGTATGACGCGACGCGGATCGACCGGCTCAAGAGGGCCCAAGCCAAGCCGCGCCGCGAAGGGTGCCACCGATTGGCGCGGCGAGGATCCGAATCTCGAGCTGGAAAAGTCGCGCTATTCGGATCCGATCGCCAGCCGCGAGCTTCTGCTCAAACACCTGGGCGAGGCACCTGAACCGCTGACCGCGGCTCGTCTCGCGAAGCGGCTGGGAATGACCACCGATGCGCAGCGCGACGCCCTGGCCAAACGCCTGGCCGCGATGGTGCGGGATGGTCAAGCCATCGAGGGGCCGAACGGTTTTGCAACAGCGGGCGAGGGCGAGCGCGTCGCGGGCCGGCTACGTGGCCGCGCCAACGGTGATGTCCTGGTGTTGCCGGATGACGGATCGGCGCCCTTGGTTCTCGCTCGGGCCGACACCGCGACATTGATGCACAACGACCGTGTCGAAGTGCTCGCCGTCGGCATGAACGAACGCGGCAGGCGCATCGCCCGATTGATCCAACGCATCGGCGATGCACCGAAGCTCATCGGCGGCGTTTGGCATGCCGGACAAACTCGCGGCCGCGTCGAACCGGAAGATCCGGGCCACTGGTATTCAGTCGAAGTATCGATGCGCGACCGGCACGGGGCGAAGGAAGGCGATGAAGTCGTCGTCGAAGTCACCAAGCGGCCGCAAGGCGAAGCCGCTGCGCAGGGCCGGGTGGTGGAAGTGCTGGACAACTTGAGTCCAGCACACTTGGCCGCGCGTTTTGCGATTCTTAGACACGACCTGCCGCAGGAATTTCCGCCCGAAGTTCTTGACTCCGCGAACTTGTTTTCCCCCGATGTGCTTAGCACAGACCATGCGGGCCGCGAGGATCTGCGGGAGCTGCCGCTCGTGACCATCGACGGCGAGGACGCCAAGGACTTCGATGATGCCGTATACGCGGAGGCTCACGGCGGCGGTTGGCGGCTCATCGTTGCCATTGCCGATGTCAGCCACTACGTGCGCGTCGGCACGCCGCTCGACACGGAAGCTCGGGCGCGCGCCACGTCGGTGTATTTTCCGGATCGCGTCATCCCGATGCTGCCGGAACATCTTTCCAATCATTTGTGCTCGCTGATGCCGCGAGTCGAGCGCTTGGCATTCGTGTGCGACATGCACGTGAGCAAGACCGGCAAATTGAGCAATTCTCGATTTTATGAAGCCGTGATTATTTCGCATGCGCGGCTCACCTACGACCAGGCATGGAGCTACTTGCAGAATCCGCGCGCACATGCCGGCGATGTGGCGCCGGCGGTTGGCGTTTCGTTGCAATCGCTCTACGCCGTGTATGGCGCGCTGAAGACCGCGCGTGACGGCCGCGGCGCGCTGGACTTTCGCGGCGGTGAAGTCAAGGCCCGCATTGGTGATCGGGGCACGATTGAGGGCTTCTATGCCGTGACGCGCAACGACGCGCACCGCCTCATCGAGGAGTGCATGATCGCCGCGAATGTGAAAGCCGCGGTGACTTTGCGTACCGCGAAGGCAAAGAGCCTGTATCGCGTGCACGGCCAACCGGAAGACAAGCGGGTTACGGAACTTCAGAAGGTGTTGAGTGCGCTGCAGGTCGGTGCGGTCTTCTCGGAGAAGCCGACGCCCCGCGAGTTTCGCCAGTTGGTGGAAAGGCTGGCCGCACGGCCCGACGGGCTGCTGCTCGAAGGCTTGGTGATTCGCTCACTGGCACAAGCCGTATACCAACAAACCAATATTGGGCACTTTGGTCTCGCGCTGCAGGAGTACGCACACTTCACGTCTCCGATACGGCGCTATCCGGATCTGCTGGTGCATCGAGCGATCAAAGCGGCGGTTGTGCCGCAGTCCGCATCGGGGCATGCCTACACAACGGCAGAACTGCAGGCATTGGGAACGGAAAGCTCGCAGCGCGAGCGCCGCGCCGATGATGCGTCGCGCGATGTCATGGGGTACCTCAAGTGCCTGTACATGCAACCGCGAATCGGGGAAGTCTTCGATGCGACGATTTCGAGCGCGCTCGAGTTTGGATTGTTTGTGCAGTTGAAGGAAATGCCCATCGACGGCTTGGTGCACATCTCAGCCATCCCGGGGGATTATTGGGAACTCGAAGACGGCGGCTTTGGGCTGGTGGGCCAGCGCACCGGCCGGCGTTGGCAGCTCGGGGACGCGGTGCGAGTGCGATTGAATCGGGTCGATCTTACCCAGCGGCAAATCGATTTCGAGTTGGTCGATGCCGATGCCTCTGCAAGCCGCGGTACCGTGCGCGCACCCAGGCGCGGCGCCGACAGCGCGAGCCACGCGCGGCGCAACGCCGGTCAGAGCCGGCAGCGGCGCGGCGGAGCAAAACGCGGCGGGCGCGGCGGTCGTGGCTGATTCGAAGCGCAACTTTGTTTATGGATTGCACGCCGTCAATGCCGCGCTCGAACGAGCGCCGGAACGCGTGCTGGAACTGTGGATGGTTGAGACCCGCGATGACGCTCGCACGCGCCATCTGAGGGAGCGTGCCGAGAGGGTGGGCGTGCATGTCCACCCGGTCTCCGGCGATGCGCTGACCAAACTCGTTGGCGATGTGGTTCATCAGGGTGCGGCGGTGGCCATGCGTCCTTTGAAGGCCTGGGATGAGCACGATCTGACTGAAGGCCTCAGTCAAATGACGGTGGAACCCTTGCTGCTGATTCTTGATGGAGTCACCGACCCCCATAACCTAGGCGCCTGTCTGCGGACGGCGGACGCGGCCGGGGTTCACGCCGTGGTGATCCCAAAGGATCGGGCCGCCTCGGTCGACGGCGTGGTGCGCAAGGTGGCCGCCGGTGCCGCGGAATTCATTCCCGTCGCCAGCGTGACGAATTTGGCACGCACCTTAGAAGTACTCAAAGAGCGGGGTATCTGGGTGGTCGGCACCGACGGTGAGGCGGAAAAGACCCTCTACGCGGCGGATCTTAAGCGGCCTTTGGCATTGGTACTGGGGGCCGAAGGCAGTGGCATGCGGCGGCTGACCAAGGATAAGTGCGATTTTTTGGTGCGCATACCCATGGCGGGGCACACTCCCTCGCTCAATGTGTCGGTGGCGGCGGGAATTGCGCTATTTGAGGCCGTGCGCCAGCGCGCGGGTTGACCAAAACCCCCATTAAACGTATCCTTCGCGCTCTTTTTTGCCGGGCAACCGGTTTCGCTCCTTGCCTCACCGCTCGCAACGGGAGGCTAAACCCTTAGGGAGATACAATGCGGCATTATGAAATCGTGCTTCTGGTCCATCCGGACCAGAGCGAGCAAGTTCCTGCGATGGTCGATCGCTACAAAGGCATGATCAGTGCCGGTGGCGGGTCGGTGCATCGATTCGAAGATTGGGGCCGGCGCCAGCTGACTTTCCCGATCTCCAAAGTGCACAAAGCGCACTACATCCTATTGAACATCGAATGCGATCAAAAGACCCTGGCTGAGCTCACCGGCTCGTTCCGGTTCAGCGACGCGGTGCTGCGCAGTCTGGTGGTCAAAATGGACGAAGCGGTTACCGAGGCCTCTCCGATGGCGCGAGCCCCGGATGAGAACGCCCGCCGTCATGATGATTTCGGCGACGATGGTGACGACGATGACATGCCCATGGGCATGCGGTAAAGGAGAGGAACATGGCACGTTTTTTCCGTCGCAAGAAGTTCTGCCGATTCACGGCAGATGACGTCAAGCAGATCGATTACAAAGATCTCGCCACGCTCAAGAGCTATATCACTGAAACCGGCAAGATTGTTCCCAGCCGCATCACGGGCACGCGCGCGCACTATCAGCGCCAGCTGCAGCTCGCGATTCGCCGGGCACGATTCCTGGCTCTGCTGCCCTACACAGATCAGCATTAAGGTAAGCGAAGGCACATGGACATCATATTGTTGCAGAAGGTCGCGAACTTGGGTTCGATCGGCGATCGCGTCAAGGTCAAGTCCGGTTACGCGCGAAATTTCTTGGTTCCCACCGGCCGCGCCACCATGGCGACGCCGGCGAATATCGCCAAGTTCGAAGCGCAGCGGCACGTACTGGAAGCCAAAGCAGGCCATGAGCTGGCTGCAGCCCAGGCGCGCGCCTTGAAGTTCGAAAACTTCAAGCTGGAACTCCGGGCCAAGGCCGGCACCGAGGGCAAGCTGTTCGGCTCGATCGGCACCGCCGATATCGCCGAAGCGGCAGTCAAGGCCGGCCAGCCGATCAGCCGCAGTGAAGTGCGCATGCCGACGGGACCGATTCGCTCCACGGGCGAGCACCAGGTTCAGCTGCACTTGCACGCGGACGTGAATGTGACCTTGTTGGTCACAATCATCGCCGAAGAGTAGCTTCCGGCATCGCGTACCGTTAGGGTAGCGCATGTCCGCTCGGGTCATTAATCGAACCCTGGGTGCCGGCGACGGCCTGCGCCTACCGCCGCATTCCATCGAGGCGGAGCAATCCGTACTCGGCGGCTTGATGCTGGATGCCGCCGCCTGGGATCAAATCGCCGATCGCGTCGTCGCCGAAGATTTTTACCGCAACGATCATCGATTAATTTTCGAAGCCGTTGCGGTTTTGATCGAGCGCAGTCAACCCTGCGATGCGGTAACCCTATCCGGACATCTGGAAAGTCAGGGGCTGTTGGACCAGGTCGGCGGCTTGTCCTACTTAGGGTCGCTGGCGCGCGATACGCCAACCACTGCCAATATTCGAGCGTACGCGGATATCGTGCGCGAACGCTCCGTGCTGCGGCAGCTGGTTACCGCGGGCAATCTGATCGTCGGTTCTGCACTGGAGCCGGAAGGCCGCGAAGCGCGCGAAATAGTCGATGAGGCTGAGCGGGCAGTGTTTGAAATTGCCGAACGCGGTTCGCGCGGCAAGATCGGTTTCAGAACCGTCAAAAGCATTCTGCCGGAAGTGGTCAACCGCATCGATGAGTTGTATCACTCTGACGGCTCGCTGACGGGTATCTCGACCGGATTTAAAAAGCTCGACGAGATGACGTCGGGCCTTCAGCCAGGAGACCTGATCATTATTGCCGGCCGTCCCTCGATGGGAAAGACTGCGCTTGCCGTGAACATCGCCGAAAACGCGGCGCTCGGCTCGAACAAGTCGGCCGCGATCTTCAGCATGGAAATGTCGGCGGAATCGCTCACCCTGCGCATGATTTCCTCCTTGGGACGCATCAACCAAAGCAATCTGCGCTCCGGGCGCCTGGAGGAGCAGGACTGGCCGCGAATCGACTCTGCCATGACGCAGTTGGGAAATGCGAAGATCTTCGTCGATGAAACGCCGGCTCTCACGCCCACGGAAATTCGCGCGCGCGCACGCCGCTTGAAGCGCGAACGCGGACTGGACCTGATCGTGGTTGATTACCTGCAACTCATGCAGGTTGCCGGCACCAAGGAAAATCGGGCGACCGAGATATCGGAGATCTCCCGATCCCTCAAGGCACTGGCGAAAGAATTAAAGATACCTGTCATCGCACTGTCGCAGCTGAATCGCGCCGTTGAACAACGCGTCGAGAAGAAACCGGTGATGTCGGATTTGAGAGAATCGGGCAGTATAGAGCAGGACAGCGACTTGATTTTATTGATTTATCGAGAAGAAGTTTACGATGCTAACACCACCCGCAAGGGCATCGCGGACATCATCATCGCGAAACAGCGCAATGGTCCGATCGGTGATGTGCAACTGACGTTCTTAGGTCAGTACACCAAGTTCGAGAACTACGCGCCGGAGTCTTACGCCGAGGGCGTATTTCGGTGAGGTCGCGGTGAGTTTCCCGTGACACCCATGGTGAGCGTGACGATTGACACCGGCGCGCTGCGGCACAACCTCGAAATCGTTCGTCGTCTTGCGCCAAAGTCCCGGGTAATGGCCGTGATCAAGGCCAATGCGTATGGGCACGGACTCGTTACCGCGGCGCGAGCCCTCAATTCAGCCGATGCATTTGCCGTCGCACGATTGGGCGAGGCGCTCACGCTGCGCGACGCGGGCATTAAAACCCGCATCGTCCTGCTCGAAGGTGTCATGGATCGCGAACAGCTCGATGCGGCGGCTGCTGCCGATCTTGAACTAGTGGTGCACTCGCCGGAACAACTCGAGTTGCTCAGTGCCGCCCCTGCCGGCGCTCGCTTCAAAGTGTGGCTCAAGCTGGACAGCGGCATGAACCGCTTGGGGTTTAAAGGCGATGCATTTTATGAAGCGCACGCCACTTTGACATCGTTGCCCTCCGTCCAACAGCCGATTCACCTGTGCACGCATCTCGCTTCCGCCGATATGCCCGAGTTGCCCACCACCGCGGAACAATTGATGGTGTTTACCGCGGCTACCCGTTCGCTGGCCTGTGAGCGAAGCATGGCGAGCTCGGCGGCGCTCATCGGTTTTCCCGACTCACGCGGCGACTGGGTGAGACCCGGATTGATGCTGTATGGCATCTCGCCGTTCAGAGGCGCGACAGGAGCCGATCACGGCTTACGTCCCGTGATGACGCTGTGCTCGCGCGTGATCGCCGTGAAGCATCTCGCCGAGGGCGAGCAGGTTGGCTATGGAGGCGACTGGACTGCGACGCGTCCGACGCGGCTGGCGATCGCATCGGTCGGCTACGGAGATGGCTATCCGCGCAGCGCCGCGTCTGGAACACCCGTACTGGTCAACGGGGAAAGAGCGGGCCTGGTGGGAAGGGTGTCGATGGATATGCTGGCCATCGATGTCACGGACCTGCAACGCTCGGTCAAACTGGGCGACCCGGTTGTCCTTTGGGGTGATGGACTTCCGGTAGAGGAAATTGCCCTGTGGGCGGAGACGGTTCCCTACCCCCTGGTCTGTGGCATCAGTCAAAGAGTCGCTGTGACCTTGCGCGAATAGTTAAATTCGATTGGATTGACCCGCTGATGGCGGGCAGTGCAATATCCATTCGTGAACTCGTATACAAGGAAGTTTTTCGCGATGTGCGCGATGCCGGGCGCGCTATTCTTTCCATTCCTATCACATGCCGAATGCAAGCGCGTGGCGGCCGATCTTCCGGTGAGCATATCCGGCACACGGGCGCTGATCGACGCGAAAATCAACCATCAAGACGTGCGTCTCGTGGTGGATACCGGTGCGTTTTTCAACATGATCAGCGCCGCGATGGCCCAGGAACTCAAACTGAGAGTCGGGCCTGCTCCCTATGGACTTACTCTTCGAGGAATCGGCGGCAACACCGTTCCCTCGGTCGCGACCGCCAAAGTCTTTACCATCGCCAATGTGGACATACCCAACGTCGAATTTCTGGTCGGCGGAAGCGAAGCAGGCAGCGGCAGCTCCGGTCTGCTTGGGCAGAATTTTCTCGTGAACTGGAATGTGGAATACGACCTGGCCAAGGGCGCCATTCGCCTCTTCAGAGACACGGACTGCAGCAAGCAGTTCTTGGCCTATTGGGCCATCCAGAATCAGCAGCCGTATACAGTCACCAATATCGAAAAAGTTTCGCCGCGGTATCCGCACGCCATAGGACATGCCTATATCAATGGGCAAAAGATTAGCGTGCTGTTTGATAGCGGCGCGTACAAGTCATTGCTATCGCTCAAAGCCGCGGCGCGCGCCGGCGTTAAGGTCGACTCGCCGGGGGTGATCGAGGGAGGCCTCACCGGCGGCGTCGGGCGAAACATGGTCATGTCGTACATCGCGCCCTTTTCAAGCTTCAAGTTTGCCGACGGCGAGGAGATCAAGAATGCCCGCCTGCGGGTCGCCGACATCGACATTGGGGTTGCTGACATGTTGATTGGTGCCGATTTCTTTCTGTCGCACCGGATATTTATCGCCAATACCCAGGATAAATTGTATTTCACGTACAACGGTGGTCCGGTTTTCGACTTAAGAGCAACCTCCAAGCCGGCAGCGTCGGATCAAGCGCCCGATGCTTCGGCGGCTCAAACGTCGGACGCCAAAGCGGATGCTCCCGAGGATGCCGCTGCTTTGGCGCGGCGGGGCACGGCCTCTGCAGGCCGCGGCGACGATGAGAACGCGCTCGCGGATTTGACGCGGGCCGTTGAATTTGCGCCGAACAATCCGGACTACCTTTACGAGCGCGCCCACGTCTTCTTGCGGAGAAATGACCCAAAGAAGGCGCTGGACGATTTCAGCGCCGCGCTGCAGCTGCGACCCGACTTCATTCCGGCGCTATTGAGCCGTGCACAATTGCGGATAAACATGAGGAATGTTCCCGAGGCGCGCGCGGATCTTGAGGCCGTTGACAGGATTGCCGCGAAGCAGGCTGATGTTCGCTTTGAAATGGGCATGGACTACCTGCGCGCAGAACTGCTGCCGCCGGCGATCGCGCAATTCGATATCTGGATTGCCGCGCATGGCGAAGATTCCAAAATGGCCATTGCGTTGAGTGCCCGCTGCAAAGCAAGGGCGATGCTGGGAGAAGATCTCTCTGCAGCTCTCAAGGACTGCAATGCCGCGATCAGCCGCAGCGGTAAGCTCCAAAATCCTGATTTCTTGGATAATGTTGCCTTGGTTCGATTTCGGCTCGGAGACTTCGACAAATCGATCGGCAACTATGACGCCGCGCTCAAGATCCGGCCAAAAAACGCCTGGACGCTCTATGGTCGCGGACTCGCAAAACTGAAGAAAAACAATCGCAGCGAGGGCGAAGCGGACATCGCGGAAGCCGTCAAGATCGCTCCCGGCGTGGCAGGCGCATACAAGAGGATGGGACTTGGCATCGGGCCCTGACCTTTGACCGATCCTTGGATGGCGTGCAAACATAGGTCGAATAACGACCAACAGGGAGGGATGATTATGGCAAACCTGGCAAAACACAATTCGATTCAGCGATGGCTTTTGGTTCCGGTTGTGTCGCTTGCGCTGGGAGCGCTGTCCATCAACGCCAATGCCGCGTGCACCCTCGACAGGCTGGTGGAACTCAACGTCACCATGAACGGCATGACGCCGGTGATCAGTGCGCTGATCAATGGCAATCAAATCAAGTTGACCCTCGACAGCAGTTCGTTCTACAACATTATGAGCGCCTCAGGCGCGGCCAAAGCCGGTTTGCAATTGATGCCGGCACCGTCTTGGCTTGCGAGCAAGGGCTCCGACGGCAACGCTCTTCTTTCGGTCGCTGTTGCTGACAACATTCTGCTGGGAGGTCTTCGCGCCAAGAACATCGAGTTCCTAGCAGGCGGCAACGACTCCGGCTCGGGAACCGATGGAGTGCTAGGGCAGTCGCTGTTTCAGAACTATGACGTTGAGTACGACCTAGCCAATGGCGTAATTCGATTGATGCGTCCGAACGGCTGCGGCAAAGCGGGACTCGCTTATTGGGCCGCGGCCGATCAAACCTATTCCTTGGTGGAAATTAACCTGATGACCCCGGCCCAACCATTTGTATCGGGCACTGCGCTGCTCAACGGCTCGCCGATTCGGGTGCTCTTTGATACTGGAGCAAATGCATCGCGGATATCGCCGCAAGCAGCGAGGCAAGCGGGACTCAAAACGCACCCATCGGATCTCATCGACGCCGGTTATTCGCGCGGGATGGGAAGACCGGCGGTGATGACGCACATGGCGTCGTTTGCGAGCTTCAAAGTCGGAGACGAAGAGATCCGTAATCCTCATTTACGGGTCGGCGATACCCGCGATGGCACCGACATGCTGCTGGGGGCGGATTTCTTTCTGTCGCACCGTATTTACGTGTCGAACTCGCAGCATAGGCTGTACTTCACCTACAACGGCGGCCGGGTGTTTAGCGCATCGCGCTGACCATGGCGAGCTTAAGTTTTCCCATGGCGGCAATCGCGATGGCCATGCTGCTCGCCGTCGCGCCCGACGCGCGCGCAGATAACAAATGCAACCTGAACCGAGAGGTCGAAGTACCGATCTTCATGTCGGGATTGCGCCCGTTGATGACGGCGCAAATCAACGGCAAGAACGCAAAGTTCCTCCTGGATAGTGGTGCGGGTTACAGCATGATGAGCACCGCTACCGCCCGGGAATTCAATCTGAAGCTGTCCGGGTCTAACTATACGGTCTCGGGTGTCGGCGGCCAGCAGAAGACATGGTTCACCAGCGTCAAGGATTTTTCCTTCCTCGGCACGACGTTCCACGACGTCGAATTCATGGTCTCGGGGAGCGAGATTGGCAGCGAGGAAGCCGGACTGATCGGTGAGAATCTCCTCGGGCATTTCGACGTTGAATACGATCTGGCCAAGGGGGCCGTTCGCCTTTATAAGCCGCAAGGATGCGAAAGGACGGCGCTCGCTTATTGGGCTGCGGGACAGAGTTTCTCGCTCATGGACATCGAGGCGATTGGCGGCAGCAATGCGCATATCGTCGGTGTCGCCTACGTAAACAGCAAGAAAATTCGTGCGCTTTTCGACACCGGGGCCTCAACTTCGGTGCTGTCCCTGGCTGCGGCAAAGACATTGGATATCGACGTCAATGCGCCGGGTGTAGTCGCGGCGGGTTATTCCTACGGCATCGGGCGGGGCGTGGCGAAGTCCTACATCGTTCCCGTCGCAAGCTTCAAGGTCGGCGACAACGAGGAAATCAAGAATACACGCATCAGAATTGCGGGCATTCGTTTGCCGAATGCCGACATGCTCGTCGGTGCGGATTTCTTCCTCTCTCACCGGGTGTTCGTCTCGAACACCCAGCACCGTTTGTACGTAACCTACAACGGCGGCGCTGTGTTCAATTTGGCCAGCGCCACGCCCACAAAGCCAGGTCCCCTCGAGGAAACGGCTAAGACACCGGAGTGCGAAGCATCCTCAGACTGCGGGGCGACGGCTCCGCCCGCCGCCCAAACAGATCAAGCTCAACCCGGGCCGCAGGCCGCCCCGATCGCCGACAGCGATGCCTCGGAGTATGCACGACGGGGTGCGGCCTTCGCCTCGCGGCGCGACTACGAGAACGCGCTGCTCAACCTGTCGAAGGCGATCGAACTCGAGACGGCAAACGCCCAATATTTGTACGATCGCGCGAACATTCATCTGCACATGCAGCGCGAATCAACGGCCATTGAGGACCTGAATCGCGCCATTGCGCTCGATGCCGGCTATGTGGACGCTTATATCGCGCGAGCAAGGATCTACGCAGGGGAGAAAAAGTCGACCGAAGCGCTCGCTGACCTGGATGCGGCGGAAAAGCTGGCGCCCGCGCAGAGCCAGATCCGCCTCGAGTTGGCCGACCTTTACCTATATCTGGAAAATCCCGGTGCGGCAATCAGGCAGTGGGACCTGTGGATAGACAGTCATCCCGTGGATGCGCACTTCGTCGGTGCGCTGGCACAGAGATGCTACGCAAAGGCGCTGCAGAATAAAAATCTGGATTCGGCGCTGAGCGATTGCAATCGCGCGATGGCCCTTATCGACATGAGAAATCCGGACAATGCCTGGGTGCTGGCGAATCGCGGCTTGGTACGGCTGCGCCAAGGTGCTTTGGACAAGGCGATTTCGGACTTCAATGACGCATTGAAGCTTCAGCCCAAATACGCACGCGCACTGTATGGGCGTGGCGTGGCTTTGATCCGGATGAACAAAGCGAAGCAGGGCGAATCGGACATTGATGCCGCTGCGAAACTCGACAGGACGCTAAAGGACCAAATGCAGCACTACGGTGTAGTGCCCTGACGGGAGCTGTCGCTCTCAAGCTTCCGAAGCAAGCTTAGCTCTCGAAGAACCCCATCTTCACGCCCGCCAGCTGCACGACATCGTTGTCGTTCAGACGGCGCGCTTGTGGTCCGATCGGTACGCCGTTGACCTGCGGATAATCATTTTCCTTACCGCTGTCGACGTGCACGATGAAATAGCCTTCAGCGCGGCGGGTGATCGCCGCGACCTGGACGCCGGGGCGCCCGAGGGTGGTCAGTGCCTTGGTCAGCTCGAGCTCTCGGCCGGCGAACGCCCCGCTGAGCACCTGCAGTTTCGCCTTCGGCAGGGCGGTCGCATTATCGGGAACGCTGGGCCGCTTGGCCGCAACGATCTTGGCGGCCTGGTCGACTGCCGCGCTGACTTTGCGAATGCGGTCCTCACCCTGAGAGCTCGGGGTAATGACCATGGTCTTTTCAAATTCGTCTTGCTCGACATCGCCGTCCTGGCTGTCGACGAAACGCAATTGGTGATGGCCGACGGTGATGACATCGCCGTGCTGCATCGCGTGCTTCTTTATCAGCTTGCCGTTGACGTAGGTGCCATTGGTGCTGTTCAAATCCTCCAAGAAGGAGTCGTTCAGAATGTTGATGATGAGCGAGTGGTGACCGCTCACGGCCGGATTGTCGATACGGATATCGTTGTCCGGGAGGCGCCCTATGGTGTAGCGCTCTTTGTTCATGTTGTATTCCGCGAGGATACTGCCATCCAAGCTGAGCATCAGGCGTGCCATTCAGACTCCCATTCCTTAGCCGAACCATCCCAAGATTTTGTCAAATATACGCCGGTGCGCCGGGAACGGCTC
>Ga0209624_10002344_pt1 | contig 14056 bp, 7 predicted proteins | sample JacPinW_OM2H0_O1_FD_188565 | JGI IMG/M metagenome (GOLD analysis project Ga0209624, IMG submission 188565) | Forest soil microbial communities from Algoma, Ontario, Canada - Jack Pine, Ontario site 1_JW_OM2H0_O1 (SPAdes) (version 2) | ecosystem: Environmental > Terrestrial > Soil > Boreal...
CGAGCGCCTCGCCACCCCCGCCCGGCGCGCGCCGGCCAAGAGCGAACGTGGCGATATTCACGCCGAGCGTGCCGAGCGCGGTGCCGATTCGCCCGATGACACCCGGCACGTCGACATTCCGGGTCAGCAGCATCGTGCCCTCGAGCGGCGCCTCCAGGACCATGCCGTCGAGCGAAACGATGCGGGGCGAGCCATCCTGCCCGACCGTTCCTTCCAGGGTGAACTCGCGGCTGCCATCCTGGACGCCGACTTCAATCGTATTGGGAAACCCGCGCTCGCGACGCCGGATCGTCTCTTCCACTTGCATGCCACGCGCTGTGGCCTCGGCGGGTGCATTCACGAGATTCACTTTTTCGCCGAGCACGGCATTTAGGACGCCGACCAACACGGCGCTGCGAATCATGTGTGAACCCAGCTCCGCGGGCTCTCCTGCGTACCGTATGCGGATGCGGCTGAAGCTCTGCCAGGCCGCCACCTGCGCGACGAATGCTCCCAGCCGTTCGCCCAATTCCATATAGGGCCTGAGGCGCTGGTACTGGTCGGGCGAAAGCGCCGGCATGTTCACCGCGTTGCGAATGATACCTTCGGCTAGATAATCGCGCACCTGCAGTGCGATGGCCGTGCCCACTTCTTCCTGCGCTTCGGCGGTGGAACCGGCAATGTGCGGCGTCGCGATCAGATTCGGCAAGCCGACCAGCGGAGAATTCTTCGGCGGTTCGGTCGCGAATGTGTCCACCGCCGCTCCTGCAAGCTGTCCCGAGCGCAGCGCTTCGGCCAGAGCGGGCTCATCAATCAATTCACCGCGCGCGCAGTTGATCAGACGCCCACCCTTCTTCATTTTCGAGATCGCCGCCGCATCCATCATCTTCTCGGTCGAGCCGCTAAGCGACGTGTGCAGAGAAACCACATCGGACTGCCGCAAAAGCTCATCGAGCGGAAGCAACTCGACCTCCACTTCGCGCGCGGCATCCGGCGTCACGAAAGGATCGTAGGCGACCACTTTCATTTCGAGTCCGCGAGCTCGCCGAGCTACTTCGGTCCCCACGCGGCCCAGACCCACCAGCCCAAGCGTTTTTCCGCGCATCTCCGTGCCCGAAAATGCGGATTTTTCCCATCGGCCTGCCTGGATCGAGGCGTTTGCCTGGGGCACGGCGCGCGCCAGGCCCAGCATTAAGGCAATCGTGTGCTCTGCCACGCTGACGGCATTTCCGCCCGGCGTGTTCATTACCAGAACGCCGCGTTTGGTGGCCGCTTCCACGTCCACGTTGTCCACACCCACACCGGCCCGGCCTATCACCCGAAGCTTCGACGCCTTTTCAAGGAGCGCAGCGGTCGCCTTGGTCGCGCTGCGAATGATCAACGCATCGGCATCGCTAAGTTCGCTCGGAAGCGCGGCGGCTGCCGGCGTGACGACGTCCCACCCTGTTTCACGAAGTAGCGCGATTCCGCGTTCACTGATTTTGTCGGCAACGATAATTTTCATGGGTCACAAGGGTATCGGGCGCACGCGCACGTGTCAATTACGCCCGCCCCTCGCAACGCGTGTGCTACTATTTCGCGCCGGGAGAAGCGCACGAATGAGCTATATCGAACGCATCGAAAAAGACTTGACCGTGGCGATGAGAGAGAAGAGCGAGCTGCGGTTAAGCGTCCTTCGCATGGTCAAGAGCGCGCTGAAGTACAAGGAAGTAGAAAAGAAACGCGCGCTGGATGATCTGGAATCCCTCCAAGTTCTTCAGACGCTCGTCAAGCAGCGCCGCGAATCCGTCGATCAATTCACCAAGGGCGGCCGCAAGGACCTGGCCGACAAGGAAACGAAGGAAATCGCCATCATCGAGGAGTATCTGCCCATTGCGCCCAGCGACGCGGAAATTCAGCGCGCCGTCGAAGACGCCATCGCCGAAGCGGGTGCCGACTCACTGAAGCAAATGGGCGCTGTCGTCAAGGCTGCGCGCGCCCGTCTGGAAGGAAAAAACGTAGACGGCAAGGTTCTCAGCGACAAGGTTCGCGAACGGCTCAGCGGAAAATCCTGAAGTCCTGATCGCTCTAAATTGACGAGAATTATTCGCTCCCCGATTCCAGAACGTCGACCAACTTAATCTGGCCGCTGTGGGGGTTGTCACCGTCTGGCTCGTACTGCACTCTCACTCGGAAACCTCTAAACGATGAGCAGGGATTGAATTCCGCAGGCGGCTTCGTGGCCATCTCGATTCCGAATCTGGCCCCGGGCAGGCAGTATAGCCGATAGGTTCCTGTTGACGTCGTCACCTGCAATTGTGTCGCCGGGTTGCAGCTTGATTGCGTTACGACGCCGGTGACTTCCAGCGTCTTCCGCGAGCCGGAGGTGTCTTCGCCGTCCTGGTTCGGCGTGGAATTCGCTTGGGGCTCATGCGCTGGTCCATCCACACCGGGGTCCGCACCGGCTCCAGCTGCCTCGACATCGGTCTGCATGTGTTGAACACTCTGCAGTGCGGCAATTACTGTGTCCGCCCGAGCAATCTGGTCTGGTCCGATTGAGGAGGCGCGCGCGTGAAGCGCCGCGGTCCTGGCGTCATCGTAGCGTTGCATTCTCCCGAGCACCTGCGCCAGCGCGATCCAATAGGTGGACGTTCCTGGTTCGAGCGCAACGGCTTTTTGGGCAAGCGACAGCGCTTCCGGCAATCGGTCCCGACGTACGGCGAGATAAGTGGCGAGAAGGCCATATGGCGGAGCGAAATCGGGGCTAGCCGAAATCGACAGACGCAAGTCGTCCTCGACCTGCGCGTCGCCCGGCAGCGACTGTCGGCTACCGTTCATGGTCAGGTAAGCCCGGAGGTAGCGCGAGACAGGATTCCCCGGATCGAGTGCAATCGATTGCGAGACGTAGGTAAGCGCTTCGTTCTGTTGCCCGCCGAAGAGCTCCGCGATCGCGAGATTCTGGTAGGCGAGGGGAAGTTTCGGATCGAGTCGCACTGCCTCTTCTAGCCGTGTTATTGCGTCTTGCGTGTGCCCCCTCACGGCATCAAACCCACCCCAATACGCATCGACGTCCGCTGCGGAAAGCATTCTTGAATGAAGATCCGCGTCCGGAACTTTCGGGGGTGCGGGGGTCTCTAGATCATAAAACTGATAGTTGCTGACATACTTCTGCAGGGTCTTCTGCAATGCTTCGAGGTCCCCGAACGCTTTCGAAGCCGCTTCTTGCTCGGTTGCGCCAGCCCCGATCGCGCTCAAATAGTTGACGAGCAACTGTCTGTGTGCCGCTTTGTCGGCCAACATGAAGTAGTGCGTCAATGCCCAAGACTCGGCGTAGAACTCCGACGTTTTCTCCTGCTCGTTGTAATACGGGGAGCTGTGATCCACCTTGAATAGAACGTCGAGTGGTATGAGACGGTTCTGCCTGAGTTCCGCTACAAGGCTTTCGCTAGCTTGCCCGGTGTACGCTACCTTATCGGTAATGCGTGAGTTTCCGAAAAACTCCGCCAGTCCTTCGGCGAGCCAGACTGGAATCGCAGGGAAGTAAGGCAGCGTCAGAGAGTGGTAATATTCGTGATAGAGAGTTTCGTAGGGGTTTTCGCCTTCCGCGCTGATGACCACCGCGGCATAATACTGGCCCAAACGGCTGAAAAATATTCCGGAAGGATGCGTGTGGCCCTTGGTCCAGTACTCCGGCAAAAGCTCGCGAAGGGAATCTTCGTCTTTTACGGCAAAAATGGTAATTACCGGGCTCGGCGCGTTTTTCGCGATCGTGATGACTCCGCGGAATAGATTGCGCACCTGCTCGAACTGGACTGCTACCTTGCGCGCGTCACTTTCGCCCGCATTGCTGACGACAATGAAATGTGGACTGCGCACCTCGATCCATGTCTCGTGCCTGGCGCCTCGCGCTGGTGCAGGCAGCAGCAGAAGGGCAGCTAACAGCGCGGAGCTACGTAGCGATAACATAACGTGTAAACCCGTTTACTATATTTTTTCGTGGCACGTCAACGCAAGCCGAAGAGTTGTACGCTAACCTGACAAGACTCGTTTGCCTCTGCCCGGGTCGTTTCTCAAGAAAACATGGATGGCAACGCTCTGAGCGACCGGGTTCACCAACGCCTCAGCAGAAAATCCCGACGCCCGCTTCAGCCACTTTTCATGGATGATGGGCAGACTCCATCAGGGAGCCGCACGCCGCAGAAGTGCGGTGGACCCTTGATCCTCGGCGATTTCTTTCAGGAAGCTCTGGATCTCCGGGAGTTTCTCGGTCGGAACTTCGACGTCCTTGATCTCAAACGTCCGACGGTAGTGCAGTACGCCATCCGCCACTTTGATCTCGCTATGGTACGACCCATAGGAGCAGTCCAGCTGCACGGCCGCCGGAACCCCCTCCAATATGAAACCTGGCGGGAGGGTAACGTCGAACACATCGTCCTGATGTGTGGCTTCGTGGAACTCGATGGCATATTTGCGCGGCTTTTGCTCCGTAAACAGGCGCAGCATGTAGGTCTCGTTATCGCCTACGACGCGAGGCCGGAACAGGAGCAGATTCCCGGAAGCGGTTGCGTATTGCCGAGAGACGAACTTGTAAGTGAGAACGAAGTTCTGATCGTATGCCTCGAGATTGCCCAGCGACGCACCGGTGACCACGTAATCGCTCAGAAAAGTTCCCAGGTAGCTCTCGATTACTTCCAGGCGCTTAGCCGGCTGCGCGTCGAGGAACTCCTCGCGTTTATCAGACGCGGGACCTCCCCACTCCAGCTCTTTGACCTCACCGGACAGATCCCCGGTGGCGCTTAAACTAAGCGTGGCCGTCCGGAGCAATCGGTTAGATGCGGGCGCAGACAGTGGCATCGAAACCAAAACGCCGCCCTGGCTGGTCACCACCAGGCCGTGGTTGTTTTGGAGGTACCACGGCAAGTAACCGAGTGGCACGTACTCGTTTGTCGGGTCAAAAAAGAGCAGGCGGCCCAACTGGGGGTCGCCAACCAGGGCGAAGAAAGAAAGATTGTTGATTCCCTCCGGCAGTCGGATGGCCACAATCACGTGATCGAATCGCATCGAAGGATAGTCCGGCCGCACGATGCCTCGCTGGTCGTCGACAACCACGTAGTAGGCTTCGATCCCGATTTCGTGCAGCATTGTGATCAACAGGGTCGCTTTGTCTTTGCAGTCTCCGTATTGATGGGCAAAGACATCGCTCGCTGGATGGGGTTGGTAGCCGCCGATGCCAAGTTCGATCGCGGCGTAGCGAATTTTCCTTTGTGCGAATTCCGTGATGGCTCGCATTTGGGCGACCGGATCGGAAATTCCCGAGGTCAGCTCGGCTACTTTCTGCTTGATCTCCGGCGACGGATTGCGAGTCGATTGAGTGAGGCCGGCGTACCAGAGCCCCAAATCATTCCACGAACCGGTGGTTCTAGCGCGCATTGCAGGATCACGCGGAAAATACTTCAGTCCGATGCGTCCCGCGACGGCCTCCCATGGCGGCATGGCGGGCTCAATATCCACCGCAGGGATGTCGTTGACCTCCCAAATATATTGATTCCCGCTTATCTGAGGCTTCTGCTCCGGATAATTCATCCATCGAGCCGTGTATTCCCAGCCGGAGGGAATTTGCAGGATCAGCCGCCCGTGCCTGAGCGGAATTGTGTTCTGGAACCACCAATCGTCCTCGAAGACGAAGGGGCGTTTTTTCTGCAGGTATTCGAATCCGACGATGCTGCCTGGGTTCGCATCGGTGAATTTCTGAACCTTCATTTTGGCGTCAGAATAGATTTCATAGGTGGTCGTGCTCAATTCAAAAGAATCTTTGTCTCTCAGGGCAAATTCATGTCCTTCTGGCGTGATGGTCCAGGCATTGAAGGAACTCACTTTGGTCTCGTTATCGAACGGTACTCCGGCGACGCCGTACGTATCCCTAGCCTCGGGGCGCAAGAGCTTGTAGGCGACCCGGCGCCGTGTGTCGATTTCACCATTCTCCATCACGGTGGTCTGCAATTCGTCAAGCAGCTGGATGGCGATCGTATCAGCCGGATAATCGGCAAGCTTTTCGTTCGCCAGTGCGCGAAGCCAATCCGGGGCAGAATCGGCGGTGGCGCGCGGGGAAGCGCACAGAAACACCAAGGCGGCGCCCAACGCCAAGAGCAGAAAGCGGCAAGCGCCGCCTCGGTTATCGTCCGGATTGCAGCATGAGCGGCGCACTATCATCCGTTTTCACCTTGCTAAAGAAATTTCGCAACCCGGGATAAGATTCCTTGGGATAGCGGATTCCTTTCACCGCGAGAAGCCGCTTAATTTCGACACGATCCGGCTGTGCTACCGCTGAAATTTCATATGACAGCGGACCCGGATTCAATTTTTGCGGATCCGGGACGGCGAGGGCCTTATATCCAAGCGGGCAGTGAATCACTAGGTCGTCTGACACCTGATAGGGGTAGGGAAAATCTACCTCGTTGACGCGACTTTGCGATTGAAAAAGGCCGATCTCGGTCGCCTGGAAGAGTTCAAGAGGAAGCATGATCCGTTGAACCGCCCCGTGAGCGGTTGACGAAGACTTGAACGTACCTTCGACATGGAGCGGGGCGTCTAGCTGATCCCAGTTGGCGATGCTGGTGACTTCGAACGTCGTATCGACCGCCAGCCATTGCTTGATTTCATCTCCGAGAACTTTTCTTCGGCCGGCTTCGTCTTCGTCGCGATTGTCGAGGCGGCGCGAAGCCCCCTGGAGGCCGCTGAAATCCACCTGAATCTTGCCGTTCATTTCCAGGTCATTGTCCACGGTAAAGTCGGCGTGACGCGTGATCTCAGCGTCTGAACTCGCCAGCGGCGTGGTCATAATCATCTCGCTTCCGTCCTTGGTCGCGCGAATTCCGCTCGCCGCCGATTCATACCAAGGAAGCACCCCGAACGGATAGTAACGGGACGCGGGATCCAGGTAATACTCCTTGCCGCCTGCGCGTACCCAGACAAGCTCGTCGTTCAGGTCGTAAAAAGCCTGCCGCTGGGGAAAAAAAGGCCTGGAATAGAGCGCCGCCACCCGAACATCCGCAGCTTCAAAACCCGCCGCGCGCGCCAAACCGATGAGCAGATAATTGATTTCAACTCCGTGGCCGTAGTTGTGGTTGAGCACGTCGCCGACGTTGAAGTTAGGCTTCAGTTTTTCTACCTGTTCTTCCTTTTCGGTCTTGCTGTCTTCCATATCCAGGTTGCGTATTTTCAACGTGCGAGCGTAGAGTTTCCTGAGTTTCGCGTCCGGCGAATCGCTGTTGCTCACGTCTTGAGAGAGCTCCGCTGCCAACTCCTTCTTCTTGTCTACGAAACGGTTGACGCCTTCGCTCCAGCTCTTGCCGATTCGTTTCCAGTATTGATCGACCGTCTCTTGAGAGGGTTCGCTGCGATCCCTGTAATAGAAGTCGACGGCAGCCTTCAGAGCCGCGTCTGGAGGCATCAGAGTCTCTTCTTCAATTCCGGGAAGGTCATGAACTTCGAGTACATACCTATCCTTGACTTTCTGAGGATTTGAACCGGCGGGCATGGCGTATGTGCGGATGCCGAAGCCCGGCGCACCGGGTGTATCGTCCCATCTGGTTGAGAAACGGGCTAGACGGGTAAAAAGTTCCGATTGAATGGTCCAGTAGAAGTTCTGGTAGGTATCGGGGTCATACTGTTCACGGTATCGGTACTCGATGATCGAGCCGGGCTGCACGTCCGGCATCGTGAACGTCTTGGCCAAATATTTGATGCCGTTGCCTTTCACGATCTCCTTGTCGAAAGGCTTGCCGTCGAATTGAACGATGCTGCCGTCGGGGCGAATCGTCCGAGCGCGAAGATTCTCGATCGATTCTTGGCTCCTGTCATACGGGATTTCGATATCCGCCCGCTTTTTGACTCCCGATGAAGTAAACACCTTGATGCGAAGGTAGTTCTCAACTCTCGATGGCTTTGCGTCGACGCTAACCTCGCGGTAGAACACCATCGCATCCGCGCCGGGCTGCTTGGGATTGTCCTTCAACGCAAGGTCCTCGGGCAGAACCGGGAGCCAGTCGTCGGCTCGCGAGAGGCGCGGCAGGGCCGCGAACATAACAATAAGGATGATGACGCCACACATAGTTGTAGGGATTCGATTCATGCGAGTTTCCTCGTCTTTCCGCTGCAGCAGGCAGCTCCGCGGCGGGGACTGCTTTCCGGGAGTGCCCTTCGCGCCTAGTTTGCAGGTAGTGACGTGTGTCCCACGCTATCCCGGGGCGCCGCGTCCTGTCAATTCATGCCGTCGATCGAGTCGTAAAGGTAACTCGGCGTCAGGCGAAGGTTGACCGAACTACAGGTCGCCAGACGGGGCGCTCGTCGCTCGAAGGATGCCCCGGGTACCCAACCGAGACAGAGGCTCGGGAATGGCGGATTGCGCCTTGCCTGTCCAGGCGCGTGATGCTAACTTGCCCGCTCTGCAGCGCCTTATCCGGCGCGCAACAGCACTGGCTTTCGGCAGGACAGCAAGGGAGGAAAAGCGTGGCTACGAAGCCCTGGAGTTCGACCGCACCGCCGGCCGAGTTCCGTCCGTATGTGGACGCGGAAGAAAACGTCCGGGAATTCAGTTTTCGCGCGGTTTTACTGGGCTCGTTGTTCGGGATTCTGTTCGGAGCCGTTTCCGTATACGTCGGCTTGCGCGCCGGTCTCACTGTTTCCGCCTCCATCCCGATTGCCGTCCTTTCGATCAGTATCCTGCGTGCTTTTGGGCGCTCGACAATTCTTGAGAACAACATTGTGCAGACGACGGGCTCAGCCGGGGAATCGGCCGCCGCGGGCGTAATTTTCACCATGCCAGCCCTGATTTTCCTCGGCTATTCCCTGAACACCGAGTACTGGCGGATCTTTTTCCTGGCCCTGCTTGGAGGAACGCTCGGCGTGTTATTCATGATTCCGCTCCGGCGGCAACTGATCGTGAAGGAGCACGGGAACCTCACGTTTCCGGAAGGCACGGCCTGCGCCGACGTGCTGGTGGCCGGAGAGCGCGGTGGGTCATTTGCGGGGAGGGTTTTCTGGGGCCTAGGACTGGGCGGCGTGTACACGTTCTGCATGAACACTCTGGGGATGTGGCCAAGCCAACCGGAGTATCAACCGGCGTGGCTGCCGGGCGCGTCGTTTCGCGCTGCCATCACGTCGGAGTATCTCGGCGTCGGCTATATCATTGGCCCGCGCGTGGCGGGAACGCTTTTCGCCGGCGGTGTGATCTCCTGGCTTGTGCTGATGCCCGCGATTCGTTTCTTCGGCTCGCTTGCTCCCAACGTGCCGCTGTATCCGAGCACTGTGCCTATTCCTCAGATGTCGCCCGATATGCTGTGGGCTAGCTACATCCGCCCGATGGGCGCCGGAGCGGTCGCAGCATCAGGGCTGATCACCCTGATCAAGACTCTTCCCACGATTATGTCGGCGCTCACGGCGGGGTTGAAGGACATGCAGGCGAAACGCACGGCGATTGCGGAAACGAACCGGACCGAACGGGACCTTTCGATGCGGTTCGTGGTCGTGGGGTCTCTGGTGATTCTGGTGATGATGTGGGCGCTGCTTAAATTCAAGCCGATTCCGGGTGCGCAGACTGGTGCGTTCGCGAATCTGATCGCCGCCGTCTTCGTAATTGTATTCGGATTCTTGTTTGTCACCGTGGCATCGCGGATTAGCGGACTGATCGGAAACTCGTCGAACCCGATCAGCGGCATGACGATTGCGACGCTGATGGCAACCTGCGCGATGTTTCTGGTCGCGCACTGGACGGCGAATGCCTACGCCGTGCTCGCGCTCACGATTGGCGGCGTGGTGTGCATCGCAGCGGCCATCGCCGGCGCCACATCGCAGGATTTGAAGACCGGATATCTGGTCGGCGCGACCCCCATGTACCAGCAGATCGCCCTGGTGATCGGCGTCATGGTTTCATCGTTTGCCATCGGCGGCACGCTGATTCTGATGAACGTCGGCTTGGCACAATACAAACCGATCCAGATCGCGCTGGACGTCAACAACTTGCCGACCGGTGTTGAGCGCCAGGACAACAGCTACGTCCACGAAGGCAAGACGTATGTGCTGGTGAATTCAATCGGCTCAAGCGAAATCCCCGACGGAAAATATCTCTACGATTCAGACACGCACGAGATTGAAATCCAGTGGGTGCAGGGAATCGGCAGCGCGCAGGCTGCCGCGCCGCAGGCGCGCCTGATGGCCACGGTGATCAGCGGGATTTTGAATCAGCGGCTTCCCTGGCGGCTGGTGTTTCTCGGCGTGTTTCTGGTGATCGCGGTTGAGCTGCTCGGGATCCGCTCGCTTCCCTTCGCAGTCGGCTCCTATATATCCATTGCGACGACCATGGCGATGTTTGCCGGAGGCCTGGTGCGGTGGCTGGCCGAGCGCGGACAGGAGAAGCAGACGGGCGCGGAAAGTGAAGTCAGCTCCGGCTCCCTGTACGCGAGCGGACTGATTGCCGCCGGGGGCGTGTTTGGACTGCTCGCCATCGTGATCAACCTTCTGCAGGACCCGGAACTGGGCAAACACGTGCCGCATTGGGTCGCTGCTGTGCTGCGCGTTCCGTGGCCGGCGGGAATGTTCGCTTTCGGGCCGACATTCATGCCGCACCTCAGCCAGAAGATGGGGCTCGGCGTGGTCTTGTTCGTCGCCCTGGCGATCACGCTGTTCGCTTCCGCACGGAAAAAACTGAAGCAATCCTAGCTGCACGCTTGAGAGAATTCCTACCGGGGCGAGGCCTCTCGCAGAAATCTTGCGGCTTCCTCAGGCGGCGTGGGATTGATGTAGAAACCAGTGCCCCATTCGAATCCCGCCACCTTGCTCAACTTGGGCATCATCTCGATGTGCCAGTGATAATGGTCGTTGGTTTCCTCGCCGATCGGCGAGGTATGTACTACGAAGTTGTATGAGGGGAACGCGAGAGCCGAGTCCAGGCGTCCCAGAAAATTGCGCAAGACCTTGGCCAGCGCACCGTAGTGCGGCGTGGGCATGTGCTCGAAGGCCGAGCTGTGCTGGCGCGGCAAAACCCAGGTCTCGAACGGAAACCGCGGCGCGTACGGGGCTAGGGCGATGAAGTGATCATCATTCAGGATCACGCGCGATTCGGTGTCGATTTCCTGGCGGATCATGTCGCAGAAAATGCAGCGCTCTTTCTCGTCGTAGTAGTGCTTCGAGTTATCGACCTCCTCGCGCACGCGCTTGGGCACGATCGGCAGCGCGATCAATTGCGAATGCGTGTGCTCAAGCGATGCGCCGGCCGGCTCTCCGTGGTTCTTGAAAAGCAGGATGTAGCGGAAACGGCGATCGTTCTTCAGATCAAGCATGCGGTCGCGATAGGCCCACAGAGTTTCCTCCAGTGCCTTGACCGGCATGGACGCAAGCGTGAGCTGATGGTCGGGTGTTTCGACGATTACTTCGTGCGCGCCCACACCGTTCATGCGGTCAAACAGGCCTTCGCCTTCACGGTCGAGCCCCCCTTCGATACCCAGGGCCGGAAACTTATTCGGCACGACGCGCAGCGACCACCCGGGCGTATCTCGCCCGCTCCCGTTGCGTCCGTACGCAAGCACTTCAGAAGGGGTCTTGCCTTCATTCCCCGGACAAAAGGGACAAACCCCGATTCCCTTGATCTGAACGCTTTCGCGAACAAAATCCGACGGGCGCCTGTTTCGGTCCGAGGAAATGATGACCCACCGGCCAGTAATTGGGTCTCTGCGAAGCTCCGGCAATCTAGCCTCCTGGATTACGCGCGCCGTCCATGATGGGCTAAACACCGACCCTGGGCAAACATTTTACTACGCCGTACTCGCGCGGAGGGACCGGCGTGGGTCCGGCCCCTTCAGAAACCATCGCATCCGGATCCAGACGCGCGGCCGGACATGTCCGGGTGAGGTTCACCAGATCAAAGATGGAGCGCGAGACCATTCGCGTGGTTGCGAACCGGTGCTGGCGTTTTGGGCCCGGAACGAATCCACCCGGGCAGCCGACCCATGAAACTAGAGCGAGCGCTCGGCCTCGCTGATGCAGGCATCGAGCGTGCGCAGCGCAAAACCGACCTGCTCCTCGTCAATCACCAGCGGAGGCGCGAGTCGTAGGGAATTTTCTCCGGCGCCTAGCACGAGCAATCCCTTCCGGTAGGCAGCATCGATGATCTGGTCGCGGATTCCGGGCGCCTTCTCTTTTGTTTTTTGATCCCGCACAAATTCGATACCGATCATCAATCCCTTGCCGCGAATGTCGCCCACGCTTTTGTGCCGCTCGCGCCATCCGGCAGTTTCACCGAAGATAAATTCGCCCATGCTGGCAGCGTTTGCCATGGCATTCTGCTCAAGCACGCCGATGGTCGCAAGAGACGCAGCAATGCAAACGGGATTGCCGCCAAATGTGGAAGCGTGCGCGCCGGGTTTCCAATCCATAACGTCCGCTTTGGCAATCACGGCGCACAGAGGCATCCCCGAGGCGATTCCCTTCGCTGTGCAAATTATGTCTGGCTCGACTCCGGCGTGATCGACCGCCCACCATTTGCCCGTGCGGCCCATCCCGGATTGCACTTCGTCGGCGACCAGCAGGATGCCGTGTTTCCGGCACACACGCTCGAGTCCCTGCAGAAATTCCGGCGGGGCCGGGAGATATCCGCCCTCGCCCTGAACGGGTTCGATAAAGATCGCCGCGACATCGGAGGGATCACAGAGTCGCTTGAAGAGCTCGTTCTCGATGTACGCCAGCGCATCGGCCGATGCATTTTCCGGGCGCACGCCGTAGGCTCCGCGATACGTGTTCGGATAGGGCGCGTGAAAAACTCCTGCAAGCAGAGAACCAAAATGCTTTCGCTGCACCGCCTTGCTGGCGGTCAGCGATAGCGCGCCGAACGTGCGGCCGTGAAAGGATCCGTGAAACGCAATGAATTTGTCGCGCTTGGTGTGGTACCGCGCGAGCTTCATCGCGGCTTCGACTGCCTCGGTGCCCGAATTGCCGAAATAGACGCGCTTGGCGCTCTTGCCGGGGGCAATTGACGCAAGCTTCTCGGCAAGCTCCACCATGCCCTCGTAGTAGAAGTCGGTGCACGACATGTGGATCAACTCGGCGGCTTGCTTCTGGATTGCAGCAACGACCTGCGGATGGCAATGCCCGGTCGCGACGACGGCGATTCCCGCAGCGAAGTCAAGAAAGAGGTTCCCGTCCACGTCCTCCACCATGGCGCCGCGGCCAGTCTTTGCGACCAGCGGATAATCACGCGTGTAGGACGGCGAGACCACGTTGTGGTCGCGCTCGACAATTTCCTTCGCTTTCGGGCCTGGCAGAGCAGTTACAAGGTGCGGCAGCTTCCGTTTCTTCTCAGCAACTTGCATGTGTTCCTCCGGAACTACACGAATCTTTTGCGCACGAAAGGGTTTCCACCGCGGCGTGCGGGTCCCATCCTAGGAGGAATGAAAATTAGGCTGCGCCGAAAAGATTCGGCCGGTCCAGAGAAGGTTGGCTATGAAGTAGGTGCGCGCGTTTTGAGGAAAATTTCATTTGTACTTCCAACGGACGCTTCCGTCCTTTAAGTCTTCCACTAGGATACCAGAATCTGCGAGTTTCTGCCGGATCTCATCGGCGCGCTTGAAGTCGCGCCGCTTCTTTGCCGCCTGGCGTTCCTCGATCAGCCCATCCACTTCTGCGGCAGGCATGCGCGCTTTCTGGGGCGAAAAGCCGAGCTTGGCGAGCTTGGCGTCGTCATCGTCCTCAAGCAGCGCCAGCACGGAGTCGAACTTCTCCATCGCAGCCACGGCGCGCGGCGCGTCTTGCTGGAGAAACACTCCCTGATCCATTGCAGTATTGACGTCGCGGACCAGATCAAAAATCGCCGCAAGTGCCATCGCCGTATTGATGTCGTCGGCGAGGCCCGCGTCGAAATCATTCTCTGCCTCGACGATCCGCTTTTCGGTTTCCGGATTCGAGCCGGGCGGGAACTGCGCGGTCCGGAGGCGCGTCACGAAATTCCGCAGCCGCTCGGTCGAATTCCGCGCCTGTACGATGCCTTCCTCGGTGAAGTTCAGCTGGCGGCGGTAGGGGACCGAAAGCAACAGAAAGCGGATCGTGGACG
>Ga0209624_10002345_pt1 | contig 14051 bp, 13 predicted proteins | sample JacPinW_OM2H0_O1_FD_188565 | JGI IMG/M metagenome (GOLD analysis project Ga0209624, IMG submission 188565) | Forest soil microbial communities from Algoma, Ontario, Canada - Jack Pine, Ontario site 1_JW_OM2H0_O1 (SPAdes) (version 2) | ecosystem: Environmental > Terrestrial > Soil > Boreal...
CGAGCCCGGGCATTCACTGATGCAATGCTGGTCGCAGCCGCCAACGCGCTGGCGGCCGCCGCGCCCGCCGGCCAGCTGTTACCCGACCCGCTGGAGCCCTCGATTCATGAGCGAGTATCGCAAGCCGTCCAGGCGGCCGTCGCCCGCGCGGATCAGGCACGGACCGGGGACGCCGAGCGCCCCGCGCTCGCGCCACGATAAGACGGGCTTGCCGCTGCGACCGATGCAGCGGCCGGCCCTTAGATTGCCTGCGCTACGCGGCGGTGCACTAGGCCTGGACTGAGGCGCGCGGTCGCGCGCCTGAGCTGAATCAGCGAAACGATATGTAGCAGAATCGCGAGCGGCACCAGGAAGGTCGGAATCAGGACGAGTGGGAACATGGAGATAAGCTGGTTGGGGTGGTCGAAGGCAAATGTCTGAACGGGGGACGGGGATGTGAGGAATCCTGTCGTCAGCGCTACGACCAAATCCACAATCCCAAGCAGATTCCATTGCAATACGCTGCGTGAGCGAAGCTGCTGCCGGCGCGCGGCGCTGATCCCAATGGCTAGCCCCGATAGTCCGATCGCCATATCGCCGGCCCCGGCTGGCAACGCGAAGGCACCCGGTAAGAGACTGGAGGCGTAGAGAATCAGGAAGATCACACCCTCCACGCGGAAGACCTGGACTGCGATGACCCACTCCCGCGGCGTGACGTCAATCGCCCGTGACACGACCGGCGAGCGCCAGAGGATCAGGCAACCGACCAGTATCGGGATGACAATTCCAAACTCGATGGTCGGCAGTCGGTCTCCAGGGACGTGATACACACCCAGAGACGCAAGCGCCACGGCCAGTGCAAACCAGGCGGTCAGGACAAGCGACGTTGCCTGCACGGTCCGCCTGCGCTCCCTCACCGGCCAACTGGCGCGTTTGAGCGCCTGATTCAGGCCGAAGATTACGGCCGCTATAGTACCGATGCTGCCTGTTACAACGAAGAACGCGAGATAGCTTGGAATGGTCACGGTGCCTCCTCGGCATGAACACTGCCTGCGAAAAATAGATGTGGATGCATGTCATAACCCCGGCAGGACGACTCAAGCCGCCGCATCTGGGGACATCGCCGCTGACCGCCGTATCGCCACCGCGGGCGACGCGCGGCTCCAGCGGCTGAACGCCGAGGCCAGCACTCGACCGAGCCCGTCGACTCGGTCGAGCTGGGATGCTCCCGTCCCCGATCAGTCACCTCAGATGCCCCGACTGCTTCGTGCCGTGACGGTTGATGCCGCGTCCGTATTTGAGACCGGTGCCGCCACGCGACCTGCAATGCCCGCAGACTTTGGCTTGGCCACGATGAACTGACGCGCCTGTTCCAGAGGGTCAACGCGAGTGTTGCCTGGGGAGGCGACCGTTGCCGTCACTCGGGCCCGGGCGTCGGTCGCAGCCCCGCCGTTCGGCGTGGCCAGGATGAACTGGCGCGCCTGTTCCTGCGGGCCGACGCGCCCAGCGCCGCGCGCTGTCGTCGCCGTGACCCTGGTAGTCGCGTCGATGGCGGCCGGGGCATCCGGCCTCGCCACGATGAAATGACGCGCCTGCTCCTGCGGGTCAAATGCGCCTTCTCCGCCGAGCGCCCCATTTGCGATTAGCAGGACTCCCGCGGCTATCAACAGCGATCGACGACCTGAGGATGCGCCTGGAATCAGTGAAATCATGATGCTTCTCCTACTGTGGTTGGTGGTACTGGTGAAAAACTGAATGTATATACATGTAATGTGGCTGAGCAAGCCGCGAAATGGCGGTCTAAATGCATTTGCATTGCAGTTCCACCGGCAATGGCCAGGCGGCTTAAGCCGCCACCAACTTGCTCGCGGCAAGATGACAGGCCTGCTTGAGTGCCGCGGCCTCGGCGCGCCCAATTCGCTTCTCGAATGCCTGCTGCGCGGCCTCCCAGGCCGGATTCAGTTTGCGCACTTTCGCTGCGCCCGAGGAGGTCAATGCCCAGCGCCGTTCCCGACGATCGCTGCCGGCCGCGGCCGTGACCAGACCACTTTTCCTGACGAGCGCCAGCGTCCGCGTGGCCGTCGTCTGGTCGATGCCGATTGCTTGCGCCAACTCGGTAGTCGTCAGGTTCGAAACCCGTGCGAGCACCTGCAGCACGGTGTATTGCGTCGAGTGCAGGCCACTATCGGCGAGGACGGCCTCATAGAGCGTTGTCACAGCTCTGGCCGCCTGACGCAGCGTCGCACAGTAACAGGGGAGCGATTGCAGTTTCATGGGTAACCTCGACCTGACATTACATGTATACGCATGCATTGTCAAATATCGATGACGGGGAAGACCGAATCACGGGCTCTGCTGTGCCGGCTTTGAGGCCTCATTCGGCTTGGGTATCTGCTCGCTCGCCAGCGCCAGCGCCAGAGTCGTGACGGAAGGATTCAGGCTGTCGACCATCGAAGTCGGCATCAGGATCGTGGCCCCTCTCTCCTTCGTGGTCTCATAGATGATATTCATCGCTCGAAGTTGCAGCGCCACTGGATGCCCAGCGTAGATATCGGCCGCCTCGACAAACTTTCCCGCGATTGCCGCTTCCGCCGACCCGAGAATGACCCGCGCCTGTTTTTCGCGCTCCGCCTGCGCCTGGCGCGACATGGCATCCTGGAGGGCCACGGGGATAGCCACATCGCGGATCTCCACCGAACTCACCGATATTCCCCACGGAGCGGTCTTCTGCCCGATCTCCAACTTGAGCTGTTCGTCCGCCTCCTTGCGGTCGGACAACAGTGCCGCCAGCATCGAGGAGCCGATCATCTCGCGCAGCGAGGTTTGGGCGACGCGATCGATTGCCTCGCGGTAGTTGGTGATCGCCAATGCGGCCTTTTCCGCGTCGTGCACATGCCAGAAAATAATTGCATCGACGTTGACCGGAACCGTATCTTTGGTGAGGGCCTGCTCGGCATTGAAGGCCGTAGTCTGGATGCGCTCGTCAATCACGGCGGTCACGCTGTCGAGGACCGGGATGATCGCGAATAGCCCCGCGCCCCTGACGCTTTGTAACTTTCCCATCCTCAGGATCACGAATTTCTGCCAAACGTTGGCCATCTTCAGCGACATTGCGATCAGGGCCGCGGCCGCGAGCAACGGAAAGGCAAGGTACGGACTGACGAGATAGCCGGCGGCGAGGCCCGCCAGCAGGAACGCGAACACCAGAAATGAAGTGACGGGATTCATAGGCGTAGGTCCGTGTGCGCAGTGGCGAGGCGCTGAGTCTGGGTACTTGGAGGCACTGCCGTCGGTGCGCTGCCGCACTCATCGTACTGTTGCAGAAGCATCAACCATTGGTCACAGTGTGACTCCCGATGTGCGGCTGATCGGTGCGTGGCTTCGATACGTGGCGCTCAGCTGGGAGACGAACCTCATGCGATTGCGGCGACCAACACCTGTCTGGCTGAATCGCCCGGCGATCACAGCGTTGCTGCTGACCGCAATCGCATCCTGGCGCGCATTGGCGGGGTCCTCCGGCCTACCCGATGCGCTCCAGGCCTGCACGCAGGAGCGAGATGACAGCAAACGCCTGGCCTGCTACGACCGGGAGGTTGCACATCTTGCCGCCAAACCCGACAAGTCCTTTGGCCTGTCGCCGCAGCAGCAGAACAAACTGGAGCCCCCCGAGGCGCGCGAGAAGCCTAAGCCGCAGACCTTATCGTCCACCGTGTCGGCGGTCAGTCAGCGCGCCGACGGACGGAAAGTCGTCACGCTCGCCAACGGCCAGGTCTGGGTGCAGGGCGAGGCCTGGACAGCTATGCCCGTCAGCGTCGGTGATACCATCAGCATCAAGCCCGGCGCGCTGGGCTCGTTCCGACTCTATGCGCCGTCGGGAATCGCCATCTGGGTGACTCGGGCGCGCTAGCGATCGCTGGCTAAAAGGAATAGTTGATGCCGGTGAACACGGCTACGCCCTCGCTGCCATAGCCGACATCCACGTAGCCGACGACAAAGGGGCGGGCGATGCCGCGAAAACCCAGGCCGCCGACCGAGTGCAGGTGCGCCAGCGGCCAGGTCCCCGCTTGCGACCATACCCGTCCGACATCGGCGAACGGCGCCAATTCCACATCGACGTGCGTCGAGAAAGTATTGAGCGACCACACGGTCCGGCGCACCTCGATGCTGGCCGAGAAAGCATCGCGGTCATAGTAGCGGCCAGGTCCGAAGCCACGCAGGGGCTGGTCCCCGCCAATCTGGCTTTCGTCCCCGCCCAGGCTGCTGAGCGCCCAGAACGGCAGGCGGTGCGCATCCGGCATGTAACGTAATGACATGTGGGTTGCGATGACCGTCGCAGGCGCGATCGGCCAGAAGTCCCGGCCATCGATTCCCGTTTCGCTGTACAGGGAGTCGTTGAACACGCCCCGCCGGCTCGCCATGCCGCCGTACGCCACCCACTCCATGCCCTTGGTCGGAATGGTCACGTCATCGCGGGTGTCATAGACGATCGAGGCGCGATTAAGGAACTCATCGCCCCGGCCCACGCCGAGGATGCGACCAAAGCGCGTCTCCAGTGAGTCGACGCCCGCCAAGGTACCCGGAAGCACGTCCACGTTACGAACGCGTACGGTGTAGAGCACCTGCCACGTATGATTGAGGTTCAGGCCGATCTGCCCCTGCGCCCACTCCTGCTGCTCGGTGTAATCCGTTTCCGCGATCGCCGGTGAGTCATTGCCGATGCCAAAAAAGCGCGGCGTACCGTCGCGATTGAACACCAGACTGCCGGTGAACGACCAGCGTTGTTCACGCAGCCGTCCGTTCTGGAATTCTGCATCGAACACACGTTGCACACGCTCATTGCCTCCGAGCACCACCGACCACTGCTCGTCCTCGGAAGGATACGCATAGACGCGGAAGTGTCCGCCGTAGCCAAAATAAGGGTTGTAGAGCACATCCGGCGCGAGGATGCGGCGGATGTCGTTATTCTCATCGGTTTGCAGACGCACCGGCAGCAGGCCAAGCGTGGTACCACTGTCCGGATCCACGGCGATCAACGGTACCGGGATGAACGGCGCGGTTGCCGGATTGAACCAGGTCGCGGGGGTTAGCCATCGCTTTATATCCGAGGTCAGTGCTGAGGCCGGTGCGCTGCCTGGCTGTGTCGTGGTCGCGGTCGTCGTGGTCGCCGTCGTGGGCGCGGGCTCCTGCACCGGCGTTTGCGCCTGCGCCGCAGCGGCGGAAGAGTCCGGGTTTGGCCATGACGGCGATGCCAGCAGGCAGGCCACTACGGCGCAGATCAGCTTCGATGCGAGCGCCCCGGGCCGCGAGTATCTGGTTGCACGGATCAGGGCACAGGGCATGTTCAAGACATTCTCTTTGGCCACAAGCTCGCGAGCGTACGGGACGGAGCGGCCGCCGGGTAACGTATACACGTAACGTGTCCGTGTCGGTGCCACGGAATGGATTCAAGCGATCGCAAAAGTACCGGATGCTGCGACGCAGCAATGAAATCCATGTATGGCGGCGCGTCCTGCCGCCAGGGTCGAATACTCCGACGACTCAGACGCTAGACTGCGGCGCTGGGTGCTCCAGGTCAGCGTGCCGAGCTGCTGGACATTGGGATGGAACGCATTGAGGCTCCGGGATATCCTGTTTGAGATCGATGCGCACCTTTGTTAACCGTCGGGCTCAATGCCCATTCCCGCGAGGCCTGTAGATGACTTCCAGTCCCCCGTCCACCCCAGCCCTGAGAACACTGTTCCTGCAGGCGCCCTCGTTCGATGGATTTGACGGGGGTGCCGGCTCGCGCTACCAGGCGCGGCGGGAGGTCAAATCGTTCTGGTATCCGACCTGGCTGGCGCAGCCGGCAGCACTGGTGGCCGGCTCGCGGCTGCTCGATGCCCCGGCGCAAGGGCTGAGCGTGGAGCAGTGCCGCGCCATCGCCCGTGACTACGAGCTGGTCATCATGCACACCAGCACCCCGTCCTTTCCCACCGATGCCAGGTTCGCCCAGATACTCAAGCAGGACAATGCGAACATCAAGATCGGCCTGGTCGGGGCCAAGGCCATGGTGGATCCTGAAGGCTCGCTGCGCGCCTGCGCGGCGCTGGATTTCGTGTGCCGCGAGGAATTTGACTACACCTGCCAGGAGCTGGCCGCAGGCACAGCCCTCGAGCACATCAAGGGGCTCTCTTACCGCGAGCCCGACGGGCGCATCGTGCACAACCTGCCCCGCCCGATCCTGGAGAACATGGACGAGCTGCCCTTCGTGGCCCCCATCTACCAGCGCGATCTGCAGCTGCAGAACTACTTCATCGGCTACCTGAAGCATCCCTACGTGAGCCTGTACACCGGGCGCGGCTGCCGCTCCAAGTGCACCTTCTGCCTCTGGCCCCAGACCGTGGGGGGTCATCACTACCGCGTGCGCTCGGCTGAGAACGTGCTGGCCGAGGTGGCCTGGATCAAAGAGCACCTGCCGCAGGTCAAGGAGATCATGTTCGATGATGACACCTTCACCGACTCGGCGAACCTTGCACGCGTGCAGGCGATCGCGCGCGGCATGGGGGCCCTGGGCATGACCTGGAGCTGCAACGCCAAGGCCAATGTGCCCTACGAGACCTTGAAGGTGATGAAGGACAACGGGCTGCGGCTGCTGCTGGTGGGCTATGAGTCGGGGGATGATCAGATCCTGCACAACATCAAGAAGGGGCTGCGCGCCGACATCGCGCGCCGCTTCACCGCCGACTGCCGCAAGCTCGGCATCCTGATCCACGGCACCTTCATCCTCGGGCTGCCCGGGGAGACGCGCCAGACGATCGAGAAGACCATCGAGTTCGCCAAGCAGATCAATCCGCACACCATCCAGGTGTCCCTCGCCGCCCCCTATCCGGGCACCACGCTGTACCGCCAGGCGATCGATGCCGGCTGGCTGCAGCCCAACGATGCACTCAACCTGGTCAACGAGCACGGCGTGCAGCTGGCGGCCATCAGCTATCCGCACCTGTCCAAGGAAGAGATCTTCCACAGCATGGAAGTGTTCTACCGCGGCTTCTACTTCCGCCCCAGCAAGATCTGGGAGATCCTCCGGGAGATGCTGGCCAGCTGGGACATGATGAAGCGGCGGCTGCGCGAGGGTGTCGAGTTCTTCCGCTTCCTGCGTGCGCACCAGACCTGAGGCAGCGATCGACCGCCGAAGTGCCGATGCCGTCGATCAGCCCGCTCATCGCCATTATTGGCCTTGCCAGCTCAGCCCTGGCGGCCGGCTACGCCGTGGTGGCGCTCGCCGCCGCAGTCCTCTGGCAGCTGCGCCGGCGGACGCCGATCAATTCGCGACGACTGCCACCAGTGACGGTGCTCAAGCCCCTGTGCGGTGCGGAACCGGGCCTGTACCTAAATCTGCGCTCGTTCTGTGAGCAGGATCACCCGCAGTTCCAGCTCGTATTTGGAGTGCGCGATTCGGCTGATCCCGCACTCGCGGTGGTGGAGCGGCTACGAGCGGAATTCCCGTCGCTAGCGATCGAGGTCGTAGTCAATCCGCAGCAGCATGGTACTAACAGCAAGGTCAGTAACCTGATCAACATGGCCGCACGTGCGCGCCACGACGTGCTGGCGATGGCAGACAGCGACGTTCGCGTCGGACCGGACTATCTGAGGGCCGTGACGGCGCCGCTGCTCGATCCCGCCGTCGGCCTGGTCACCTGCCTGTACCGCGGCGGGCCGACCCGGCAGTTCTGTTCGCGTCTCGGCGCGATGTACATCAATGAGTGGTACATGCCCTCGGTACGGGTGGCATGGCTGTTCGGTTACCAGGGCTACGCTTCCGGACAAAGCCTGTGCCTGCGGCGCGATACGCTGCAGGCAATCGGCGGCCTGCAGGCGATGGCGAACCATCTTGCGGAGGACCATCGGTTGGGCGAATTGGTGCGCGCCCTGGGACTACGGCTCGTGTTGTCGCCTTATATGCTCAAGGCAGAGCACCACGAACAAGACCTCGACTCGCTTGTCCACCATGAAGTACGGTGGATGCGCACAATTCGCGTGCTGCGACCACGCAGCTTTCCGCTTATGTTCCTGACTTTCAGCCTGCCTCTGGCGATCCTTGGCATCGCGCTCAGCGCCGTGGCGCAGTCCGTCTCCACGACGGCCTGGGCACTGCTGGGCATTACGCTGGTGGCGCGGCTGCTGCTGCACCTTGTCCCAAGGTTGCGCGATGATCGACCCCTGTTCTCGGATCTTTGGCTGTTGCCGGCACGGGATCTGATGATCTGCTGGGTCTGGTGCCGCAGCTTTTTGACCTCTCGCGTCACGTGGCGCGGTAGCGAGTTTGAAGTCGACGCCGACGGCGTCATGCGCAGATTGTCCTGAGTATCCCGGGGCTCGCTCACAACTATTCGTCGCCATCCGGATCCATGACCGAGGGCGCGGCCTGAGAATCGCGGCATACATCGGCGCTCTGCTGGGTCTGGCCCTGCTGATCACGCTGGTGGTTCGGGCAGACTTCACGGCCATGCTGCAGACATTCGAGGTCGGCGGCTGGAGCCTGCTGTGGTTGATCCCCTATCGCACGCTGTACTATTTTCTCTACGCCTTCGGCTGGTTCAATATCCTGCGTCCCTACGACCCGGGGCGGCGTGCCGGCCTCGGATATCTCTTTTGGGTCACTACGGTGCGCGACGCAATCGACCGCCTGCTGCCAGTGGCCAGTGTCGGCGGAAGTCTGGCGGGAGTTCGCCTATTGCGATGGCGTGGATTGGCCGCGGTGCCCGTTGGTGCCACCGTCATTGTGGAGATTTTGCTGACGTTGGTCGCGGTCTACCTGTTTACCGCCGTGGGCCTGCTGGTGTTGGTCCACCTGAGTGCCACCGGCCACGAATACCGCCGTCTGCTCGTCACGTTCCTGCTCAGTCTGCCGGTGCCGGTGGTGACTGTCTTGCTGCTGCGCTACGGCTCGTTCTTCAAGCGCCTGGCAAGCCTGTTGCGCCCGGTGGTGGGCGTAACCATCATTGCGGAAGGAGCCGCTTCACTCGATCACGAACTGCGCGCGTGCCTGCGGCGGGGGTGGACCTTACTGCTCGCGGGCAGCCTGCAATTCGCGGCATTTGTCTCCGGGTCGTTCGAAATCTGGTTTGCCTTGCGCCTGTTCGGTCACCCGGTCGGTGCCAGCAGTGCGCTGGCGCTCGAGAGCGTGACTCAGGCAATGCGCCATCTGGCGTTCATCGTGCCGGCCGGGCTGGGCGTTCAGGAAGCCGGCCTAGTGCTGTTCGGTCAGATGCTGGGTATCAGTGGCGAGTTGGCGCTGGCAGTCTCCATGGCCAAGCGCATGCGCGAGGTGCTATGCGGTCTGCCGGCGCTGATCTCCTGGCAATGGTTGGAGGGACGGCGACTGCACCGGCAAATGGGGAGCGCATCTTAGCTTGAGCGCGCCCGCCCACTCGGTGAAAGCCCCGACAGCCACCGAGTGCTACGGCTCGGGCGCGATCGCGTTTCACTGGGTCATGGCTGGGCTCATCGTTGTCGTGGGCACTCTCGGACTGCTGCACGATTCCTGGCCGAAAGCAACGCAGTCATTCTGGATCAATATCCATGCCTTGATCGGCCTGCTGGTATGGCTGTTGGTCATCGCGAGATTCTGGTGGCGTAGCCGCCACCCGCCGCCCGCATTGCCGCCGGAGGTCGGCGGCTTGGCGCGCAGCCTCTCCGGTGCCGTCCATCGCCTGCTCTATGTCCTGATTTTCGTCATACCGATCATCGGAATGATGACCTTTATATGGCACGGACGCGCGCTCGACTTCGGCCTGTTCCAGCTGAATTTCGGCATCCGATCCAACCGCGCGATCTTTCATCCGACCGAGAATATCCACGGTTATCTCGCGTACGGCCTGTTCGCTCTGGCCGGCATGCACGCGCTGGCAGCCCTGTGGCACCATTTCATTCGTGGCGACGGCGTGCTGCGGCGGATGTGGCCGGCGTCCCTCGATGCGTGATATTCGCCTCGCCGCAATCGCTGCGATCGCCGCAATCGCGGCTGGCACAACGCGTCAACTCTTGCGATCTACCGCCAGCGGCGCGAACGCCTGCTGCACCGGCATGACCTCGATCGCATTGACGTTCACATGCGCGGGCAAGCGCAGTATCGACTCGATGACCTCGACGACATCCGGTGTCGTCAGGGGACGCGTGCCCACATAGGGCGCACGCGCCGCGGCCGCATCGCCCTTGAATCGCACCAGCGAGAACTCCGTTTCGCACAAGCCGAGCTCGACTGAGGTCACACGTATCGCAGTCCCGAGAAGGTCGGCACGCAGACCCAAGGAAAACTGCCGAACGTAGGCCTTCGTGCCCCCATAAACATTTCCGCCCGGGTATGGATAGGTTGCCGCAATGGATGACATATTGATGACGTCGCCGCGGTTGCGCTCGACCATTCCGGGCAGCATCGCTCTGGTTACGCGCGTGAGACCGAGGACATTGGTCTCGATCATCGTTTCCAAATCCTCAAGGTCCGCCTCGTGGGCCTTGCCCAATCCCAGCGCCAACCCGGCGTTATTGAAAAGGATATCGATGGCGGCGAACGCCCCGGGAAGCCCGTCGATGCAGGTCTGCAGCGACGGCACGGAGCGGACGTCAAGTTCGTGGGTGAACAGGCGGTCCGAGTCGGCCTCGTCTTCGAGCTGACGCAGGCGATCCGAGCGCCGGCCGGTCGCAATCACCCGGGCACCGGCGCGCAGCAGGCTCAGCGCCAGACCACGGCCAAATCCGGAGGTTGCGCCGGTAATGAACGCGATCCTGCCGTGCGCCCATGAGGCCGCGTGAGTCATGCGCCCGCCTTTTTGATGCTGCCGGCATTCTACCGGCCGGTGGACGTCGATCACCAGCGCGCAGGCTGCGCCATGAAGCCCGTGCGATTGCTCGCTCACGGGCTGCGTGTCAGCAGGCGGATAAACGCTAATGCGGCCGCAGGCCCTCAGGCGTGCGCCGCCTTGCCTACGCTATAGGAGTGCGCCCCAGCCCCGGCCAGATGGCCACCGTCCACGATCAGATATTCCTCGCGGATCGGCCGGCCTTCAAACCAGCATTCCAGGATTTCCCGAGTGCCCGCCGCGTAGCGTGCCTGCGCCGACAACGAGGTCCCCGATACGTGCGGTGTCATGCCATGATGCGGCATGGTCCTCCAGGGATGGTCCTTTGGCGCCGGTTGCGGGAACCAGACATCCCCGGCGTAGCCCGCCAGTTGTCCGCTTTGCGAGGCTCGGACCACCGCATCCCGATCGCATATCTTTCCGCGCGCGGTATTGATGAGATAGGCACCGCGCTTCATCTGGCCGATGAGCTTGTCGTTGAACAGATGCTCGGTCTCCGGATGCAGCGGTGCATTGATCGTCACCACATCGCACACCTTGACCATTGATTCAACATCGGCATGCCAGGTCAGGCCGAGCTCCTTCTCTAGCGCCGGTGCCAGTCGATGACGGTCGGTATAGTGCAGTTTCACGTCGAACGGCTTGAGACGGCGCAGCACCGCCAGGCCGATGCGGCCGGCCGCTACCGTGCCTACATGCATGCCTTCCAGATCGTAGGAGCGTTCGACGCAATCGGCGATGTTCCAGCCACCCTTAATGACCCACTGATACGATGGGATGTAATTTCGGACCAGCGCCAGAATCATCATCACGACGTGCTCGGAGACACTGATGCTGTTGCTGTACGTGACCTCGGCCACGGTGATACTGTGCTTGATCGCCGCCTGAAGGTCGACGTGATCCGAGCCGATGCCGGCCGTGATCGCCAGCTTGAGTTTCTTGGCCTTCGAGATCCGATCGGCCGTCAGATAGGCCGGCCAAAAGGGCTGCGAGATGACGATGTCGGCATCGGGCAATTCCCGCTCGAATACCGAGTTCGGGCCTTCCTTGTCGGACGTGACGATGAACTTGTGCCCGCCATCGGCCAGGAACTTGCGCAATCCCAGCCCGCCCGTGACGCTTCCGAGTAGTTCTCCGGGCTTGAAGTCGATAGCCTTGGGTGTCGGCGCGCTTTGCCCGCCCGGGTAGCCGTCGATCTTCGGCACCGAGTCGCGGGCGTAAGACTTCGGATAGCCGGTGACGGGGTCGTCGTACAGTACGCAAAGTACTTTTGCCATGCGAGTTCTCCTGTGACTTTTGGCGCCGCTCGAGCGCCGAGCGACCGAAGACGCTGGCGTTGTCCCGCGAATTCGGCCAGATACTGAAGTCTCAAACAGTATCGCCGTGCCATCAAATTGAAGTTGTATATCGGGCGATAGACACCTCCGATCAAGCGGCCTACGACCAAGCGGCGTACTGCGGCGCCGGTCGCCTCAAAGCGCCGACTGAATTCTTTTTTCGATCCCGGCTTGCAGATCGAGCGTTTGCGCCAGATGCAGCAGTGCCTTGGCCACGGACGCCAGGGGCTCGTGATCGGAGGCCACGATACCGATCAGGTGGCTAGCGCTGGGCTCGATCAGCGGGATGGCCACCAGACCGTCGAGTTTTCCGACCAGCAGCAGGAAGCTCTCCGGCACCACCGTGGAAAGAGAGCCAAATCTGACGTGTGACCACAGGGTGATCAGCGAGTTGGTTTCAACCACGGCATGAACTTCAGCCGCTGCCTCATGAAAATGCATGTCCAGGATCCGCCGGTTCTGCATGTCCGGCGTCAACAGGCACATCGGCTGACTGGCGGCCTGCGCCCAGCTGACGCGCTCATATCCGCCCAGGGCACCGTCGCGGTGCGTGAGCAGCACGTAGCGTTCCAGATACAGCGGCAGCGTCTGCACGCGTGCAAGCGGCTCGTTGTCGAGATAGGTAAGTCCAATGTCGAGACTGAAATCGTCCAGCCCCCGTTGAATGTCGATCGATGTCTGCGACGTGACGATGACGGTCGTGCGGCCATGGCGTTCGACGAAGGGCGTCGTGAGCAGTGAAACGATCGGCAGCGTCACGGGGATGGCGCCGATGCGCAGTCGGCCGACCAGGCCCTCGCGCATCTCGCTCAATTCCTGCATCAGCGCGTTGTAGTCGGCAAGCACACGCTGCGCCAAGGCCAGGGCGCGCTCGCCCTCCGGCGTCAGCCCGACGTAGCGTTGGCCGCGTTCGACCAGCAGCACGCCGAGACTCTCTTCAAGCTGCTTGATGCCGGCGGAGAGCGTGGGTTGCGATACGTTGCAGGCGGCCGCCGCGCGCGCGAAATGCCGCTCTTTGGCTAAGGCGGTCAGATATTGCAGGTGCCGGGTGATCATCACGGATGCCGCATATGATGACACGCCGGACTCGCGAGTCGACACAGCTGCCAGCCCACGCGGGAAACGCTGCGGAAACGCTGCCGCTATGAAGTCGCGGGACCGGAGAGGATTGCCTGCGTGATCAGGATCGCCCGGAAATCGTTCACGTTGGTCAGCGTCGGGCCGGTCACAACCGTATCGCCGATGCCTTCGAAAAACCCGTGGCCATCGTTGTTGGCGAGACTGCTGCGGGCGTTGATTCCCTGATCCAGGGCGCGCGCCAGGCTGTCGGGCGCCAGATACGCGCCGGCGATTTCCTCGGTGCCATCGACCCCATCGGTGTCGCCGGCCATGGCAAAGACGCCTTCCTGGCCGTCGAGCGCGATCCCCAATGCCAGCAGGAACTCGACATTGCGGCCGCCGCGGCCCTGACCGCGAACGGTGACCGTAGTCTCACCGCCCGAGAGCAGCACGCAGGGAGGCGCGCATGGCTGGCCATGTGTGCCGACCTGGCGCGCGATACCCGCCATCACTTTGCCGACGTCACGTGCCTCACCCTCGATGCTGTCGCCGAGGATCACCGGCGCCACGCCCGCCTGCCATGCCACTTCAGCGGCGGCCTCGAGCGCCATCTGCGGGGTGGCAATCATGCGTATCTCGGAGCCTGCAAGCCGCGGGTCGCCGGGTTTCGGGCTCTCGCCGCGGCCGCTCTCGAGCAGCTCGAGCACGGGCCGCGGCACCTGGATGGCGTAGCGCTTGAGTATCGCCAGTGCATCCGCGCATGTGGTCGGATCGGCGACGGTCGGGCCCGAGCCTATATCCACCGGATTGTCCCCGGGTACGTCCGAGATCAGCAGAG
>Ga0209624_10002347_pt1 | contig 14047 bp, 17 predicted proteins | sample JacPinW_OM2H0_O1_FD_188565 | JGI IMG/M metagenome (GOLD analysis project Ga0209624, IMG submission 188565) | Forest soil microbial communities from Algoma, Ontario, Canada - Jack Pine, Ontario site 1_JW_OM2H0_O1 (SPAdes) (version 2) | ecosystem: Environmental > Terrestrial > Soil > Boreal...
CGAGCGGCTTCCACACGCGCAGCACCAGCGCCGCGAGCGCAGCGATCGCCGCGCCCATCCAGAGTGCCGTGACGAGGTAGGCGACGAGCGCGACCGCCGCGCCTTGATACGGCGCGAGCGCCTGCAGCACGGCGTTCATTCGGCGTCTCCTTCGTAGCGGTCGATGAGCGCGCGCAGCCGCCGCAACTCTTCGCGCGACGGCCGGTCGTGCTCGACCAAGCGCATCGCGAGATCGAGCGGCTTGCCGGCGAAGAAGCGCTTGAGCACGTTGCCGACGTCCTTGCCGGCAGCCTCGTCGCGCTCGACCAGCGGGCGGTAGACGTACGCGCGATTGACCTCGTCGTGCGCGGCGTAGCCTTTGCGCTCGAGGATGCGCAGCGTCGTGAGCACGGTGCTGTACGAGAGCGCCGGCGCGCCCGCCCCTTCGAGGACGTCGTTCACGGTGGCGCCGGGCTTGCGCCACAGCACTTCCATGAGCCGAAGCTCGGCATCCGTGAGAACGGGTGATCCGCGACGTGCCATGCGCCCTCCGGGCGTGTCCGCTAAAGAATTAATAGCACGATAGCACCGCCCGGAGACGATGTCAATTAATTCTTTAGCAGAAGCCCCGAGCGATCAGCGCTTCGCGGTCACCGCGCGCACGGTGAGCTTGAATTCCGGATGCCCGGCGTTCAAGCGATCGGCGTAGGTGTAGACGCCCGCCTGGTCCGGCATCAGCGTGACGCTGCTGCCCTTGTACTCGAGCACGTTCGGCGGGACGTCGCCGCCGCTGGGCCCGCTGGTCTTCGCGAGCTGATGCGGCTTGGCGTCGCGCACGGTGAAGCGGATGCGGTCGCCGGTCCAAACTGCCGACGAGCCGGGCGAGAACCCCGCGGCCGTGACGTAGACGACGACCTCTTTGGACGCCACCGCGCTCGAAGCGAGCGTGGCGCCCGCGCCGGCGATGATCAACGCGGCTATGACGATGGGTGGGACGCGCATGACGAACCCTCCTCACCTGCCTGTGTTCTGTAGCGTACCTAGGACTCCGTTATCGGCGGCGGGTTTTTCCGCGAGTTGACGGCTTGCGCGCGCAGGTGGTAGAGTGCTCCTAATTTCTTAGGATCAGAAGCTGGGAGCACTCGTGAGACGAGCTCGCACGCCGGCGCAACGCCGTTTTCCGCGCGCGGCAGCGCTGCTCGCGCTGGCCGTCCTGCTGCACTCGCACGGCGCGAACGCTGCGCCGCCTGCGGCCGCGGCCGGCGGCCCTTGCCGCCCCGCGGCGGCATCCTACCGGATCGCGATGCCGGGCCATCCGTTCGCGGTGCTGCCGTCGGCGGACGAGCAGCACGCGTTCGTGTCGGTGCAGGCGTCCAACCCGCGCACGCGCACCGGGATCGCCGTGCTCGCGTGCCGCGACGGGCGGTTCGTGCCGGTGCAGTTCGTGCCGCTCGAGTCGCAGCCCAGCGGCATGGCCCTCACGCACGACGGCAAGCTGCTGATCGCCGCCGACGACGAGTACGTCGTGTTCGTCGACACGGCGCGCGCCATCGCAGGCAGGCCTGCAATAGCCGGTTATTTCCGAAATCTCGAAGACGACGACGCCGGGGCCGTGTACGCCAACGTCACGCCGGACGACCGCTTCGCGTTCGTCAGCGACGAGAACAACGCGACCATCACCGTGATCGATCTGGCGAAAGCGCGCGCGAACGGGTTCACGCGCGCGAGCATCGTCGGCGCGATCCCGGTGGGCAACGCGCCCATCGCGCTCACGTTCACCGCCGACGCGCGCTTTCTGCTCACGACGAGCCAGCGCCCGCGCCGGAGCGAGAACGTGCCGCCGGCGTGCAAGCCGGAAGGCGCCGATCCGGCGACTGCGGCCGTCACCGTTCCGCCGGGCCAAATCGTCGTGATCGACGTGCAGAAAGCGCAGACGGATCCCGCGCACGCGGTGACGGCGCGCATCCCCGCGGGATGCAGCCCGGTGCGCATGTCGCTCGCACCGGACGGCGCAACGGCGTGGGTGACCGCGCGCAACTCGAACGCGGTGCTCGGCTTCTCGGTGCCCAAGCTCGTCGCCGGTGACGCGGGCGCGCAGATCGTCTCGCTGCCTGCGGGCGCCGCGCCGGTGCCCGTGCTCGCCACCGCGGACGGCACGATGGTGCTGGCCGGCAACAGCAACCGCTTCGGGCTCGGCGCCAAGGGCGATCAAACGCTGAGCGTGTTCGACGCGCGCGAGGCGGCGAACGGGCGCAGCGCGGCGCTCGGACAGCTCGCGGTCGGGCGCTTCCCGCGCGAGCTGACGCGAACGGCGAGCGGGTCGCTGATCTTTCTCTCGAACTGGGATTCCGACGACGTCATGGTGTTCGACGCCGCGCGGCTGCGACAGCTCGTCCACTGACAGGCGGGCGCCGCGGACGGCGGCGAATGGCGGACTGCATGGGAGTGCTCGAAGACGTCGCCGAGCGTTTGGTCCGGCTTCGCACCCAGGCCGGGCTCGACCCGGAGGTCGCCGCCGAACGAACGCAGCTCGGCGTCGCCCGTCTCGCCGATGCGGAAGCGGGCACCGTCGCGCTGACGGACGACGAGATCGCGGCGGTGGCCCGCGCGTACGGCGTCGATCCGAGCGAGATATTCGGCGGGCGCATCACGCCGTTCCGCGACTTCGCCGGCGGCGCGTAGCCCCGCGCGGCGGCTCACTTCAACGCACGTGGCCCGGTTCGTCGGCGAAGCACTGACCGCGTCGGCTGAGAGCATCGACACCGGCGCGCTCAGCCGCGGCGAACCGGCGCTGCCCAAAGACTTCGGCTGGCGCGGCGAGCGGCTCGCGGTGCACGAGCTCGTGCGCACGTGGCGCACGACGAACACGGACCGCGGCGACACGTACCTCGCGCGGCATTGGTACGAGGTCGTGCTCGGCGACGGCCGCGTGGCGGTGCTGTATTTCGACCGCAAGTCGCGGCGCGACAAGCCGCACTGGTGGCTCTACACGCTGGCGGAAACGGACGGCGGCTGAGCGCGCGCGCCGCGAGCTCGTTCCCGGGTGCCGGAGGGGAGGGGAAGCGCGGCGTTGGAACGAGGGCGAACGGGCCTTCGAAGGAGAGCATCCATGCGCAATGCCGGCGTTTCATCACTTCGCGTCCTCGCCGCCGGCGGAACGGCCGCGATCGCGATCTTGCTGCTCGCGGGGACGCTCTCCGCGGCGACGGCGCCCGGGCACTACACCCGGGCTCAGGCGGCGAGCGGCGCGGCCGTGTACAGCGCGCACTGCTCGGAATGCCACGGCGTGAAGCTGGAAGGCCAGTCGGGTCCGCCGCTTTCGGGCGCCGCGTTCAAGGCGTACGTCGGCAAGTCGGGCACCGCCGCGACGCTCTACGATTTCATCAGCCGCCAGATGCCCGCCGACAAGCCCGGCTCGCTCAGCGCGCAGAACTACCTCGACGTCACAGCGTTCCTGCTGTCGCGCAACGGCTATCCGGCCGGCGACGTGCCGCTCACCGCCAAGACGCTCGCGGACGTCGCGCTCGGCGGCGGCGCTACCGGCGCGACGGCCCCGAAGGGCCCGGGGAACGCCAAGAGCGGCGCGGGCAACAACGAGATCATCCGCACCACGGCGCCGAAGAACAAGGTGTACGCGAAGCTTCCGGCCGGCGCGAACGTCAACGTGTCGGACGCGATGATGGCCGCGGCCGACGGCGATCAGGGCAACTGGCTGCTGCCGGGCCGCACGTACGACAACCAGCGCTACTCGCCGCTCAAGCAAATCGACTCCAGCAACGTCGGCTCGCTGCAGCTCGCGGGGATAGCGCAGACCGGGATGACGGCGAGCTTCGAGACGACGCCGCTCGTGGTCAACGGCGTCATGTACATCACGACGCCGACCGTCGACAACAAGATGAAAGTGATGGCGGTCGACGCGACCAACGGCCGCCCGATCTGGGACAGCACGTACAGCCTGGGCGCGTTCCAGATCTGCTGCGGCCCGGTGAACCGCGGCGCCGCGGTGGGCTACGGCATGGTGTACGTGCTCACGCTCGACGACAAACTGCTCGCGCTCGACGCGGCGACCGGCGCGTCGCGCTGGTCGAGCACCGTGGCCGACCCGAAGGTGGGCTACTCCGAGACGATGACGCCGCAGGTGTACGACGGCATGGTGATCGTCGGCAGCGCGGGCGGCGAGTGGCCGATCCGCGGCTTCGTCGCGGCGTACGACGCGCACACGGGCAAGCAGCGCTGGCGCTGGGACTCGACCGACCCCAAGACCTACGGCGGCGACTCGTGGAAGCGCGGCGGCGCGATGGTGTGGACGACGCCGGCGGTCGACACGAAGCTGGGCCTCGTGATCTTCTGCACCGGCAATCCCAACCCCGATCTCAACGGCACGTATCGCCCCGGCGACAACAAGTGGAGCGACTCGATCGTCGCGCTCGACGTCCATACCGGCAAGCTGAAATGGGGCTATCAGCAGATCAAGCACGACGTGTGGGACTACGACGCGGTGAGCAACGTCGTGCTGTTCGACGTGCACGTGAACGGCCAGACGATCCCCGCCGCGGGCGAAGCCGGCAAAGTCGGCTGGTTCTTCATCGTCGACCGCCGCACCGGCAAGCTGATTCGCAAGTCCGATCCGTACGTGGCGTTCTCGAAAAACATGTTCAGCCAGCCGACCGCGAAGGGCGTCGTGATGCTGCCCGGCGCGAACGGCGGCGCGGAATGGTCGCCGCCGGCGTACTCGCCCGAGACGCACTACGCGTACGTGCTCGGCATGGATCAGCTGATGAAGTTCGCGACGCATCCTGAACCGTACCAGAACGGCCGCATCCGCTTAGGCAGCGCGTTCAGCAACGTCGAGCCGAACGGCGTGCAGGACGGGCGCTTCGTCGCGATCGACACCGAGACCGGCAAGATCGCGTGGACGGTGATGACCAAGGAGCCGCTGATCGGCGGCGCGCTCGCGACGGCGGGCAACCTCGCGTTCTTCGGCGAGGGCAACGGCTGGTTCAACGCGGTCGACGCGAAGACCGGGAAGAACCTGTGGCACTTCAACCTCGGCGCGGGCGTGAACGCACCGCCGATCAGCTACGCGGTCGGCGGCCAGCAATACATCGCCGTCGCCGCCGGCGGCAACTTCCAGCTCGGGTTCCCGTACGGCGACACGGTCGCGATCTTCCGCCTCGGCGCGAACGTCCCGCCGCCACCCAAGCCGTCGCCGTGAGGTATAGCGCAAGCCGAACATTTGTGCTATGCACGGAGCGGATCACCTCACGCCAAACCGCGCGATCGTAGTCCGCCAACTGAAGCGGCCCGATCAGTGATCGCACACTGACCGGGCCCGTCACCCGATGGAAAGAGCCACCGAATGACAGTCCGCCCGTTCGACGCACCGGCGTCGACCACCCGGCCGGCATCGCCGCGCCGCGCAGCATGAAAAACCTCGTGCCCTTCAAGCCGCCCGAGACGTTCGCTCGGTTCGGAATCGACTGGACCAGAGCCGCGGCCACCGAACGAGAGCGAGAGCTTCGCGAAGCATTCCTGACCTACGAGACGTCGTGCGGCGCGAACGGCCTCGTGTCCCTGCACCTCCTGGGAACGATAGCCCGCCGCCAGGGAGCGATTGCAGACGACCTGCAGGCCGCCGCAGATCACGCGGAGATACTATTGACGCTGAAGCTCCGAAAGCATCAGGACGGCGCGCTCGCTTCGATGCAGACGTACTTGGCAGAAGGCGGCATCGTCTGGTCGTGAACCTCTCTGACCAGGTAGTGCGCTCGGGCAGAGGCGAAATCGGCATTACTTCCCCAACTCATCAACAGGCAGCAAACTTTGTGAGCTCGCGATCATCCCATCGCCTCACGGGGCAGCCCGGGGGCACGGCGAACTTGCACCCAAACGAAATTGAGGCCGTCGAGGCTCATCAGCAGACGGCGCACAAACTCGAAGTGATGGGTCGTTACTTCAAGACCTACCTTTCCGTATTAGCGCAAGACCACAAGAAACGGCGCCACGGCGAGCAGCATATCTGGATCGTCGACTGTTTCGCCGGTGCGGGCCTTCATCGGAGCGCTGATCACGCGGACGGAGCGACACCGGGAACGGCCCTTCAGGCAGTCTTGGCGGCTTACGGCGTACAAAAGCGCTTCCCGGCCACACGCGTGCACGTGCGCCTCATCGACGCAAAAGCGGACTACTGCCGCACGCTCGAGGAGCGCGTACGACCGTTCACCGTTCTCTCGCCGAGGGAACGGGTCGACGTCAAAGTATTACCAGGAACCTTCGAGGCGATGTCGGTTCAGGTCATCGACGAGATGAATGCGATTTCGAAGAATTCGTTTTCGCTCTGGCTGGCCGACCCTTATAACGCCAACCCAATCGGTCCGGACGGACTTCGACCGCTGCTGTCGCTCAAGCATTCTGAATTGATCGTGAATCTCGACTCCGGTGGCCTGAACCGGATGTATGGAGTAGTCGCCGCAAACGCGCCCCAGAAGGAGCAAAATGCCGCGGCGTTGACCGTTGCATTCGGGTCAGCGGCTTGGCGCACAGCCCTCCAAGATTTTGGCCGTGTGACGTCTCGTGACTGCGATGCATTCGCCCTTGCGTACGCAGCCGTCTTAAAGCCATACTTTGGCCTGGCGGAGCCGCATGCTCTACGCGTGAGTGACAACCAGTTTCGGCACCTCGTCCACTTTGCCCGGCATCCAACCGCGATGAAGAAGTTTAATGAGGACTATGAGGCATCGCAGAAGGTCGGCATCCTCAAAGGACGCTCGCTTTCGGATGCCGACCGTGCACGCGTCGCACAGTCGCTCTTCGCTTTGTACCGTGGGACTCGCACAACTTTGGATGACGTGTATGGCGCGCAGGGCGTCCTGGACCGAACTCAAATCGCGACGGTTTTTCGTTACGCGAGCCTCCCGACGAGCGGCTACGGTATCTACGATGAGGTGAACAAGGAGTTTGAGTGGTTCAAGGACCGCGTGAAACCCGCTGCGATGAACGTGCCGGATATTCCGGGCGATCGAAAGCAAACTTCTCTCTTCGACACAGAGTAGGAAAATATGGCTTCCTCAACAGCGATCGAATGGACCAACGCGACCTGGAACCCCGTCACCGGTTGCGAACGGGTCTCGCCTGGATGTGACAACTGTTACGCACTGCGGTTCGCCGAGCGGTTTCGTGGGGTCTCTGGCCACTACTATGTGAACGGGTTCGACGTCCAGACGCGGCCGAACATGTTGGATCGGCCGAAGAACTGGAAGACTCCGCGACTCGTCTTCGTCAATTCAATGAGCGATTTGTTTCATCGTCTCGTGCCCGACGATTACATCGACCAGGTTTTTGAGCGGATGGAGCGCTTTAACTGGCACACATACCAGTTGCTGACGAAACGCCCGGAGCGGATGCGACGCTATATCCGTAGTCGATATGGACTCGAAATGGTCCCACCGCACATCTGGGTCGGAGTCAGCGTGGAGAGCAACGCATATGCGTGGCGCGCCGACATGTTACGTCACGTCAACGCATCAGTGCGGTTTTTGTCCGTCGAACCGATGCTCGGGCCGATTGACCAAGTCTCATTAGAGGGAATCGCCTGGGTGATAGTCGGTGGTGAATCCGGTCATGGCCACCGTCCGATGGCGTTATCGTGGGTTCAATCGGTGCGTGACCGCTGCATTGCCGGAACCGTGAAGTTCTTCTTCAAGCAGTGGCACAAGAAGAACACCGGCCGCCTTCTCGACGATCAACTTTGGGACGAGATGCCGGGCATGCAAACTGAGAGCCCCGTTGCTTGACGGCGGATACGCAGCCGACGCTGTACCGTCTGTAACATTTCGATAGCCGCCTCCGCAGTCGAGCAATACCGCTGCCGTTACTCTTCTCGGGCCTGCCTTTCAATCGTTGCTGCTCGACGACCCCACTCATTAATAATAGGCTGGCCATCATGCATGCCCTGCAGGCCGGTCTCAATCCGCGTAACTGGTGCTCGGAATGAACGGGATGCCTTTACAGGTCCTCGAAGTGACACAAGGAAACTTTCGGTGTGCCGAAGGGCTTCCTCGGCTGTTTCTGCAACGCCTTGAATCGTCTTTAAAAACTCGTCCCGTTCGGCTTTCGAATTCTCATCACCCTCAAAGGCTTGCGCGGAATCTAACGCCGCATGCATGGCGGGGTCTAATTTGGTCAATACTTCAATATACTCGCGTCCGAGCCGCTCTATGACAGCTGCCGGTTCATTGAGACGCGTCGCGAATGAATCGGCGACGTTGAGCCGCTCTTTCATAGATGCATTGCGTGCTCCAAGTGCCATCATTTCATAAGTCGCGGTTTCTGCGAGGTCACCAACCGTTGCTAACTCTTTGCCGATATTTACGATAATATCATTGAGGCGCGACTGGGCCTCTTCACCGAGTACTGCGAGCTCCAGGAATCCCGGCTCATCTCCTTCGGAAGGCGGTAGGATTGGGCCGGCGATCTGGGCATCTTGGTGAGTTGCCCGCGAGGCCGAATCCGACGAGGCCAGTTCTCGGGTTCTACGCGCAAGTTCAGATGCGAGCGTCGCAATGGCCCTCCGAAACGTTGCCGACGTCTCGTCGTCTAGGCGGACGTCTCGCAGATCTGTCCATTGGTATTTCGAAATCAGGCGAATAGCTTCGTCGGTAGGGTCACCATCGAGTTCTGGAACTGTGATCCAGTATACCGGCATTAAAAGCCGCTCTAAGCCGAGCCGTTGCGCTTCCAAAACGAACTTGAATAGTTCCTGGCGGCAGGATTGACTGCGAAAATAGCTCGGCGTTATTATAGGGATGAAGAAGGTCGTGCTAGCAATAGCCGCGTTAATCCCCTCCTGCCAGTCCATTCCCCACGTAAGACCTTCGCGATCGACAAAAATCTCAATGTCCTCCCCGGTCTGAAGCCTGTACTCGGCGCGGACTCTTTGTGCCAACGACAGAAGTCGACCGCCGTCGTCAGTGTCATCCTTCCGAACATAACTCCAAAAGCCGGAGAACTGCCCCGCCATAGCCACGCCAACTTATGCGGCGTAAGCGGAAATCCTAGTCACATTCTGGGACATGCCGTTGTGGGATGTGATTTTAGACAGGCAACACGCTCGCTTATTTTGGTAGAGCGACGACCTTCCAAGCGTCAGGGCGACACGCTGCCGCCCTCGGGTGCGAGCTTACTGTCATTGACAATCCGACGCTCTTGGCATTCAGGGCCTTCCATCGGGATTGAACTGGGCGCCGGCTCGAATCACAGCATCCGTTTGGTTGACAACAACCACGGCGAAGTCTGTGATCCGGCGAACAACGTCGACTTGCACCCAGTTTGCAGCATCGACTTCGCGTAATTGGCGATCGGGGGCGCTACGTAATCGTGTTCGTCCCTCGCCAGATCGCAACCACTTGCGGCGCCGCTTCGCGCGCGCGCGCGTCGAGCTGTTCCGCCGTCAGCGTGCTCAGCGGGTGCGTCACGACGACCGGGCGCAGCGCGTCCATGCCCAGCGCCGCGCGCTGCACGGCGGCTTCATGCTCGAACACGGTGGTCACGATGACCGCTGACGGAATGCCCGATTCTTCGAGGCGGACGGCGTCGTACGTACAGCACGACGTGCAGCTGCCTCAATCACCGATGCCGATCAGCGCGACGTCGTTCTCCGCGGCGATGCGCGCGATGAGCTCCGGCTCCGCGTTGACGGAGAAGCTCTCTTTCTTGTAGCGCGTCACCGACGCGAACGGCGTCTGCTCGCCGAGCAGCGCCATCGTGCGCTCGAGGACTTTCCAGCCGTTCCATTTCGTGTTGTCGAGCACGCCGACGCGCAGGCCCGCGAGCGAGGCGACGCGCGGCGCGATGTCGCGGTGCTCGGCGTGCACGACGCCGCGCGGATCGAAGATTTGGTATTCCACGGGACTCCTTTTGACGATTGCGGGTGCTTACAGCGCGCAGGTTCCGTCCGCGCAGACGGCGCCTTCGGGCATCGCGCCGATCTTACGCAACACCGGGCTGGTCATGCGGCCCCAGCCGGGGATGAACGCGGAGAAGCGGCCCGCCGCGCCGCCCGCGACGAAGAGATGGATGTCGTCCGGCGTCGGGACGATCGGGATGCGCGCGTTCGTCTCGCGCTTGTACCACGCCGGCAGCGCTTTGTTGTAGACCTTGCCGCCGCCCGCATAGCGGTCGTTGAAGCTCACCTCGCCCCACGTGTTGCCGGCGTTCATCCACAGATAGCTGCGCACGTCGAGGCGCGAGAAGCCCGATGCCGCGATCGTCGCCGCGTGCTCGGGGCCGATGACGACCGCGCACGAGCCGCTCGCGACGGCGTTGTTGTGCGCGATCGTGCTCATCGCCGACACGATGCTGTCGAGCACGCCTTGCGCGTCGTTCGCGACATGGTTCACGACGCTGTGCGGCGGCTCGGCAGCGATGACGAACACCGCGCTATCCTCGGGCGCCATCCCGTGCTCGACGTGATACGGCGCCCACGGGCTGAGCTCTTCGTTCTCGGCGATGCAGTACGTGTACTTACCGGGATGTCCAAGCGTGCTCTTGTCGAGATCGCCCGGCGTCGCGCCGCCGACCGTGAGCAGGACGAGCCGGATCGCGCGGCCGATCGTCGCGTTCGCGCGGTTGCCCGAGCCGAACACGTTGTGGCCCGCGTTCATCCCGATCGCGTTGCGCACCGGGCCGTTCACGACGAGCAGCGGTGCGGCCATGTGCGTCGTCGCCTGCACGCCGTTGAGATTCCATTGCTTCGTGCACAGCGCAAGCATCGCGGCGCGCACGACCGGCGCATACTCCGGCTTGCAGCCTGCCATCACCATGTTGATCGCGAGCACTTCGCGCGTGAGCGTCCCGCGGCGCGGTGGAATCACGGCCTCGGGAAAGTCCGGCTCGCCGCCGAGCGCCTCGACCGTCGCGTCGATCTTCGCCTGCGTGGGCGGCACGACGGGCAGCCCGTCGCTCCACGCCTGCTCGAAGTAGTACTCGACCGGATCGCCCACCGGCAAGGCGCCGGCCTCCGGCGCGGTCATCGTCGTCGCCATGACGACGTCTACGACGTTCGAGCCGGTCAAGACTCCGTTGCGGCGGCGAGCGGGGCGGCGACCGGCTTCGGGCGCGGCGGCTCGTACGTCGCCAGGCGCTCGTCCTGCGGGAAGCGCGAGAACATGCCGCGCTTGAACTGGGTCATCAGCGTGTCGAGCAGCATCTCGCCCAGCGGCACGAGCGTCTCTTCGTACAGCTCGCGCGGGCGCACGTCGGGACGCGCGACCTCGACCGTGCCGGCGACGTCGCCGGTGTCGATGCCGTCGTCGATCCAGAACCACGACACGCCGCACGTCGGGTCGTTCATCTTCACCGTCCAGTAGACGGCGTCGCGGCCGCGGTGCTTGGGCAGCGGGCTCGGGTGGAAGCACAGCGCGCCCACGCGCGGGATCGCGCGGTCGTCCGCTTTGAGGATGCGCGTGTAGTTCGCCAGCAGCAGCACGTCGCAATCGTGCACCTCGGCGATCTCGACGTCGTGGCGCAAGCACACGCGTAACGCCGCCTCGTATATCGGGCCGGAACCCCAGACAGCAACCTTCACTTCGGACGGAGCATTCGAGCGGGCGGCGAAGCCTCCTCGCCCCGCCCGCCGCCGGAAAGGACCGTGCTGCCATGACCTCGGTGCTGGAGCGCTCCACGCTCCTCAAGTCGCTCTCCTACGTCGGCGGAGAATGGATCGGCGCGGACTCCGGCGCCACGTTCCCGGTGTACGACCCGGCGACCGGCGACGTCGTCGCGGACGTCGCCCGGCTCGGCACGGCCGAGACGCGCCGCGCGATCGAGGCCGCGAACGCGGCGCTGCCCGGCTGGCGCGCCACACCGGCGAAAGAGCGCGCCAAGATCGTCCGGCGCTGGTACGACCTGATCGTGCAGCATACCGACGAGCTCGCGCACATCATGACGCTCGAACAGGGCAAGCCGCTCGCCGAAGCGCGCGGTGAGATCGCGATGGGCGCGGCGTACGTCGAGTGGAACGCCGAAGAGGCGAAGCGCGTGTACGGCGACACGATCCCGACGCTCGCGAACGACCGCCGCATGGTGGTGGTGAAACAGCCGATCGGCGTGTGCGTGGGCATCACGCCGTGGAACTTCCCGCATGCGATGGTGACGCGCAAAGCGTCGCCGGCGCTTGCCGCGGGCTGCACGTTCGTGCTCAAGCCCGCCGAGCAGACGCCGCTGTCGGCGCTCGCGGTCGCAGCGCTCGCCGAAGAAGCCGGTTTTCCGGCGGGCGTGTTCAACGTGGTGACGGGCGACGCGGACGACGCGCCGGTGATCGGCGCGGAGATGACGTCGAACCCGATCGTGCGCAAGCTGGGGTTCACCGGCTCCACCGCCGTCGGCAAGCTGCTGATGGCGCAGTGCGCGCAGACCGTCAAAAAAGTCTCGCTCGAGCTGGGCGGCAACGCGCCGTTCATCGTGTTCGACGACGCGGACGTCGATGCGGCCGTCAGCGGCGCGATGAGCGCGAAGTTCCGCAACGCGGGCCAGGTGTGCGTGAGCCCCAACCGGCTCTTCGTGCAGGAGGGCGTGCACGACGCGTTCGTCGCCAAGCTCGCCGAGCGCGTGCGCAAGCTGCGCGTCGGCCACGGCTTCGCCGAAGGCACGACGCTCGGGCCGCTGATCGAGGAGCAAGGTTTCTCGAAGGTGGTCGAGCACGTGGAGGACGCGTGCACGCGCGGCGCGACGGTCGTGCACGGCGGCAAGCCGCACGAGCTGGGGCGCACGTTCTACGAACCGACGATCCTCACCAACGTCACGTCCGCGATGCGGCTGTCGAACGAGGAGACGTTCGGGCCGGTCGCCGCGATCGCGTCGTTCAAGACCGAAGCCGACGTGATCGCGATGGCGAACGACACGCCGTTCGGGCTGGCGGCGTACTTCTACAGCCGCGACGTCGGGCGCACGTGGCGCGTCGCCGAAGCGCTCGAGACCGGCATGGTCGGCATCAACACGCCGCTCATCGCCAACGAGTCGATCCCGTTCGGCGGCATCAAGGAGTCGGGCATCGGCCGCGAAGGCTCCAAGTACGGCATCGACGAGTGGGTCGAGATCAAGTACATGTGCTTCGGTGGCCTCGACAAATAAGCGCGCCGCGCCGCTCGTGCGCTTCGATCCGCAAACGAAGAAGTTTCAGACGTGGCCGATTCCGTCGGGCGGCGGGGTCGTGCGCAACATGATGCCGACGACGGACGGGAAGAGCCTCGTCCTCGCCTGCAGCGGCGTGAACCGCATCGCACTCGTGGAGGTCAAGTGAGCACAGCGATCGACCGGACGGCATTCGATGCAATCGCCGCGGCGTTGAGCGACGCCTGGAACGCCGCCGACGGAGCGGGTTTCGCGAAGCAGTTCACCGACGATGCCGATTTCGTGAACATCTACGCGATGCACGGCCGCGGCCGCGAAGCGATCGCGCGAGCGCACCAAGCCATCTTCGACGGCGTGTACCGAGGCAGCACCAACACGTTCACGGTCACGCAGGCTCGCCGGGTCAACGACGACGTCACGCTGGTGCACATCGCAGCGGACCTGCACGTCCCGGAGGGCGTGATGGCCGGCGACTTGCGCGCGCTGGCGACGGCGGTGATGGTCCGCGACGAAGCCGGCTGGAAGATCGCCGCGTTCCACAACACGCGCGAGCAGGCGCCGCCGGGTCCGCCGCCGAGGTAGCCGGGCCTCAGGCTGAACGACGACCGAGAGCTCGCGGTGCGCATCGCGACGCTCTCGGCCGATCGTTCGCAGCTACCAGATCTGGCAGCTGTCCTTGCGGACCATCTTCGAGTCGGCCGGGCACTTGAACGCCGAACGGAACTCGGGCATGTTCGAGAGCGTGCCGATCACCCGCAGCTTCGCGTTTGCGTGCGGGTCGACGACGGCGAGCTGACGGATCAGCGCCTCGGTCTGCGAACCACGCCACACCTGCGCGTACGACAGGAAGAAGCGCTGCTCGGGCGTGTAGCCGTCGATCGACTTGTGCGCCTTGGCCTGCGCCGTGCGCTCGAAGGCTTTGTACGCGATCGTGAGGCCG
>Ga0209624_10002348_pt1 | contig 14046 bp, 22 predicted proteins | sample JacPinW_OM2H0_O1_FD_188565 | JGI IMG/M metagenome (GOLD analysis project Ga0209624, IMG submission 188565) | Forest soil microbial communities from Algoma, Ontario, Canada - Jack Pine, Ontario site 1_JW_OM2H0_O1 (SPAdes) (version 2) | ecosystem: Environmental > Terrestrial > Soil > Boreal...
TGGATGCGATGGACCGCCTGGCCTCGCCGATCCGGGACGGCTCTGTGAAGAGCATGACCATCTCTGGCGGAGGCGAGACGGTTCACATCGACAAGGCCGCTGCAGAGCGCATTCACAAGCGCGCGAAGAAGGAGAAGTGATGGCAAACGAATTTCAGGACATTGAGATCAGGGAAGACATCCCTGTAGAACGGCAGATCGTGTGGATGCTGAACCGAGCGCTGCGCGAGCTGCACCAATTGAGAGAGGAACTACACACTATGAGCACAACCGCCGTAACCCGCGCCCAGTTTGACGCCGCATTCTCCGCCCTGCAAGTGGCAGAGGCAGCACGCGACGCCGCCGTCACCACCGCCCTCAATGACCTTGTCGCCAAGATCGCTGCCGGCACGGTGACTACTCCGGAAGACTTCACCGCAGAGCTGGCCATCGTGACCGCTCTCCAGGCCAACGCCGCTGCACTCACCCAGAGCGCAACCGCCGACGATCCTGGACCCGTCGTCGTCCCCACCACCCCCGCAGCTCCAGCGCCCACCGCTGGCAGCTAAAACCAAAGGCACACGCTTCGGCGTGTGTCCTGGCTGCATGAGCGAGGTATCGCCTATGCCCGTCCCAGCAGGTCGAGGCCTCGACTTTGCCCGGACCCGGTAAGGTAGCCCGGAGCTTTTTGCAGCCAGGAGACACGCTGAACTAAAAAGCTCTTTCTTTATGAGGATTTTTCACTATGCGCGCTTCGAACCATGCCTGGGTTTATCCGCTTCTGCTGCTCCTTGCCTTCTTCCTTTGCGCTGACCTCTGCTTTGGCCAGTGGACGCCCACCGCTCATCCCGTCGCGCTGCCGAAGCCTCCCGCCGATCGCAGGACTCCCCAGGCCGTGCGGCCAGTGACAATGCCGAAGCCCGCAGCGCCGAAGGCATAGAAAAAGCTTTTCAGCCAAAGAGTTTTGTTGGGAAGGAAAAGATGAAAGCGTTGAGTATTAGAGCGCCGTGGTGGTGGGCAATCCTGAACGGAAAACCCGTCGAGAATCGCGATTGGTATACGTCCCAACGTGGGCGCGTCTACATTCATGCGAGCAAGTTCTGGAAGATCGACGAAATCAGCGATGACTGGGACGACATCAAGGATATGGCCGCAACAGATAACCTTGCGCTCCCGCTGCCAGTAGGAAACGAAGCTGCGGCTAACCTTTGCACTGCGATGCGGGACGCGGGCGGATGTATTGTCGGCACCGTCGAGATTACCGATTGCGTCCGCGAGCATCCCAGCGCCTTCTTTGTGGGAAAGTTTGGATTCGTGCTGCGTGATCCTATCGCTCTCCCTAAACCTATTCCCTTTAAAGGCGCTCTCGGGTTCTTTGATGTGCCAGACGATTTTGGTTGTGAGGGTTTTTCTTTATGAAGCCGAAAAAGAGAGTGCTGCTGTACTGCGCGGACCGCGACCGCAGGAACGATCTGGCGTTTGTGCTCCGCATCCGCTGCCCGTGGGCGTTTGTCGAGACCTTCGACTCGCTGGTGACGCTGAGCGAGGACGCGGCGCGATGGGAGTATGGCTGCATCGTCCTGCCGTCGCATTGCGACTCCGACGGCAGTACGGAGCGCCCGAACCTCGGCGAGCAGATCGAGATCGATTGGCTGCTCGGCCAGCCGGGGATTGCGAGTCGCGCGATCGAAGTACGGGTCAAGTTCGACATCTACCGCGATACGCTGGCGGCGCACAAGGTCCCCGCGGGAGATATCGCAGCCCTGGCTGAAGCGATGCAGGTAGTGTCCAAGCGCCAGCGTGGGCCGAAGAAGGGCACAGCGAAGAAGAAGGTAAAAAAAGACAAAGAAAAATCCGTTGTGCTTGAGAAGGCGGCGTAGCCATGGGTGTGACCACCGGAATTAGCTGGACGGATTCGACGTGGAACCCGATACGCGGCTGCTCGCGCGTGAGCGAGGGATGTCGCCACTGCTATGCGGAGAGCGTGGCGCACCGCTTCAGTGGGCCGGGGCTGGCGTATGAGGGTTTGGTGCAGCTCGATGCCTCCGGCAAGTCTACCGGCAAGTGGAATGGCCAGATCAAGTTCGTTGCCGACCATCTGTTTGATCCGTTGAAGTGGAAAGAGCCGCGCAAGATATTCGTCAATTCGATGAGTGATCTACTGCACGATAACGTCACCGATTCGATGCTGGATCGCATCGCAAACGTGATGGTGTTGGCCTATTGGCATACGTTCCAGATACTGACCAAGCGCCCTCAGAACTTCCATCGACTCGAAGCCGCGATAAAGAAGGCAATCGCCGCCAATATGGAACTCCAGGAACTCGGCGGGATGGCAACACGTCTTGAATTCCGCGCAGTGGATATGCGGCGCCGTGATCACGTTGGATGGTCATTCCCGCTGAACAATATCCGTATCGGCGTTTCGGTAGAGAATCAAAAGGCCGCAGACGATCGCCTTGACTACCTCTGCGAGCTGGCCTCTCGCGGCTGGCCAACGATGGTCAGTTTCGAACCGCTGTTGAGCGCGGTGGACCCCGGACCGTGGTGGCTGTCCTTGGGTTCCCGCACCTGGGCCATCGTCGGCGGGGAGAGCGGTCACGGTGCGCGCCCGATGGATCCGGACTGGGCGCGGAGCCTGCGGGATCAGTGCAAGGCCGCTGGCGTGGCGTTCTTCTTTAAGCAGTGGGGTTCGTGGCTCGGTGCTGGGCAGGAGGGCTCCGAGCAAATCCTCGCGGGCGATGTTCCAGTTCATCTCAGCCCAAAGCTAGCTGGCTGCCTGCTGGACGGCGTGGAGCATCACGAGTTCCCGGTGTCCGTGTGATGGGCGAAGATCTGATCTGCGTCGAGGACGGAAGCTGCGCGGGATGTTCGCAGCTGGGCCACTGGTGCGCGGCCAGAGGCTACACCATCGACTGTCTCGTGCTGGTGACCCGGCATGGGTTCGACGCAGGCGACCGGCCGCCTGCGGGAACGGGATGCGCGGAGTGCAAGCGCCTGGGCCACTGGTGTCCGGCGAAGGGATACAGCGGCGAGGTTGCGCTGTGCCTGGCGTGCGGACGCGGCGAGGCCTGCGGGCAGGCGCTGAGCGTGGAGAAGATGCGCTCCGGGTTCGTTGCGGAAGAGTTCGAAGCGGAGAAGGGTCATATTGCGGAGGGTCGCACCCTCGAGATTACCGACGCGGACCGCGTGGTGAAGGATGCTCCGGCGGCGTCGGACTGGGCGATCAAGGCGTCGCTCGATCCGGAGAACCTGAAGCGGGGGTTGACGAGGTCGGCGCGAGCTCCCCTGCTTGCTGGCACGGCGGGCGAACGCGTCTCGGCGAGAGTCAAGCTGCTGCGGATGGATCGGCAGCAGAAGAAGAAGTTGAAAGCGATGAAGGCGGCAAAACCTGAGGAGGTTTACGTGGCAAAGATTACATCGGAAGAGGCGAAAGCGGAAGTGGTGCGTTTGGCAGGACAGGGAAACTCAATCAATGCGATTGCGAACATTGTCGGCTCGGACTGGGCGAGTGTGCGCCAGGTGCTCCTCGCCGAAGGCCTAGTGATTGCGAAACCGACGGTAAAGAAAGCGAAGCCCGGTAAGAAAGCGGCGGTTGCCACTGCGGTCATCGTCAAGGCCGAGACGGCAACGGAAGAGATGGTTTCGGTGAAGGTCTCGGCGAAGGCGCTCGACCGCCTGATCCTGATGCTGCCCACGAAGATGAAAGCGGCCGCAGTCGAGAAGCTGCTCGCGGAGCTCTAGGTGAGCAAGGGTTGGGACCTGACGAGCCTGCACTCACTGGAGGGCGCGGCGGAGTGGATCCGCAAGAACAGCGGCGCGCTGCTGGTGCTGGTGGTGCGGGCGGAGGATGTCGCGTTCGCCGTCGACGCGCAGGTTGCGCCGGCGGATGCGCGAGACATGGTGGAGATTGTGATGCCAGGCGCGATGGCGCGGCTGGAGAGCGAACGGTTGGAAGCAAAAGCACGCGCGAAAGCGAAGACGTTAGGAGCGATGAAATGACGATGACTGCAGCAACTGGAAGCTATGAACAGATAAGCCTTGGGGCGATTGCGCCCTCCACCACCAACCCACGCAAGAGCTTCGACGCCGACCAGCTGGCGGAGCTCAAGGCGTCGATCGGCGAGCTCGGCATCCAGGTACCGCTGCTGGTGCGGCGTCGTCCGAAGGTCAAGCCAACGGACAAGATCCAATATGAACTGGTCGCGGGCGAGCGACGCCTTCGCGCGGCCGAGGCGCTGCAGCTTGCGACCGTGCCGTGCATCGTCAAGGAGCTGACCGACGACGAGGCGAAGGAGACGCAGGTGGTGGAGAACCTGCAGCGCGCCGATGTGCATCCGGTGGAAGAGGCCGACGCCTACGCCGCGATGATGGAGGACGCTGAGGGCTGGACGCGCCCGGGAGAGCCCGCGCGGGTGGCCCGCACGCTCAGTGTGGAGGACATCGCGAAGAAGGTTGGCAAGACGCGGGCTATGTGGCCGCGCGGCTTCGCCTGCGGACGCTCGAGCTCGATTGTAAGCTGCTCTACATCAAAGGCCACATCACCCTGGGCCACGCGCTGCTGCTGGCGAGGCTGACGCCGAAGGACCAGGAGCGTGCGGTCAAGTTCATGCTCAACGTCGACGAGAAGTATGACAAGCGATCGATTACTGAGGCGGTGCGCGACGCGATGCGCTTCCATGAGGCAGACGGCCGACCGGTCTATGAGGACCCTGCTGACCAGGAAGCGGATGAGGAGATGGAAGACGAAGCCGACCTGATGGCGATCGGCGGGAATGGCCGCGGCGAAGGCCCCCGCGTGGCGAAATATATGCATCACGGCCGGCGGCTCGTCGAGGCGACCGAGGCGCAGCTGAAGCGGTGGATCGAGAGCAACGTGCTGCTGAAGCTGGCGAGCGTGCCCTGGCGGCTGGATGATGCGGAGCTCGTGCCGGCGGCGGGTGCCTGTATCAACTGCCCGAAGCGTTCCGGATCGAATGCGGCGCTGTTTGGTGAGCTGACGGCCGACGCCGATGTGTGTCTTGACCCGGCGTGCTTCTCGGCCAAGCAGGACGCCACGGTGAAGGTGCATAAGGAAGCTGCGAAGCAACACGCCAAGGCTGATGGCTGCGCGCCTGGCGGTGGGCTGCTGTTGAAGATCTCTTCGAAGCCAAGCAGAGCTCCGCTTGAGGAGATCGCGGTCGAAGGCGGCGAGGTGGTGACGCGGAAGGCGGTGAAGCAAGGCCAGTGGGTGCCGGCGACCGAGGACGGCGAGGCAAGCTGCGAAAACACGGTGAAGGCGCTGATGGTCGACGGCCCAGACAAAGGCAAGCTGCTGTGGTGCTGTGCGGACCAGAAGTGCAAGGTGCACAAGCATGACGTGCAGAAGCCATACAGCTACGGATCCAGTTCGACGCGCAGCGACCCGGCCAAAGAGGCGGCCGAGCAGGCGAAGCGCAAGATCTACGTGGAGAGCGAGACGGCGATCCGCGTTGCGATCTACCGGGCGATTCGCGCGAAGGTGCAGCCCAGCGTCGAGCTGATCCGCACCGTTGCGATGAAAAATATTTCAGAGTATGAGGCGAAACGGATCTGCCAGGTGCTCGATCTGCCGATCCAGACCAAGGGCGACGAATGGGATATCCGGCGCGACGCGGCGAAGGTGCTGGCGGCCTATGCGGCGAAGACGACGGAGCCCCAGCTGCATGGGCTGCTCTACGACTCGCTCAACGTCGACGCCATCGATGTGCGCGAGCACAACATGGGCCGCAATAAAGAGTCGCGCTCGGAGCTGTGGGCGCTGGCGAAGAAACACAAGGTCGACGCCGATAAGATTGCGCTCACGTTCGCCCCGGCGAAGCTGGCTGCGCCGAAGCCTGCCGCGAAGAAGGCGGCGGCGAGGAAGCTGTCTCCACAGGCGAAGAAGTAGATCGCCGATGCCATGAAGAAGCGATGGTCGGCGGCCAGGAAGAAGAGCAAGCCGAAATGAAGCCGGTGTTTTGGACGTGTGGGTGCGGGAAGAAGAACGTCTCGCGGGAGCGGGGTACGCCGGCGTGCGAGGCGTGCGGCAAGCGAGCGACGTTTACAGTAGAGCCGCCGAAGGGTCAGGGCGGCTTTGATTTTGGGTCAGATGGCAAGGTGGGTTAGATCATGAGTGCAACGTTGATGGGCGCAGTGATGAGCTGCGGACCGAAGAAGGGATCCCTGCGCTATGCGCTGGTGGCGATCGCGGATCATTCGGATGACTTTGGGTTCGCATGTCCGTCGATCGAGACGATCGCGGCGAAGGTGTGCCAGGAGCCGCGCAATGCGATGCGGCTGGTGCAGCTGCTCGAGAGTGGGGGGTGGATCAAGGTGCATCGGCGAGTGCTGTTCGGCAAGGGCAGCGTGTACTTCCTCGACATCGCCAAGCTGGGCGTGACGCCCGACCCGAAGGCGCGACGCTCTCCACTTCACGTGGAGGTGATGAAGCGGCTGGAGGCTGCGAAGCCTGCTGCGAAACCTGCCGACTCCGCCGATTCGTCAAGTGACAAATTGTCACCTGAAAAGAACGAGGACGACTTTGCTGCGCCCGAAAAGTCACGTGACAATTCACAGGGGGTTCAGGTGACAAAAACAGCAGAGTCAGGTGACAAAAAGGCCGTTCCTATATTGATTAACCGTTGTGAACCGTTGTTGAACCAGAACAACCCCCTACCCCCTTCAAAATCGAAGGGGGAGTGTGGTGAAGAAAATAAAACCATTCCGGTTCTCGATCACGAGTCGGCGTGTGCTGCGGTGCAGCTGGTGCTGCGGGAGTGCGATGTCAGCGATCGGCGGATGGCTCCGGTGGTGGAGCAGGCGATCCGGGCGTATCGCACGAAGAGCGGCAAGAGCTTTGAGGAGATCGCGGAGCAGATGGTGAAGGCGCGGCAGGCGTTCCTGGCGGACTCCCACCTGATGCGGTACCCCGTTGCGCTAAAGAAATTCTTCGCCCATGGCTTCTGGATCGACGACCGCATGTGGCCATTCGACCAGGAGAAACTGAACCGCATGCGGCGGTTGTGAGATTTTTTCGTCTGCAGCGCATAGAGCCGTTAGGGACTTACCATTTAGGTAATATTATTTTCTTGCACTTTTTCCGGTGCATGCCCCATATTCAGAATCGTTGCGAACTCAAAGCGTTACTGCGAACAGCAGCGAGCGTTCCTTCTAGCGACTGGAACCGAGCCCACGAGACGGGCTGTGACAAACCCCAATCAGAGCCCCTGTTTTTGTAGGGAACGCCGGTTCGCTTCTCCCGCAAACACCCCGCAAACCGGACGCAGCTCGCCACTGCGTTCCGGTCTCTCTACAGAAAAACTAACAAAGTCTTCTTTGGGATTCTTTCTTTTATGCGCCGACGCGATCGCGGCAACAAGCAACGCTATGAGCTGGTGACCAGGGGCGGAACGTTTGGTCCCACGAACAAAGGGTGGGTGCTGCTGGACGAAGGCGAAAAGCTGGTCGCGCAGGGGAAGGCGACGCCGGTGTATCAACCTTCGACTGGGCGACTGGTGGGCTTTCAGCTGGCGTCGTCGGAGAGTCCCACCTTCAAGCCGAAGCCGAGGATGGATGTGTCCGAGACCATGCTGACGCGAGCTGAGGTCGATGCCGTGGTCGGTGAGCATTGCAAGGGTGGCGAGAATATCGACGGCGTGAATGGTGGGCCACCGGGACGATCGCAGACAGCCGGGCTGAATCAGAAGCAACGCAAGCTGCGCGAGATTCTTGGATTGGAGACCGTGGACTTTGTCGAGGCGTCGCGGATCAAGCTGAATGCGTTCCATCCGCGCAACGGGCGCGTGGTCAGGGTGGAAGCGGCGGCGTGATTGTCTCTGGCAATGAGGGCTATGCGCTGAAGTGTACCGGGTGTGGAGCGGTACTGGAGTTGACGCCGGGCGACGCGCGCGATGCGTTCAAACATGCGACGCGCAAACGCAGCATGGAGCTGCTGCACGAGCAGTGCGATGGCTACGGCAGCCAGACGAAGGCGCGGGCCGCGCTGAAGCTGAAACGGAATGAGATGGGCAAGCCTTCCAGGAGGCCGAATGACGTTGTTGCGACCTGAGCATACGCCACACATCAGTCAGGAAACGGGTGTTGCCCTGGAGGCCAAGGTGGAGCAACAGATTCTGACCGAGTTGCAGGGGTTGAGCAAAACGGTTGTGGGCATCAAGCACGAGCAGGAGATGATGGCGGTTCGGCTGCTGGGCGATGTGAACGCCGATACGCCGCATGGGCGGCTGCCGATTCTGGAGAGAACGGTGAGAGACCATGGCGAGCGGTTGGGGGTGGTCGAGACCAACCAGACGCGATGGCGAGCTTACTTCGGCGCAGGGATTGCGATTGGCAGTGTGGCCGGTTCGGTGCTGGGGCTGGTGGTGAAGTCGGCGATTGATTTGTTCAAGCATTAAAGAAAAACAAAAGAAGGCTTTTTGGCATGAATGAATACTGCCAATTCGGACACTCCGATATCGATGAGTGCGACGTATGTGAAGGATGCCGCGAATGTGGCGACTGCTTCTGCGAAGAGTTTGACGGCGACGACACAAGCGAAGACGAGTACGACAACGACGTTTGCAGCTAACTCGGTCGGTGAAAGGAGCGCAGAACCCAGAGCATTGGGGATGAGCTTCACTGGGGTGGGCTCATTCCCTTCCTTTCCGCGAGACAAGTTTCTTCACAAGCTCTGGCCCACAGGGGACAGAGAAACAAGGCAGATTGGCCCCGGCAAAATCCGGGGCCGTTTTTTTGGAGCAGTGATGGCGAGCGATATTCAGATTGCAGCGCTGGCAAAGGTGTTTGCTGCGGCGATGAGTGCCGCGGTGCTGTTTCCCCAGGCGCAGGCCTCGGAGGCGATGGCCGAGTCGGGATGGATGACCAAGGCGCTCGCCGTAACGGACAACAATCTGTTTGGCACCAAGCAGCATACGCACCCGATCTATGGGACGGTGAACCTGCCGACGCGAGAGTTCCTGAACGATCGCTGGGTGGTGGAGAATGACAACTTTATTGTGTACCCGACGCTGGCCGATTGCTTCGCGGATCGGATGCACACGCTGGAGCAGCTGGCGCCGAACTATCCGCACTATGCCGCTGCGCTGGCTGCGAGTACTCCTGAGGAGTTTTTGACGCAGGTGTCGCTGACCTGGTCGACCGATCCGGACCGCGGCGCGACGTGCATCGCGATCATGCATGCGCATGAAGATGTGCTTCGGTGATCTTTACAAGACGTCAATTGCGCTGCGAGCTTTGGATGCGCCCTGCGAAGGTCGAGGCAGGAGTATCCGTGTACCTTGTGGCGATACCAAGATGCACGGCGTGGTTCAAGCGAACGTTGTGTTTCTTCTGCGCAGACGGCGGAAAAATCGTCAAGATGGCGCAGTACTCGGGCTTCATCGATACGACAGGGATGGTTCCTGGGGTCTATACCGTGAAGGCGCATATAGCTCAGAGTGCTGACCCATGGGATCAAGCTGACGCTCAAGCAACTTTCGAGGTGGTCTGATGGTCATCGATACTGCGAAGCTGAAGGTCAGCACCAAGACGCTGGTTGCGCTGTTCCTCGGTTTCGGAAGCGCGATGCAGATTCCACAGGTGAATCAGTTTGTGCTGGCGGTCACAGCGCAGCATAAGAATCTGGCTTCGCTGGTGACGGCGATCAGCGGGATTGCGCTGCTGCTGCACAACCCGGAAGTGCAGGATGCGCTGGGCATCAAGAAAACCGTTCAGGTGACCGAGACGAGCGAACAGGTTTCGCTGGCGAAGGATGCGCAGTGAAGATCGAGTTGAATCCTGCGAAGTGGTTTCCCGGTAATGCTGGAGCGGCAAAGGCTGCTCCAGTGGCGGCGGTTGTGTTGTTAGAAACGAGAACGGTACGAAGTACCGAAAGCGAGGAGAGTGTTATGAGTTTTTTCAGCAAATTGAAGGCAGCCATCGAATCGATGTGGAAGAAGGCACCAGCAGCGGAAGTGGCGTTGTCGTCTGCGGTCAACTTTGTCGTACCGTTTGTGGAGCAGCTGGACGCACTGGCAACGCCGGAACTGGCGCCGATCATCAACCCTATTCTCGACAAGGTGAAGACGGGATTGTCTGCGCTTGCTGTCACGATCAAGGGTGTAGGTCCTGTCGCGAACGTGCAATCAATCACGACCTCGATCACGACAAACCTGACTGCACTCGAGCAGGCTGTTCAGATCAAGGATCCTGCGACCGCGACAAAGATCAACAGCATCGCTGCTTTGATCGGTGGCGAGATCTCGGCGATTGTTGCGGCAGTTCCTGCATAAAGAAAAATCAACCAAAAAGCTATCAACCGCCGAAGTGGGGGATTGGCACCCAGCGTCTCTGGTCCCGAAGGCGCTAGTGACATCGGGACACACATTGATATACCCCCGACGAAGGGGCTGAGTAGGAAACGAACGGTGGAACGGTGTGGCGAGGGATGCAACCCGATTGGACATCCCACTAAAAGCCGGAAAGATCGGGAGAAGCCTGGTAGTTGCAGTTCCAAAAGGCCCCGCCTAATAAGCGAAAAGACAAACGTCATGGACACAGCTCTGAAAGTCGTCAAGATGATCGCGCTGCTGTCTGTGGCGTTTGTCTGCTCTGTGGTTGGGTATGAAGCGCTGCAGGTGCGTCCTGTGGTGACGCAACTCAGCATGACGTTGCAGAAAGCGGATGGTGAGATCGATGACTTACACGCGACGAATCTACTGGTAAACAGCACCGTGGTTTCCGTCAATACGGCAGCTGCTTCGGCGAATGCTCTGCTGCTTTCTGCTAAGAAAACCGTAGACACCGTCAACCAGAAGCAAGGCATTCTGACGATGGTCTACAAGGACCTGAACGACTTTCGCACTTCGCTCGATATCTTCAACCGCACGGCGATCGATGAGCAACACTACCTCGAAGTCGAACAGCCAGGCATTACGGCGCAGATGCGATCGACGCTGGGTCATGCCGATGAGCTGATCCAAAGCGGAACGAAGATCGTCAGCGATGCGGATACGACGATGCCGCTGCTGAAGGCGTCACTGACCAGCCTGGACGACGCAACCGCTGCGGCTGTGCCTGCGATCAAGTCGGTAGCGAAGATCGCGCAGGATGGAGCGGATGAGACGCATCGGCTCGTTCATCCCGATAAGAAGAAGCTGACGTTCTGGAGTGCGTTGGACGGTGGAACGTTGTGGGTGCATAGTCACCTGCTGCCACCCCTGTTCTGATGCCGTGGCAAACGTGTAGGAACAAACCGGGCTGCCCGAATCTTGTCGAACGTGGTTACTGTGACGACTGCAGCGCGAAGGGCTTCGGCAAAGACACACGGCCAACCGCAGCAGAGCGTGGCTACGATAGCAAATGGGCGAAGTATAGCAAGGGGTTCCTGAAGGGGAAGCTGTGCGTCGATCCGTTTGGAAAGCATCGGGAGAGACGGGTGCCAGCTGCGGTGACGGACCATATCGTCCCGTGGCGCGTATGGCTGGATGGTGTATGGGTGAAGGATTGGACGCTGTTCTGGGCGCGGGATAACCATCAGGCGCTGTGCGATAGCTGCCACGGCTTCAAGACGGCGACAGAGGATGGTGGGTTTGGACATGCGCGTCGCGTTGGCTAAGTGATGATGTGAAGCGGCTTAGGGGTGAAGAAAGAATGCGAGTCGCAAGAGGCGAAGACGTATTGAGGCGTGCGACGTTCATGGTAGACGGGGGCGGGTCGGATCTCTAGGGCAATCCGCGCTAAGACCATGTGGTAGACAAACACACGTTTCCACAAAACGAATGTTTTCAATGGAAAACTTAGTAAATTGTGGGTCGATTGGATTACTGCAAGAGAGTGCGCTGGGAAGGCCTGCGAAGGCTTGCTGGAGGGGCTTTCGGAGAGGTTTTGGGTGCGAGCGAACCCTAAAACCGGTGTAGGTCAATTATGGGGCGTCCACGCAAGTCAAATGCGATTCACGCGCTAACCGGCGCGAAGGAGAAGAACCCCGCGCGCTTCGAAGGCCGTGAGGAACCCGAGACGACGGGACCGATCGGTGACCCTCCCCCAGAGTTCATGCCTACTGAGCAGCCTGGAAGGAAGGACGAAGCTGGCAATTGGATCGAACATCCCAGCATGTGGGATCCAAAAGACCGGAAGTTTCTTCGCGCATTGTGGCTCAAGCTGGTCGATCAAGCGCCGATCGGCGTGCTCACGGCGTCCGACCGCGAATATCTCAAGTCGGTCTGCAACATGGGGCTGTTGGCCGAAGACAGGCATGCGAAGGGCTATCGCCAGGCGCTGAAGGAGTATGGCGTGATGCTGAAGGGTCTGGGAATGACGCCGGATGGTCGCGCGATCCGCGGCCTGGGCGGAAAGGCGGCGACCAAGAAGGCGACCAACCCCCTCGGCGACTTCGTTGCCAGAAGGCGTGCGAGTTGAGTGTGAATGGCAAGGAAGCTATCGATAGCCGAGAGGTACATCCGCGATGTGCTCGCCGGCCGTATCGTCACGTCTCAACTTGTCCGCCTGCAGATTGAGCGTCACCAGCGCGACCTGGTCGAAGGGCCTGCACGCGGGCTTCGATTCGACCGCAACGCCGCGCAGCATGTCATCGATTTCTTTCCCGAGTTCCTTCAGCACATAGAAGGCAAGCTCGACGGCGAGACCTTCGTCCTGGAACCGTTCCAGCAAGCGAGGCTCTGGATTCTCTACGGCTGGCGGTGGGCCGACACGGGCTTTCGCCGGTTCAAGTTCGCCTATAACGAGATCGGACGCGGCAACTGCAAGTCGACCGAGGCCTCTGGCCTCTGTGCTTACGAGCTGCTGGGCTTTGGAGAACCCGGCGCCCACGTCTACAGCGCCGCGACCGATAAGGAGACAGCGCGCATCGTCTTCGACACGGCCGTGCTGATGGTGCAGCGCTCGCCGTATCTTCGCGAGCAAGTCACTTGCTTCACGGATAACATGCACATCCCGGGCACGTCGGCAAAGTTTTTGCCGGTCGCGTCCGGCGCCGAACTGCTGCTCGGCCTTCGTCCGTCGTTCATCTGCTTTGACGAACTGCATGAGAGCCCAAACGCGAAGCTTTGGGAGGTTTTCGAATCGGCGATGGGGAAGCGGGACAGCCCCATGATGTACGCCTGCACCAACTCCGGTTACGACCGGCACTCGATCTGCTGGCGCAAGCGTGAATATAGCGTCAAGGTCCTGACCGGCGTCTTCCAGGATGACACATGGTTCGCCTGGATCTGCGGGCTCGACCGCAAGGATGATGGGCTCGTCGAGAAGGACGATGATTGGGAGGATGAGAAGAATTGGATCAAGGCCAACCCTGGACTTGGGGTCATGGTCAAGATCAAGGAGCTGCGCGAGGCCGCGGCGAAGGCGAAGAACGATCCCGCCTCGCTCAACAGCTTCCTGCGCTTCCGGATGTCGGTATGGACCGCGTCGGACGTTGCATGGATGCCTTTGCGCGCATGGGACGCCTGCGGCCTCATTCCCTACGATCTAGCCAGGCTCAAGGGCCGCAGTTGCACATGTGCCCTCGATCTCTCGACGACGACCGATATTGCCGCGTTCGACATGTTGTTTCCTCCTATTGAGGACGATCCGTACTGGTATTTGGTTCCCGAGTTCTTTCTGCCGGCAGAGAGTATCGAAGATCGCGTCAAGCGCGACCGGGTTCCGTATGACGTTTGGGCAAAAGACGGTCTGTTCAATCTGACGGCCAACGGTCGCATTATCGACTACAAGGCGATTAGAGAGAAGATCCGCGAGTCTGCGGAGCTATACGACATCAAGGAAATCGTTTACGACCGCTGGAACTCGAATTCCATTGTGACGGACCTCGAGAGCGACGGATTCACGATGATCAAGTGGGGGCAGGGCTTCAACGATATGCACGCTCCGGTCAAGCGAATGATGGAGATTGTGCTTGAGGGTAGGTGGGCGCATGGCCGTCATCCAGTGATGCGCTGGATGGCGCTGAACGTCGTTGCTTTCATGGACCCCGCGGGCAATGTGAAGTTCGATAAGAGCAGGTCAAAGGAAAAGATCGACGGCATGGTAGCGGCGGCCATGGCCCTCGGCC
>Ga0209624_10002349_pt1 | contig 14043 bp, 13 predicted proteins | sample JacPinW_OM2H0_O1_FD_188565 | JGI IMG/M metagenome (GOLD analysis project Ga0209624, IMG submission 188565) | Forest soil microbial communities from Algoma, Ontario, Canada - Jack Pine, Ontario site 1_JW_OM2H0_O1 (SPAdes) (version 2) | ecosystem: Environmental > Terrestrial > Soil > Boreal...
CTCCTGCCTTCGCCCGTGGCCGATCGAACCACTCCTTCGGCTCGAATGGAATGCGCCCAGGCGAGCAGGTTCGACATGAATCCGGTCGGTTGCACAAACGTGAAAGGTATCCCAGTCGCTCGGATCGCGGCCTCCCCGCGCTCATGCCATGCTCCGATCGCGAGTTTTTGATTTACATCCATCGATGAAAGTTTGACAAGATGTTTGACCCCCGCCGCTTTCGCTGCCGCGGCAGCTAATTCGTCTCGTTGCGGGATGGCTGGCCCGCTGTTGACGAGAAATAACGATTCGATCCCCTCGAGCGCCGCTCTCAAAACCGTGGCATCATCGAGATCGCCAACTCGCACCTCGACGATATCGCCGAACCGCTCCCGCGCCTTGTCTCCGTCTCTAACGAACACACGCGGCCGCTCATCTCGCTGAATTAACAACTCGACAACCTTTGACCCAATGTCTCCCGTCGCCCCTGTAATCAGGTATTTCATACCGCTCTCCTGGAATGTGCGATTTCTAATAGCTGAGGATTACTCACACTTGGACAACGGTAAGATGCGCGTTTGATATTGTCTACTCGCTTTAGATAGAAGCAATATCTGGCTAACAATCCATGGGCTACCGCATATAGTTGGACAGTTGCTCACATTTTGTTTACTCTCGCGATCATGAGAGCGAAGGGCAGGAAAGATTACGGTCGACGGCGGCCAAAACAGCGCCGTGCCCGTCAAACCGTCGACGCGGTACTCGATGCGGTCGTCAGGATCTTAAAATGCGAGGGATTCGGCGCAGTCACAACGAACCGCGTCGCGGAAGTTGCGGGGGTGAGCATCGGCTCCGTCTACCAGTATTTCCCCGACAAGCAGGCAATCTTCGCCGCGCTGCATCGCCGCCATATCGAAGAAATTGATCGGATGGTGGAAACGAAACTCATCGAACACGCGGCGTCGTCCCTCGAGGACCTCATGCGCGCCATGATCGATGGCATGATCGATGCCCACACCGCCGACCCTGCACTTTATGAATTGTTAGCGACGGAAGTTCCGCATCGAGCGGATGGTACGCGTGACTTCGTCGTTCGCCTGCACGGTGCGTTTCTGCTTGCGATTTCCGCCAGAGCGCGCGAACTGAAGAAAGGCCGGGATCTGGACCAGCAGGTTTTCGTGCTCACTCACATGGTGGAGTCGCTCTCCCACGGTGCATTGTTCCGACGGCCCCAGGGTCTATCGCTCGCGAATGCAAAAACCGAAATCACGCGAGCAGTGATGGCTTACCTTCGCTCGTAAGGCACGACCGGCCTCGCATCGCCCGAGTTCCCGTGAAGACCGATGTAAGGGCCTGCGACGCCACAACCTGCTGCTCACTTCTTCGAAACTAATATCTTCTTCGCTGCCTCGAGTTCCTTCTTTTTCGCGTCGTCCACTTTGGGATAGGAAAGGTCGAGAGACTCCAGCGTATCGACCAGAACAGTCGAGATCACCAGGCGGCTGAACCACTTGTTGTCGGCGGGCACTACGTACCAGGGCGCATGTTCCGTCGACGTGTTACGGATCATGTCTTCATATGCATTCTGGTAATCGTCCCAATATTTGCGCTCGTGAATATCGCTTGCAGAGAACTTCCAGTTCTTCTCCGGCTCGTCCAGGCGCGCCAGAAAGCGCTTCTTCTGTTCCTTCTTGGATAAATGCAAAAAGAATTTTCGGATCACTGTCCCGCTCCGCGCCATGTGCCTCTCGAAGCCGCGGATGTCTTCAAACCGCTCTTCCCACAGGTTCTTGCCCACGAGCTTTGGCGGAGTCTTCTGGCTCGTGAGAATCTCGGGATGCACCCGCACTATCAGCACCTCTTCATAATAGGACCGGTTGAAAATTCCGATGTGCCCGCGTTCCGGCAGATCTCGGGTCGTACGCCACAGAAAGTCGTGCTGCAGTTCCACCTCGGAAGGCGCCTTGAACGAGTACACCTGGCATCCCTGCGGGTTCACTCCCGACATCACATGCTTGATCGCGCCGTCTTTGCCGGCCGCATCCATCGCTTGAAAAATCAGCAGCAGCGCCCAGTTGTCCTGCGCGTAGAGCTTGTCCTGCAATTCCGACGTTCGCCCAATGCGCTGGACGAGAGCCTCTTCCGCATGATCCTTCGAATGCCAGTGACCGGTGTCCGCCGGATCGACGTCTTTCAGGCGAAAATGCTTTCCATTGTCTACGCGAAACGTCTTGGCGATCTTGTCATCCTTCATTCGTCACTCCCTAACCAGACTTTATTCCCCTCCATCAAGGGTAGCAACTCCGACTGCAATCCCTTGCTCTGTGGGAATATAACAACCGTCGCCGTATATCCGACGTACCAGAGGCCAATGTGTTCGAATCCGAATTCTTAACCGGTTCCTCGGAAAGCAACAGTGCATATCGCAACCTCATTGCCCGAGCCTCGGAGATCGTGGCCACTTCGCTGCCAGCGAAGCCCTACGCCGGAAGAACGCCCGCCGAGCTCGAAGCTCTTATCATTCCGGATTTCCTGCCTCCAACGGGACCTTCCCCCGGCAAAATCGCGGAAATATTGCGCACGGTAGTCGCAAACTCTATCAACGTCAACCAACCGCATACAGCCGCGCACTTGCATTGCCCTCCATTGATAGCTTCTCTGGCGGCCGAAGTCGTGATCAGTGCGCTCAACCAATCGATGGACTCCTTCGATCAGGCGCCCATTGCCACCGTGGTCGAGCAGAAGGTCATTCGCTGGCTGTGCTCCGAAAGTGGCCTGCCTGCGGGTGCGGACGGCACATTCACCACCGGCGGATCACAATCGAACTACATGGGACTGCTGCTGGCGCGCGACGCTGCCGTTCATAAGCGGTGGGGCTGGTCCGTCCAAACATCCGGCTTGCCACCCGACGCTCGGAGACTGCGCATTCTTTGCTCGGATGTGGCTCACTTCACCGTCGAGAAATCAGCTGCTCAATTAGCGCTGGGCACCGAAGCTGTTGTTCGAATCGCGGTTGATGATCATTTCCGCATGGATCCGTCCGCTTTGCGATCTTCTTTGAAGCTTCTGGATTCCACCGGCCTCGTGCCGATGGCCATCGTGGCCACTGCAGGAACTACGGACTTCGGTTCGATCGACCCCCTACCGGAACTCGCCGCAATCGCAAGGTCGTTCGGTACATGGCTTCACGTCGATGCCGCTTACGGCGGAGCTCTTCTGTTTTCGAGCCAACATCGTGGGAAACTCGCTGGCATCGAGGCTGCCGATTCGCTCTCCATCGACTTCCACAAATTGCTCTGGCAGCCGATCCCGTGCAGCGCCTTCCTGCTGCGCGACGCCCGAAACTTCGACTACATCAAAATGCACGCCGACTACCTCAACCCCGAGACTCACGAAGACGAAGGCGTGCCCAACCTGGTGACGACTTCCCTGCTCACCAGCCGCCGCTTCGATGCCCTGAAATTGTGGATATCGTTTCAATCCCTCGGCCGGACCAAGCTTGCCGGGATGATCGATCGCACCATCGCGCTCGCTGCCCATGCAGCGGAAGTGGTGCGTAGAACACCGCAACTCGAGTTGGTCTGCGAACCACAGCTGAGCACCGTGGTATTTCGCTATGTTCCGTCGCAGGGCAGCCCGGATCGGATCAATGCCGCGATCCGGCAAAGCCTGTTCGAAAAGGGCGAGGCCATCGTCGGCCACACGCGCGTTCTTGATCGTCAGTGCCTGAAATTCACGTGTATGAACCCGTCCGCTACCGAAGCCGACATGGAAACGCTGCTGGAGAAGGTCCGGGAGGAAGGCCGGAAATTGGAGTGAAAGTCGGCGGGCGCCAAATCGCTGAAACTGCTGCCCTTAAGCTCTTACGTATAAATATGTACGTACATTTACGTACATGGAAGTGTTCCTGAAGGAACACTTTTTCCACAGGGCAGCGCGTCAGACCTCAACCGGTTTCGAGCTCACGGAAGGTAGATTCGCCTGCTGCCAGGCGTCGAAGCCCCCAACCACATTGACCACCTGGGTGAATCCAGCGCGCAGCAACAGGCTGCTGGCAATCATGCTGCGATATCCGCCTTTGCAGTGCACGGCCAGGGGTGCGTCATGGTCGATCTCGGGTGGAGAGACTTTGAAATTATCGAGTGGCCACCACGCCGCGTCCTCAATGTGCGCCGCATTCCACTCAGGCTCGCGACGTACGTCGAGCACCTGCATCTCACCCGATTGCAAGCGAGCGTTCAAGTCGTCGGCTGTGATCTGAACGATCGTCGCCAAGGGCAAGCCCGCCTGCTTCCAGGCCGCGGCGCCGCCGGCAAGATATCCATCGAGCACTTCGATCCCCACGCGCGCCATCCTTAGTCGCGCCTCTTCGATCTGCGCCTCCGTGTCCGCGATCAACACAGGATGCGCTGTCAATCCCAGAACAGTTCCTGCCCATGAGGCGAACTGACCCGACAGTGCGATGTTCACCGATCCAGGCACGTGCCCTGCGGCGAACTCGTCTCCGGGACGCACATCAAGCGCAAGTTCGCCTTCTTTCAGCATAGAGTCCAACTCGTGCGGCGAGATCGCACGCAGCGCAGGCAACTCCGAGAGAGCGGCGGCACCGGTGCGGTTGATCTCAGCGTCTTTCGAAAAATATTCCGGACGTGCCGGCAGGTTGCTGGTCAGCTGCGCGACGAACTCTTCCCTGCTCTCGATCTGCAACGCGTAGTTGGTCAGCCGTTCCGTGCCGATCGTTGACGATCGCTCGGCGCGCATGTTCCTTCCGCAAAGCGATCCCGCTCCATGCGCCGGATACACAAGCACACTATCCGAAAGCGCCATCAGCTTATTGTGCAGGCTGTCATACAACATTCCAGCGAGTTGCTTGGGAGTGTGCTGGGGCGACAAATCAGGACGGCCTACATCGCCGATGAACAGCGTGTCCCCGGTCAGCACAGCCCACGGCGACGGGGATTTTTCTTCATCCGTAACAACAAGACAGATACTTTCAGGCGTGTGTCCAGGAGTTTCGAGCACGCGGATCGAAGCCTTGCCAAACTTCAACTCGAAACCATCCCGCACCGCCTCATGAGGAAACGTCGCGCCGGCATGCGCCCCCATGTAGATCTTTGCGCCGGTGCGCGCGGCCAACTCTTTGTGTCCGGAAACGAAATCGGCATGAAGGTGCGTTTCAAAGATGTGGCGGATGTTCACGCCATGATCGGCGGCGGCTTTGAGATAGAGGTCTACATCGCGCTGCGGATCGACCACGAGGGCCTCTCCTTCAGAAGCCAACAGGTACGAAGCATGCGCCAGACATCCTAGATAAATTTGTTCGAAGTACATACCGAATCCCTCAACCGCCTAGAGATGCTAGAACAATTTCAACGGGAATGCTATTGGCGAGGGATGGGGAGGGCTTAAAGCTATGCGGGCAATGGAGTGATGAATTCCAGTCCAAAACAAAAGCCGTTTCGCGACCGAACGATGGCAGGCAGACGCGATGGCGTCGGCATGTCGAATTCAACTTCGAGCAGATCGCCAGGATTCAGCAGGATGCCTGCGTAGAGAACCATGCCGCCCTCGCTCAACTCAGTTCCGCGGCCTTCGACCACAGTCGTCGAGAAGCCTTTGGAGGTAACGACGCGAACGGGCATATCGACGGGCAAACGATCCCAGCGGCGCGTGTTGGGGGCGGACTGCATGATTGACCATTATGACCGCGAGATCGTTTGCCCGCACATTACCAAGGTGAATGTCCACGCATTGCCCATCGCGACAATGCCGCTTCAGGATTTTAGAAGCATCAGCCTTGCCGGAACGACAGGTGCCACGCCTTACGGCCATGGACTGGCCTGCGATGTTATTTCGCTCTTTCCCGCAAACGCTTCAACACACTTTCCGTGATATCGACCTCCGCCAGCTTAGGGAATATTTTCTCCACGCTATGGCGGTGCGCGTCGGGATCACGGTCGGTCATCGCGTCGGTGACCAGCACGACGTTGTAGCCATGATCGTAAGCGCTGCGCGCTGTCGCTTCCACGCCGGCGCTCGTTGAGATCCCGGCGATGAAAACCTGCGTCACGGCGCGATGCTGAAGGTATTCGTGTAAATCCGTCCCGATGAAGGCGCCCACCCGCTGCTTGGAGACGAGATGATCGCCGGGTTGCTGGTCCAACTCAGGAACGAGATCGGTCCAATCGGGCGGAAACGAAAACTTGGGAGATCCGGCGTCGGTACGGCCGGGAGCACGGCCGGAAACGTTGACCAGCACCACCGGCAGCTTACACTCGCGAAAGGCGCTCGCGAGTCGCGCAGCGCGGCTGATGATCGCACTAGCAGGATGAACGGTCGGCAAACCGGCGATTCCTTTCTGCAGATCAATCACGATGAGAGCTGCGACGGGATCGAGTCGGGTCAGAGGCATGGTTTCTCCTTTTTCACTGAGGCACGCGTGAGATTCATAAATCGCGCCATTTTCGTTTCTTGGCTAGCCTTTCTGTTTCTCCGCGAATCTCACGCTCGAGAACGTGCTGATGACGGCGATACCTGCGAAGAAAATGACGAGGGTTGAAGCGCTTCCGCTCCAGATTTTTCCGACTCGAAAAAGCAAGTAACCCACGGCGAGATTCAACAGCGCCCAGAGGATATTCACCGTTGGCGAGGACAATCCTTTACCGGGGGGGTGAGCGAAGGGTGTTGGGAATCGGTCACCCGAAATTCCATGTACGAAGTGCGGCACGAAATTAGCGAGAAAGATTCCGGCAAAGAAACAAGCAACGTACTCATACCAGTTCATTAGGGTTGCTCCTCGGTGACAAAACTCAAGCGTTTCATATGGTTGTTTCCTGAACGTCGGCGATCGGGGCCGCGTCGCGCGGCAACAATCCCTGATCCTGATAGATGGGGTGCATGTCCGCTTTCACTTTGGGTAACTCGACGGTGAACCAGAGCGAGCCAAGAACGCAAACCGCGCCCGTCAGCATGACGGTATAGGGTGCTCCGATCTGGTGCGCGAGCGCGCCGGCAAGCAGGCTGCCGAAGGGTGCCGCGCCGAAGAACGCCATCGTGTAATAGCTCATGACACGAGCGCGTTTGTCTTCTGGGACCAAGGACTGGACGATGGTGTTGCTGACCGACGCTCCCTGCATCAGGCCGAAACCGACGAACACCATCAGCACGAGCGAAAGCCAAAGCGCGCGCGAAAGGCCGAAGAGAATCAGCGCGAATCCAAGCATGGAGACGGCGATCTGAATCATGCGAGTGAGGCCGACGACGGACTTGCGGGCGGCGAGCGAAAGCCCGGACACAAGGGCACCGATGCCCGAAGCTGCCGTGAGCCAACCAAGCGTGTAGGCGCCGCCGTGCAGGATCTGACCGGCGAAGAGCGGCAACAGCACGGCGTAGGGGTACCCCATCAGGCTGACGAGTGCGAAGAGCAGAAGGATGATGCGGATCGGCGAAAAGGAGCGTACGTATTCCCACCCTTCGCCGATTTGTTCGAACATGCTCGCGGCACCGCGACGAATTTCCTGCGGCTTGATGCGCATCAATAATAAGGATGCGACCACGGCGAAATAGCTAATCCCGTCGATCAGGAAGCACCAACCTTCGCCGAAGGCTCCAATCACGAGGCCGGCGATGGCCGGGCCAATCAGGCGTGCTCCATTGGCCATGGAAGAATTGATTGCGATCGCATTGCTCAGGTCGTTGCGATCGTCGACCATCTGGACGAGAAACGACTGGCGTCCGGGCATGTCGAAGGCGTTAATCACGCCTTGCAGCGCGGCGAGAGCGACGACTTCCCAAAGAGTGATGACATGCGCCAAGGTGAGCGCGGCCATGGCAAGCGACTGGATAGCGGCGGCGGCCTGGGTCCAGACCAGAAGCTTACGGCGATTGAGGCGCTCAACCCAAACGCCGGCGAATGGCCCCAGAGCGAAGGATACGATTTGTCCTGCAAAGGTAACGACGCCCAGCAGAAGCGCGGAGTGAGTCAAACGATAGACGAGCCAACTCGTGGCGAGGCGCGTCATCCAAGTACCGATCACCGAGATGCTCTGCCCGACGAAGAAGAGCTGAAAGTTGCGATGCCGCAGGGCGCGCCAGGCGTGGGACATCGAGCTCTCGGGTGTCTTCGGCGGAATGGGGCTGGCAGCGGGTTTCTTCACAATTCCACTAGACGCTTGATGATGTCGCCGGCGGCGAAGAGGGTTTCCTGGTCGTGCTTGTCGAGTTGAGAGATGGCCTGCACCAACCACGAGCGCTTCGCATCCTTGGCGCTGGCGCGAACGGCGACGCCCTTGGCGGTAAGAGCGATATTTACCTGGCGTCCGTCGGTGGGATGCGGCTTGCGCTCGACCATCCCAATTTCCTCAAGAGCGGCGAGCGTGGTTCCCATCGACTGCGGCTTCATGCCCTCGGCACGAGCCAGGTCGGCGGTGGTAGCGGGACCGTCTTTGGCCAGACGTGCCATGACGACGGACTCGGTGAGCGAGAGCTCGTTGGAACCGGCCGCAGCACGGACACGGCGAAACAAAAGTCCAACGGCCTGCAGGAGATCAATTACTTCGGCTTCAAGGTTCTTGCGAGTCATGGCTGATTCTTTATAGCATATACACAGTTTAGCTTGCAAGTTTGCCTTCTCAGTTTAGCTGTTTTACAGGGCTTGAGGAGTGGCCACCTCGCAGTCGGGAGCAATCAGCAGTTAAACCTTTTCGCAATAAATACATCCAAGCTAGCCGCGCAAGACGAACCTGCTTGGGGCAGGGGAGCGCGATAGGAGAATCGGATTGAGCACGGGAAATTCAAGCAGCGTCCGGTCGATCAAGTGTCTGACGTTCTTTTTGGCCGACGTTCAAACCGGGCTGGGGCCGTTCCTGGCCGCATATCTTGCGGCGAGCGGATGGAATCCCGGCAGAGTGGGATACGCTCTCACTTTTGGCGGACTCGTGTCGGTCGCGATGCAGACTCCGGCCGGCGCCATCATCGATGCGACCCGCCGCAAACGCGCGTTGATGGCTGTAAATCTTACGATACTAGCGGCCGGCGCATTGCTGCTGATGGGACATTTGAGTTCGATCGAGGTTTATGCCGGACAGTTTCTTATCGGAGGTTCGGGCGCATTCTTGGCGCCCACGGTGGCCGCAATCACGCTGGGAGTAGTCGGCTCGGCCGCGTTCGATCGGCTGTTTGGGAAGATTCAAGCCTTCAACTCGGCCGGGAATGTGTTCACAGCGCTACTGGTCGCGTATATCAGCTACCGATTCGGATACCGGATGATCTTCGCCGCAGCGGCATTTCTCGTTATTCCGGCAGCGGTTGCGCTGTTCAGCATCGACCCTGATCAAATTGATTATGCGCGGGCACGGGGAGCAATAGATGGAAAGAGTACGGGTAAGAACGAAAGCATCTCAATGCTGTTCAAGGACTTTGTGCTGGTCGCCTTTCTCGGGACGGCATTTCTCTTCCACCTGGCGAATGCGGCAATGTTGCCTCAGCTTGGAGAGATGCTATCGAAGGGCAGTCCGAAAGCAGCGGCGCCCTTTATGTCGGCGTGCGTGATCGTAACTCAGTTAGTCATTACTCTATCGGCAGCGTGGATTGGAAAGCGGGCGTCCACGCAAGGACGGAAGCCGCTTCTACTGCTTGGATTCGGGGTCTTGCCGATTCGCGGAGTGCTCTATACATTGACGCACGCCGCTGGCGCGCTGATCGCGATCCAGATTCTGGACGGCGTGGCCAACGCGATCTTTGGTATCGTCTCTGTTCTGGTGATTAAAGACAGAACGCACGGTACAGGACGATTCAATATTGCCGCGGGTGCGCTGGCCACGATGGTTGGCGTCGGTGCGGCTCTGAGCATGTCGATAGGAGGCATACTGATCCAGCGTCTCGGATATCGCGCGTCGTTTCTGGGGCTGAGTGGGATTGCACTTGCTGCATTCTTGATGCTGTGGTGGTTGATCCCGGAGACACTCGTATCAAACGGGTCAAGTTCGCAAGCGGGCACTGAACTCGGAACCGTGGATGAAAGAAAGGCCTTCGCGCAATGAGCGACCGATGGACGTACCTCCATTCCGAGCTGCCAGAAGATGGATACTCATCCTCCGCTGCGATAGTGGGCTGGTTTGGGAGCGTCAAATTCTTTGACTACGAAGGACACGAAGTCACACGAGGGAATCGCTTCGGGAGAACACGGTAGATGTTCTCTCTCGCCTTGGCTCACACCCTGATCGCAATCATCATCGCTGTCAGCATCGTGCTGATGCTGATTCGTCCGCGCAACGTGCCGGAGGTGTATTGGATCAGCGGAGGGGTGCTACTGCTGCTGGGGCTCCGGCTGATCAACCTGCGCTTGGCATGGAAGGCCTGTGGGAAAGCACTGGACGTGTGCTTCTTCCTGATTGGCATGATGCTGCTTTGTGAGCTCGCGCGGGAGCACGGCGTGTTCGATTGGCTATCGGCTATCGCGGTTAAAAGGGCGGATGGGTCGTGCTTGAGATTGTTCACGCTGGTGTACGCCGTAGGCACGCTGGTGACGGTGTTTCTGTCCAACGACGCGACCGCCGTGGTGCTCACTCCGGCGATCCTGACCGCGGTCCGGAAGGCGAAGGTGCAGCCCTTACCGTATTTGTTCGTTTGCGCATTCATCGCGAATGCGGCGTCATTTCTGCTGCCGATATCGAATCCAGCGAATCTCGTCGTGTTCCGGGACTCGATGCCTCCGCTGGGACGATGGCTGATCGCGTTCGGAGTTCCCTGCTTGTTTTCGATCGGTGCAACTTATATCGTGCTGCGCTGGGTGTATCGAAACGAGCTTTGCGAAAGCATTGAGGGTCGCGTGGAAGTTCAGACCCTGAACGGAAACGGCAAACTCGTGCTGAGCAGCGCGGCCCTCATGATCGCGGTGCTGCTTACGGCCTCATCGCTGGGAAAAGATTTGGGGCTGCCAACATGTTTGTCAGCGTTCGCGATCACGGCGATTGTGTGCATCAAGGAGCGAAGCAATCCGCTAGTTCTCGCTCGCGAGATCAGTTGGGAGACGCTGGCGCTAGTCGCAGGCTTGTTCATCATGGTTGACGCCATCGGTACCACCGGCGCGATGAGTTATACGCAAGAATGGCTTAAGTGGGCGGAGCATGCGGGGATCGTGGCGGGAGATCTGATTGCAGGATTCGGAGTCGGCATAGCTAATAACCTTGTGAACAATTTGCCGCTCGGACTCATCGCTGGAAGCACGCTTCACGCAGCGCACACACGGGGGTCGATTGCCGAGGCGGTTCTGATCGGGGTCGATCTCGGACCGAATCTTTCGATAACGGGATCTCTGGCAACAATTTTGTGGCTGATCGCCTTGCGAAAGGAAAAAATTACCGTCAGTTTTTGGGACTTCCTGAAAGTCGGCGTGATTGCCATGCCGGTTGCCCTGCTGGCAGCCTTGGGCGCAGCTATTGTCATGCAGCTTTGCTTTCGGGCTTTATAGAGATTCGCGTAGGATGCGCTGAGATTGTGTGCATCTGTGCCTGTGATTTGCACCATTGACCGCGTATTCCCCCTGTGACACACTTCTCCGCGGATAGCTCCTATGTGTCGCCACGACGCCAGAGCCTTCGGGATCCTTCTACTAGCCAGTCAGCTAAGCCTGTGCGCGGTCGCACAAACGGGGCAACTGGGCAAGAAAGATATCGGCAATCCTGCCAACATTTCTGTCGCCACTGAATACGAAACCGCACCTGGCACCGGGGTGCTGGTCTTGCGTGTGTTTGCCGAAGAAAAAGGAGTGACGCTGAAGGGCAGCGTCCAACTGCAGCTGACAAATCTCGCCAATCAGTATGGCCTGCTCCAATCAGTGGCCGGGGATCAGGACGGCATCTTCACCAACATTGAACCCGGGAATTACGAGATTAAGGTTGGGTCGTTCGGGTACGTCAGCGTATTTCAAAATGTGCAAGTAATTGCCATTTCACACAGGGAACCGATCGAGTTTGTGCTACACCGGGATCCTACAGCCATCAATCTCGACATTGCGGACGAAGTGATTTCTGCCAAGGCCCGAAAGGAAACCAAGCGCGCCGTTTCTGAGCTTAAGTTGAATGATCTCTCAGGAGCCCAAAAGCATTTAGACACGGCATACCAGCTGGCGCCTTCCAGTTCGGACTTGAACTTCCTTCTCGGATACCTGTACTTCCTGAAGAAGAATTACACGCAAGCGGGAACGTACCTTTCGACAGCGGCGAGCCTCAGCCCCAATTCCGCCAGAACATTGAATCTGCTTGGAAGAACAGACTTGCAATTGGGAGACTATCCTTCAGCGCGTTCCGCTCTCGAACGAGCTGTCCTCGCTGATGGTGATAATTGGTTGTCGCACGATTTGCTGGCCGATTCCTACCTTCGGGAGAAACGATACGAAAAAGCGCGCGCCGAGGCTGAAGTCGCCGTAGCAAAGGGAGAGAGACTCGGGAAGAACACGACAAGCGCGGCTGAACTTGTCCTGGGGCAAGCGCTCCTTGGTCTTGGCCGAGTGCAGGAAGCCACTCAGGCACTCCGCACTTTCCTCCGCGATTCTCCTCAGAGCCCCTTGGCACCTCAGGTCAGCGCCCTTCTCGCGCAACTCGAAAAACACAAATCAGGTTTCGCTTCGAACGCAGGGGACAGTGACTCGCAAATCGATGCATCCCGGGCCGACCCTCTTGCGGCTATGCCGCCACCCGAACTGTCGAAAACACAAACGTGGCGTCCGCCTGACGTAGACGACGCAAAGCCGAACCTCACTTCAGGAATCACATGTGACACTTCGCATGTAGTCGAGGAATCTGGAAAAAGAGTGTTGGAGTTTGTTGAAAATCTTGCGCGCTTTGCGGCCGACGAAGATGTATTTCACCAGTCACTCGACGCATTCGGCATACCGACTCACACGGAGACGCGAAAGTACGACTATATTGCCTCGGTTTCGCCGAATCCGTATTCTACTGTCTCCATCGACGAATATCGTTCGGACAAAGTCTCGCAGGCTGGATATCCAGATGGTATTTCCAGTACGGGATTCATTAATCTGGCCCTCGTTTTTCATCCGGAGTTATCGAAGGATTTCGAGTTTCAGTGCGAAGGACAGAGCGATTGGCACGGGCAGCCCAGCTGGATTGTGCATTTTCGTCAGCGTAGCGATCGGCCTAATCGCATGCACTCGTATAAAGTTGGGTCGGTCTTTCCGGTCGATCTGAAAGGTAGGGCTTGGATCACCGCCGATCAGTTCGAAGTCGTGCAGATTGAAGCGGACATGGTGAAGCCCGTGCCTGAAATTCAACTGCTCAGCGAGCGCCAAACCGTAGAATACGGGCCTGTGCCATTCGCCAGCAAGAACACAACCCTTTGGTTGCCGCAGAAAGTAGAGATCTACTTCGACTTCCGCAAACATCGCTATTATCGGCGGCACAGCTTCGATCACTACACGCTCTTCTCCGTCGATGCCGAGCACAAAGAAAAAGGCCCGGATAACAAACCGGCGAATGCGGATGGCATCGAGGAGAAAAAAGTGTCGTCCTATTAGCCCTGTCGCAGAGAATTTTGGACCTCCCCAAGATGCTCGACCCGTTCGACGGCCTCGCTCCAACTTAGGTTATGTGGCAGCTTGCCGTTGAGAAGATTCTGATACAGCGATTCGAGATGCTTGCTCACGGTGTGTTCTCCTTCACAAACAATCCAAACTCGATCAACATTCGCCTCTAAAAGCCACCATTACGCCACGGGCGACGAGACTAAAACAATTGGACCTTGGTATCGATGACATCTCATATCCAGAATCCGGAACTTCAATCGTGAAGACACTACAGTTGATACGAAAGTGTGGGCAATACCATCGTCCAATTGCGCGGCCCATTTTGTTCTGGCTAAATGAGCCCAATGTCTGAGAGGCGCGATGGCGAAAACGACGAGCTTTCATGCGGACATTAGGCCGCTATTTACGGAGCGGGATATTCAAGGCATGAGCGAGGCGTTCAACCTGGGAAGTTACGATGACGTCAAAAAGCACGCTGGGGCCATCTACGATCGCATCCGAGGAATCGGCGGCTCTGTAAT
>Ga0209624_10002350_pt1 | contig 14035 bp, 11 predicted proteins | sample JacPinW_OM2H0_O1_FD_188565 | JGI IMG/M metagenome (GOLD analysis project Ga0209624, IMG submission 188565) | Forest soil microbial communities from Algoma, Ontario, Canada - Jack Pine, Ontario site 1_JW_OM2H0_O1 (SPAdes) (version 2) | ecosystem: Environmental > Terrestrial > Soil > Boreal...
GACCTTCGAGCCGGCGGCGAGCGCGGCGACCTTGCGCTCTTCCCTCACCTTCCAGTCGATATAGGATTCGATGTCGGGGTGATCGACGTCGACCACCACCATCTTGGCGGCGCGGCGCGTCGTGCCGCCCGACTTGATCGCGCCCGCCGCGCGGTCGCCGATCTTCAAGAAGGACATGAGGCCGGAAGAGCGCCCGCCGCCCGAGAGCTTTTCGTTTTCGCCCCGCAGGAGCGAGAAGTTCGAGCCGGTGCCGGAGCCATATTTGAACAGGCGCGCCTCGCGCACCCAGAGATCCATGATCCCGCCCTCGTTGACGAGATCGTCGGCGACCGACTGGATGAAGCAGGCGTGGGGCTGCGGATGCTCGTAGGCCGACTTCGACTTGATGAGCTTTCCCGTCTCGAAGTCGACGTAATAGTGGCCCTGGCTCGGCCCATCGACGCCATAGGCCCAATGTAGGCCGGTGTTGAACCATTGGGGCGAATTGGGCGCCGCCATCTGACGCGCGAGCATGAAGCGCATCTCGTCGTAATAAGCGCGCGCGTCTTCTTCGCCATCGAAATAGCCGGCCTTCCATCCCCAATAGGCCCAGGCGCCGGCGAGACGGTCGAACACCTGCTTCGCCGAAATCTCCGAGCCCATGCGCTCGTCCTTCGGCAGCGAGCTCAGCGCGGTCTCGTCGGGAACAGAGCGCCACAGGAAAGAGGGAAGGCTCTCCTCTTCGATCCGCTTCACCCGCGCCGGGATGCCGGCCTTACGGAAATATTTCTGCGCCAGCACGTCGGCCGCGACCTGACTCCAGGCGGCGGGCACTTCGACGCCCTCAAGCGAAAACACCACCGAGCCGTCGGGATTGCGGATTTCGCTCTTGGTGGTCGCGAAGGGGATGAGGTCATAGGGCGAGACGCCCGGTTGTGTGTAATGCCGTTCGATGCGCATCGCCCTTCGACCTCATTCTTGCGGCCTTGGGGCTTCTCGCCACGGGCCACGTTGATCCTCACGCCGAACAGAGGGGCGCCTCATACGCCTGCCAAGCGCGCAAACCGCCATCGGCTGGCCCGGACGCCCCGCCCCTCATCGCCTCGAACTTTATAGACCCGTGCGCCTCGTCAATTTGCGCCCGTTTGCGCGAGCCTGACTGGCTCTGAAACCCCTGTCCCCGTCGCTTGATCCCACGCGATCCAGGAACAACCGCACATTACAACTCTATGACGACTGCGTCAACAATTTGTATGGCTACCCCGGCGTTAGCACAACATATTGTGGATAACGTGGATAACAAGGGCCTAACGCCGGCGCGGACGACCAGCATCCGACGAGTCGGGGCGAGCCCGCAAGCCCGTTTTCGGCCACAATCGACGAAAAACTTGCACTTGCCTCGCAAAGCCCTCGTCGCCATAGTCCGCGCGCGCAAAGCTTGCGCTTATTTCCTGGTGAAAACGGCGCTCCACGGATGCTGGAACAGATCCAACAATTTTTGCTGCACTATTTCACTTGGTGGAACGGCGGGAACTTCAATACGCGATTCTACACCCGCCGCTTTGGCCAGCTGGTCGGACATGACGAGTTCGGCAACGCCTATTATCGGCGGCCGGGCATCGATCCGGCGCTCGGCTTCGAGCGGCGGTGGGTGATCTATAATGGCGTGTCCGAGGCCTCGATGACGCCGCCGGGCTGGAACGGCTGGCTTCACCACACAGTCGACGTGGCCCCGACCGAGGAAGACTACAAGGCCCACCCCTGGGAGAAGCCGCATATGGGGAACCCGACCGGCACGCCGGCGGCGATTCGGCCCGACGGCTCAACGCTGAGGCCTGGTCCGCGCCAGCCCACCGGGGGCGATTACGAGGCCTGGAGCCCCGGTCCCTGAGGCAAGCCGCCTTCATTCCGCCGCCCTTCAGCAGCAAAGCGCCCGCCATGGACCTCTTTCGCTTGGCCCACGCGATCCGACGTCGCGCTTGTCCCGCAATCGCGAGGATGAGGCCAAGGCTTGCCGGCGCGGCGCTGGCTGCGGTTTCGGCGCTGACCGCGCCCGATGCGGCGCTCGCTGACAAGATCAGCAATCCGATCGCCGTTTTCAACGGCCTCGACAAGATCACCGGCCGGATCATTTCGTTCGAAGTCGCGATCAACGAAACGGTGCAGTTCGGCGCGCTGCAGATCACGCCGCGCGTCTGCTATTCCCGCCCGCCCACCGATGCGCCGCAGACCGACACTTTCGCCCAGGTCGACGAGATCGACGAGCTGAAGCAGACCAAGCGCATTTTCTCAGGCTGGATGTTCGCCGACAGCCCGGGCCTGCACGGCGTCGAGCATCCGATTTTCGATATTTGGTTGACCGCGTGCAAAGGCGGCACGGTGGTCATTCACGATGCGCCGGAGGCCGAGGCCTCGGCGCCGAACCCGGACGAAAGCCCGCCGACAGACATGGGCGCCGACACGGCCTCCCCGGAACAGCCGCCTCCGCCGCCGCAACCGGCGAAGAAGAAAAAGCCCAAGCCTCCGCCGACCGTCGTTGTCGCCCCTACGCCGAACGCTGACGCCGTGCCGGAGGTCGGCCTGCCCAACAACCAGACGACAGGCAACGCGCGCGTACGCTGACCTTGGCCACTGAGGCGATCCTGAGGTAGCGTTCCCTCAAAGCACCCATCGGCGTCCGGTCGTCTTGGCCGCATCGCCGACTGGGGAACCAGAGGAAGCGCCATGACCGCCATTCGCGCCCCCATCAAACCGACTAGACGTCCCGGCGAACTCGGCGTTCACTCCGTCGACCGCTTTCATTTCGCTGTTCCCGATCTCGCGGTCGCCAAAACTTTCTACGGCGAGTTCGGCCTTGAGATCGACGAGAAGGGTGGTCTCCTGGCCCTGAAGACCCCCAGCAACTCGCACGTCTGGGTCACGCTCGGCGAGGGTCCGCGCAAGAAGCTTGGACACATCTCGTTCGGCGCGTTCGACGACGATTTCGACCGCTTTGCCGAGCGGCTTCAGAAGCTCGGCGTTGAGCGGCTCGATCCGCCGCCGGGCGTCGAAACGAACGGCTTATGGTTTCACGATCACGACGGCAACCTGGTCGAACTCAAGGTCGCGGCGAAATCCTCGCCCAACGAGAAGTCTGATTTCTCAGAGGTCTCCGTCGGCCCGGGTGAGCGCGGCGCGCCTTTCCGGCGCAACGTTGCGCGCGTCACGCCCCGGCGCCTTGCGCATGTCCTCCTGTTCACGCGCGACGTCGAGAAGGCGGTTCAGTTCTATACGCGGACGCTGGGCTTGCGCCTATCCGACCGGTCCGGCGAGGGCATCGCCTTTCTGCACGGCATCCACGGCAGCGACCATCATATGATCGCCTTCGTGACATCGAACGCGCCGGGCCTGCATCATTTGAGCTGGGACGTGGGCTCAGTCGACGACATCGGCCGGGGCGCCACGCATATGCTGGACAAGGGGTTCTCACGCGGATGGGGCCTCGGACGCCACGTCCTGGGCTCCAACTTCTTCCATTATGTCGGCGATCCGTGGGGCAGTTTCAGCGAATATTCGGCCGGAATCGATTTTGTGCCCGCCGATTGCGACTGGAAGGGCGGCGACCACGCGCCCGAGGATTCCTTCTACGTGTGGGGGCCGAATCCGCCAGATTATTTCACGCACAACGCGGAGGCGTGAGCGCTCCCCCCGTCTCCCGACAGGACGTTCGGAAGAACGCCCGTCTCTCGACGGGCTATTGGGAGAGGGGTTGGGGACGCGCGCCCGAGCGGCGGCCGATCAGCCAACCAAAAGAGTCGACCGCTTGCGATAGCCCGCGTAGCCGAGGCCGGCGAAGCCGACCAGCATCATGGCCCAGGTCGAGGGCTCAGGCGCGGCGGCGAAGGCGACCCCGCCAAAACGAAGTCCGGCCTGAGGACCGTCGAACACCGAGAACGATTCGTTGGTCGGCAGCGACGTATCGCCGAGAGCGTCGGTGATCTCGACGATCTCGTTCGGATCGGCGCCATTGTCTCCCGAGTCCCTGCTGGTCGAGGTTGTCGCAAAGAATGTGACCGTCCCGTTTGCGTTGACCTCGCCGCTGAGGTTGCGCAGGCCGATCGTGGTTTCCTCGAAATCCCACTCAGGGACACTGTACATGTCGCCGATCAGTCCCGCTTGCAGCGTGTAGTCGAGCGACCACGTCCCGTCCGACAGCGTCCATTTCTCGAGACCCGCGTTCTTTGTCTGATCGGTCGCGTCCCCTGTGCCCTCGTCAGCGACATAGAGCGTCGTCGAGTTCGCGAAGAAGAGGCCGAACGGGGTAAAGTTCGGCCCCGTCTTGGCAGAGTCGGTCGGAAACCCGGGTAAAATCGAGATGCTTGCCTGCGACGCGGTCGCCGAAGTCGGAAGCGCGCCGTTTGGATTGCTGACGGTGTAGACTGTGTCGATGCCGTTGCTGCCGCTGCCTTTGGTGAAAAAGAGGCTACCGTCGAAGGACGTGAGCCCGCGGAAATTGCTGTCCTTGCCCGCCTTGTCGCCCGGCTTCGACGTAAAGGTCGGGTCGATCATCGTGGAGTTCGGAGTCGCACCCGGCGTCGCGACCTCGAGGCCGGTGCTCGTCGTCAGTTGGGACGGCGTTCCGGATCCGTTGTTGGAATTGCCGACGGTGTACAGGAGGCCGTTCGGCGCAAGCACGGCGCCGCGGCCGTTGTTGCCGCCATAGGCCAGCGTCTGTGTTGTGGTAAAGCTGCCGTTGGCGCTGAACTCAACTACCGAGCGATTGAACGCGTAGGTCTGATTGGCGCCAGGCGCGAAAAACGATGTCACCGGGTTGGTTGTGTCCTTGAAAGCGGTGGTGTCGGAGTTGGAGACGTCGAGTTTGCCGACACCGCCGCCAGCGTAGCCCATGAAGGTCGCGACATATCCGCTCGAGGTTTTGGTCAGGTTGAGGCCAAGCTCCGACTTCGAGCTGAAGCTGGTCGAGACGATGCTCGGATTCAGGGTTGTCGAGGCCAAGACCGCGCCGGTGTTAACGTTGAGATCCGAGAGGCTGATTGCCGAGGTGACGCCGAAGGAGGGATCGCCTACCTCGTTGTTCCAAACCGTGTTCAGATTGCCGTTCGACACCGCCGTCGACGTCTCGCCGGCGTTGGCGCCGGGGAGCTGCGATACGCCGGCAACGAGGTTCGCGACCTCGCCCACGTCCTGATAGGCCGTCGTCGAGATAAGCAGCGTGTCGCCGCCGATGAAGTCGGTCGCGCGGGCGGCGTTCGCCCCGACGGTAAGAGCAAGCGCGCTGGCGCCTAGACCAAGCGCCGCACGGCACGAGTTGGAAATCCCCATGTGAACGTCCCTCTGAGTTGCACGATTCAAGACGCGCTGCAGCTAGAGAACACGGATGACACGTGCGTGACAGAGCCAGGATTTCGATCAATGACAGCGACGAGGCGGAGGCGCGATCACCGAAATGTGAGTGCGTGCGCGCGCAAACCCTCATCTGGCGCCGTAGCCCGTCGCGAGACGGGCCTTCTTCCAAACGCCCTTTGGCGCCACCCTCTCCCCGGAGGGAGAAGGGATACGCCCTAACGCCACATCAGCCAGCCGGTCCCCGCCGCGAGGGTCAGCACTGTCAGCGGGGCGCCGACCTTGAAATAGGCCCAGAAGCCGATCGGTATCCCCTCCGCGCGGGCGCGCTCGGCGACGATCAGATTGGCGACCGATCCGAGCAGGGTGAAGTTGCCTGCCAGCGTCGAGCTCATCGCGACCACGAGCCAGGCGCGCTCAGGATCGGGGAAAGTCGGAATGAACGGCCTCAGCGCCAGCACCGCCGGCACGTTGCTGACGATGTTGGAAAGGACGGCGGTGAACAGCGACAGGCGCCAGACCATATCGAGGCCGAGCGTCTTCGCCATCGCGATTCGGTCAGGCGTCAGCAAAGTCTTTTCCGCGCCGGCGACAACAACGAACATGCCCGCGAAGAGGATCAGCAGCGGCCCGTCGAGTTCGCGATAAATGCGGTGAGGCTTGATCTGGCGCGTGAGCAGCAGGAACGCGCCGGCCAGAATGGCCGCCTTGGCGGGGGCGACGCCAGCAAAGAAGGCGACCGCGAGCGCAACGCAGGTGACGCTCGCCTTGAGAACCTGCCCGCCATGCATGTGGCCACGAAAGAGATGCGGCTCGAGTTCGCCCTTGAACGCGAACTCCTGCGCATAAACGAGGCGCACCATGAGGACGACGGTGACGAGGCCGAAAGCGGCGACGGGCGCAAGGGCGGCGGCGAAGGCTGGATAGGGGACTCGGGAGAGCGTCCCGATCACCATGTTCTGCGGGTTTCCGGTGATCGTCGCCACACTGCCGCAATTGGAAGCCGTCGCGACCGCGACCAGATAGGGCAGCGGATTGCGGCCGAGCGAACGCACCACCTGCAGCACGATCGGGGCCATGACGAGGCAGATCGCGTCATTGACCAGAAACGCCGATAGAACGCCCGCCAGCACCGTCACAATGACAAGCAGAAGGAACGGCGCGTGGGCATATTCGATGGCGAGGCCGCCGAGCGCTCGGAACGCGCCGGAGACCTTGAGATGCGCAACCACGATCATCATGCCGAGCAGGAGCGCGATCGTGTCGAAGTCGATGGCGCGAAAGGCTTCCTCGAGACTCAGGGGACCGACCGCAATCATCGCCGCGCCGCCGAGAAAAGCGATCCCCGCACGGTCGAGACGCAGCCCGGGAATGCGTCCCGCAGCCACCCCAATATAGGTGAGGACGAGGATGATGAGCGCCGCGACGCTTTCGAGTGTCATTCGCCGCCAGCCGCTCCCTCGATCGCCAGCGTCTGGGGTTTCTGCTTGATGGCTTCTTCGTCGCGGGTTTCCGGCATGAAACCAAAGAAGACTAGAAATGCGACGGCAGCAGCGGCGCTAAACGCAAGAAACGAGACGCTATAGCCGAAGTGGTCCACTGCGAGTCCAGCCGCCAATCCGCTGACCGACGCGCCAATCCCCATAGTGGTCGCGACAGCGCCCTGCGCGAGATTGAAACGGCCGGTCCCGCGCATGATGTCCGAGATGATCAAAGGTGTGAGCCCCTGATAGATACCTGCCCCGATACCGTCGAGCAACTGGACTCCGATCAGCCAGAACGCGTTATCCGATAGCGTGTAAAGAGCCGCGCGGATTGGCAAGACTGCGAAGGCGACAAGAAAAAGCGGCCTCCGTCCCCAGGCGTCAGTGTTGCGGCCGACGAGAATGGCGATCGGCAACATCACTCCCTGAGCCGCCACCATACAGAATGACATCATCGCGGTTGCTTCTTGCGGAAACTGAAGGGCCAGCTTTTGGCCCACGAGCGGCAACAGGGGCGCATTGGCGAAGTGAAAAAGAAGCGCGCAAAAGGCGAAAATCATCAGCGGCCGCCTCTCAAAGAGAACACGATATCCCTCTGCCGCGCCTTGCGCTTCTCCGTCGGTGGCCAAGTCTCTCGCTCGATCGTGATTGATCGCGTTCGCCGGAATGGCGAGCGCGGCCGCGCAAGTCAGAGCAGCGAACACCGGAACCATGAGAAAAACCGCGCGCTGCGAGAACACGTAGCCGACCGCGCCGGCCAAAAGCGCAATGGCGATATTGCCGCCATGATCAAACGCCGAGTTGCGGCCGAGACGGCGCGCGAGCTTGTCTCTTGTCACGAGGCCAAGCGTGAGCGCAGAGACAGCGGGAGCGAAGACATCCCCTGCGACCGCGAGCACGCTTAAGGCAAGCGCCATCGGCCAGAACGTTGGAGCAACAGAGATAATGGCCGCGGCCAAAGTCATCGCCGCCATGGTCAGAACGATCACGCCGCGCTTGGCGCGCGTCACATCGATCGCGGCGCCGATCGGGGTCTGGAACGCAATCCCGAGCAATCCGCTACCCGTCGTCAGCAGCCCGACATCGGCCTGGCTCCAATGCTGGTCCGTAACGAGGAACACGTTAACGAACGGTCCGAACAGGTTGCGGACGTCAGCGGCGAGAAAATTGAGCGCGTCGAGCGCGTACGGGATCGGAACCATCGCCACCGGCCGGAGAGCGACTCAGCGCAAAGCCCCGTCAGCAAACGCAATCATCCGCACTTCGTTCCGCCGAGCGGACATCCGAGCCCGGTCGTACTGGGATTTCCATTGACAATGCGCTTCGGGCGGCTCGTTAAGAGCCCTATGCGCAAGCGTGCGGACATCGTTCTCGTCGAGCGTGGCTTCTTTTCGAGTCGCGCCCGCGCTCAGGCCGCGATCTCGGCCGGGCTCGTCAGCGTCGGCGGGGTCGCGCTGAAGAAGGCTTCGGAAGGTGTTGCCGATGACGCGCCGATCGAAGCCGACGCGCCCCACCCCTGGGCCTCGCGCGGCGGGGTCAAGCTTGCCGCCGCGCTCGACGCCTTCGCCCTCGATCCTCAAGGCCACGTCTGCCTCGACGTCGGCGCCTCGACCGGAGGCTTCACTGACGTGCTGCTCGCGCACGGAGCGGCGAAGGTGATCGCCGTCGATGTCGGCCACGGACAGTTCGATCCCCGCCTCGCGGCGGACCCGCGCGTCCGTTCGCTTGAAGGCGTCGATGCGCGCGCGCTCACAGCTGAGATGATCGGTGAACACCCGGACGCGATCGTCATCGACGTGAGCTTCATTTCGCAGAGGCTTGTGTTGCCGCATGTGCTCAAGCTCGCAGCGAAGCGAGCGTGGCTTGTGAGTCTGATCAAGCCGCAGTTCGAGCTTAACCGCACCGATCTCGTCAAGGGCCAGGTGGCAAGCGAAGCGGCGCTCGAGCGCGCATGCGACGGCGTGCGCGCCACGATCGAAGCCGAGGGCTGGACGGTGATCAGTCTCATGCCGTCGCCCATCCTCGGCGGCGCCGGGGCGCGGGAATTTCTGATCGCCACGCGCCGTGGCTGAGCCGCTCGAGGAGGTCTCGATCGTCGCGCTTGATACGCATGGGTATGGGCTCACGGCCAATTGCGCGATCGTTCCCGGTGCCCTGCCAGGCGAGCGTGTGCTCATTAAATCCGAGGGCAAGCATGCGGTCATCATCGAGACGCTCGACGTCTCGTCCGAACGCGCGAAGCCGATCTGCCCCTGGTTCGGAACCTGTGGCGGCTGCGTCGCGCAGCACATGTCGCCTTCGCTCTATCAGGCATGGAAGCGCGGCCTGGTGGTCGAAGCGCTCGAGCGCGAGCGCGTCGCCGTCGAGGTCGGGGACCTGGTCGATGCGCATGGCGCGGGGCGGCGCCGCGCGACCTTTCACGCCCGCTTTCCCCATGGCCAGCCCGACGAGGTCGGCTTCATGCGCGCACGCTCGCACGACATCATCGCCATCGACAATTGCCCTTTGTTCAGCCCCGGCATGGCCGGCGCGATTGCGGCCGCGCAAGCGCTCAGCGGCGATCTGCGCGGATTGATGAAGCCCCTCGACATCGGTGTCACCGCCACGCTCGACGGCCTCGACGTCGACTTGCGCGGCTCGGGCCCCCTCGGGCGCGCCGAGACGCAGAAGCTCACGCGAACGGCGGAAGCGCTGGATCTCGCGCGTGTCTCTAATCACGGCGAGATCGTGATCGAGCGGCGGCCGCCGCGCGTGGCCTTTGGCGAGGCGCTGGCGAGGCTGCCGCCCGGCGGCTTCCTGCAAGCGACCGAAGCGGGGGAAACGTGGCTCGCGGAGTTTGCCGAGCGCGCGCTCGCGGACACGAAACGGGTCGCGGACCTGTTTTGCGGCGCCGGGGCGTTCGGGCTCAGGCTTGCGCGTGGACGCGAGGTCTTCGCCGCCGACGCTGACCCCGCCGCGATTGCCGCGCTCGCCCGCGCCGCGGCGACGGCACCAAGACTGCACAAACTCGCCACTGAGACGCGTGATCTCTTCCGCCGTCCGCTGCGAGCCGACGAACTCGCTGCATTCGATGCGGCGCTCATCGATCCGCCGCGCGCCGGCGCGATCGAACAGGCGCGCGCGCTCGCCGCCTCCACGCTGCCGCTCATCGTATCCATCTCATGCAACGCGGCGACCTTCGCCCGCGATGCGCGCATTCTCATTGACGGCGGCTTTCAGGTTGAAGCCGTGACCCCGCTTGACCAGTTTCGCTTTTCTGCCCATGTCGAAATCGCCGCCGTTTTTCGCCGACCGAAACCGAAAGCGCGCGCGCGGAGGTTGCTTTAAGTGGACGCGACGAACCGAGAAACCATTCTTGCCGCTTTGCAGAATATCGTGGGCTCCCGACATGTGCTGACTGACCTCGTGCTGTTCGCGGGCGCGCTCGTCGAGCCGCGCAAGCTTTATAAAGGGAAAGCGCTCGCGCTGGTGCGGCCAGGTTCGACCAAGGAAGTCGCGGACGTCGCGGCCTTCTGCAACGAGGCGCGGATCGGCATGGTCCCACAAGGCGGCAACACCGGCCTCGTCGGCGGCCAGACGCCGGATTTGAGCGGCGAGGAGATCATCATTTCGACCCAGCGCTTGCGCGCGATCCGTGAGGTGGACATCGACACCAACGTGATGATTTGCGAATCGGGCGTCACGCTCGGCGAAGCACAGGCCGCAGCGCTCGCCGCCGATCGGCTGTTTCCGCTGTCGCTGGCGTCGGAAGGCACATGCACCATTGGTGGCAACATCTCGACCAACGCCGGCGGCCTGAACGTCATCGCCTATGGCAATACGCGCGACCTTGTCACCGGCGTCGAGGCCGTCCTCGCCGACGGCCGCATCGTCAACGCCTTGAGCAAGCTGCGCAAGGACAACACGGGTTACGACGTTAAGAGCCTCTTCATCGGCGCGGAAGGGACGCTCGGTATCGTCACCGCTGCGTCGCTCAGGCTCTTCCCCAATCCGCGCGCGCAGGCGACGGCTTTCGTCGGTTTGAAGAGCCCCGACGACGCACTGAAGCTCTTGAGAATAGCCCGTGAGCGCGTCGGCGCCGCGATTACCAGCTTCGAGCTGATCAGTCGCAACGCTTACGACATCGGGCTTCGACACGGCGGCGCGCGTGCTCCGCTGCAGGGCGCGCACGACTGGTACGTGCTTGTCGAGGCGTCATCCCAGAGCCCAAGCGGGCTCGACGACGCCTTCGCAGGAGCGCTCGAGGCGGCGCTCGAGCAGGGCGTCATCGAGGACGCTTCAATCGCCGCATCGCTTGAGCAGCGCGCGGACTTCTGGCAATTGCGCGAGTGCCTGTCCGACGCGCAGAGCAAGGAAGGGGCTTCAATCAAGCACGACGTGTCCGTCGCGGTTGGCCTCGTGCCGACGTTAATCACGGAGGCGACGCCCGCGGTCGAAGCGTTCGCGCCGGGGGCCCGCGTGGTCGCCTTCGGCCACCTCGGCGACGGCAATATCCACTTCAACGTGTCTCAGCCGGTCGGCGCCGACGGCCAAGCCTTTCTCGATCGCTGGGACGCGATGAACGAGATCGTGCACTCAATCGTCGCGCGCCTCGGCGGCTCCTACTCAGCCGAACACGGCGTGGGTCAACTCAAGCGCGGGCTCCTCGCGCGATGGAAAGACCCCGCTTCGCTCGCCGTGATGCGCGAGATCAAGGCGGCGCTCGACCCGAACGGGGTGATGAACCCCGGCAAGGTGTTGTGAGCTTTTCCGGCTTAATCGCATCACTCCTTGCCCATGACCGCCAGCGCCTGCTCCAATGGGGCGGACGAAGCACGAAACACTCCAGAATAGGGATTGGAAAGGTCCAGAATCAGCAGGACCGCGCTCGCGACCGCAATCGAGCCGACGGCCAGCGCGATCACCGACGTGGCTGTGCCGCGCGCGGTCAGCCCGAAGCCGCAGAAAAGGCAGCCAACCCATCCGACGACCGTCAGCAACAGTGGATAGGAAACGGGAGCGGTGAGCGCGAAGGCCATCTGCATCCTCGCCTGACTGGTCGCGTCAGACGCTGACATGGCGGCGGCGAGCGCCTGTTTTTGCTCGTCGGTCGAGGGACGGAGAGCCGCCAGAACTTTATCCCGGGCCCGCAGGTTCTGAATCGCGGCAGCGAAATTGTTGGCTGCGAATTCGCTGTCGCTCACGTTTGCGCCCCACACCTGATCGATGGTCTTCCCCAGGGCGGCTCTAAGTTGCGCGCGCGCGGGGTTGGCCTCCGGCCCATAATCGGACAGGGCAAAGTCGAGCTGCATCACCTTCGCCGCGAGAGACTGAATCTGCGTGTTTTGGCCCGAGTAGACGCCGTAGGCCGTCCAAATCAGAAGGCCGGTAACCAAGGCGCACAACAGAGTCAGAAGGCCAACAACCGCGGCGATCAGTTCACGGGAACCGCCGGTCGTGTGATGCTCGGGCAGCACGCGCTGCAGAAAGAGGCCAAGCAATCCGGCGCCAAACATTGCGACAGCGACGGCAATCGCGAACCTATCCGAACTCATTCCCGCTCCCAGCAAGACCGCGGCAGTTAGCCGCTCCACGGCGCGAACGCAACCGTCGTGGCCATATTCGTCACGTCGCGCGGCCCCCCGGCCGGAATGGCGCGAATCATGTCCAGGCGATAGTGTCGCGACGCATGAATCTTTCAACCACGATGAGGAGATCCGGACAGCGGCGGCACGGCCCCGTGCGACGACGCGCCGCGGCCCTAAGCGCGCTTCTTGTGCTTGGCCTCGGCGGGGCAAACGGGACGGCTTCGGCCGCGTGCGCGCCGAAGAATTTCGACAGCGCCAAATTCACCGTCTGCACGTTCGATCCGGGCCGTGACGACATCCGCCTGTTCCTGAGCGGGCCGGACGACAAGCCATACGGATCGCTGAGCGCGCTCGCTTCAGCGCTGAAACAAAGGGGCGAGAAGCTCGCGTTCGCGATGAACGCCGGCATGTTTGGGCAGGATCAATCGCCGGTCGGTCTTTACGTCGAGGACCGGCGCAAGCTGCATGACGCCGACACGCGCGGCGGCGCAACGAATTTTCACATGAAGCCGAATGGCGTGTTCTGGATCGGCGATGGGGTCGCGGGCGTGACCGAGACTGGCCGCTATCTCGCCAGCACGCCGCCCACACGCTACGCGACGCAGTCCGGGCCGATGCTGATTATCGATGGAAAGGTGCATCCCAAAATCCGGCCAGATGGAACCTCGCAAAAGATCCGCAACGGCGTGGGCGCCTGCAAGGGAGGCGCAGTCAGCTTCGCCATCGCCGACGAGCCGGTGACCTTCGACACGTTCGCGCGGCTCTTTCGCGACGGGCTTAGCTGCCAGAACGCGCTCTTCCTCGATGGCTCCGTGTCGTCGCTCTATGCGCCGGAACTCAATCGCGGCGACGAACTCGAGCCGCTCGGACCGATTGTCGGCGTGGTGCGGCCTGGAGCGGACGGGAGCCGGTAGCATAGGAACTCAGATCCCGCCGGGCCACAAATCAATTCGGCCTCGCAAAGCAGAATATAAAAACATCCGGCCGCTGGGGATTGATAACCCCAACGCTTTTTGCAAGTTTGCCGTGTGCATGCTTGGCGGCGTGATGAGGTGGGGGCTGAAATTGAAGCAGGCATTTCTGTTCGGCGCCGTTGCGCTTGCATCCATCGGATCGTCAATCGCGGCGAACGCGACAACCGTAACCTTCGACTCTTTTGGCGGGAGCAGTCCGCTCTATTCTGTGCCGCCGGGCGAAACGCTGTACACCGGCTTCAGCACCGGCGATCCGGGCACGGGAACCGGGTCTCTCTACATTCCATCGGGCGGCTTGTCCCAGCCCGGCGACCAGCCCGGCTCGAATGTCGCTGCGCCCTACACGGCAACGGGCGGCACGACGGGCCAATTTTTCGCAACGACTCCCGGAGAAAACGAGACCTTCACCTTCGCGACGGATGTCGAGGACGTGGGCGTCTACATCGGGTCGCTGGATGCGGAGAACCTTCTTACCATCCACACCACCTCCGGAGATATCACCTATACGGGTACCCAGCTCGCGAGCGTTCCCGGCGCGAGCCTCCCGGGCGACGGCCCACCAACGATCACAGGCTCGACGTCAAACGGCCGTTTCACCTTCATTGATAGCGCCGTGGACATAACCGGCATATCAGTCTCCGAAACCCTCGGCGCCCCAGGCAATTCGTTCGAGATCGCCCAGATCACC
>Ga0209624_10002351_pt1 | contig 14033 bp, 12 predicted proteins | sample JacPinW_OM2H0_O1_FD_188565 | JGI IMG/M metagenome (GOLD analysis project Ga0209624, IMG submission 188565) | Forest soil microbial communities from Algoma, Ontario, Canada - Jack Pine, Ontario site 1_JW_OM2H0_O1 (SPAdes) (version 2) | ecosystem: Environmental > Terrestrial > Soil > Boreal...
AACCTCGTCGAGCCACACCGTCGGGAATCGCCAGACGGCTATCAAGGAGGCAACTGTAATGTCGATCAGAATTGCCCTGGCCGGGCTGCTCGCAGCGGCCGTGGCGGCGATCTTCCCAGCCGTGTCGGCGGCGACGATCGCACCAAGGCTGGCACTCAATCAGAGCGCGGGCACGGCGGCGGGGTCCAGCCCAGCCACCGCATTTGACATCAACTTCACGCCGTTGAGCGGCGTCGGAGGAGACCTCCTGGGCGAAGCGGGCGGTGACTCGGTAAAGAACATGACGATCGCATTCCCGAACGGGTTCATGATTAACCTCGCGATCGATGGCGGCGCATGCGTCGTGGCGAGTACGCCGAGCCCCAGCTGTCAGATCGGCAGCGGCGTGATCGACGGACCCAGCGGGCCTGCGGTCAACATGTACCTGATCGCGGCGCCCAAGCCGTCCGACGTTGCCGGCGTGGAGACCACCGTCGAAGGTGGCGCTCCGCTCATCGGCGAGCTGACGCTGGGGAGCTCGCCAGAAGTCGGCTTCGACCTCTCCTACAGCAACCTCACACCGGGCATCACCGAGTTCCAGTTCACTTTGAGCAGCCCGCGACTGCCGACGAGCTGCCCCAGCCCGGCTGCGAACATCACCGTGGGAGCAAGCTCCTGGCAGGGATCCTCCGGGGTCGCAACCGCGCCACTGACGGTGACGGGCTGCACCGCCCTGCCCTACACACCGACCGTCGCAGCGACCGTCACCAAGCAGCATGAAAACTCAGGCGCGTTCCTCACGACCACGTTCACGCAGCCCGCAGGCCAATCGGCCACGAGCGCTATCGAGTTCGCGATCCCAACCGGGCTGAAGATCAACAGGGTGCTGCAACCATGTTTCGAGGAAAAACCCTGTGCCGTCGGCACCGTGTCCGCAGAATCGCCACTGCTGCCATCACCGGCGCTCGGCAAAGGCACGTTGACGCTCGGTGACACACTCGGCGTGGCGGCATCAGGCGAACTGAGCCAGCTCAATGCGCCCGTCAACGGGGTGGTGCTGACGATGACCTTCCCGGCGCCGTACGCGTTCTCGCTGGCCGCACCGGTCGACTTCACCGAACGTACCATCACATTCTCCGGGGTCCCAGATATTCCACTGACGGCATTGAGCTTGACGTTCACGGGACCGCCCTCTGGCCCTGCGTTCGCAACGTCGTGCACGCCCGGAACGATCGCGGCGAAGCTGACGCCTCAGGACGGGAATCCCGTGAGCAAGCTGAGCGGGGCGATCACCAACATCAACTGTCCGCCCCCCAAGCCAGTCGGCAAACCCAAAGCATCGGGGTCGCTCATGGGCCTCGCCAGCGGCAGGCCGAACCTGCATCTGCACGCGATTCATGGCAGCAACGCCCCCAACATCAGAACACTGTCGATCGCGTTGCCGACAAGCCTCGGCTTCCAGCGCAACGCGCTCGTCAAGCACCGCGTTTGCAATCGCACGAAGTGCTGGACCGGCGTCTCGATCGAGGGCCTGTCACTGTCCGGCGCCCGCGTAGGCGGTGCCCACATCCACGACGGCAAGCTCGTGATCACGTTCGCGAGCCCCACCGCAAGCGTGTCGCTCACAGCTCACGGTCCACTGCTGACGGAGAAGACGGTGCCTGCGATCAACGCCCACCAAGAGGCCGGAGCACTCGTGGCTCGCCTGCAGATCACCGACGCCAGCGGCCTCGGCACCGTTGTGAGCGTGATGTGAGCGACCTGCGACCAATGCAGGCTGTGGCGCGTGCCACACGGCGCGCCGTGCCACAGCTCGCACCGCCGGCCAAGCAGCTGTTGTGGCGCTCGGTCTACGAGATCATGAGCCTCGGTAAGCGCGATCTCGGCACGACATTGATGAACTACGGTTTCGCATCGCTTGACCCATCGGCGGAGCAGTCCACCGATGCACAGCCGGGTGCGGATGATCGCTTCGGCCTCGAGCTCTACGCCGAGGTGGCGGGCGCCGCTGAGCTTTCTGGCAGGGATGTGCTCGAGGTGGGCTGTGGCCGAGGTGGCGGCGCCTCGTACGTGTTCGAGCGTTTCAGCCCTCGGTCGATGACCGGACTGGATCTAGCCCGCCAAGCGATCGAGCGTTGCCGAGCACGCTATGCACGGCGTGGCTTGGAGTTCGTCGCCGGTAACGCCGAGCAGCTCCCATTTGCTGATGGCGCGTTTGACGCTGTGCTCAGTGTGGAGTCGACGCACTGCTACGCCAATCCCTCGAACTTCCTGCGTGAGACCATCCGCGTGTTGCGCCCCGGTGGCCTGCTCCTGCTGGCGGACCTTCGCTCAACCGAGCCGACCGAGGACGGGATCTTCGCCAGGGAAGACGTTGGGCAGCTCCGCACGCAACTGGCCAACGCAGGCTTTCGTACGCTCGCGGAAGAGGACATCACCGCCAATGTCGTGCGCGCGCTCGAGCTCGACACCCCTGTCAGGCGTGCCAGAATCGAACAGCGTGCCCCCAAACTCCTCCGTCGCCACGTGCTCGGCTTCGCCGCCGTTGAAGGTAGCCCCGTCTACAAGGCCTTCGCCGAGCGCCAGCTGACCTACCTGCGCTTCGTGCTCGAAAAGCCGTAGCCGGCACCGAGACCTCGGCCACGCATGCCCTCATCCACCTCAAGACCAGCCTGGGCAAGGATCGTCGGAGCAATGTCGTAGATGACCAGGTCATCGCGCTGCTCAGAGATCACCCCGGGGCCAGAGATGATGCATAGCCCGTTGCGATCATGGTTGGCGTCGTCGGGACCGCTGTCGTTGTCGTAGGTCCAGTGCCGGCCGTGGCCTAGACTCCCGTTGCTGCGCCAACCCAGGTCACCGAAGTAAACAACCAGGTCCGGGGGGATCCCCCGCCGTTCGCGCCACAGCTCCTGCGGACGAAAGGCACGTGTACCGATCGCTTCGCCGTTGGGACCGGGCAGCCGCTCGAGGCGATCCCCCAGCTCGTCGAGAAGCTGCTCACAATCATCTGGTGCCACCACACCCTGTGGCTCACGCCCAGCAACGTTGAGGCACAGCCGGCAGTAGTAGCCGCCCTCCCCCCACGCGCGGGTCTTGCTCCAGTCGACGCGTACGTCACCGAACGGGGTCAGCTCGCTGGGCGGCTGCTCCTCGAGCACGAGGTAGCCTTCTTGGATCAGCCATTCGTTGATGCAGATCGCGCCCTGCATCGGGCGCGCACCGTGGTCTGAGACGACGAGCACCGTGGTCTCTTCATCGAAGCGCTCGAGCAGTTCGCCGATCTCTTCGTCGAGGTAGATGTAGTAGTTGCGGATTGCGTCGCGGTAGCGATGGTCGGGCTCGTGGCGCGGATGCTCGGCATCGAGGAAGCGCCAGAACGCGTGGTGCATACGGTCGAGTCCGATCTCGACCATCATGAAGAAGTCCCACGGCCGGGTGTCAAGCAGATGCCGGCAGACGGTGAAGCGCTGCTCGGTCATTTCATAGACCTCGGCGAGGATTCGATCGCGTTCGTCGCTGCGGAAGCTCCGCACGTCCACCCGGTAGGAGCCCACGAGCGACTCGATCTCGGCGCGTAGAGAAGCTGGGTAGGTATATGGGTCCTTACGGGGGTCGCCCGTCAAGAAGCACGACACCAGCTCCCCATTGACTGGCACCGGCGGCGAGGTCTGCGGCACGCCGACGACGACGACATGCTTGCCAGCACGGGAGAAGTGATCCCAAACACGGTCCACATCTACAGCGCCCGAGTCAGCAACGACCAACGAGCGATAGTCGTACTCGCTGCGGTTGCGAAATCCGTAGATGCCGAGCTCACCCGGGTCGCGACCGGTCATCATGCAGCTCCAGGCCGGCACGGTGATCGGCGGATCGACGCTAAGAAGCGGCCCCCAGGTCCCGGAGTCCATCAACCGGCTCAGGTTCGGCAGCTGCTCGCGCCAGCGATCGAATACCAGCCGAGGCTCAGCGCAGTCGAGCCCGATGACGGCAACTCGGCCGCTCACGAGATGCGTCCCGGCCCGATTCAGATCACCCCTTGCCGCGCAGCGAGCGCAACTGCGTGGGCTCGCGTCTTGCAGTTCAGCTTGATCAGCAGATCGCGCACGATGTTCTTGACGGTTCGCTCTGAGTAACTCAGCCGCTCGGCGATTCCGCGCGTGCTCTCGCCCTCGGCGAGCATCTGCAACACGGCATATTCACGGTCGCTCAACTGCGGCTCGGCCGGATCAGGGCCGCGGCGTCCCCCTACTGGAAGCAGCTGACGCAAGACCTCCGGGGAGATTGCGCCGCCCCCTCGAGTCGCGGCCCGAACGCATGACACAACACGTGACGGCGTCGCATCCCGCAGGATCACGACGGCCGTCACCTCACCGTCGTCGCTGCTCAACCGATCGGCACTCAATGACTGATCGTCGGACTGGTCGTGCATCGAACGCACCAACTGCACATCGCAGCTATGCGTCGTCTCGCCTGTCGCGTCGGCAGTAGCCCCGCCGACCTTGACGACGAGCACAGGCCGACGCGCGCGCCCCTGTGCGCCTCGTGACGAACGCCCGTGCGAGCCCCCCGGTCGCATCAGTTCACCCTAGCAATCCGAAGGCCATCGATCGCTGCCAGGCCAGCCAGCTTGCCATCCGCGCTCACGGTGTGTCCAACTCTTCATCGCAATTCGTGCGCAAATGCCAGACACCAGCGATCGTCCTTAATCTCTGAAGTGGGACGAGTGATAGTCCCGCCTCTTTATGGTTTGCCACTGATACCAGAGCGGAATAGATGTGTCAAGGACGGCGGAGGACCCGCACGAGCAGTCCGCTCATGACGTGAGGCCCATCGTCCCTATCTACTGAGCACCTCCATGCGTCCATACCGTGGACGATCGATCGAGGCTGTTGGCTGATCCGCCGATCTAACGGCGATCGCCCATGAGGGCTGTTCTTGCAGCCCCGACCACAGGAGTCCCAGTAGATGTTGCGCCAGCTCCTCACCGTCTCTCTGGCGTCGCTCGCCGTCCTGACTGGACTAAGCGGCGCGATCGGCGAGCAGATCGCGCACGCCAACCCAGGCAACCGCTCCCACCCCGGTTTCCGGCTCACAAGCAAGACAAGCAAGCCTGTGCGGCACGCGAGCAAACACAAGTCGAATTGCCGGCAGCGCAAGGCGCAGGCATCTGGCCGGCCGCGATCCTGCGTCCGAACGCGCATCACGAGGTCGAGGAAGAGTCGAGCGTCAACCAATACAGGCGGGCCAAAGCACGCATCGGCCACCATCACCCCGCAAAGCTCGATCCCCACCACCACCACAGAACTATCACCCGTCACCACGACGGACCCCACCGTCGCGAGCATCGTCCCGTGGAAAGCCGGGGCAGCACCAGTGGCCTGGGCGGGCGGGCACATCTACTACAACCAACGCAATGCCTCGGGCCTCTTCGATGGGTGGTCCGCCAATCCCGATGGCAGCGAAGCGACGTGCGTGACGTGCAACGGCCTTTATCCGAACGGCACCCAACACGGCATCTCGGACGCGTCGCCAGACGGGCAATACCTCTTGACGACGATCGAGCGGGCCAGCCATCCCCCGCTGGCCGTGGGCGGGGAAGCCTCGACACCGGGCAAGGGGGCTTTCAATGACCTCTGGCTGCAAACCTCGGATGGATCCCATGCCTGGCAGCTGACCAACGAGCAGACGAGAGGGACCACCGCATTGATCTGGCCGCGGTTCGACTCGACCGGGACGCGGGTGGTCTGGAGCGAACAGTGGCAGTGGGGCGCTCCCTTTGGCGGCTGGGAGATGCACGTCGCGCAGATCACATGGTCCGGTGGTGTTCCGGCGCTCACGAACGAGACAACGCTGCAATCCACCGGACTACTCGAGCCATATGGGTTCACACCCGACGGCTCACACGTGCTGTTCGCCGCCGACGCTCTTGCCGGCACCTCCTGGGATGACCTGCAGATCATGACGATGCCCGCCGATCTGACCGGTAACGCGACACGTCTCTCGCCAGAAGATGCCTCGGACAGCGGGTGGTTCAGCAACTACAACGAGTTCGCATTCCCCATGCCCGACAGCGAACGGATCATCTTCGCTCGCAGCGTGGGCGCCTATTACGAATCACTGGAGTACTGGACGATGAACTCCGACGGCAGCGATCCTCGACAGCTCACATGGCTGAGCATGCCCTGGTCGAACCAATACATAGGACATCCCTCGCTGGCCTCGGCTCTCGCGTTCGACCCAACCGACCCCAAGCGCTTTGTGGCCAGTATCGAGACCGACTACCACGGCGACTACCAGTCGATCATGATCACGCTCAACTGAGCCGCGGTTGGCTTCGGCTGGTCTGTTCGCACGAACCGGCCGGCGTCGCGATAGTTTATGCAGGTGGCCAGAGGTCAAGCCGCGAGTCGTTTGGCGCGACATATCGGTACCGCTAGAGCGAACATCTCGAGCCGGCAGAGTCTGCGCCTGGTCGCATCTGTCTCGATCCCGGTCGTGGCGTACGTGGTCCTGTCGGACACGCTTCACAGCAACCTTGCAGCGCTTGCGATCACCGAGGCAATCCCCGTCGCATGGGTGCTGGCCATGGGTCTGCGTAAGCGCGCTGTAGACCCGATCGTGCTGGTGGTAGCGATCGTGCTGGCGACAGCCGTCCTGGTCTCGATCGCCTCGGGAGATAGCACCCTGCCGCTCAAGCTTCGCCGCGCCGTGATCACGGGCTCGCTGGGGGTCGCCTGCATTGGCTCGGTGCTCGTGCGACGACCCCTGCTGCCGGTCGTGGCCGACCGGGTCGCGCGCACCTGGCCTCGAGCCGAGCGCATCACCCTCGCGCTCGGCAGCCGAGCCTCCCACCGGCAGACGCTCATACTCACCACAATCGTTGGAGTCACGCTGCTGGCCGATGCGACCGCCCAGATCACACTGGCGCTCAGCGTGTCGACCGCCGCATTCCTCGGAGCCTCGAGACTGGCTCGCCTGGCGATCTCCGCAGTGGGGTTGGGAGCGTGCGCGCTGTATCTGCGCTGGGTGGCCGCACCGAGTGAGAACGTGCCCGCGGCGACCGAGTCGGGCTGACACCCTTGGCGAACCTCCCAGCAAACCGGGCCTATCGTATGCAGCCTGCGTCTAAGCGGCGGACGGGGGTCGAACCCGCGACCTCAAGCTTGGGAAGCGCGCAGCCATATCTCAGATATGGCCTGCAAAGCACGTATATTTCGCCCCCCGACTGAATCCCTGTACTGCACGGGTACTGCAAGGCCCTGCCGTTCAGGGCGCTTGCGCCGTGGACGCGTCCACTCACGCCTGAGCGCCCTTTGCGCTCGACGTCCTACTGCGGAGCCAGCGGAAGAGGAGCTGCTCGATTCGTTGGCCGGTCCGTGGCGCTGGGGGTCTGTAACCCCGAACGACCCCACGAAGCCGCCACTGTCAGCGATGCAGACCCCATTGCGCCCACCCGATCCTACTTCAGCACTCGGCGACCCGCAGCGCCGAGTAATCCCGATCTCGGCGAGTGCGTCCGCTCCCTCAGGCGACCTCTTGACCACGAGGCAGGCCGCGGCCGCGCTCGGTGTCCACGAGCGTACGCTGCGGCGATATCTGTCCTCAGGGCTGCTGGAGTACCGCAGACTTCCCGGCGGCCACTATCGGGTTCCAGCGAGCGCACTGACCGACTTCTGGCAGGCGAACGATCCCAACCTCAGGGGTGGGTACGCAGGACGGCGCGCCGATCTGACTCAGACTTCTCAGGCGAGCGGGCGTCGGCGGCGCCAACGCCCGTCGTCCTCCAGCAAGCAGCCTCGCCTCGGCACACAGGCTACTGGCGACTACGACTTGTCGATAGGGAAGCTGCGGGCCCTGCGAAAGCGGCTCTCATGATCGCTCCCATCCTCACTCGTCGGGTAGAGGGGCTCGCGTAAGCAAATGGCTAGACCGTGGAAGATGCAATGGCCCTATGTCGCGAAGAGCGGCCGGAAGTCGTATCGGGTTGGCTTCCGCGACCACAATGCGATCGTCAGGAGCAAGGCCTTTCCCTCGGCGAGATTCGCCAACGAATGGATGCAGGAGTACATCGCTGCCGAGCGGCGAGGTGCGCACAGCCTGCAGCGCTTCCTGCTTGACCTCGATGCCCGCGACGCTACCGGCGACACCGCCGGAAAGACGATCGGTGAGGTAATCCAGCTCTACTTCGCCTTCAACGCGCCCGAAACAGCGGACGGACTGTCAGCGTCTACGTTTCGTACCTACCGCCATTCAGCTAGTCGGCACTTGCTTGGCATGCCTGGGGCAGACAAGGGCAAGCTGCGGCCGCCGGCTCCTTATGCCGTGCGCTTCGCCACGAAGCCTGCCACGGAGTTCAACGGGCCTGACGCCCCTCGTGCCCTTCGAGAGGCGATGAAGCACTCCAAGGTGGGGCCGTCAGCCCGCGCCCATGCCTGGCGCGTCCTGTCGGCGGTGCTCTCGTGGGCCGCGAACTCCGAGCTCGTGCCTGAGATCAAATCCAACGGGTGCCTGTTCGCCAACGAGAAGACTGGTATCCGGCGCAAGTCCATGCGGGGCACTCAAGGCCGCACGTCAGTGCGCCGCCACGGCGATGAGATCCGCAGTTGGGCACTCTCGGCTATGGCGGTCGAGCTGATCCGAGCCGAGATGCTCGAGGGCACACGCCACCCAGGTAGGCCGATTCTGATGCACCGGGATGCGATCCTCGTCTCGCTGCAGTTCGGCCTCGCGTTGCGTAACCAGGAGGTCTACGGAGTGCGCTGGCTCTCCCTCGCGGACAGCGAGCGCGCCCGTATCACGGAGGTGTTGAGCTGGAACGAACTGGACTATCAGGGCAAGACCGAGCGCGCAATGGGCCGAACCGTCCGGGTTCCGGCCGTACTCACCGCGGACCTCGCTATGTGGCGCGCGATCCTGCGCCAGCACGGCCACCCCGCTCGCGATGTCGATTTCGTCATCCCAGGCGACTTGACCGGGCCACATAACGGCGTTCGCGAGCTTGACACCGGAGCCTTCCACATGAGCTCCAATCAGGCCCAACAGTGGCGCGCAAGATGTATGAAGCCAGCCGTTGAAGCTGTGGCGAACAGCGACGCAGCCTTTGCGAACATGAATGGCGCAACGCCGTACAGCCTCCGCCGCGGCGGCATCTCTGCGCGCCTGCGCGCCGAAAACGCGCAGTCCGTCGCCAGCCAGTGCGGGACGAGCCTCGAAATGCTCTCGCAGCACTACAGCTACGAGATCGAGGACCTCGAACATGTCGGCCCGCAACCCTTGGATCAGCAGTGGCGGGAGGCTCGAGCGGCCGTGCTCGCCAAACGCTCAGACGCTGAACGACGAAACAGGGCAGCCTAGGCACAAATGGTTACCGGTGCGCCGGGGTGACATTCGTTCACCCGGCCCAATGCCCGTCGACTGGCTCGTCCAAGCAGCCGCTCGCGTGGGGACGATGACCCGCCTTGTCGAGACGGTTGAGGGTGGGAATGAGCGGGTAGCGCAGGGCATGAAAAGGCAGGAAACCCCTGCAAAATAGGCCCTTCTGGATTCCAGCGCCTACCCCAGCTTTCCCCCCGTTTCCCGTCGAGATGTGCGCCAGGTGTGCGCCAAGCAGTGCAGGGTTCGATCCACGCCGGTCACGCGATGTCGGCTGCGAGGCGGCAGACAGGTGGCGGTATCAGATCTGCAGTCTGGCGCTAACCGCCATTCGCGGCGAGCTCGTCGGTTGTCTCGGGAGCGCGCTCGAGCAGGTCCGAGCGGATGTAGCGCTGACTGAGCGTCCACGCCCACGGCTTGCCCTTGTGGTCGCGAGTCGTGTTACGAATCGGATGGGGAAGCACGAGAGTCCGTTCATCGTCACGTCCAGAAAGGATGAAGACCTGGTAGGACTCGCCCGGCGTACGCGGGCTGTCAGCGAGCAGCTTGTCGATGAGTCGCCCAATCGTCTGGTCGGTCTGGTCATCTGAAGCGCGATAGCGATCGGCTTCCTGGGCGCTGAAGACCACCGGATCGCGACTTGCGAGGATCTCGGGAACCTCCCGCTGAATCTCGCCGCCCGTGTAGAACGCCATGCGCCTGAGCCCCTTGCGAAAAGCCCGCCCCGTCTGGCAGACGTACGCGGAGTGTCGCCCATACTCGGGGTAGGCTGCCCTGGCCGCGACGACGACGGTGTCGAGCTGGTCGAGAAGACCCTCGTGCTCGAAGAGAGCTTGTAGTTCCCGGAGCAGGAACCTGGACTGCTCGGAGATCAGCTCAGTACGGTCGTCGAGCAGCTCGTCGATTGCCTGGTTGAGGCGGGCAAAGTTGAACCAGGTGATGGGCATGTCCGCGAGATCCTCGATGAGCCGCGGCTGCTCAGGGTCGGGTGTGATGACGAACAAGCGCTCGTCCTTGAACGCTCCGGTGAGCCCGAGGAGGTGGCTCTCAAGTTGCTTGCCGCGGAGCGCGTCGAGCTCGGTCTTGACCTCGAAGAGGTAGTGGAAGCTGGCCGAGATCGCGGCGTCGGGAACCGATCCGGCGACGCCGGTGACCTGGTTGGCGAACCGGACGAACGTCAGCGAGGACTCCCCTGACGCCCCGGCAAGTAGGCGCTCAAGGATGCTCGCGTCGACTCGCTCAAACACCGCCAGCATCGAGGCAGTGACGCGATTCTCGCCGGTGCGGTAAGTGGAGAAGAGCGGGTTCTTGGGCATTGCGTGATCGACGAGAACATACCGCCGCGCGATAGCCCGAGCTTTGGCAGCGTGCTGCCTGGTCGCGATAGAGGCCGTAGCATTCGAGTGGTGGCGCACCATCGTGTCTGGGAGGAGTGGATGGGTGATCGGGTGCAGACACTTGAGGATCTTCTTCGGCCCGGGTTGCGGGTGGTCTGCGTGGGCATCAACCCTTCACCGGTAAGCGTCGAGGCCGGCCACTACTATCAGGGCACTCTTGGTCAGCGATTCTTCGGGCGCCTTCGGTACGTTGGCCTTCTCGATGATCGCCGTGAGGGCTTTGAGGACGATGCGGCGTTTGCATCTGGGGTCGGCTTCACAGACATCGTCAAGCGCCCTACAGGGAACGAGGCAAAGGTCTCCGTCGCAGAGTTCGAGCACGGCCAGAACGTGCTCGAAGCAAAGCTTCACGCGCACCGGCCCCAGCTTGTCATCTTCACTTTCAAGAAAACCGCGGAAATCCTCTTCGGCTCCTTCGTGGGGAACGGATTCGTCCCTGGTCTGCATCTCACCAACAGCGAGGCGTTCGTCATGCCCGCACCTTTTGAGAGCAATACGACGGTCTATCCGACGCTGGACACGCTGGCTGAGAGACTGAAGTAGGTGCTCGCGGCGGAGTCTTGCGCGGCCTCGTCTGAGGTTCGCCCGAGGTAGCGAACCTCATACTCCGGCCTTGGGCGCGTCTACTAACCGTCGACCCGCAGCGGTTGCCGCGGCGTCAGGCACAGCAGCTTGAGCAGGACATCTCCCCCGAGTAGGTTGCCTTCCTCGGCAACAGTGTCCAGCGTGGTGCCGCTCTGCTCGAGCAGGCCGATCGCCTGATTGAGCAGGTCCGGCTTCTCCGGCGGCCGATGGGGGCCGGGCTCACGTCGGCGCCAACCCATGCGCGACATGTACTTCATCCTGCTCAGGTACGCGTCGGCCGTGAGTAGGCCGAGGTTGCGCGCGCGCAGTAGCTGAGCGCCGATCGAGATGCCCCAGCGCTCCTTGATCCGCACCATCTGATTCCAGTCCCAGCGTCCGCGGGGCCACGCGTCCCTCAACGCCTCGGCTGGGATGAGCAGAGCACCAGCGAACCGGTGCGCCTGGCGCTCCATCCCCGGGTGTGCTGGCTCCGGGTCCGCAGCGTGCAGCAGGATGTGCGCGAGCTCGTGGCACGCGTCAAAGCGCGAGCGCTCGAAGTCGCGCTTCTCATCGCCCAGCAGCACAAGTGGCCGCCCCCCATTCGCCCAGGAGAAAGCGTCGACATCGCTGCTGCTCAAGGGCAGGCGCGCAACGATTACGCCGTGTCGCTCGATCATACGGACCGCGTGCGCCAGCGGCTCAGTGCCGAGCTCCCAGAGTGTCCTGATGCGAACTGCTGCCTCTTCGGCGCCCTCCGGCTCGTGGTCTGGGTCGAGCGCAAGGTCCGGGACGGGCGTGAAGGCGGGAAGCGTGACGCGGAGTTCGATCTCCGCGACCAGCTGTGCGAGCAGCCCGGCGTAAGCGGTCGCGCGCTCGCGATCCCGTTGCGTGGTCCGGCGCAGGCTGCGGAAGAACGACGTATCGACGCTCGGAAGGGGCGTAGCGAGGCGCGACTCCGTCAGGAACTCGAGCGGGACTCGGAGCACTAGGGCGAGTCGGGCGAGGGTAGCCGGGCGTGGCCGCATCATCCCCGACTCGTACTGGCTGATCGACGCGGCGCTGACTCCGGCGTGACGCGCGAGCTCGGCGCGCGTGATCCCCAACATCTGGCGGGCCTGGGTCAGCTTTCTGGGGGCGAAGAGCGCGGCCGCCGAACGGGCGTCGAGCTTCAACTCGGCTCCTGACCGGTCACCGTGTCCCCGTCGCCTGTATCCCGGGCATCGCGGAGGCCCAGCGCCTCGAACTCTGAGGTAGCTGGCTCTGGCCCGGCCGTGGCGGCGGCCCCGTAGTTCTCGCCGGCGGGCTCGACCATTTTCGGTACCAGACGCAACCCGTCGTAGCCGGCGCCGTCGTCGCCCAACGGCGGGGGAGTGCTCGGCGGTGCGCCGTCGGCCGATGCCGCATCGCTGTCGAAGCGTTCGTACCAGTCCCAGGCGATCTCCTCGCCGTTGACATAGGGGGCGCCGACGTCGAGCTTCTCAAGACCCGTGACCGGATCGCCGTAGTGCACGACGAGGATGTTGAGCAGCTCGGCGTTGCCCTCGCCGCCGCTGCGGTTGAACAGCGCCATCTGCTGGCCGTTGGAGGTGCTGAGCTCCTTCTTGATCTCGGTGTCGTCCAGGCGTAGGTGGTGCACGGTCCGCGCGCTCGGCGGCGCCTTGTAGAAGTAGGCGCGCACGGCGGTGCCGTCCTGCCGCTGGATCTCGAGCCACCAAACCCTGCCGTGTTCGCAAACGGCGACACCGTCCAGGTCTGCATCCTCGATCGCCCGTCCGGCGAGATGACGTGCGTTGATCGTGGTGCCGAGGCCGTACATAAGCGCTTCGTCGCCCAGATCCTCTGGAGCAAAGCGCGCACCGTTCTCCCGGTGCGCGACGGCCGCGGCCTTGCACAGAAGTTCGCGCAGCACGCCGGCGCGGGATCCACCGATCAACTCATCCCAGCTGCTCATGGAGCGGAGCATGACACGTCGGGAGGCGGAACGAAATCCACGTTCTCTATCTGCATGGGGAGTATTATGCCGTGAGCTTCAGTTTGAAGGCGCTATAGACTCACCAGACCGATGAAAGGACTGATATGGCCGACTACGACGTGACCAAAAATCCTAGCGGAGGCTGGGACGCGAAACGGGAGGGTGGCGAGCGAGCCAGCGCCCATCGCGACCGTCAGGGCGAAGCGTATGACGCGGCGCGCGACCTCGCCCGCAACTCCGGCGGCGGCGAGGTGCGTATCCACGGGACCGACGGGAAGATCCGCAACTCGAACACGATCGGAAAGCCCGATCCCAACCCGCCACGCGACACGAAGCATTGACGGAGCCTGACCTCCGCGACTCCAGCGACGATACGCACGTGCATGTCTATCGCCGAACGCGCGACCATCGGGGGTTCCTACCCGGCTCGGCTTCGCCGCGATCGCGCGGGCGTCGGCGCCACGAGGCGACCACGCGGAGTAATTTCCCACGTCGCGGTACGTCCGCTGCGGCGTTGCACCACGAGGCCGTGGCCGAGCAGCTGGCGCCCGACCCGGCTGACCTGAGAGGGGCTCGTGCCGAGCACCTTCTCAAGCTCGCTGCTGCTCAACGGCTTGCCGACGGCCAGAGCCTGCAGCGCCTTTGCCGCGTGAGAGTCGATCGGGAACTCGACGGCCAGTGGGTCCGGCAGGCGCTCGAGGCCGAGGCGTGTCATCGCGAGCAGCGCCAGCAGGTAGCCGCGAATC
>Ga0209624_10002352_pt1 | contig 14031 bp, 12 predicted proteins | sample JacPinW_OM2H0_O1_FD_188565 | JGI IMG/M metagenome (GOLD analysis project Ga0209624, IMG submission 188565) | Forest soil microbial communities from Algoma, Ontario, Canada - Jack Pine, Ontario site 1_JW_OM2H0_O1 (SPAdes) (version 2) | ecosystem: Environmental > Terrestrial > Soil > Boreal...
CAGGCGACGGGTCCGGGTGGAGCCGGGACCGACGCCGAGCGCGGGATCCTCGCCGGCGTCGCCGGTGGGATCCAGACCTCGCGGCTCTCGACCGCGGCCGACACCACCACCAGCAACCTCGTCGCCAGGGTGGCCGAACTATGGGACGGCACCCAGATCGGCGAACCTGGGCTACTCAACGACGACATCTTCGGGGTCCTGGCGCTGCACCAGGCCGGGGCACCGCCGGAGCTGCTGCGCCGGATCGTCGACTACCTGCGGACCAAGCAGCTGCCCGACGGCGGCTGGACCTGGAACGCCTCCCCTGGGGCGCCCGCCGACACCGACATGACCGGCTCCGTGGTCGCCGCCTTCTGCGCGGCGGGGGTGGGCACCGATGACCCCGACCTGCAGAAAGCACTCGGCCTGTTGCACACGCTCCAGGACCCGGCCACGGGCGGCTTCATCGCTCCGCCGGAATCGTTCGGCATCGGTGTCAACACCGATACCACCTCGTGGGTGACCAGCGGCCTGATCCAGTGCGGGATCGACCCGCAGGGGCCGGAATGGACGACCGCGCAGGACAAGACCCCGCTCGACTACCTGGTCTCGATGCAGAAGCCCGACGGTCACTTCGCCTGGACCGAAGAATTCGACGGCGGGACATTCGAGACGTTCGACTCGGTGCGCCCTCTGGGCGGGATCGGCTTCTCGACCGAGCCGCCGGCTCGGATCGGCGGGGCCGGCCCAGCAGTGCGGCCGGCCGCGGACGTGACGCCGGGGACCACGGTCCCGATCACGCTGGTGATCGACCACGGCCCAGGCGCGAATGACGTACGCATGTGCCGGGTGGACGTCGCCAACGGCTCCGGCATCGGTGCGGTCCTGGCCGACGCCAAAGCCGCCTCGGCACCGGGCGCCTGCGTCGATGGTTTCGCCACCAGCCCAGGTCCGGACGGGACCGGCGTCGCCTCGCTCGACGGCGTCGCCGCGACATCCGACTACGGCTGGAGCGTCCGCATCGGCGGTGCGGCCGCAGAGGCCGAGACCAGTGAGCCGATCGGGTTCGGCGACCTCGTCTTCCTCAAGTTCGGTGCGACGGTCGCCAACCCCGGACCCGCACCCAGGGTCACGGTGCCGCCGGTCGAGCCGGTGCGGCAGAAGGTCAGCCGCGGGCCACGGCTCTCCCTCACCGGCGAGGCCCGCTGGAACGACGGCGTCGTCGAGGTCGAGGCACGCTGTCCACGAGGGCTCGGCGATGACGGCTGCCGCGGCCTGCTGACCGCGCAGTTCCGCAAGCACCGCAGCGGGAGGTTGATCGGCGGCGGCGCGGGCGCCTACGAGGTCGGCTCGGGATCGGCGAGCACGCTGACGATCCCCACGACCGAGGCGCTGCGCAAGCGGCTGACAGAGAGGCGCCGGCTGAAGCTGCGCCTGACCGCGGCCACTCGCGCCGAAGACGGCGCGGTTCGCCTTACCCACGCGAGGCGGTTCATCGCCGGGTGAGCGGCCGCCTCACCGCAATCGCCACCACGGTCGTGCTCGCGGCCGTGGTGGCGGTCGCCCCCGCGCGGGGAGCGACCGTGGACCTCCTGGTCGACAGCTCGACCGGCCCGGTGCCGCTCTTCGCCGGCAGCGTGACCACGCTGCCGCACCCCGTCGACGGTGGCGACGGCAGCGGCCCGCATGCTTGCTCCGGCCCACCCGAGGCGAGCCCGGCGGCAACCGCCACCGGCGCGCTCGACGACGCTATGCGCAGCGCCGGCATCGCCTGGCGCGGCAACTGGGACCCGAGCTTCCGCGACTTCTTCGTCGACCGCATCGGCCCCTACGCGTCGGCCGCGCCCGACCGCTACTGGTCGCTGAGCGTCAACGGCCGCTTCGTCAGCGGCGGCTGCCTGACTCAGGTCGCGGATGGTGATTCCATCCACTTCTTCTACGGCCCCCTCTTCGGCGACTCCGCTCCGGTCGCTCCCGGCAACCCCAGTGGTCCCGCCCTCCCACAGGCCGAAAGCCCAACTCACGTGGGAGAAGTCGGACCGCCGGCCACCAGGCTGCGAGCGCTCGCAGCGCGGGCGGCGGGCTATCTGCGGCGCTCGCGCGAAGCGGCGGGGGCGGACTGGGGACGGCTGGCACTGGCGCTGCGACGAGGAGCCGACCCGGCGCGGGCCGCATCGGCGCTGATCCAGGGCAGGCTCGGGCAGTTGCGCGATGGCTCGCTGGACGAAGACGTCAACGCAACCGCCGTCGCCGTCCTGGCCTTGGAAAGCCGCCGTCCGCGTGTGGCACGAGAGGCGGCCCGCTGGCTCGCCTCGGTCCAAGGCCCAAGCGGCGGCTTCGGCTTCCGCCCCGGGGTGGCGCCCGACATCGACACCACCGGCCTCGCCACCTGGGTGCTAGCCCGTGCGGGCCTGACGACTCCGGCGCGACGCGGTAGTGCCTTCGTCCGCTCCGCCCAGGCGGCCGACGGCGGCTTCCCGTCCCTCCCCGGGGGGACCTCGAACTCTCAGAGCACCGGCCTTGCCCTGGTTGCCCTGCGAGTCGCCGGTGCCGGCGCGCGGATCCAGTCGTCGACCGGCAAAACCCCGCTCGACTTCCTCTCCTCCCTCGCCCGCCCCAACGGCGTGATCGCCTACACGGCGAGCGCCGATCCGACGCCTGCCTGGAGCACCGCCCAAGCGCTGCTCGGCCTCACCGGCAGGGAAAAGCTGCTCGCCTCCCGGAACCGCGCCGGGCGGCGGCGGTGAATACCCTCCTTGGCACAACGATCTTCGATGGAGGCCCGACTTGACTGAGCAGCTCTGGGGTGGCGAGACCACCAAAGCCGTCGACAACTTCCCCGTCTCCGGCACGCCGGTGCCGGTGCCCGTGGTCCGCTGGCTGGGCCGGGTCAAGGCCGCCGCGGCCGAGGCCAACGGCGAGCTGGGGCTGCTCGACGGCGACCTCGCCGAGCGCATCGCCGCGGCCGGCAAGGCGGTCGGCGAGGGCAAGCACGACGGCCAGTTCCCGGTCGACGTCTTCCAGACCGGCTCCGGCACCTCCTCGAACATGAACGCCAACGAGGTGCTCGCAAACCTCGCCGGCGAGGGCGCCCACCCCAACGACCACGTCAACATGGGGCAGTCCTCCAACGACGTCTTCCCCTCGGCCGTGCACCTGGCGGCGCTTGACGAGGTAACCCGCGACCTGCTGCCGGCGATGGGCGGGCTGGAGTCGGCGCTGGAGGCCAAGGCCGGGAAGTTCTCCGACGTGGTCAAGGCCGGCCGCACCCACCTGATGGACGCGGTCCCGGTCACCCTCGGGCAGGAGTTCGGCGGCTACGCGGCGCAGGTCCGGCTCGGGATCCAGCGGGTCGAGGCGACGCTGCGCCGGGTCGGCCAGATCCCGCTCGGCGGCACCGCCACCGGGACCGGGCTCAACACCCACCCGGAGTTCGCCGCCAAGGTGCGGGAGAAGCTCGCCGCCGACACCGGCCTGGAGATCTCCGGGCCGCTCGACGCCTTCGAGGCGCAGGGCAACCGCGACGCCCTGGTCGAGCTCTCGGGGGCGCTGAAGGTCTACGCCGTCTCGCTCAACAAGATCGCCAACGACCTGGCGCTGATGGGCTCCGGCCCCCGCGCCGGCCTCGCCGAGCTGCGCCTGCCGGAGCTGCAGAAGGGCTCCTCGATCATGCCCGGCAAGGTCAACCCGGTGATCCCGGAGGTGGTGATCCAGGTCGCCGGCCAGGTGATCGGCAACGACGCCGCGATCACGGTCGGGGGCATGCAGGGCCAGTTCGAGCTCAACGTGCGGGTGCCGCTGATCGCCCGCAACCTGCTCGACTCGATCAAGCTGCTCGCCTCCGCCTCGCGCCTGCTCGACGAGAAATGCGTCGCCGGGCTGGAAGCCAACGAGGAGATGACGACGCGCCACGCCGAGGCCACCCTGGCGACGGCGACCGCGCTCAACCCCCACATCGGCTACGACCGCGCCGCCGACATCGTCAAAACCGCGGCCGAGTCGGGCCGCTCGCTGCGCGACGTGGCGCTGGAGCAGGGCGTCGAGCCGGCGATCCTCGAGGAGGCGCTGGACCACCGCCGCATGGCCCGCCCGCACGAGTAGGCGGCGCGCTACCCCTGCAGGGTGACGAAGCGCTCCTCGGTCAGCTCGAGGACGGCGAAGGAGGGGCCCTCGCGGGTGTTGCCGGAGTCCTTGACGCCGCCGTAGGGCTGCTGATCGGCGCGGAAGGTCGGCACCTCGTTGATGAGGACGCCGCCGAACTCGAGGGTGCGGCCGGCCTCGAGGCCGCGGCCGATGTCGCGGGTGAAGACACCGGCCTGGAGGCCAAACTTGGAGTCGTTGGCCATCGCCAGCGCCTCGCCGAACTCTTTGTAGGTATCGATCGTGGCCACCGGGCCGAAGATCTCCTCGCACCAGACCTTGGCGTCTTTGGGCGGCGAGCCGAGCAGGGTCGGTGCCAGGCAGCGGCCCTCGTCGACCAGCTCCCCCCCGGCCAGCAGCTCGGCGCCGGCGGCGACCGCCTCGTCGACCCAGGCCTTGACGCGGTCGCGGTCGTCGGGGGTGATCAGCGGGCCGACGTCGGTGCCGGAGTCGAGCGGGTCGCCCACCGTCAGCTTCTCGACGTTGGCGACGAGGCGCGCGGTGAAGGCCTCGGCGATGTCCTCCTGGACGAGGATCCGCTGGATCGAGATGCAGCTCTGGCCGGCGTGGGAGAAGGCATGGATCTGGGCTTTGTCGGCGGCGGCCTCCCAGTCGCCGTCGGCATGGACGATCAGCGGCGCGTTCGAGCCCAGCTCCAGGTTGACCTTCTTGTGGGGGACGCGGCTGCGGATGTCCCAGCCGACCCCGGCCGAGCCGGTGAAGGTGATCGCCCTGGTCAGCTCGTGCTCGACGATCGCGTTGCCGACCTTCGAGCCGGGGCCGGGGATGACGCTGAGCCAGCCCTCGGGCAGGCCCGCCTCGTTGAGGATCGCGGCCAGCTTCAGAGACGAGATCGGCGTCTGGCCGGCGGGCTTGAGGACGATCGCGTTGCCGGCGGCGATCGCCGGCCCGAGCTTGTGGGCGACCAGGTTGAGCGGGAAGTTGAAGGGGCTGATCGCGCCGACGACGCCGTAGGGCACGCGCAGCATCACCCCGAGCTTGCCGGCGCCGCTGGCGGAGGCCTCCATCGGCACCGTGCCGCCGGTCAGCTTGCGCGCCTCGACCGAGGCGAAGGTGAGGGTGTCGACGCAGCGCTGCGCCTCGACCGTGGCGGTCTTGATCGGCTTGCCGGCCTCGGCGGCGATCGTCAGCGCCAGGTCCTCGACCCGCTCGCCGACCAGCTCGGCGGCGCGGTCCAGGGTCGCGGCGCGCTCGTGCTGGGGGAAGTCGGCGGCGAGGAAGGCCTCGTGCGCGGCGGCGACCGCGCGCTCGACCGTGGACTCGTCGCCGAGAGCGACGCGACCGACGACGCCGGCGTCGTAGGGGCTCTTGACCTCGCCCCACTCGCCGGTCTCGATCCACTCGCCGGCCACCAGCAGCTTGTGATCGACCGCGTCCAGCGTCTGCGTTGCCATCCCGACTCCTCTCCGTCGCTTGCAATGAGCCTAGCGCTCGGCTTTGGCCGGATCGGGAGGCCGCGACTTGCGGGCGGCGAACCTGTTTCCCGAGAGATGCGCCGATCCTGCAGATACCCAGCGCTCGCCCGTGCAATCGCGGCTCTCCTCGCCTGCGCCGGCCTGGCGCTGCCGGCGACCGCGCAGGCCGGCGTCGACTGGGTCGTCCACGGCCGCGGCTTCGGCCACGGGGTCGGGATGAGCGCCTACGGCGCCTACGGCTACGCCCTGCACGGCAAGGGCTACCAGTTCATCCTCGGCCACTACTTCACGGGGACGACGATCGGGACGATCTCCGGGCCGCGCGTGGTCCGCGTCCTGCTCGACGTCTCCGGCGGCGACGTCGGCTTCAGCGCCGCCACCAGCGCCTGCGGAGTGGCGCTCGACCCAGCCCGCAGCTACCAGGCGCACCGCAGCGGCGAAGCAGTCGTGCTGCGCAGCTCGGGCGGCAAACGGCTGGCCAGCTGCGGCCGCAAGCTGCGCGCCGCCGGCCAGGGGAAGATCGACATCGTCGGAATCGGCACCTACCGCGGCGCCCTCGAGACGGTGCCGACCGAAAGCGACTCCGGCTCGCTCAACGTCGTCAACGCGCTCGCCGTCGACCAGTACGTCAAAGGCGTGATCCCGAACGAGTCGCCGCCCTCCTGGCCGGCGGAAGAGCTGAAGGCGCAGGCGGTCGCCTCGCGCTCCTTCGCCCTCACCGCCGGCGTCGGCGGCAACGGCTTCGACCTCTACGCCGACACCCGCAGCCAGGTCTACAAAGGGCTGGAAAGCGAGTACTCGACCAGCAACGCCGCCGCGACCGCGACCCGCGGCCAGGTGGTCGAGTACCAGGGAAAGATCGCCGAGACCCTCTTCTCCGCCTGCTCCGGGGGCCACACCGAGAGCATCCAGAACGTCTTCGGCGGGCCCGCGATCCCCTATCTCCAGGGCGTCCCCGACCCCTACGACGGCGAATGCCCGCTGCACACTTGGACGCTGAAATTCAGCGGCCCGGAAATCAGCGACAAGCTCGGTGACTACCTCGACGGGCGCCTGAAGCAGGTGGTGGTCGTCAAGCACGGCGTCACCCCGCGGATCATCGAAGCGAAGCTGATCGGCACCGGCGGCGTCACCACCGTCACCGGCGAACAGCTCGAGGTCGCCCTCGGCGGCTACGACACCTGGATGACCTTCGAAAAGGTCGTCTCGGGCACGCGCGACTAAGGGAGCGCCAGGACCGCGTGGATGGCGCGATGGTCGCTGCCGGGCTGTTCGAGAACCGAGTATTCGACGATGCCGAGGCGGCGGTCGGCGAGGACGTGGTCGATCGTGATGAAGGGGCCGAGGCCGTCCCAGCCCTGCCGGGGGAAGGTCGGCTCCAGGCCCTTGCCGGCAACATCGGCGGCGTCGCGGTAGCCACGGTCGACGACGTCGCGCAGCTCGGCCTGGTCGAGGGTGGCGTTGAAGTCGCCGAGCAGGACCCGCGGGGCACCGTGGCCGGCGGAGGGCAGGCCTTCCAGCGATTCGCGCCATTCGCCGATGTGGCCGGGTTTGGGCGTGTGCGGGTGGACGTCGATGACCCGAACCAGGCGGCCGCTGGGCATCCTCACCGCAGCGGCGACGCCGCTGTTGTCGTGCGGCAGCAGCCTGCGCAGCGGCAGCCGCGAGTAGATGCCGACGCCCGGCAGCTCCGGCCGCCGCCCCGGGTAGACGACGAGGTCGCTGTTCGGCAGCAGGCGACCGAGGCCGGCGGCGTCGAGCTTGCGGATGAAGCCGGGGGTCAGCTCCTGGATCGCGAGCAGGTCCGGGTGCAGGCGCTCGACCAGGCCGACCAGGGCCTCGGGGTCGGAGGTGCCACGGTGGATGTTGGCCGAGAGCACGCCGAGGGTCTCGTGGCCAGCGGCATCGACCGTGCCGTCGCCGATCGCCCGCGGCAGCACCGCGGCGGCAAGAAAGAGGGTGGCCAGCGCCGCGGCCGCGGCCGCGGCCCAGTTGCGCAGGGCAACGGCGATACCGGTGACGAACAGGGCGGCGAGCGCAGCGTAGGGCGTGAAGGCCAGCAGCGGCACCAGCCAGCTGCCCCCGTCGAGGCCGAGCGCACGCACGGCCGCCCAGAGCGCGACCGGGACCACAGCCACCCAGATCAACCAGTAGCGACGAGCCCCCGCGACCGCCACCGGCTCAGCCGTCCGGGTAGGGCTGGATCGGGATGCCGTGGTCGATCTCGCGCATCCCCAGCTCGTAGGCGGCACCGGCGGCGAGGGTCAGCTCGCGCTTGGGCCGGCCGGGGCGCTCGACGGTCAATTCGAGGTCGGCGACGGAGCAGTTGACGGTGTTGTGCTCGGGGCCCTTGGGGTCGGCGTAGACCCAGCCAACGAAGTCCTTCTCGGGAGCGGCGACGCGGCCGCGGACGAGGACGTCCTTGCCGGGGAGGACGAAGGCGCAGGCGCCCGGCGTCTCCTCGATCGCAGCGGTGCGGATCGCGCCGAGGCCGCCGAGGCGGTACGGCTCGCCGTCCAGCATCAGCATCCCCGAGGGGATCCAGGGACTGGTGCGGGAGCCGAGCTTGACGCGGGCGGCACCGACGTCGAAGTAGGTATCGGGGGAGTCGGCGAAGCCGGTGCCCTCGATCCAGACCCAGCGCTCGGCGTGCTCGCTGCCCCAGTTGTGGCCGATCATCCCCGGCCAACCGCTGAACTCGATCGACTCCTCGTCGTCGATTTCGAGGCGGCCGTCGAAGTGGGCGAGCGGTGCCGGGGCGACGAACTTGGTCTTCGGCAGCGGCGCCTCGTAGAGCCAGTCGGCCGGCAGGTACTTGCAGGGCTCGGCCTGCGAGGAGAAGGCGAGGGACCAGGCAGCGCTGACGGCGTCGGTGTCGACCGAGCCCTCGGCCCGGCCAGGGCCGAGGGCGGCGTCGCCGACCTGGATCCACGAACCCTTCGGGACCGACAGCTCACTCGCCGGCACCGTCACCTTGGTCGCCCGCGGGCCGGCGGCAGCGCGGTCGAAGAGGACGAACCAGATCGAGGCGTTGGGCTCGGCCCCGGGGCGCTTATGGACCGTGTGGCGGATCCAGAGACCGCGGCCGCCGCCCGGCTCGCAGGCCTTGATGTAGAAGCTCTCGTAGTGGCCGGCCTTGGCGCCGACCCGCGGGAAGCGAGCCCCTTCGTCCATCTCCCAAGCCTAGACGCGCTGGAACCAAGCTGCGCCGGTGCCAGCGCGTCTAGACCTTGATCGTGATCACGTCGCCATCCTGGACGACGTAGTCGCGGCCCTCGATCCGCAGCTGGCCCTTGTCGCGGGCCTGCGAGTAACCGCCGTTCTCGACCAGTTGCTCCCAACCGACCACCTCGGCTTTGACGAACGCTTCCATGATCTCGGTGTGGATCGTGCCGGCGGCCTCCAGCGCGGTGGCGCCGCGACGCAGCGGCCGGGCGACCGCCTCCTTGTCCTCGCCGGCGGTGAAGAAGGTGATCAGCTCGAGCAGGTCGTAGGCGGCGCGGACCAGACGCGCCAGGCCCGACCCCCCGACCCCGTAGGACTCGCGCATCTCCTCCGCTTCCTCGGGGTCGAGCTCGGCCAGCTCGCCCTCGATCCGGGCGCTGACCGCGACCGCGCCGGCGCCGGCCGCGGCGGCATGGGAGGCGACCGCCTCCGGCACTTCGCCGTCGCCCTCGTCGACGTTGGCGACGTAGAGAATCGGCTTGGTCGTCAACGCGGCCAGGTCCCTAGCCGCGTTGGGGGCGGCGTCGGGGACCGGGACCGAGCGGGCCGGGCGGCCGGCGGCAAGCGCCTCGTGCACAGCCTGCAGCCAGCCATGCTCGGCGATCGCTTCGGCGTCGCCCGACTTGGCCTGCTTGCCGACCCGGCCCAGCCGGCGCTCGACCTGGTCGTAGTCGGAGAGCACCAACTCGGTCTCGATCGTCTCGATGTCGGCAAGCGGGTCGACGCGGCCGTCGGGGTGCGGCACGCCGGAATCCTCGTGGCAGCGGACGACGTGGCAGATCGCGTCGGTCTCGCGGATCGAGGCGAGGAACTGGTTGCCGAGCCCCTCCCCCTCGGAGGCGCCCTTAACCAGGCCGGCGATGTCGTGGAAGGAGATCGTCGCCGGTTCCAGCTTCGAGCTGCGCACCGTCGCCGCGATCTTTTCGAGTCGCTGGTCCGGCACCTCGGCGATCGCCACGTTGGGCTCGATCGTCGTGAACGGGTAGTCGCCGGTCTGGGCGCCGCCCCTGGTCAGGGCGTTGAAGAGGGTCGACTTGCCGGCGTTCGGCAGCCCGACGATCCCGACCTTCATATCGAGAGGGGGACTATCAGCCCGAGCGCGACGCCGAGGAAGGCGCCGGCCAGGACGTCGGACGGGTAGTGCATCCCGAGGTAGGGACGGCAGAGGGAGATCGCCAGGGCGACGACCAGGGCGCCCGCCATCGCCGGGTCGACCCGGACCATCGCCGTCGCCACCGCGAACGAGGAGAGCGCGTGGGCAGAGGGGAAGCTGAGCGAGCTGGGGGCGCCGCCGAGCGGCGGCAGGCCCTCGAGCACCGGACGCGGGCGCTTGACCAGCAGCTTGATCCCGTAGTTGAGGACGATCGCGACCGGGCCCAGCACGGCGCAGATCAGCCAGGCCTCGTGCCGTTCCCAGTCGAGCAGGGCCAGCGCGACCCCGAGCACCACCCAGACCATGGCGTTGTTGCCGGCCCTGCCCAGCGCCTTGGCGGCGGACTCCAGCCCGGGCGAGTGCCCGCGGGTCCGCATCAGACGCAGCAGCTTGAGGTCGGCTTCGTGCATCGGGCGCCGGAGGATAAGGGTCGAGCAGACTCGCGGGCGGTCGGTCAATATCCGCTCATGCCTTCGGTCCCCGGCTTCGTCCACACGCCCGGAAACCACTGCGGATCGACGGCGCTGCGCAACCTGCTCGGCTTCCACGGGATCGAGCTCAGCGAGGAGATGGCCTTCGGCCTCGGAGCCGGCGCCAGCTTCTACTACCTGACCCTGGAGGACTCCTCGCCGAGCCGCTGGTTCAACGGCCGCACGGCGCGGCTGGAGGAGAGCTTCCGCGACCTGACCGGGGCGGCGCTGGAGCTGCGCACCTTCGCCGCGGGGGACGAGGAGGCCTGGGCGGCGGCGCGGGCCGAGGTCGACGATGGCAACCCGGCGCTTCTCCTCACCGACATCTACTACTTGGACCACTACGGCAACTCGGCCCACTTCCCGGGCCACGCGGTGGTCCTGGCCGGCTACGACGACGAGGTTGCGCAGCTCTCCGACACCGGCTTCGAAGAGCTGCAGACGACCCGCCTCGAGAACCTCGCCAAGGCCCGCCACAGCGGCCATCCCGCCTACCCCCTCGAAGGCCACATGTTCACGGTCGCCGACACGGTCGACCGGGCGCAGCTGGAAGCGGCGGTCCCGCGGGCGATCGCCGCGGCGGCGCAGGAGATGCTGGAGCCGACCTGGGGCGAGTTCGCGGGCCTGCCCGCGATCGAGCGGCTCGCCGCCGAGGCCGGCGCCTGGCCCGAGGTGGCCGCCGACTGGCAGTGGTGCGCCCGCTTCGCCTACCAGGTGATCGAGCGCCGCGGCACCGGCGGTGGCGCCTTCCGGCTCATGTACTCGCGCTTCCTCGAAGAAGCGGGGCGCGACGAGGCACCGCTGGCGGCCACCGCGGCCGCGCGCTGGACCGAGCTGGCCGGGGCGTTCAAAGCGGCGAGCGAGAACGACGCGCCGGACACCGCCCTCTGGGCCGAGGTCGACGCCGCCGCCAAGCGCGTGCTCGAGGCCGAGCGGCGCCTCTGGGCCGTCCTCGCTCCCTGAGGCCCGCGTCTATCCCCGGCAACCGGTTCCGTCAGGCGCCGGGGCCGAAGCCGATGCGGTGCTCGCCGGAGGCGATGCGGATGAAGGCGATCTTGCCGAGATAGAGGGAGAGGACGCCGTCCTCGGTATGGAGGTCGTGCCAGCCGCCCTTCTCGAGCTGCGCCCGCAGATCCTTGAGGTCGTCTTCGGCGAGACGGGCGGCGACGACCTGGCCGCCCTCAAAACCGATCTCGACTCGCTGTGCCTCGGCCATCAGTGCCCTCCCGCTGGTTCGACGATCTCGGTCAGTACCCCGCCGGTGGAGCGGGGATGAAGGAAGGCGACGCGGCTGTCGCGGATGCCGATCCGCGGCTCGGCGTCGATCAGCTCGATGCCGGTGGCGGCGATGCGCGCCAGGGCGGCGTCGATGTCGTCGACCGCGTAGGCGACGTGGTGCAGGCCTTCGCCCTTGCGGGTGAGGAACTTGCCGACGGCGGTGTCGGGGCCGAGCGGGGCCAGCAGCTCGACGTGGCCGTCGCCGACGTCCAGCAGCACCGCCTCGACGCCCTGGGACTCGACCGTCTCGCGGTGCGCCAGCTCCATCTCGAAGCTCTTGCCATAGAGCTCGATGGCGCTGTCGAGGTCCTCGACGGCGACTCCGATGTGGTCAATGCGTCCGAACACGGCGGTGAGTCTATGCGGCCGGCGGCAGCGCGTCCGCACCGTCGCCGTGCTCCACCCGGAGGATCTCCGCCATCGCCGCCAGGCCGACCTCGAGCTGCTCCGGCGTCGGCTCCTTGGTCGCCCAGTGGCGCTGGATCTCGCGACCGGGGGTGTGGAAGGCCTCGGCCAGGGGATCGCCGTGGTGGCGGTCGCTCCAGGCGAACATCTCGACCGCGAGCGAGGCGCCGCCGAGGCCAACGCCGGCGCGGGCGACCGCGCTCGGGTGCTCGACCAGGCGCTCCAGCAGGACCGTGCCGCCGGCCGAGAGCAGCATCATCGGCACCATCAGGTTGGAGCCGCAGCGGTCGTGCTCCTTCGGCACCGAGGCGACATCCTCGACGCCCTGCTCGTAGGCGGCGATCGCCTTGTGCTCGACCCCGTGGTAAGCGGCGAGGTCGCGGTCCATCAGCGCCACCACCGCGGGCACGGCGCCGACCACCTGAGCCAGGCCCTCGCGCAGGGCCGAGGCCGGCGCCCGCTTGCGCAGCAGCCCGGTCACGGCCAGGGTCGCGCCGGTGGCGACGATCACCTGCCAGTTCTCGAAGGGAAGCCGGGCCGCCGGCAGCCGCCGCCGCGCCAGCGGCAGCACCGCCATCGCCTCGGCCAGTTTCAGCGGGCCGCGCAGGCCGGGGAGGCGTGCCACCAGCTTGGGGGCCAGTTCCGGCTTGCGAGCGGAGGCGACCTGGATCTGCCCTTCGCGGTCGCGCACCGCCGCCGACCAGTGCGTCGGCCCGTGGATCAGCAGCCCGTTGCGCAGCGCCATCCCTCCCAGCCGCAGCCGCTCAGCGTCATTCGAGGCCATGCCGTCACCTTAGGCGATGGCGTGCTCCGGAAATGCAGAGGGCGCCGAGTCCAGTCCCACTCGGCACCCTCTCCCCCCTGTGTAAGTCCCGGCCAGAGGCCCCCAGTCCAGGCCTCTGGCCGGTGTATCGGCTCTCCCTGGCTCTAGCTTGGAAAGCCGACCACTTAAACCCGGCGTTCTTTGGGAAGTTGCGCCAGTCACTTGGACTGCCCGAATCTCGTCCTCAGGTCGGCGAGCCGCCGCCCCAGCTCGGCCTCGAAGCCGCGGTCGGTCGGGGCGTAGAAGCGGCGGCCCGCGAGGCCATCGGGGAGCAGTTGCTGATCGCTGACTGCGCCCGGCTCGTCGTGCGCGTAGCGGTAGCCGCTGCCGCGGCCGAGCTTGGCGGCGCCGGGGTAGTGGGAGTCGCGAAGGTAGTCGGGCGGGGTCTGGGCGCCGTGCTCGCGGACCTCGGCGCGGGCGGAAGCGAGCCCTTTGTAGGAGGCGTTGGACTTGGGGGCGAGGGCGAGGTAGACGCAGGCCTGGGCGAGGTTGAGCGCGCACTCGGGCAGGCCGACGCGGTCGACGGCGCGGGCGGCGGCATCGGCGACGAGCAGCGCCTGGGGGTCGGCGTTGCCGATGTCCTCGGAGGCGAGGATGACCATGCGGCGGACGATGAAGCGGGGATCCTCGCCCCCCTCCAGCATCACCGCCAGGTAGTAGAGCGAGGCGTCGACGTCGGAGCCGCGCGTCGCCTTGATCCAGGCCGAGACGAAGTCGTAGTGGCGATCCCCCTGGCGGTCGTAGTCGAGCGCCTTGCGCTGCAGCGCGTCCTCGATGGCGGCGACGTCGATCGGCTTGCCCTGGGCGCGCTCGACCGCGCGCTCGAGGCCGGAGAGCGCGACGCGGGCATCGCCGCCGCTGCGCTCGGCCAGCATCGCCAGGGCGTCGTCGGCGATCGGCGGCGGGTCGGCGATCCCGCGCTCGGGGTCGGCGAGCGCTCGCCGCAGCAGCGCCTCCACCTGGGCGGCGTCCAGTGGCCGCAGCTCGTATATCTGGCAGCGGGAGAGCAGCGCCGAGTTGACCTCGAAGTAGGGGTTCTCGGTGGTCGCCCCGATCAGCGTCAGCAGCCCTTCCTCGACCGCCGGCAGCAGCGCGTCCTGCTGCGCCTTGTTGAAGAGGTGG
>Ga0209624_10002353_pt1 | contig 14018 bp, 11 predicted proteins | sample JacPinW_OM2H0_O1_FD_188565 | JGI IMG/M metagenome (GOLD analysis project Ga0209624, IMG submission 188565) | Forest soil microbial communities from Algoma, Ontario, Canada - Jack Pine, Ontario site 1_JW_OM2H0_O1 (SPAdes) (version 2) | ecosystem: Environmental > Terrestrial > Soil > Boreal...
GGCGTCTGTCTGGCTGGCGGCTTGGGCGGGGGCTGCCATCGCCGGTCATCCTAGAGGCGGCGCCGGTAGCGTGCCGGAGGTGGCACGAGGCACGCTGATCACGATCGAGGGATTGGACGGCGCGGGCAAGACGACGCTCGCGGACGGGCTGGTGCGCGCGCTCGCAGAGCGTGGCATACCCGTGCGGCTACTGCGCGAGCCGGGCGGAGTGGATGTCTCCGAGCGTATTCGCGCGCTGGTAAAGGACCCCACGCTGGACGTGCGGGCGCGCACGGAGGCGCTGCTGTATGCGGCCGCACGCGCCCAGCTCGTCGAGCAGTTGCTGCGACCGCTGCTAGAGGAAGGTGCTGTTGTGCTGTTGGACCGTTTCGTGGACTCCTCGCTCGCCTACCAGGGCGCAGGACGCTCGCTGGGAGTTGCGGAGGTACGAGCGATCAACCGGTTTGCCACGGGCGGGCTGACCCCCGAGCGCACGCTGCTGCTGCGCATCTCCCCTGCAGCTGGACGCGCGCGCCAGCACGAGCGTGCGCTGGAGCCGGACCGCTTGGAGCGCGAGGGCGAGCACTTCTTTGCCGAGATCGCATCCGCCTACGACGAGCTTGCCCAAGCAGAGCCTGAGCGCATCCGGGTAATCGACGCTGAGCAGCCGCCTGAGCAGGTGCTGCAGGATGCGCTTGCGGGCGTTGCAGACCTACTATGAGTATCGCTGTGGTTGAACCGAAGAATGCGCTTTCCACGCTGACGCTGCACAGCGTCGCACACGCCCACAAGGCAACGCACCTATCGACGGGCGCCATCGCGGCTGTTGGGATTGCGGCGATCCTCGTCGTGTGCTGTGTGGCGTGGGGCGTTGTGCGGATGACGGCATTCGAACCTCGCTGGATGCAGTCGCTGCGCCACACGTTGGCCGAGGCCAGCTACCGATCGTCGGCGACACTGGCTGAATTCGGCGACTGGATACGGCTCGGCCGTTAGCGCCCCGCGGCCGCAAGAAAGCCTGCAAGAAAACACCTTCGAGCCCGCATTTTGGGGCCTCGAAAACCCAGTGTTGGAGGCCTTCCACAGCTATCCTGTAAGGAGCAGCTTGGGCGCCTCACGCGGCTAGAAAAAGATCCGTCCGGCCCAAGGCGGATCATCCTCTGTTACCCCCAAAAACACTGTATTCGCGCCGCAAACTGGGGGTTTCGCGGGGCTCAAGACGAGGAGAATAACCAGATGGATGGCGCCACGCACACCGCAGTTTCAGAGGTCTCCCAGAGCGACACGGCGCTGTCGATCAAACGATTGTTCACGAACCCTGGCACGCACCCGTTCGAGGGCGTCGAGTGGGAGCTGCGCGACGCGCGCATCGGCCACGGCGATCGCGTCGCGTTCGAGCAGCTGAGCGTTGAGTTCCCCAAGAGCTGGTCGCAAAACGCGACGAACATCGTCGCCCAGAAGTACTTCCGCGGACAGCTTGACTCGCCCGAGCGGGAGAGCTCGGTCAAGGAGATGATCAGCCGCGTTGCCGGCACGATCACCGGCTGGGGTCGCGCGGGCGGCTACTTCGCAAGCGAAGACGACGCGCGGGCGTTCAACCACGAGCTGACGTACATCCTGCTGCACCAACTGGCGGCGTTCAACTCGCCGGTGTGGTTCAACGTGGGGTTCGAGGAGTCGCCGCAGTGCTCGGCCTGCCTTCCCTACCACGCGCTGGTATCAACACCACAAGGGATGATCCCCATAGGTGAGATCGTCGAACACGAGCAAGTTGGCCTCGAGGTCTACGACTCCCAAGGGAGCACACGGGTTGTTGCGGTTAAGGACAACGGGCGCAAGCCGGTGTGGCGGGTCAAGCTGCGCAATGGAAGCTTCGTCGAAGCAACAGCCGACCATGTCGTCAAGGCAGTTGCAGAGCGTCGCACACAGCCACAGTGGCTGCGCGTGGATCAACTCCGTCCAGGGATGCGGATGCATCTTCACCCGCACCGCAGCAAGGTTGCGGATCCGGTACGGGTCGCGGTAGGTGCTGGCGGGATCGATACCGCATTTGATCTTCTCGACGAGACAGACCGCGTGGCTGTCGCCGAAGCTGCGCTCGCCGGCTGGCTGCAGGCCGACGGATTTGTCGGGCAGTATGCAAGCGGTACCAACCGTTCGCTAACGCTTGAGTTTCAGGTCGCTACCGACGATGAGTTCGACTGGATCAGCGAGAACCTAGACGTTGCCTTCCCCGACGTGCATCGTAAGGTGCGCGAGGCTGACACTCAGACGATCCGCGTACGCCGAATCCGCTTGTATGGAGAGGTTCTTCGCGAGTTCGTCGAGCGCTGGGATCTGCTCACGCGCGGCACCGAGATGCGTGTCCCTCAACGACTCTTCACGTCATCTCACGACGAGATCGCCGCCTACCTGCGGAGCCTTTTCCAGGCCGATGGCTATGTGTCGGTGCGTCAAGACGACCACTGCGAGAACGCGCGTGTCGCGTTCGCGGTGATTGGCGAGCGCTGGACCGAGGACGTTCAGCTGCTCTTGGGAACACTCGGGATCTACTCGCGCCGCATTTGCAAAAGGGAGAAGCGCGACGATCGCCATGACCTCCACGAGGTCGCGATCTCGATCGGCTCCGAGCGCGCACGATTCGCTGAGCTAGTTGGCTTCGTTGGACACGAGAAGCAGGACAAGCTGTTCCAGTCGCTTGCTCTTCGCAACCCAAAGCGCTGCCCGGACCTCCGCGAGGAGGAGATCGTCTCAATTGAGTGCCTTGGCGAGATGCATGTCTATGACATTCAGACCGAGTCGAACGAGTTCCTCACCAACAACGTCGCGGTCCACAACTGCTTCATCCTCTCCGTGGAGGACACGATGGAGTCGATCCTCGACTGGAACACCAAGGAGGGCATGATCTTCCGCGGCGGCTCCGGCTCTGGCATCAACCTGTCGAAAATCCGTGGGTCGATGGAGCCGCTGGCCAAGGGCGGCACGGCCTCTGGTCCGGTGTCGTTCATGCGCGGCGCGGACTCATGGGCAGGCACGATCAAGTCCGGCGGCAAGACCCGTCGGGCAGCCAAGATGGTGGTGCTCGACGTCGACCACCCCGACATCCGCGAGTTCATCTGGTGCAAGGCCAAAGAGGAGGATAAGGCCGCGGCACTACGCGACGCGGGCTTCGACATGTCGATCGACGGCGAGGGCTTCAAGTCGATCCAGTACCAGAACGCGAACAACTCAGTGAGGGTTACCGATGAGTTCATGCGCGCGGTCGAGGAGGACGGCGAGTGGCGGCTACTCGCGCGTGCGACGGGCAAGCCGGTGGACGAGCCAATCCCGGCGCGCGAGCTGATGCGCGAGATCGCCGAGGCAGCATGGCGTTGCGCGGACCCGGGCGTGCAGTACGACACGACGATCAATGAGTGGCACACCAATCCCAACACCGGGCGGATCACCGCGTCCAATCCCTGCTCTGAGTATCTGAGCATCGACGACTCGGCGTGCAATCTCGCCTCGCTCAACTTGATGAAGTTTCGCCGCGCCGACGGCACGCTCGATGTCGCCTCCTTCGAGCACACCATCGACATCGTTCTGCTTGCCCAGGAGATCGTCGTCGGCCCCTCCAGCTACCCGACAGAAAAGATCGGCGCCAACGCACAGGCGTTCCGCCAGCTCGGGCTCGGCTACGCGAACCTTGGCGCGTACCTAATGAGCAACGGTATGCCCTACGACTCAGACCACGGGCGCGGCACCGCGGCGGCGATCACCGCGCTGATGACCGGACGTGCCTACCGACGCTCAGCCGAGGTCGCCGCCGTGCTTGGTCCCTATGAAGGGTATGCCGTCAACAAAGAGGCGCATAACGGCGTGAAAGTGAAACACCGAGAAGCCTCTTATGCGATTCCAGACTGCCTGGACGGCGAGCTGCTTGCCGCGGCAAGGCGCTCGTGGGACGAGGCGGTGGAGCTGGGCGAGCGCTTCGGCTACCGCAACGCCCAGGCGACAGTGCTGGCACCCACGGGCACGATCTCGTTCCTGATGGACTGCGACACGACCGGCGTGGAGCCGGACTTCTCGCTGGTCAAGTTCAAGGAGCTGGTGGGCGGCGGCCAGATGACGATCGTCAACAAAACGGTGCCACTGGCACTGCAGACGCTCGGCTACTCAGAGGAGCAGGTCGAGCAGATCGAGGCGCACCTGGCCGAGCACGGCACGATCGTCGGCGCCCCCGGCCTGAACGACGAGCATCTGCCGGTGTTCGACGTGGCCGTGGGTGAGCGCGCGATCTCTCACATGGGCCACATCAAGATGATGGGCGCGGTGCAGCCGTTCATCTCGGGCGCGATCTCAAAGACGGTCAACATGCCCCAAGACTCCACTGTGGAGGACATCGCCGACGCGTACACGCAGGCGTGGCACCTAGGAGTGAAGGCGCTGGCGATCTACCGCGACGGCTCCAAGACCGCACAGGCGCTGCGCACAGACGCGCAGCAGGGCGTGACCGAGCCTGTGGACGCTGTGGACGTAGACGCGATCGTCGAGGCAGCTGTCAGCAAAGCGCTTGCAGAGGCTGGCCCGCGGCGCAAGCGCATGCCGCGCGAGCGCGAATCGATCACGCACAAGTTCTCGATCGGCGGCCACGAGGGCTACATCACGGCGGGCAAGTACGAGGACGGCTCGGTTGGAGAGATCTTCCTCACGGACATCGGCAAGGAGGGCTCGACGCTCCGAGGCATGATGAACTCGTTCGCGACAGCAATCTCGATCGCGCTGCAGTACGGCGTCCCACTCGAAACACTGGTGCAGAAGTTCAGCTACATGCGATTCGAGCCAGAGGGGATCACGGGCAACCCGGAGATCCCGTTCGCGAAGTCGATGCCCGACTACATCATGCGCTGGCTGGCGTCGCGCTTCCTGGATGTGGACGCGCAGGAGGAGCTGGGAATCCTCACGCCGGCGGTACGTGCGCGCAAAGCAGCCCAGGACGCCGCGCAGGCGGTCAGCTACTCAGACACCGCCAGCCCAGGCAACAGCAACGGGGGCGGAAACGGTTCACCGGGCAACGGCTCGTCGGTCAGCACGCCGGAAGCGTCCGCCGCTGATGGACACGGCAAACCGGCTGCAGCGTCGCTGACAGACTCCCCGCCGGTCCTGCCCGCACGACTGCAGGGTCTCGACCTGGGGCCGGCGTGCAATCAGTGCGGCGGCATGATGCAGCGGACAGGCTCCTGCTACACGTGTTCATCGTGTGGCAACAACACCGGCTGCGGCTGAGAAGCGATAGTCGGCGCGCCTCTGTCGCGCTCGTAGCGCTCTGCCTGAGCCTGGCGTGCTTTAGCGCGCCGGCTTGGGCAGGGACGGGGTATGTGGACGGGATCTCCGACCAAGGGTTGATGAGCTGGTCTGGGAACGTGACTGACGCTGGGTCGAGCATCAGCTTCCCAGCGTTCTTCGCCAGCTCGTTAGTAGGCGATCCCCCATCGCGCATCAAGCTGGCGCGCTACGTGGTGCAGTGGGATGTAATGCTGGGCGCTGGCTACCCGGAAGAACTGGCGAAGCTCCAGAGGTGGTATGACAATGCGCTGCAGCTGCAGCTGATTCCGGAGCTCGCTCTGGACAACTACAACTGCACCGGGTGTACACCGCCGCAGTCGAGCATTGAATACAAGGCAGCACTGGAAGCGTTGCTGGCGACATTCCCAGGCATCCAGGTGCTGGAGGCGTGGAACGAGCCGAACAACACCCACTACACCTCCTATCTAGCGCCGGCGAGCGCAGCGCAGCTAATGAACGCTGCGTACGCCCTCTGCGAGATCCACCGCTGCGCTGCGATTGCGGGCGACTTCCTGGACTCGGAACCCAACCTGGTCGAGTACGAGCGCGAGTACGAGCGCTACCTCATGCCGGCGGATCCCAGCGACTGGGGCATCCACCCTTACCACGCGGTCAAGTACACCACGAGCAGCACCGTGGAAGCCTTCAAGGCTGCGCTCCCCCATCCGGCTACCGACAACCTCTGGTTCACGGAGGTGGGTGCCTACTACTGCGAGGCCGGCTATGTGTACGGCGAACGCCCACAGGCAGAACAGGCCCGCTTCCTCACGGACGATCTCATCCCCGAGTTCCAGCCCGCGCATGTCTTCTACTACGAGCTTGCGTGGCGCTACGACGAACCGCCAGCATGCGATTCCCAGCAGGACGACACGGCACTGTATGCGGCTAGTAGCCCCAACGGCACGCTGTCCGCGCGGACGGCTGCCCACATCGTCTTTGGCTCGACGCCTGTACTGATGACGAGCCTGGAAGAACTGTTCGCTGGTTGATTCAAGCTTCGTAGTCGGCCCACGGAAAGAGTTCGCGATCGACCGATGGGATGTCTAACATCTTGAACCAAGATGTCTACGGGCCGGCGCTCGGCGTAATCTTCGCCCCGCGGCTAGATCAAATCCACTTCGATGGCACCCGATCTCGAGGCCCCCATCAACTTCACATTTCGGCTACGTGCGATCCTTGGCGTGAGCATTCGCGCTGAAGTCGTGCGAGTCATGTTGACCAGCCGCCCATCCCCCGCCACAGCGCAGATGCTGGCGCGTGCCGTCGGCTACTCCAAGCGCAACGTGCACGACGCGCTTAGCGGACTGGCGTCGGCGCAAGTTCTCACATCAGGAACATCCAGACCGCTAATCAGCCCGCGGCCACCCGCGGCTCACTCTCAGGTCGGCAGGCGATCGCCGGCGGCGTATTCGCCTAGCGTCATACGCGAGTCGGAGCGATCGAGCATGCTGATGAACACAGCAGCGAAGGCGATGCCAAAGACGAGCGCCTCGATGAAGCACATGCTGGCACCAGCGAGGTGCTGGTCATTGATCGCCGAGAGCCCATAGCCGCGTGGAGCGCTGGCATACAGCGAGTACTGCGTGGTGGAGATCCACGTCAGCGGCAGGCACACGCACGCGCTGGCAAGACGCGTGAAGCCGAGCAGCGCGAGCCGCTGGCCGTTGGGACGCAGGCGGGCACGGGGCAACGGGTCGATGATCAGCCACCACATGGCAAGGCCCGTGTAGAAGAGCGTGGCGTGCTCGAGCGCGTGAACGAGCGTGTGCTGGGCGGAGTAGTCGAACACGCTGGGGATCGCCCATATCCATGTGGCGAGCGCCCACAGCGGCACGGCCAGCCAGGGCGACGTCAGGCGCGCAAGTAGACGACCGGATTTGCCACCTGCGGGCGCAACCGCGAGCAGTGCCTCGCGGGAGAGGCCAAGCGGCAAGATCGGCGCGCGCAGCCCCAGGATCAGCAGCGCCGGGGCGATGTCAGATAGCAGCACATGCTGGAACATGTGCGCCGAAAGCAGGTATTTGTCGCCGATCTGGTCCAGCGGCGAGAGCAACGCGACGGCGATCGTCAACAGGCCGGCCACATACGGAACCCAGTGGCCGGCGTTCGGGCCGGAGGCCGATGAGCGCGCAGCGGCGCGTTTGTACACGCGCGCGTACAGCCAGCCGGCAGCGAGCAGCGCCACGATCACAACCGGTTGGAAGCTCCATGAGCCCCAGCCTGGATAGTGGGTCATCGCATGGCCCCTTGCGGGCCTGCTGGGGAAATATGGCTGTGGGCCTGTCGTGCGCCGGTCATGCTCGGCCGCATCCTACCGATCCTCGCCGCTGGCGTGCCCGCAGGGTCAGCGGTGCCCGCAGGGTCAGTGCCGTGGCTATCGTGTGGCTATCGCCTCCGCACCCACCAGCCCACCATCTCCTGAGGAGCCCCTCCAGGGAGGCTGCCTATGCGGAGCGGTGCGCTTTGAAATCACCGCTCCGTTCCTGTTTGCGGGCTACTGCCACTGCACACACTGCCAGCGGCGCACTGGCACGGGATCCTCAGCAAACGGGCGGGTGCCGCGGCACGCCTTCCGCCTGCTGCAGGGTCAGGAGCAATTGCGTACCTTCCAGCCGCCAACTGGGGTGCCCAAGCTGTTTTGTGCGACCTGCGGCTCGGCCCTGTTTAGCGGCGAGCCGCTCAGCGATGAGCAGGTTGCGGTGCGCCTGGGAGCGCTCGACCGCGACCCAGGTATCCGCCCGCAATTCCGCCAGTTCGTCGACTCGGCCGCAGCTTGGGAGCCTGTTCCGCAGGACGGTCTGGAGCGCTTTCCGCGTTCGCAGCGTGGCTGAGCGCGGCTCGCTCGCGCAGCCAGCTCAGCGAGCGCGGCTCACCGCAGCGCTCGCGCCAGCCCGCCAGCACCTCGTCTAGCTGCTCGCCGTCCGGCACGTTGGCAAGCACCTCGACCGTCCCGCCGCCATCGTCGGCGGGACCAAGCCGCACCAGGTACAGCTCGCCTGTGTCGCTGACCCACGCAGCCCGGTGAAGCGGCCCGTCAGCGTGCTCGCGCCACCACAGCCCTACGTCGCGCTCGCGCGAGTTGATGCGACGGTCATCAGCGGTGTAGAAGCTGGCCAGCGAGCTATAGCGCTGGCGCTGTTGGGCACGTCTGGCGGCAACTGCTCGTCTCATCGGACATCACCCGCTTTCGGGAGGAGGGCTCGTGGAGAAGCCTCGCCCATGCGCCTAAACAGCGGGTTACCAGGCGGTAAGGATTTGTCTAGCGCTCGAGCGCTGATGCACCGGCGTAAAACTCCACGCGGCGCCGATACTCATGGGTTTACGGTCGGCCCCGCAGGGATCACTGGCCTCGAAACAGCCTGATGATCCCTGCGAGTCCCCCGATCAGCCGTTGAGGCGTTTCTTCAGCGCGCTCGCGGCGGAGAACTTCGCTGCCTTGGAGGCTGCGATTTTGATCGTCTCGCCGGTGGACGGGTTGCGCCCCTCGCGTGCAGCGCGGTGGCTGACGCTGAACTTGCCGAAGCCGGCAAGAGCGACCTCCCCCCCAGCGGCAAGCTCGTCAGAGACCACCTCGAGTGCCGCCTCAACCACCTGACGTGCCTGGCTGGCGGACAGCCCAGTGCGCTCCGCGACCTGCTCGCCCAGCTCGTTCTTAGTCATGCCACTCCCTTCTTGAGTGTCGTTGCTGCGAGCAGGCTAACCGTTGGCGAGGACGATGACACGGACAGAACGCGTAAAAGCGCGGTGAAAATGCCTAATTTCCGGGGAACTCGGCGGACGCGGCGGTCCGCAGCGGCGCCTCAACGGGCCGTTGCAGCCCCTTGCGAGCCCGAAATGACGCGAGCGCACCGGCAACGCAAGCCGACCACAGCAGGCATACCCAGACGCCGCTGGCAAGCGCCACATGCAGCCACACGAGCTCGGTCGGCAGGTGCGTGTAGTACTGATCCAGCCCCACGATCCCCTGCAGCGCCAGCAGCACACACAGCACGGTAAGCGGCCGTTGCACCCCCTCGCGTACGTGACGGCGACGGGCCAGCCACCACACGAGCACAGCCGCCAGGCTGAACACGAAGGCGATCTCCGCGTGGCGGTGGATGACGAAATCCATCGTGCCGCGCCCGTCGAAGTCAAGGCGGTTGATCTTCTGCCCAGGCGAGCCGCCGGCGTGCGGCCCCGCGGCGGTAGCTGCCGTGCCGGCGAAGATCGTGAGCGCCCCGAGCGCAACCAGCCAGCGCAGTGCCCGCACGATCGCAGGATCGGTCGCATCGGGGCCACCAGCCGCATCGACAGGCCTGCGTGACCAGCTGTCCTCTGGTGGCTCATTGATGGCGCGCCACACGAGCACAACAGCCGCCACCAAGATCAGCATGGACAGCGCAAAGTGACCCATCACCCAGCCATAGTCAAGCTCGCCTTTGACGGTGAAGCCACCCAGCACCGCCTGAGCGACGACGCCAAGCGGCAGCAGCGCGCCAAGCCACACGAGGTCGCGCCTGTAAGGGCGGCGGCGCACTGCTGCCAGCCAGGCGAACCCAGCAGCGAGCACCACCGGCACGCTGAGAACTCTGTTGCCGAACTCGATGACCGCGTGGCTGTTCAGGGGCGGGTACAGGTTGCCGTAACACTTCGGCCAGGTGGGGCAGCCGAGGCCGGAGCCCGTGAGCCGCACGGCGGCGCCGGTGAGCACGATCAGCGTCAGCGCAATCAGCCCCGCGTAGGCGAAGCGCACGTACTGCTCAGGAGTGACCGTGTAGCCGTTGGTGAGCTCGCGCAGGCGCTGCATACGGGCGGACATCGCCGTTAAGGATGCCACTCAAACGGCAGCTCGTCCGCAACCTCGCGCAGTCGCGGCGCGGCCGCGTCGCGCTCGGAAACGATCAGCTGTCCCACCGGCAGCGGCCATGCGATCGCTACGTCGGGGTCGTTCCATGCGATCCCCCTCTCAACAGACGGGTCGTAATAGGCGCTCTGCTTGTAAAGCACGTCGGCCACGTCGCTGAGCACACAGAAGCCGTGAGCAAAGCCGATCGGCACGTACAGCTCGCGCATGCTCTCCTCGTCGAGCTCCACGCCCTCCCACTGCCCGTAGGTGGGAGAGCCTCTGCGCAAGTCGACAACGACGTCGAGGATGCTCCCGCGAGCGCAGCGCACGAGCTTGCCAACGCCTTCGCCGATGTGGAAGTGCATGCCCCGCAGCACGCCGCGGGTCGAGCGGGAGTGGTTGTCTTGCACGAACTGCTGCTGCTCGGGGATGCCCGCCTCGGCGTGCCACTCGCGCCTGTACGTCTCACAGAAGAAGCCCCGCTCGTCAGGGTGGACGCTCGGTTCGATGATCACGAGCCCGTCAAGACCGGCGGAAATGGTGCGCATGGCGCAAGAGCGTAGCCGGAGCGGGCTGGCTGGCGCGGCGGGCAAGCCCTATATAGGGTGGGTGCTACCCTACATAGATGAGAAAGACCAGCATCTATCTGGACCCGGACTTGGACTTGGAGCTGGCGCGGGTCGCCCGGGGAGACGGCATAACGAAGGCCGAGCTGATTCGCCGTACGCTCAGGCACGCCGTGGAGGAACATCCGCGACCGCAGATCGCCGCGATCGGTGTTGAGCGCGACGCTGAATCGGTGCAGCTCACGCGCGAAGAGCAGGAGATCGCTGACGTACTGCTTGCTGAGCACAACGCCCTGTGATCGTCGCCGACACGTCCGTGATCTTTGCGCTGCTCGACCGTGTCGATGAGCGACACGACTTGACTCGTGCGTGGTTCGAGCGGACAAAGCCGTCGCTCACAACCGTGCCGCCGGTCTTGGCCGAGGTCGACTTCCTGGCTGCCAGCAGGGGAGGACAGAAGATGCGGGCGGCCTTTCGAGGAGACGTGATTGCCGGCGCCTACCAAGTCGACTGGTGGGATGGAGCCGCTGTGCAGGCAGCCAAGACCGCTCAGCAGTACGCCGACCTCGGGGTCAGCCTCGCTGACGGGAGCCTGGTTGCGCTCGCCGCCCGCCTACAGACCACCGAGGTGGCCACCTTCGACGAGCGTCACTTCCGCGCGATGCGACCGCTGTGGGGCGATGCGTTCCGTCTGCTTCCACTTGACACAACGTGAGGCGCGTTCCTCCCAGGGTTGCGAATGCGTGGGCGCCCGGCCCGCCGCACCCGCGACTGGCTGAGCGCGCCGTGCACGTATGGCGAGCGGACCTGACCACCGTCTCGCCGGAGCTGGGGGAACTGCTCTGCGAGGAGGAGCGGGCACGGGCCAAGCGCATCGTGAACAAGCCCGACGGCGAACTGTGGAGACGCTCGCGTGGGCTACTGCGGACGCTGCTGGCCCGCTATCTGCAGGCTGACCCAAGCACACTGCAGTTCGTCACCGGCAAGCACGGCAAGCCTGCGTTGGTGCACAACGTCGACGAGCTTTCGACAGCAAGCCCTCCAGCGACCGCAGACACCGATCCCCTGCCCTTCAACGTCTCGCACTCAGGACATTGGGCCCTGTATGCGTTCAGCGCCGCGGGTCCTGTAGGCGTTGACATCGAGGTAGCCCGTCAGCCGGTCGATGCAGTCGCGATTGCTGCGCGGATATTCGGCCCGGTCCAGGCACAGCGCCTGCAAGCACTCGATCCGGCCAGCCGCCAGCGGGAGTTCATACGCGCGTGGGCTCGCCACGAGGCTGAGCTGAAGTGCCTGGGGGTGGGCATCGGCGGCGGGGACGCCAGCGCCAGCCCATGCAGGCCATGGGTGGTGCAACTGGAGCTGGGCTTCGACGCAGGCGCCGCGGTCGCGAGCGAGCTCCGAGCACTCGAGTTGCGGTGCTGGGGCTGGCAGGCGTAAGCCACTGGTCAGCCTACGCCAGGCGCGAATACGTATTGCAGATATCTGCGTAACTGTTCTGTAGAGACCTGCGGAATGGTGCGTCCACCGCCTCGACGACGAGGCTGAGCGCTCCATCGCACGGGCTGACACGTCACGCCTGCTGGAGGGCAAGAGACCGGTATTGATCGACGAGTGGCAGCACGTGCCCGAGTCCTTCGACCACGTACGCCGCGCTGTCGATGCCGGCGCTCGCGCCGGGAGCTTCTTGCTTACCGGCTCGGCGTCCCCGACGCAGCCGCCAATGCATTCCGGTGCAGGCAGGATCGTGCAGGTGCGTCTGCGGCCGATGACCCTCGCCGAGCGCAACATCGACGCTCCGACCGTTAGCCTCAGACAGCTTCTGCACGGCGAACGGGCTCCAATCACCGGACGTTCCGACGTCAATCTGGAGCTCTATGTACAGGAGATTCTCGCCTCCGGATTTCCGGGACTCCGCGGCCTTTCCGATCGTCTTGCGCGCGCGCAACTCAACGGCTACATCGACCGCATCATCGATCGCGATTTCGACGAGCTAGGCCGTCAGGTAAGGCGACCGGGGACATTGCGAAGGTGGATGCAGGCGTATGCGGCGGCCACCGCGACAACGACCTCCTACGAGAAGATCCGTGATGCGGCAACGAGCGGCCACGGCGAGAAGCCGGCAAGAGCCACGACACAGCCATATCGCGACGTGCTCGAGCGGCTGTGGATCCTCGATCCAATCCCCGCCTGGCTGCCTACCCGCAACCGGCTGGCACGCCTCTCGGCACCACCCAAGCACCACCTCGCGGACCCAGCGCTTGCGGCCCGGCTACTCGGCGTCGATGCAGACATCCTCCTGCACCCCCAGCGGACAGGCCCTGCGGTCACCCGCGAGGGGACATTCCTCGGAGCGCTGTTCGAGTCGCTGGTCACGCTCAGTGTCAGGGTCTACGCGCAGGCAGCGGAGGCGCAGACAGCCCACCTACGGACCTGGAGCGGCGACCGCGAGGTCGACCTCATCGTCGAGCGCGGACGAAAGATCGTCGCGATCGAGGTCAAGCTCGGCCAGACAGCCGATGAGCGGGATGTGCGCCACCTCGTTTGGCTGCGCAACGAGCTCGGCGACGACCTGGCAGACGCGATCGTGATCACCAGCGGACAGGCCGCCTATCGGCGCCCCGACGGAATCGCGGTCATACCCGCGGCGCTGCTCGGGCCGTGAGGCGCCACCGCTCGGCATTCTGCTCGTGGATCTCGCGCAGAATGCGCTCGACGTCGTAGGTGATATCCCAGCCGGGGTAGTCGTGCTTGAACGGCTCGAGATCGCTGATCCACCAGCGATGGTCACCGATCCTGTTGGTGGCGTCGAGCGCCCATGTGAGCTCCCGCCCGACGACCTGCTGGCAAAGGTCGATCCCCTCGAGCATCGAGCAGTTGCTCTGGCGCCCACCGCCGATGTTGTAGACGGCGGCCGCGCGCGGCGCACGGTGGAATGCGGCGAATGCCGACACGAGGTCGGCCGCGTGGATGTTGTCGCGTACCTGCTTACCGCCGTAGCCGAACACGCTGTAGGGCTCGCCGGTCATCGTGCAGCGCATCAGGTAGGAGAGGAATCCGTGCAACTGGGTGCCTGCATGATTGGGCCCCGTGAGGCAGCCACCGCGAAAGCAGACGGTGGGGATGTGGAAGTAGCGCCCATACTCCTGGACGAGCAGATCGGCTGCCGCCTTGGAAACCCCAAACAGCGAGTGGGTGGAGGCATCGATCGACATCGTCGCGTCGATGCCACGGTGGTAGCGGTGACTCTCGGGTAGCTCCAGTCGCGTCTGTTGCTCCGCCAGCGGCAGCTGGTTGGGCAGGTCGCCATAGACCTTGTTGGT
>Ga0209624_10002355_pt1 | contig 14015 bp, 12 predicted proteins | sample JacPinW_OM2H0_O1_FD_188565 | JGI IMG/M metagenome (GOLD analysis project Ga0209624, IMG submission 188565) | Forest soil microbial communities from Algoma, Ontario, Canada - Jack Pine, Ontario site 1_JW_OM2H0_O1 (SPAdes) (version 2) | ecosystem: Environmental > Terrestrial > Soil > Boreal...
GGCGCGCCAGCTTCCGGGCCATCTCCAAATACGACGTTCATCACGCCGCGCGGCAACCCAGCTTCGCTCAACACCTGCATCAAATTGTAAGTAGAAAGCGGCGTATCTTCCGCCGGCTTAATCACCACTGTGTTCCCGGTCACCAGCGCTGGCATCGCTTTCCACGAAGGAATCGCCATCGGAAAATTCCAAGGACAGATCAGGCCCGCCACTCCCACCGGCGTGCGCACGGACATCGCGAATTTATTCGGCAGCTCCGACGGCGTCGTTTGCCCAAACTGCCGCCTTCCCTCCCCGGCCATCAGGTAGGTCATATCAATTGCTTCCTGTACGTCGCCGCGGGTTTCCGCCAGCACCTTTCCCATCTCGCGCGTCATGTCGCGCGAATAATCTTCCTTGCGCTCGATCAGAATTTCCGCCGCGCGATACAAAATTTCCGCGCGCTTCGGCGCAGGCGTGAGCCGCCATTTATCGTAAGCGCCTTTGGCCGCGTCAATCGCCAGATTCACGTCCTCTTGCGTGGACGCAGGGAACATGCCGACCAATTCTCCGGTGTTCGCAGGGTTGCGATTTTCGATCGCCTTGCCGCTGCGTGCTTCTACCCACTCGCCATTAATAAAGTTCTTGAAAACCTTGGGCCTGGCTGGTGTTGCCATGCGTATTCCTCCGTAAGCTCCGTATTTCGTACCGCTATTTTTTCGGTATCCACAATTCGATGCAGCGACAATTCCGGGGACTCAGAGTAACAAGCCGCGAAGCGCCCCGTCAACGCGAAGGCATTCGTGGGACAGCCACTCTTTGCTGTCCTCTTTGCAGTTGTTAGCCCGAATCGATCCCGAGCGGCCGCCCCCTGGAAACCCCAGTCTCTCCATTGGCACGCTTGGCTACACGCAGCTACCTAACCCCCGCGCTTCCCATGCTTTGCCTCCTCTTCGCCCCCACCGCAACTTTCCCCTACTAGCTGTGTTTCACTATCAGACGCCACCGAAGGCATCCGGGAGGCGGCTGAACCAAAGGAGTCATAGTTTTAAAGGCTTTACGGGCTCAGAAGGGGCCCAAATATGAAACACCTCGTGAAATATCTGATGATCTTTGCAGTGCTTGGAACCGCTTTGGCTCTAGCACCTAACGCTAACGCTCAGCGCGTCGCAATCGGTGTCGGCATCGGTCCGGGTTACGTCGGCCCGGCTCCTGTCTGCGCCTATGGATACTACGGGTATTACCCGTATGCCTGCGCACCGTATGGATACTACGGTCCTAGCTGGTTCTCCGGTGGTCTCTTCATCGGCGCCGGCCCGTGGTTCCGCGGTGGCTTCGGCGGACGTGGTTTTGGGCGCGGATTCGCTGGTCGTGGCTTTGACGGCCGTGGATTCGCTGGTCGCGGCTTCGCAGGACGTGGCGCAGCTGGCGGCTTCCGCGGTGGCGCTTCGCACGTAGCAGTCGGCGGCGGTTTCCACGGCGGCGCAGTACGCGGCGGTGGCGGCTTCCACGGTGGTGGTGGCGGACACAGCGGCGGCGGACATCGGTAATCCGCGGTCGTAGCTGAAAGACTCAAACAGTAGGCAGCACAAGCCCATCCTTCCCGCAGCTCCTCCCGGGAAGGATGGGCTATTTTGTTCTTGGCGTGATCCCAATGTAGATGCGATTGTGCGCGACTCCTGATTGTGCGCTCTTCACCGAGACGCACTCCGCCGTGGCTTTACGCTTGACGTAACGCGTACTTTCTGACGCGCTGGAACTGTGATTGTCAGTTTTCGTGACAAGCGAACTGCGGACTTCGCGGCAGGAAAACGCGTCAAGGCCTTCGCTGGCATCGAACGCTCCGCGCGGCTGAAGCTCGATCGCCTGGAAGCCGCCAATTCCCTTCGCGACCTTGTGGCCACTAGGAGGCTCATCATGCCCGTCACTGTTATTCGTCCCGGCGAACAGTTGGCTGAGGAACTGAACGCGCTGGACATGAGCGCCGCGGAACTGGCGCGCAAGCTTCGCGTGCCGACCAACCGCGTGACGCAAATTCTGAATGGAACGCGCAGCATTACCGGGGATGCGGCGCTGCGCCTCGCCCATTTCTTTGGATCCAGCGCGCAGTTCTGGCTCAATCTGCAGAGCCTGTACGATCTGCGTCTCGCCGAACAAAAGGCCGGCAAGTCCATCAAGACGCTGCCCACGCTGAAGCGCCAGGATTCCGCGTCCGCGTAAAGCTTCGGCAATCAAACGATCCTTCCCCGCAACGATTAGCGCGCCGATTGGTTCGTCTCGATATTTCTTTTCGTATCGTCGTTTCATTGTTTCGGCGCGGGCGCGTCTCCTTCTAGAGCGGCGCGGGTCCAGCCGCCGGACCAATCGATTGTTGAGATTTGCAGGAACGGGTGGCCGGTTTTGGCGTCGTAGGCGTGGAAGACGATTATGTCGCCGGTAGGTTGCAGCAGGATTGATTCGCCGCCTGGGCCGATCCAGCGGGCGTTGCCCGTTAGGAGCGCGGTGCCGCCGCCGGCCAGCATCGCCCTGCCTTCCGCATCCACGTACGGGCCGGTTACTTCGCGGGAGCGACCGACCATGGTGCGATAGTTGCTCTTTACTCCGCGGCAGCAGAGATCGAAGGAGACGAACAGGTAATAATAATCGCCGTGATGGACTATGAAGGGAGCTTCGATCGCCTGCCAATCTGCGGGCAGCCCCAGCGGCGCGGGTGCAGGGTTTTCGGGGCGTTCGCGGCTGGCTAGCGCGTAGAGTTTGTTGTCTTGGGGTGAAAGTTTTCCTGTGGTGGCGCCGAGGCGGCGCATTTTTATGCCGGTCCAGAAACTTCCGAAGCTGAGCCAGGGAGTGCCGGCGGAATCGAAAACGATGTTGGGATCGATGGCGTTGAAATCGTCGCTGGCCAGGGATTTCAGAACGAGGCCCTCGTCAACCCAATGAAAATCGGGGCTGGATTGGTCGAGCGTCTTGTTGGTGACGAGGGCGATGCCGGAAGTATTTTTTCCGAAAGCCGAGAAGGCGTAGTACACGTGATATTTTCCGTTGAAGTAGGAAATATCTGGCGCCCAGAGGTCTTTGGTTTCGGGGCTCTCTTTCTGGATCCAGTCGGGGTTGGCGGCGAAGACCGCGCCGCAGCGCTTCCAGTGTTCTAGATCGTTCGAACAGCGCATGGGCAGTTGCGCGTGCGGGCCTTTTTCGGTGGCGGTGCCAAACAGATACCACGTGCTGCCCTGCTTGATGATCGAAGGATCGTGCACGCCTTCGACGTCTCCTTCGACGTGATAGCTGTGCGGTGACGGAGCGCTTTGCCCTATCGCCGTCTCGGATGAGAAAATCATCGCGCCGATCGCTAGAACTTTCGCGCCTCGATTCTGAAGGTTCATAATTCTTGCGTTCCTTTGTGCGCTGCGCATCCTGAGCGGGTCAATTTATATCACGCCGGGCTTTTGAATTTCCGGTTCGGCTGTTCATTTTTCGCCAAAAATAGCTGATTAGAAACGATGGCTGTTGTTTGTTTTCTGTTATTTACGGTGATTTCTAATCGGCGTGACGTTGATTAGAAACAGGCTGCGGTCGTTGCGAATTGTGCGTAGGTTTACCTACAGTGGAGATGGGTGAACAGTGGCGGATGCTGTGGCAGGGGTATTCGTGGGCGGCGTTCGTGCGACGCTGCTTGCTTCGCGCGAATTGTGAAGATTATTCATTTTTGTGATTGCTGCACTGCGCTAACACGGGATGGGGGAAGGCGCCGCTGTACGTTCGGACAGAACTGGTACAGAACCAGTACTCCCTGTACGAAACTGTTTCGGGATCTGCGCTTGGTTGGGCTGGCCGAAGGTCAAGCGCGCAGTCGTTCACGGCGTCGGCGTGAATCTCATTCATATCGGGTTCAGAGCAACTTTTCCAGCGTCGGTTAGAGCACCGCAGCGGAAAATTGTGTAGGGATCTTTGTTTGAATTGGTGTTGTTGCGTTGCCAGGAGAATGGAAGCACACCGCTCCAGGAGTAATAGAGAATCGCGGCCAAGCGGCCTTGTTTCACAAACTTTTGTAATGCCGCTCGCTCGGCTTGAGCGGCGTTCGCTCGCGCCGCATCGTCGAGCGGGCACGATTCATCTTTATTTGGAAGACCCCATTCCGTCATCCAGCAGGGTTTGGTTCCCTGCTTGCATTCCGACAATACGCCGCTTTGTACGAGTTGGTCGGCACGCGCCGCTGTGGAGACGCGAGTATCGCCCGTAGGGTAGGTATGTACGCCGTAACCGTCCGCCAGTTGATCCAGACCGTTTTGCCGAAGAAATTCGATCGAATCGGGGATTGTTACGGAGGCGCGCCCGGCAGCCATGACCGCCGACATGCCGGAGATGATCGGCGTTTTACGGTTGATGGTCGAATAGTCGCGCACGTCCTTCATCGCGGCCAGAATCTTCAAATAATTACGGTAACCGCCGGCTACCACGCTGGCTTGAGCATCGTCGGGATTTTCAAGCTCGGACAATCGCAGAGTTCGGGCGGGAGTCTTCTCTGCGCCAAAGTCGGCATTGAATCTTGGGGTATTCAGTTCGTTGCCAAGCTCGAAGGCTGTGACACGCACTCCCGCCGCTTCCAAAGTTGCGAGCTCAGATGCGAACCATTTTCTGAAGCCTTCGGGGTCGGCGTCCGATAGTGCCGGTACAGGCCAAGGGCGCCCGGCGGCCTTGTCGGCCGGAAGAGTGTGTGCGGTACTCGTTGCGCCGCCCGAGGGACTCACGAATACGACGGAACCGATGCCATGCTGAAAAGCCGTGACGACGAAAGTCGTGTATCTATCGCCATGTCCACCGAGGGACGTGCGGATGGTCTTGACGTGGTAGCGTTGCAATTGCTCGAGCAAGTCGTTCCTGGTCTGATCGCTGGCCTGATCAGTACCCACGACGTTTACTCCGACGATGGCGCTCTGCGCCATCGCAGCACTGGCGGTGAGGGCGGCGAAACAGACGGTGACTAGCAGGAATCGAGGCAACCGTTTGCTTAGCATCAACACTCCTTCTGGCGGATTCGACGTGCCGGACGTAACCTGGGCATGGATAAATCGCTGCACCGACGAACCCAGCGTCGCCGACATCCGCGATTTCACGCTCTAAGGTGACAGCGCGAGCTTGCCGCCCGCGGTCAATGCCCCGCAGCGATAAATGCTCAACGTGGCAACGGACTTCGCCCACGGATCTTTATCCCAGGCGAAGTACATGGCGCCATAAAGGCGGCGTTGTGCGGCGAATTGGCGAAAATCGCTCATAATTTCCCGCACCATTGCGGCCCGCGCGGTGTCGTCGAGCGGGCAGGACATGTCTTTGTTCCCAATGCCCCATTCCGTGATCCAGCACAGTTTGCCAGCAGCGGAATTCGCGGGATCACATTCGCCGAGAGCATACTTTTCCAAGTGCGTTTCGCGGCGCGCAGGAGTCGATTCCCACGGATAGGTATGGATGCCGTAGAAATCCACAAGCTTATCCAATCCATTGGCGCGCAGGAATTGAATGGTGGCGTTGATACTGACGCTATCGAGTTTAGATTTAGGGTGAGCGCCTTCGGCGCCGTCGTCGGCAAGCCCGGCCAGGATTAGGGGCGTGTGCTGGTTCAATTGAGAGTGATCCCTGACGTCTTTCAGTACTGCCAGAATTTTTAGATATTGCAGATAGCCCTTGGCGATTTGCTTCGCTTCGGGATCGTGGTAGAGGTCGTCCAAACCGAAGTTCGCGCCCTTGCCGGGCAGCGGAAATTCCGGATTGAAGGCGGACCAGTTAATCTCGTTGCCGAGTTCGACGCCGGCCAGGACGATATGGTTCTGCTCTAGCTTCGTGAATAACGACTGAAAATAGGCTCTAGAGAGTTCGGGGTCGGCATAGGAGAGGGGATGTCCGCCCCACATCTCTGGAAACTCTTTTGGTTGATACGGCCGCGTGGGCGCGTCGGGCGGAAATTGCGGAGATATTTGCAGCTCGATTTTGATGCCCTGCGCGTAGACACGCTTCACGAGGTCAATGCTTTTGTCGTCCGGTGTCAGGGGCGCGCGGATCAGGCGAACGTCTGCAGCTTTCAGTTGGGCTATCGTGGCGTTTTGATCGGCTACGCTGGCGCGCAGAGGATTGACGAGGTTTACGCCGACTACCAGAGTTGCCGGCGGCCTCGGATTGACGGATTGCGGCAAACCGAGGAATCGAAGCGTTAGTAGCAGGAGGAAGACGTGTGTGCTGGGGCGCGTCATTTGTGTGCCACTAGAGAGTCTGCCATGAGATTCGTCGCTCACTGCATGTTTCAAGAATCTCAACACCGATTGTGGCGACGAGTTGCGATGGTTGATTGTTACGGACGATGTGACGCGAAAACATGGGGCGCGGCGACAAAAGCACGTATGCTGGGAATAGTGCCGCTTGCGCTGAAACTGGCATGCGCGGGCCGCACCAAGAGTTCCGGGCGACTGGCGTTCTGCAGCGCACGAGTGATTTCGAGAATTGAATCGAGGTTCGAGGAGCTTGGGCCATGAGCAAACTTTGGGAGAAGATCTCGACGATTGGCCAGAACGCGCCACCTGAAAAGGGCGAAGCGAAGGAAGCTATTGCGCAGCCTGGCGAAAAGGTGATGCACCGCGCTTCTGGTGCGCACGGTGTGGTGACTGCTGTCGAAACCATTGGCGAAACTTTGACTCTTTCGGTCGAATGCACCAATGGGCGCATGTTGCGCGGGCTAGATCGCAAGGAATTCGCGTTTGTGGGCGAGGACGGCTATACAGCGCCACCTGTGCAGGCCGCTCCGGCGCCTGTGGGGCAAGCAGCTGAACCGATGCCGAAGATGGAAGGCGCGATTTCTAGCGAATCTATTTTGGAAAAGCTTAGCTGAGGCACCTCGTCGTTTTCGGAGTAGCGCTCGAGTCATTTAGTTTCCCGATCACGTCAAAAAACCTACCCTTCGCATGAGGCAAAGCGCGAAGGATGGGCACCCTCTCGCAGTGATTACAATCCCGGGTTTGGTCAATACGTTCGTGTAGTAGCACTCGTGTCTTAGCGCGGGACACCACCTGCTGCACGAATACGATGTCGAAAGAAAGAGCACAGGCAGGATTGCCTATGCTACCTCCTGCTACAGCATCCAGCCGCCGGTTACGTTTATTACTTGGCCCGTGATGTAGTCGGCGCCGTCGCTGGCGAAGAATTTTACGGCGGCGGTTACGTCTTCTGCGGAGGGGGGACGGCCCATGGGGGATCTTGCATCGCGGATGCGGCGGGCTTCGTCGGCTGTTAGTTCGCGCTCGTCGATGTTGGAGGGGTTGATTACGTTTACGGTGATGCCGTTTTTGGCTTCTTCGATGGCCAGGGAGCGGGAGAAAGAGACTACTGCTGCTTTCGCGGCCGCGTAGGCGCTGATGGTTCCTTGACCGAAGGCTCGTTCGGCGCCTACTGCGCCCAGGTTGATGATGCGGCCCCAGTGTTGGCGGCGCATGGCTGCTAGCGCGGCTTTGCTGGCATGGAAGACGCTGTAGAGATTGGAGGCGATTACTCTTTGCCATTCGTCGGCGCTGGTATCGGCTACTAGCTTCCAGTTAAATTCGCCTACGTTGTTGACCAGGATGTCAAGGCGGCCGAAGCGTTCCAGGACTGCATCCATCAGGAATTGAACTTTTTCCGGGTTGGTGGCGTCGGCTTCGACCGCGAAACATTCGGCGCCCTGTGCTTGTAACGTTCGCAACGTGGTTTGGGCCGCGGTTTTATTCGCGCGGTAGGAGATGGCGATGCGGACGCCTTCCTGGGCTAGTCCTTGGGCGATGCCTTTGCCGATGCCTCGGCTGCCGCCGGTGATCAGAGCGGTGCGATTGCGTAAGGGCACTGTGACTCCTGGGTTTTAGTGCGGTAAGTATAATGAATTTTTTGAGAGGTCGCAGAGAAAACCAACGGCAAAGATGCCCGTCCCGCTTCGCGGGACGGCCGCTACAAATTCAAAATCGAAAGCGACGAGGTTAGCCCATGCGGGCTACTACGACTGTTATGTCGTCGGCTTGTTCGGCTGTGCCGGCCCATTGTTCTGCTGCGGCGATTAGGTTTTCGGCGATTGGCTGGGGATGGAGGCTGCGTTGGCGGAGGACTTCGTCGCGTAGGCGGGTGACTCCGAATTCTTCGCCGTAGACATTTTCTGGTTCGGTTAGGCCGTCGCTGAAGGCTACGAAGAGGCTGCCGGGTTCAACTTTTATTGTGCCTTGGGTGAATTGGCAGTCTTCGATCAGGCCTACTACAGTGCCGCCTTCGCTTAATTCCTGGACGTTTGTACCGTTTACGAAAAATGGGGCGAGGTGGCCTGCGTTGGTGTAGGTGAGGGTGCGGGCTCCTACGTCGTAGACGGCGTAGAAGAACGTGGCGTAGCGATCGTCTGACGTGTTGCGGAACAGATGGCGGTTCAAGCGGGCTACTAGCTCGGCTGTGCCATTCACGCCGTCGAAACCGGCGTGGCTGCGAAGGGTGGCTTGGAGGCTGGCCATCAGGAGGGCGGCGAAAATTCCTTTGCCGCTGATGTCGGCTAACGCGATGCCTACGGTGTTGGTGCCGGTGCGGATGAAATCGTAGTAGTCGCCGCTGACTACGCGGGCGGGGCGGCAGATGGCGGCTAGTTCCAGGCCGGGGAGCGTGGGGAGAACTTGCGGGAAGAGTTGGGATTGGACTTCGCGGGCGATTACGATTTCGTTTTCGAGTTTTTGGCGTTTGCTTTGTTCCTCGATTAACTCGGCGATGGAGCTGGTCATTTCATTGAAGGATTCGCCGAGCGCGCCGAGTTGGTCGCGTTGGTGGACGCGGACGCGTTGGGTGAAATCACCGCGACGAACGTGGAGCGTGGCTTTATAAAGATCGTCAACCGACGTGGTGATGGTGCGGGTGAGGACGAAGCCGGTGGCAAGGCCGGCGATGCCGAGTAGCAGGAAGATTACGGCCGCGGCTATGAGCAGAATTTCCAGGACGGGGCCGACGTCGCCTACGGAAGTGAAGAGGCGACGGCTGAGCGCTGAGGCGCGGATGCCGAAGGAGGCGAAGACGGCTGCGGGGGCGTCGGGAGGTTGGGGGCCGACGTGGGCTAGTTCGAGAGTCGAGACGCCGCTGATGCGGATGTCGGCCCAATTTTGCGGGGGCCCAAGCGTGCGGCGGCGGCTGGCGATCTGTTCGCCGGGGACGAAAACGTGACCGTTGAAATTGAGCGAGATGTTTGGAGGATTATTTTCGCTGCTGGGACGGAGCGGGATGATTGCTATGGGGCCGAATTCGGATGCGAAGCTGTCGAGGAATGCGGAATTTAGTGGCGTGGCGACTACTAAGTAGAATGGGCCTGTGGGGCCGTTTTTGCTGACGGCGGCGGCGACCCAGATTCTGCCGTCGATTTCTACGAGGCCGGCGAAGTGTTGGCCGTCTTGAGATTGCTGCTGGATGACGCGTTGACCGCGATTGGGGAATACGCGGAGGTCGGGCCATTCTTTCCGCTCGGCTTCGATTAGATTGGAGACGCCGGGGCGCTGGAGGATGGATTCGTTGGTAGGTTCGGCACCGTGGTCTGCTTCCATTTCCACGGCGCCTGCCAGGGCGTCGGCATCGGCAGCGATGGTACTGATGCGCTCCTGGAGATCGTCGTGGAAGAGGTGCGCGCCTAGTTGGAGGTAGAGGCCGTAGGTCGCGAGGCCTGCCATCGAGATGAGGAGGATTACTGGGACTACGGCGATGAAGACGTAGGTGACAATCAGGCGATTGCGGAGAGTCCACATGAAGCGATTGCGGAGCCAAGGGATCAGGCGGACGAAGAGATAGACTGCGGAGAGGAAAGCGAGGAAAGCCAGGAATCCGGCGAACGGGATGGTGGGGCGGAAGATTAGGGCGATGCGGGCTAGTGCGTAGATTAGGACGATGGCTGTAGCGATAATGTCCAGCGGCGAGGTGCGGCGCAGTTGGCTGACTAGGCGGCGAGGGGAGAGTTGGTTCACTTTGATTCGTTCGCGTTGAGCGCTAGAAGAATAGCTGAGGTGCGGGCGTTAGGGAAGGTGCGGCGCTATGGGCCGGCGATGGGTATCGAGGCACGCCTTCACGCGAACAGAGCGAAGAGAGATCCTTCGCTCCGCTCCCTTCGCAAAGTCACTCAGGGCGAGCAGGATGGCGGCGCTCATTAATTTGGTCGAAACAAATTAAAGGGCGCTGCGATCGTTTTGTTGGACGCGGCTGTGGTGACGGCTGTAGCCGAAATAGACTATCAGGCCGATTAAGAGCCAGATGATGAGGCGGGCCCAATTCCAGATGCCCAGTTTGTACATCATGTAGCCGTTGAAGAGGATGCCCAGGATCGGGACGAGCGGCACCCAAGGTGTGCGGAAGGGGCGAGGTTGGTCGGGATTGGTTCTGCGCAGGACCAGGATGGAAATGCAGACGATGATGAATGCGAAGATGGTGCCGATGTTCACCATTTCACCGATGATGCTGATGGGAGTGATGCTGCCGACGATGGCGGCGACGAGGCCGACTAAAATTGTGTTTTTGTAGGGCGTGCGGAATTTCGGGTGGATGGCGGCGAAAAATTTTCTTGGGAGCAGGCCGTCGTTAGCCATGGAATAGAGGACGCGGGTCTGGCCGAGGAGCATGACTAGCATGACGCTGGTGAGACCGGCCAGGGCTCCAGCGGTGATGAGGTAAGACGCTTTGGTCAGGCCGCGATCGAGAAAGGCTACGGCCAGCGGGGCTTCGATATTGATTTCTTTCCAGGGCACCATGCCGGTGAGGACGGCGGCGACCAGGATGTAGAGGATGGTGCACATCACCAGGGAGGCGATGATGCCAATGGGCAGGTCGCGTTGGGGATTTTTAGCTTCCTGCGCGGTGGTGGAGACGGCGTCAAAACCGATGTAGGCAAAAAATATGTACGCGGCACCTCTACCGATGCCGCCGAACCCCATGGGCGCGAAGCTGGACCAATCGTGGCCCCAGTTGGCGGGGCTGATGTAACGCATGCCGAGAAGGATTACGAAGAGCACGACGGCGACCTTGATGATCACGATGGTGGCGTTGAAGGAGGCGCTTTCCTTGATGCCGATCACCAAGACGGCGGTGATGATCAGGGCGATGAGAAATGCAGGAAGATTGAAACCGATTTCGACCCCGAACAGAACTGGCGCGGCAACGAGATCGTGAGCGCGCTGGAGGAGTTCGGGAGTCTGCGCGGTCATAATTTCGCCGACCCGCGCGAGGAAGGCTTGGGAACCCAGAACGAGGGACGGATCGGAAGTGTGGGCCATCTGACGGGCGATGACGTTCTCCGCGGTGATCAGAGCGGTCCAGTGGTCGTAGGCGAGCCAAAGCGGCATTTTCAGATTGAAGATCTTGAGAAACTCGATGAAGTGATTGGACCAGCCGGAGGAGACGGTGCTGGCGCCCATGGCGTATTCCAGGGTGAGATCCCAGCCGATGATCCAGGCGATCAGTTCGCCGAGCGCGGCGTAGGCGTAGGTGTAGGCGCTGCCTGCCAGCGGAATCAGGGCGGCGAATTCGGCGTAGCATAGACCCGCGAAAGCGCAGCCCAGGCCGGAGATGATGAAGGAGAGCATGAGGCCAGGGCCGGCGTAGTGCGCGCCCAGTCCGGAGAGCACGAAAATGCCTGCGCCGATTACCGCGCCGACGCCCAGGGCCGTGAGGGAGACCGGACCTAGCGTGCGCTTCAGGGTGTGCTCGCCTGTGGCTTTGGCTTCGTTAAGCAGCCAGTCCATCGGCTTCTTTTTGAACAGCGGGTTGGTCATGCTTTGCGTCCTCCGTCGGGTTGCGGGCGCGTCAGAAAGTCCAAGTCAAAGGCACCAGCGCTCAACATTGATTAACACAGATAAAGGCATCGATAATTCAAATGCAAACCAATATGGCCTGCGGGAAGCGCGGATGAAAAATAACATAGCGCCGCTAGGTAGCAACTACTAAATCCTCGCTGTGCGCAAATTCGCGTTATGTCCCAGTGCCGCGCGTGGCGATTGCTTGCGCCGCCAGTGATAGATATTCGCGGGCGCGTTGGGATGGGTCGGGGGCGTTTATCAGGTCGCTGATTATGGCTACGGAGTCGGCGCCGGCTTGGAAGACCTCTGGGGCGGAACTTATGCTGATGCCGCCGATAGCTACTACTGGCTTACGGGTTAGTTTTTTGGCTGCGCGGATTAGATCCAAGCCTACCACTGGGTCGGGATTTTGTTTGGTGGAGGTCGGGTAGATGGGGCCCACGGCTATATAGTCCGCCGAAGTGTTGTTGGCTGCCTGGATTTGTTCGAGATTGTGTGTCGAAATTCCAACCCATTGCGGGGTGGGACAGAGTTGGCGGGCTGATTCCACGGAGAGGTCTTCTTGGCCCACGTGGACGCCTGCGGCGTGAGTGAGACTGGCGATGTCTGGCCGGTCGTTGATGATGATGCGGGCGTTTTTTGGCGCGGCCGCGATCAGGGCCGTGGCGATTTCTTGGAATTGGCGTGCGGAAAAATGCTTGGCTCGGAGTTGGATTAGTTGGACCCCGGCGTCGACGAGATTTTGGGCAAGCGACACGAGCGAGTCAGTTGACTGCGCGGGGCCGGCGTCGAGGATGGCATAGAGAGGCGGAAACAATGGCGCCTCCGCGCTACTTAGCCGTTACTGCGAGCGCACGATCGAGAAAGTGGGTGTCGAATTTGCCGGCTATGAAATTTGGGTCGGCTAGAATTTTTTTGTGCAGGGGGAGGGTGGTTTTTATGCCTTCTACTACGAAGCCGTCCAGGGCGCCGTTCATGCGGGCTATGGCTTCGGCGCGGTCGTTGCCGTGGGCGATTATTTTTGCGATTAGGGAATCGTAGTAGGGGGGGATCACCGCGTCGGAGTAGCTGGCCGTGTCCACTCTTATGCCGGGGCCGCCGGGGACGCGGAAGGCGGTGATGCGTCCGGCGCTGGGAACGAAGGTTTCTGGATCTTCGGCATTGACGCGGCATTCGATGGCGTGGCCGCGAAATTCGATGGGGCCGAGGATGTCCGTGAGTTTTTCTCCGGCGGCTACGCGGATTTGCGATTTTACCAGGTCCACGCCGGTGACCATTTCCGTGACGGGATGTTCGACCTGGATGCGCGCGTTCATTTCGATGAAGAAGAGGTTGCCGGATTCTTCGCGCAGAAATTCGACGGTGCCGGCGCTGGAATAGCCTAGTTTTTTTAGCGCGTCCACGACTTGTTTGCCAATGCGTTTGCGCGTCGGGGCGTCCATCGCAACGGACGGTGATTCTTCTAGAACTTTCTGATGGCGGCGCTGGAGCGAGCATTCGCGCTCGCCGAGGTGGACCACGTTGCCGTGCTTGTCGCCCAGGACTTGGAATTCGATGTGGCGGGGGTGCTCGATTAACTTCTCGATATAGACATTGGGGCTGCCGAAAGCTTGCTGGGCTTCGGCTTTGGCGGTTTGAAACAAGGGGATGAGTTCGCGCGCGTGGCGCACGATGCGCATGCCGCGGCCGCCGCCGCCTTCGGCGGCTTTGATCATTACGGGGTAGCCGATTTCGGCGGCGATTCTTTTGGCGGCGTCTTCGTCGGGGACTACTCCGGCGCTGCCGGGAATGATCGGGAGTCCGGCGGCGGCCATGGCTTCGCGGGCTTTATCCTTTTCGCCCATCAGGCGGATGGCGTCTGGCGCGGGGCCGATGAAAGTGATGTGCGAGGCTTCGCAGACTTCGGCGAAATTGGCGTTTTCGGAGAGGAAGCCGTAGCCGGGGTGGATGGCGTCCACGTTGGCGATTTCGGCGGCGCTGATTACCTGCGGGATGTTGAGATAGCTTTCGCTGCTGCGGGGTGGGCCGATGCAAATGGCTTCGTCGGCGAAGCGGACGTGGAGGGAATTGCGGTCGGCCTCGGAATAAACGGCGACGGTTTTGACTCCGAGTTCCCGGCAGGCGGAGAGGATGCGGAGCGCGATTTCGCCGCGATTGGCGATTAGGATTTTTCGGAACATGGCGGTTGCCGACGGATGATGTATTTGCCCCTGTTAACCAAAACAGGGCGGG
>Ga0209624_10002356_pt1 | contig 14012 bp, 14 predicted proteins | sample JacPinW_OM2H0_O1_FD_188565 | JGI IMG/M metagenome (GOLD analysis project Ga0209624, IMG submission 188565) | Forest soil microbial communities from Algoma, Ontario, Canada - Jack Pine, Ontario site 1_JW_OM2H0_O1 (SPAdes) (version 2) | ecosystem: Environmental > Terrestrial > Soil > Boreal...
TCGCCATTACTGCCGGCGCATCGGCAACTGCCAGCACCAACGGAGCGAGCGCCGGAGCAAGCGGGACTGTGAATAACGCGGTTACCCGGGGCGTGTATCAAAAGGGAATGGCGATCTTTACGATTGCAAAGGGCGGTCTGATGTATCAAGCCGCTGTCGCCGGTCAGAAGTTTCACTATACGCCGCGCGGCGAGTAAGCCCTGAGCTATTGGTCCCGAATATAGCGCCGGACCTGGTCTCTAGGCCGGCGCTGAGTGTCTTTTCGGGAAAGTCATCCCGAATTCATCCTCGAACCATAATTTAAAATGTAGCGCGCTCGCAATGCGAGCATGACAGTTTGTTGCTCTGCGGCAATAGGACAGTGCAATCATGGGCAGGAAGCCATAGGAATATTCGCTGATGCGCGGTTGACTCGGGCTGGCATTGGCGTAGCTTTCGACGCCGTGAAGCAAGCTGCAGACCAAGATTAGAAGAGCTAATGCAGCAGCGAGTAGCCGATCAGCAGCAATCGCGGCTCGCGTGGAGACAGAAGTACAACTGGCGCTGAAGCGGCACGCCAAAAACACTGCTCGCCGTGAATCAATGATTGCTGCCGCCCTGCCAAACGAAGACTCGCCACATAGTCAACCGATGCGTACGACGGAGATACATGGTCATGAACACCAACAACACCGTCACACTGATTCTGCTCTGGATCTCTGTCATCGTCTGGAGCATTTGGCTCGGTGGCACAATCTATCAGATGCTGGTGATCGTGCCGATCTGGAGTGATTCATTACCCGAGTCGCTCCACGCATTCTTCAAGGGCACCAGTTTCAATCACAATATCTGGTACTTCTTCGGACCGCGCTGGATACCAGTGCGATTCCTGCCGCTCTACGGAATACTCTTCTTTGGCTGGCGTCTGCCCACACACCGGTCGCTCTTCATCGTCACAGTGATCTGCATGAGCTTTGTACTGGTGTTCACTCTTACCTACGTTTATCCGATGAATGCAGTCCTCTTTACTCAGGCAGGTGGCAATCTCAGCGTGGCAGAGCTTCGTGCCATGCTGCATCGCTGGATCATCGCGGACCGGCTGCGCTTCGTAGTAGCGTGCGTCGGCTATCTGGCTTTGCTGCGAGCACTGAGCATCCCGATAACAAAGCCCGCTTCGTTGTTGCCCATCTGACGATCGACAAGGTATCAAGCTCGCAGCCTCTGATTATTCTCTTACACTGCGCTCGACAAGCACTCTATTCCCACTCGATAGTAGACTAACAATAATATCAATTAGTTACGTGTCACGGGAATCTTTCGGGTATCTCGGGACCGATTGGGGCTCTACTTGGAAACAGTCAAAGATTCCCGCATGACCGCCACTCGGGTCGCCTTATATCTTCGCGTTAGTACATCCAAACAGAGCACCGAGAACCAGCTTATTGATTTGCGCCGGGTTGCTGAATCCCGGCAATGGACCATTACAAAACTCTACCAAGATAATGGGATAAGCGGCTCTAAGGGACGCGATAGTCGCCCTGCATTGAACGAGCTACTGAAGGATGCAACCCGCCGCAAGTTCGATCTGATTGCGGTGTGGGCGATTGATCGCCTCGGCAGATCACTTCAGCACCTCGTTGAGACTGTGAATGAGCTACATGCCTTGGACGTTGATCTTTATGTGCACCAACAGGCGCTGGATACAAGCACTCCGGCAGGCAAGTTGGCATTCTCAGTATTTGCTGCTTTGGCAGAGTATGAGCGCGAACTAATCCGGGAACGTGTGAGGTGCGGATTGGACCGTGCGAGGCAGAATGGTATAAAACTTGGGCGTCCCACAAACCTTAATGATTCAGTGCGTGCCACCATACTTGCCATGCGGTCCAGTGACGTACCCATCCGTCGAATTGCCGCCACTCTACGCGTGGGAACAATGACTGTTTACAACGTCTTGGGACAGGCTGTGTCACAGCCAGCCCTACCCTAACCCCACCTTGCGATAGCCCGTCTCAAAGCCTGCGGCAGGTTTTAAAACGACGATTTACGGCTCGGGCGAAAACCACGCGTTGATTCCATCCGCAATTTCCCTAATAGCCGAATCGCTGACTGCTGGAACAATTACTTAATACGAAATCACCGTCTGCACTTGATGCTTTGTTGCCCTGCGGTAATTGAGCGCTCTCAATACCTTGCGACGATAATCGCAGGGACACTCACCAAGGCTTCGTTGACTGGCACTCGCAAAGGCGTAGTTTCACCAGATACGAATTAATCGGGCTGTCGTAACTGCCACCCTCGACAGGGTGCCTTTACAAACTCGATACCAGAATTAATAAACATCAGCCGACAGGGAGCGAAGATCATGGCTACCAAAGCGCTTAATATTTCTTGTGCAATCTTGGTCAGCATCTTCGGACTTGCTGCGACGGATTACGCTCAAGTGCCACCTTCCAACGATACCAGCGACCAGTACAATAATACGGGGGTCGGCTCCAACGCGCTTGGCGGCGGTATAAACGCCGCGTGCCAAGTCGGTCAATCCGCTACCTCAAAGTGCTATAACACGGGTGTCGGGTACTCGGCGATTGGCTCAATTGCAACGGGCGCTAACTACAATACAGCTATTGGTTTTGTCGCTCTTTGGTCAAACACAAGCGGCTTTTACAATACCGCCAGCGGTGCTGGGGCACTCGAATCAAACTCTACCGGCAATGACAATACTGCAATCGGTTTTGGCGCACTAAGTTCTAATATCCTTGGCGACAATGACACGTTCCCGACCGGCTCTTACAACACCGCCAGCGGCGCTCAAGCGCTTTATCGAGATACAACTGGCAGTGGCAATGTGGCTGCCGGATATAAGGCGCTCTATACAAATACGACCGGCGTCTCCAACTCCGCCGATGGGGTCTACGCGCTTTATTCAAACACGACCGGCAACTACAACGTCGCTGCCGGGTCAGAAGCGCTCAATGACAATACGAGCGGCAATGCGAATCTGGCGTTTGGAATACAGGCGCTACATTCCAATACAACCGGAAGCAGCAATATTGGCGTGGGTTATGCGGGTGGATACAATCTGACAACGGGCAGCAACAACATTGACATTGGCAATGTGGGTGCGGCGGGAGAGAGCGGGGCCATTCGCATAGGCGCGTCTTCAAAGCAGACTTCAGCGTACATCGCCGGGATCTATGGTACGTCGGTAAGCGGCAGTGCTGTCATGGTGTCTTCCACTGGGCAGCTCGGCGTAGCTGTTTCGTCAGAGCGGTTCAAGACTAGCATTGCAACGATGGGAGTGAATACCGCAAAGCTGCAGCAGTTGCGACCTGTTACGTTTCACCTCAAGACAGATCCAAAGGGTGCATTACAATACGGTCTAATAGCTGAAGAAGTGACGAAGGTTTATCCGGAATTAGTGATCAGGGATCAGCACGGCAGGATAGATGGTGTTCGTTATGATGAACTGGCACCAATGCTGCTGAATGAGGCGCAGCGGCAACAACTGACGATCGCCGCACAAGCTGCAGAAATCCGTAAACTCAAGCAACAGATGGCGGACCTGCAGGACTTCAAGCAAGAACTGAAAACAGCGCTAACCAAGCTGCAGAGCAAAGATGAGCCCTTCGCCCAGCGCTGAAGCAGATTCAAATACTCTAAGGGGAGGCATCACATGAAACTGCCAATGATTATCGGTGTTATTGGTATTTTGGGTATCCCGGCTTTCGCGAGCGCAAGTCCTCCCACTTATGCCATAACCGATTTGGGACTCGGCACTTACGTGTACAGTATTGCTATCAATAATCAGGTGCTTGCGGCTGGTCCGTCGGGCGACGGGGTTCTATTTCACCCCGACGGGACAATCACGGACTTGAGCATCTTGGTTGATGACTCTGCAATCTGCTTCGGCCCTGCAGGAAACGCTTTCAGCTACGGCTCGGGTAACAATAACGGAACGGAATACGTTTTTACCGTAGTAGATAGCTCTTTTGGTCGTTCAGATTGCGGAATTACCTATCAGAACGGAGCGTTTACTCTCGTAAATTATTACACAGAGGGTAACCTGATAGGCGTCAACGATTCAGGGCAGATCATCGGATATCAGGAGCCGACGGGCTTTGGTCCGAACTGTAACTTTAATGATAATTTCATTTTCCCTATCGCTATCAATGATAGCGGGCAGATCGTTGCGGACTATAACTTGAGCGTCGAACTTTGTACGAATGGGAATTGGACGACGCTTCCGTCTCTACCGGGCGCGACTAGCTACAGTGCAACCGCGATCAACAAGCACGGAACGGTGGTGGGTACGGCGACCATAAACGGCAAGTCACATGGATTCTTCACGTCCGCTACAGGAATTACGACGGATCTAGGTATTAACATTCAGGTCAACGATATCAATGCACTGCAACAGAGCGTCGGCAATTACACAACGGGCAACAATCACAGCTTTATGCGAGTGGCTGGAGTTACTTCCGATTTGAATACATTGACCAGTGCTACCGATCCGTTGCAGCCGTACGTAACGTTTGCCGACCCTTCTGTCCGCATTAACGATAATGGTGTGATCGCAGTCGTCGGGACCGACTCCCGAACTGGTCTCACTCACGTTTATCTTTTGAAGCCGACGTAAGCTGTTACGCCGGTCGGAGGATCAATGCCCAGCGATGATGAGCACAGTCCGCCGCCTAGTCATGCCATAGCAGATGGCTGGGAGGAGTTTGCCAAGACCGTCCTACCGAGTGTCGGGGGAGCCGATCACGCAGAGGCGCATATCGCGTTTCATTTCGGCGCTATGTACGCTCTCCAGATCGTCAAGCAAGTGGTCGCACAAAAGTCGGCTGAGAAGGCGGCACTGCTATTGGGAATGCTGGACGCTGAACTTGATCAGTTCATGCAGGCTCACGCGCTGATAATGCAATAAGCTGCATTAGTTGGCTCGCGCGGCTGAAGCATAAGGCTTGGCTCCAGTAATTAATGAAATATTCTCTCGCTATGTTGCCCCCGAATAAGGCTATTGATCCTTGGGTGCAACAGATGGAGAGTCTCGATGTGCGCGCTCGGCGGCACGTTCTTTATCAGTTCAAGCCGCCAATGCCGTTGTTTCTCTACAAGTATTTCTCTTACAACCAGCCGTACTCGCTTCAAAACTTGCGCGACGTGATTGTCGGTTCCGTACTTCGACTAAGCTCTCCAAGCGATTTCAATGATCCTTTCGAGATGGCAGCGCACTTCGTCATGACCGCTACTGAAGACGAGAAGCTGGCGAGATACGAGTCGCTTGTACGACAACAAGCTCCGCATCTCGGGTGGCGAGCAATTCAAGCCCGTATAAAGGAATTGATGGCGGGCACCGAAGCATTTTTTGCCCCCACTTGGCAAAGGTCGCTGAAAAATGTGCGTGACTCGGCAGGCGTCTGCTGTTTTGCCGGGAGTGCAAAGAACAGGTTGATGTGGGGACACTATGCGTCGAACCACAAAGGGGTGTGCTTACAATTTGAGCGTGTGCTGGATATCAGTACTCTCTCCCACGCTTTTCGTGTCAGGTATGTATCCGACTTACCGGTGCTGAACTGGATAGTGGGTTTTCACGAAGGCATCAGCAAGATGCTTTTTTCGAAAGACCCCTGTTGGGAGTATGAGCAAGAAAGTCGCATACTAATCAATGATCAGGCTAGGCGGTATCTGCCATTCGCGCCACAGGCTTTGCGCCGCCTCATTTTTGGGTGCCGAGTAGAACCGACTCTCGTTAAAACTGTCAAAAGTTTCCTCGCTGAGAGGACCGCCGCTGGGCATCCACGAGTGGAAGTCTACGCCGCGAAACAGCATCCGACGAAATATCGAGTGGTGGTGACGAAGGCGGCGCAAGAGGACTTGGCTTAAATACTTCCTCGTCGAATCCTGCCCGTTCCGGCAGCCTGCAAAGGCGTAGAACGGCATCTGCACCCATCCTGACCACATAACCCTCGGCCTTCGCAACGGGCTCGCTAGCGTCATTAGAGTGGGCTATGCGAGCTGTATTGTCTGTTGCACCCACTTGGTGAGTATATTGCCGCGCGCGTTTCTTAATAGTTGCCACCAATAGCTTCCTTTGGGCACCGACTTATTAAGAATATTTTCGTTCACTCTTAAGAAAATAAGAGCAATCATACTAAAGGTCGCCTTTCTAGTTGCATTTGGTTAGCTACGTCAACTGCGATGCTCAGATACCGCAAGCCACATGCTTAACGAGCGTGCGACCTAAATAACCCAAAAGCATGGTGAATGCGGCAATGGCTTTACTCCCTCGCAATTCATCCCTTTGTACTGAGACCCCACAATGTCGAGCTTCGATTCACAGCCCTCAGTATTTCACATTAATCGCTTTGGACTTTAAGCGTAAGGTCCCAGCTAGAGCTTTCTTCAAAGGAATTCAAATGACAACAACAACAACATCAAACTCAGTCAACACCGCAATTACTCAAGAGATTAGGCTTCTGCCTCAAGAGCAATTTCGATATGACCTGAAGAAAAGCTGGAAGTGCTTTCTAGCTAATATTTCGCTTCCGGCTTTGTGGGTCACAGCTCATACACACATATGGATCCCTCCAAAGGAAAATGAAAGCAAGCTGGAATATAAGCCTCGCCAATTCCGTAAATCCCGTAACTCGTGTAGTAGGTTCTGTACATGCGGGTGCCGCGAATGCCACCCCGAATGGCATCCCAGATTCGCACCCATTGATGAGCTAAGGCAGCCCGTTGTTACTTGTCGGTCTGTAGACGACCGAGCTAATCAACATCGAGTATTTCTACAAAAGTTGGTGATGCGACTAAATCGCAAGATTCTTAAGTCTAGGACTGCTGATAAGACCTTTAGTTTTCGTGGGACAGTTGAAAGAAGCATCGATGATACTGACGGTACACAATTGCATTTCCACTTTTTTCTTTGGGAGCCCAACGCCTTTTTTGCACGCGACCCTTCAATGATGGCGGCTACCTCGGCTGTCCTTAAGTCCCTATGGCTTTCGAGGGTAAATAATCTGGAGACTAAGGATTACAAGCCCATACAAATTGACACGGTGACCAAGCTGAGTCATGCAAGGCGACTCTCCGCCTATATGCTTAAGGCCAATCCACTCACGAAGTCCTATGAACTGTTTGATGACTGGTCTACAAGCCGGGGAGGATCGCGTGTCAGCGGGCGATGTACTTGCTTAGAGCGAAAGGCGCGACTCAAAGCGGCTCGCGAGTTGCCGAGCGACCTACTTATCCAGATTCAAAGACACGACTCGCAACACCTAAATAACACGCCGGTAATACAAAGCCGTGGTGAAAAATCGGTTGAAAAGCCCGATTTAGCTACGGTAGAAACAATAGATAGGAGACCACGGTCAATGAGTCAATCCAATGATATCGCCAGATTATTTCACGACAGAAATCACTCACCTGAAATCACCGGTGAAGGCGAATTGAGTGCACACGTTGTAACTGAGCTTTACCGCCGAGTCTGCACTGGTCAGCGGGCGATTATTACACTCGTGCCATGGCGTAATACCAAAGAAAAGCTCCGCAAGAACTGCATTTTCTTGAGGTTGCAGCTCCCACCGGCGGCAAACGAAGATGAGCAGGAGTCACTTGAAAAGTTCATGAAGTAGACCCATGACCGCAAGAGACCCATTGCAACTTTTAGACAAACCAGCCGCTCAGGCAACCCGAATTGTCCATGCCGCACCTCACGTTAGGGTGACAGAGATATTTCAGCGGCTCAATAACACCGCACGCGTGGACTCCACCGAAAGTCGGCTGCTCCTTTTGGCTCACATGGTTTACGCCATTTACATTGACTTGAAGGAAACTTTCGCCAATGACTGAACAACGCATTATCTATGACCGGTTTATCGGCTTCCGCGCTGCAGAAGAGCTAAACACTCGTCTGGAGCGTTTCTGTACTGCTCTAGGCAGGCAAAAAAGCGATGTGATCAGGTATCTCTTGTTGAGTTGTCTGAACACTTATGAAAGTGACAAGCAGGCAATTGCCCAAATTCGCGAAGAGTTGTACTGAGCTACCGCAGAGAATGAGCGCAGAAGCGTCATTTCGCCTCCCTAAGAAACCGATTACAAATCTCAACGCAATCCGCACAGATATCGGGGCGGCTTTCATCACCACGAATCAAGCGGCTCACTTCAGTTTCATTCCTTTGGCACCATTCGCACAGATTTTCAGTCCATTGCTTGCGCCCGCCGCACTTTGCTGCCTGCAATTAACAATGCTTGTGCCCTAGGGCTAGGTCGCTCATCTTCGGTGAAGACTCATTTCCCGAATGATTTCCGTTCGCGCAATGCAGATCGATGCGAGCATCGCGAACAGCAACGTATGAACCTATTTTATTCGCAGCGCGGTACCGACGCTAGCTTGCGCTACTTTTCACTGTAGTTCTTTTTGATGACTCTAATCTCCTCCTTGGTCACGGCGATATCTTTCTCGTCGGAAGCGTTTCTCAGCTTTCCCTCAAGGTGCGGCAGCAGAACTGTTGTGTAATAGGTAGCAAACTTTTCATTCGCCTTTACCAGCTTGCCGTTTTCTAATTTGTAAATATCAGGAAGAATGACCGCAGGACCCCCACCGTTATACGGTCCGAGCAGATCAGGAACTAGTATTTCTTTCCTGCCATCGTGATTCAAATCAGCGAGGCTCGCGCCAAGATGCACAAAATTAGCACCATGCGTAGATACATCAAATCGCACGATCTTTCGCTTTTGCTGAGAGAACACCGTTAGTTCGGTATAAAAGGCACGCCCGGTCACATCGGTAGTGCAAAGCAATTCGAGCTGACCGTCGTTGTTAAGATCAACGATCAAGTACTCGCCTACGGCGCTTGTATTTGAGTCCGCCGCATCTTCTGGAGCGAGAGTCTGATTGTAAAACGCAGTTACGGCAACAGCATCGTGAAACACGGCTCGCAGCTTGTTAGCACTTTCAGCAGTCCATTCGATAGCATTTGCAGCGGTAACCACGGCGGACGAAGTTTGCGCGCACTTAGCGGTTGTGCTGAAGAAAAGTAACGTAGCACACAAAAGAGTAGGCGTTTTCATGTTCCGATGCTTTTATTGGGGCTTCGCACTGAAAGCATTTATATGGTTAGGGAGAAAGGCAAGGATAACGTAGACAATGGCGATCTTACGGTTCTTCGAAATGTTCCATCCGGGTTCCTCAGTGAAGCACTCGGGGCTTCCTATATGCACTTTACCGCTTTGATTGGCGAACCGCCGACAGCACACGCGGAATAGCAAAAAACCAGAAGATATAAGCCAACAGAATAACGAGCGCCATACCAACGGGATCAACCACCGATTGCGGCAGCACTTTTAGTACATACTCGTAGACATAAAACACTGCAATGATACCGACTGGTGCGGTCCAAAGCAGGAACCCAAAGCCGCATAGGATGCTGGTATCACCACCGGCGAATGAGCCACACGCCAGAAGAACAGCAATAAGCGTCCAGGCTATGCCCAGCCGGTGTCGCAGAGGAATCTTCACGGTAAGTCGTGCCGCTGGTGTTGCGATTCCCTCAGGCAAGCGTGCCCGTTGCCCTCACGTTGCCCAAGCTGCCAGTCAGCAATACTGAACTGCACATCCGCATTGTGCGCCAAGCACACTTCCCTGATTGCAATTAGCAATGTTTGCGCTTTAGGGATAGGCCGCCCAGCTTCAGTCAAGACCGATGCGCAAATATTACCAAATGTACTCTAAAAAAACTCCCCTCTAGACTAGTTGTGAGGGTTCGGGTTCTTGCACGAATACCGCTCAACTCGATATCACTCACATTTGCTCATGCGTGTACACGTCCGTTCCGGCAGCGATTCGTTACTAGAACGCTGCTCGATAGATACTATGGACTTTACCGAGCACAGATCGCGTTAGCGCAAGCGGCCGATTTTTGATTGTTCTCCCAATTAGGGTATGTACGGATTCATGTTAACTTTAATGCTTATCTGTGAGGGCATGTCACCCGGAAGCACCACTAAGTTTGGCAAAGCGGCGGCATTCATCGCACGCAATAAGAGAACCGCATTAGGATCATTTCGGTATGCCCGTAGAGTGATTCCTCTCGGACAGCTGCCTAAGCAAACATTCTCAAACTTCTCGATTACTTTTACACCAGCCTGTTGCAACGCATCAATAAGTTCATCGCGGTATCCGATAGGCTCCGGCAAAGAATCGCTTCCGAGCCTTACTTCTATGTGGCTGCCTTGCAGTAGCTTCTTTAGCGTTCGCTTTTGCTCGGGTGTGACATGTCGACCAGCAGCTTGCTGCAATTTCTGCGCTTCGCCTGCAACGTTTCTAACCTGCGCATTTGCCTGCGCGATTGCTGCACTTGCTCTATCAGACGCGCTTTGTAGATTCTTAATTGCAGAATCCGCTTCCGTTGTTTTTTGGATTACGAGAGCGGTAAGGGTATCGGTTTTAACCCCAAGTCGTGCGGCTGCTTCGGTTGCTTGTTGGGCGCGAAGATTGAGGTTGGCACCCGCGAGACTACTGATGTTGTTAGTTTTCACAGTTGCCGCTAATTCTATGAGTAGCGCCACTATCAGTAACAGTGCAGACCATTTCTCGATAGAACGCTTCCAACGCGTTGACTTAGACAGTCTGGTGAAATCTGCGACGAATTCCCCAATGACTCCGAGCGTCACACCTGCCATTGCCCAGTATTCGACTCCCTCCCAAAACGATGCGGACGCTACGCCCACAGCAATGCATTCCTGCGCACGTATTCGGCTGCATCATGGTTCACGGCTTTATTATCCGAAAGCCGCTTGGCGGTCCTCTTGTGCACGCGGGCGTCGTCAGTTGTGGTCTTACCCGCTGAATTATCCCTGAGAAATCAGCCCGTACTAAAACCCTGATCTTTTGATGCAATCATACTCTTTTATTTCAATGGGTTAGGTTCACACCGGATTCACCAGTTCCGCGTTACTTTATCTGAAGATATAGTGCTTCTAGCTCGGTGTATGGGTACTAGTAGCCCGCCGCGTGTAATGCTTATCAAACTCCCCAAGAATTGCCTCACAGAAGAAATGTTGAGTTGCGCCAGACGGCTTTTTCGGATTCTGATGCCTTCTCCACGTAAATCGACTGTCGCTACTAAGCCCCTTGCGGAGCGAGTGGTAACGTGCGTTCTCCCGAAAATCTGCATATCGCTTTTTAAGTTCGGTAGTCAGATCACTGTAGTTCCATCTATAGCGCGCTAGCATGTTCTCTTCCGTAAGTACCACCTGCGTTGCCGAGGGATCATTGACTATTTGCACTTTCGTAGCCGATTCCAAGTTCGACCGCTTCAGCTTCACTTCAACGTTTAATGCGACTTCGCAATCGCCTTCACTACAACTGCTCTCGGCAATCTTCCGAAGGTAATTAATCAGATTACTCTCAGACGCCGAAACTGTTACGGAATCGACCAGCTTGTCCGGATAAAGAAATGCCAGTGGCAGAATGAGCGAGATGCTTTGGGAAAGGTCACTCTCAAACCACTTTTTCGTTATTACTACGAAGTTCTTTACGGTTGCGGCGGCGATACGTAGCACTTGCGCCTGCAACACCGAACTGGGCGTGACATAGTGAGCGGATGCATCCCTCACCGCAGAAAGGGCGGTCAGGTTTGCCTTCACAGTCTCCGGGAGCTTGCACTCCGTACCTCGATCCAACGCATGAATAGAATCATGTAAGGAAATCGTGCGTGGGGAACCGGACTCTGTTCTTCTAATATATTTCTTTCGACTCTTCTTGCCCGCCTTTGTCTCTCGAGTTTCGTAAACATAAACCCTGCGAAAGTCGCCTCCGTTGCTCTGGATAATTCTTGCCTTGAGGAGTATTTCCCACGCATTTAGAGCCAACAAGCAAAACGTTTCTTCTCTGTAATCAAATGTCGGCTTGTTGTATATCTCTATCGCAGCAACCATCGCCGCTGTCGCCTTCTCCACGAGGCGAGCATGTGTCTGCTTGGGAGGCATACCTCAAACTATTGCACAGATGCCGCAAAGAAGGCATTGGTGCGGCGCACTAAGGAGAGGGGGTGCAAGCCACGCTGGAACAACAGACGCTCTGCCCCGCCGAATGCACTATCCTCGGTTCGCACTTAAATCCGCTGATGCACTATACAGTTCCTTCTGGAAACCTAGGAACGTCGCCCGCGCTTTCTCCGTGCCTCCCAGTGCCTCTATACCTTCCATTTGGGACTGATACTTGATGGCAAGCAATTGCGGCAACCGCTCCTGCTGTAACTCGTCGACGCCAAGCTCAACGTATTGCGAAAGGACGAAGTCAATAAATTCTCGCTGGCTCGACTCCAGACCCCTGTTTATCCTTCCCCGTGACCCATTTACACGTTCAGCACGCGTCATCGTAGGCTTCGCATAAGCCACGTACTGAAGCACGTCAAACAAATCGCTGCTCTGCGCATCTATAAGAGCCTGAATCGCGGCTAGGTCGTCACGACCGAACCCCGCGCCAGCCAGTCGCTCCAGCAACCCCACTCTTGTCGTAGGGTCTGACCATAGCTTGCGAAGGTGTTCTTCGGATTTAAGAAACTCCGGAAGTCGCAGAGTGTCATATAGACTCTGAACGAACTGTGCTGCTGACAGGAGCTTACCGTCGGGACTGAAGAAGTTGGTGGCGCTCATGTGCTGTATACGCCGCTCTTTTCCGTCAGCCAGCTTGATCACTAGCCTTTGCTTCTTCTCGCCGAATTCCTCATTCTCCTCGTCACGCACGCCCTCTACAGGTTCCTTGCCGCGCCCTGCTGCCTTTGTGGGCATATCTGATACTGCCACAAGTTCGAGAGGCTCGCCGTCCCAGGCGGGGTCGTTGAAATGCTGGTGCGCCTTCACAAAATCATAGATGGTGAAGTAGTCCTTCCCCTCAAACAATCGAGTGCCGCGACCTATTATCTGTTTAAATTCGATCATTGAATTAATTGGGCGCATGAGCACGATATTTCGTACATTTCGCGCATCAACTCCAGTAGACAATTTCTGCGACGTAGTCAGAACCGTAGGTATCGTCCGGTCATTGTCTTGGAAGTCCCTAAGATATTGCTCACCACGAATACCATCGTCCGCCGTCACCCGATGGCAGTAATCGGGATCAGGGCTCGTCTTGAGCTGATTGATAATATCTCGCAGCATTAGGGCGTGATTCTGGTTGGCGCAGAACACAAGGGTCTTGTCATTCGGGTTGATCGCAGCCATGAAGATTTCGACTCGCTTTCGTTCACGCTCGTCAATAACAATCTCGCGGTTGAAAGCTTTTTCTTCGTATAGGCGACCTTCCTCGACTTCGCCTTCGATGACGTTGTCGTCCGCCACATAGGTGTATTCGTCAATCGTCGTCGCAACTTGAACCAGTCGAAATGGAGTCAGGAAGCCGTCATTGATGCCTTCCCTTAGAGAATAGACATAGACAGGATCGCCGAAGTAGGCATAGGTATCTGCATTTACGTCGCGCTTTGGCGTCGCTGTAAGTCCTATCTGAACCGCAGGCTTGAAATACTCCAATATACCGCGCCAGTTGCTTTCGTCGTTAGCGCCACCACGATGGCATTCGTCAATAATCACAAGATCGAAGAAGTCAGGCGGGTACCCTTTATAGTTGACTTCGCCCGACCCACCGCTCATGAAGGTCTGGAATATCGTGAAGAAGATGCTGCCGTTCATTGGAACGTAGCCCTTCTTCGCAATCTCAGCGGGGTCAATTCGGACGCATACGCCATCAGCGAATGCAGAGAAAGCAAGATAAGCCTGATTGGCGAGGATATTTCGATCCGCAAGAAACAGAACCCGAGGGCGTCTGCCACCGTCCTTTGTAAGATTCCAGCGACTATGGAACAGCTTCCAAGCGACTTGGAATGCGATATTAGTCTTTCCCACTCCCGTAGCGAGAGTTAGCAGGATGCGATTTTTCCCGTCTGTGATGGCATCCAACGCCCTATTGACTGCAACCTCGATGTAGTAACGGATTGTGGTATCGCCAGCAAACAAGCGAATCGGAACAG
>Ga0209624_10002357_pt1 | contig 14007 bp, 15 predicted proteins | sample JacPinW_OM2H0_O1_FD_188565 | JGI IMG/M metagenome (GOLD analysis project Ga0209624, IMG submission 188565) | Forest soil microbial communities from Algoma, Ontario, Canada - Jack Pine, Ontario site 1_JW_OM2H0_O1 (SPAdes) (version 2) | ecosystem: Environmental > Terrestrial > Soil > Boreal...
CCGATCGAAGGCGTGTACCTCGATGTCGACCGGGAAGTCGCTGCGTCCCATTTTGCCCCAGTCCACGGCCAGGACGCGCGCCGGCGACTTGATCTTAAGCCGCGCCAAATTGGCGCACGCCTGACTATGGATGCTGACGCCGCGGCCGACCGTGATATAGCCGACGATGGGCTCCGGCGGAACGGGTTTGCAGCAACGTGCGTAGGTCGACAGCAGGTCGCCGATGCCCTGTACCTCGATGTCGGGCGCGCGCGCGCTTGCCGCGTGCGCTGGCGGGTGCTCGGGCGGCGCCTGGCGCGCATGCAGCAGGCGCTGCATCGCGCCGGCGACTTGGGCTGCGCTGACTTCGCCCAAGCCCAGCGCCTCATGAAGGGAGTCGGCACTGTCCAGGGCCAGCTCTCGAAGTAGTTCAACCATGGGCGGACTCTTCTCGCCGAGCCGTTGCAGCTCGCGCTCCAGCATGGCGCGCCCCTCGGCTTTATTCTGCGAGGCGTTCTGTTTGCGAAACCAGGCGCGCACTTTGTTGCGATGGCGCGGGCTGGCGAGAAATCCTGATTGCGTCGACAGCCAATCGCGGGAGGGTTGCGGCGTCTTGGCCGTAATGATTTCCACCGTTTCGCTGTTCTTCAAGCGGTAGTCGAGCGGCACCATGCGGCCGTTGACCTTGGCGCCACGCGTGCGATGGCCCAGATCCGTGTGGACTTGATAGGCAAAGTCGAGCGGCGTACCGCCGACCGGCACATCAACGATTTCACCCTTGGGCGAGAGCACGTAAACGCGGTCTTGAAACAGGTCGATGCGCACCCGCTCGAGGAAATCGCGGCTGCCTTCCGTACCCTCGGCCGGCGCCAGCAGCGAGCGCAGCTCATTGATCTTTCGCTCGTAGGCCTGATTGCTGCGGCCGCCCTCCTTGTAGCGCCAATGTGCCGCGACGCCGCGCTCGGAGTTGGCGTGCATCTCATGCGTGCGAATTTGGATTTCGACCGGCTCACCGCCCGGGCCGATGACCGCCGTGTGTATCGACCGGTACAGATTGTCCTTCGGCGTCGCGATGTAATCGTCGAACTCGCCGGGAATGAACTGCCATAGGGAATGCACGACGCCCAACGCCGCGTAGCACTCGGCGATGCTGCCCACGAGCACCCGCGCCGCGCGAATGTCCATGAGCTGCTCGAAAGCCAGCTGTTTTACCTGCATCTTGCGCCAGATGCTGAAGATATGCTTCGGCCGGCCATCGATGGCGGCCTCGACACCGGCGCTGCGCATCTCGGATTGCAGCAGCGTTTTCAACTCCTCGATATAGCGCTCGCGCTCGGAGCGGCGCGTTTTCAATGCGGCGGCAATGCGCTTGTACTGCAGTGGTTCGAGATAGCGAAACGCGAGGTCCTCCAGTTCCCATTTGACCTGCCATACCCCGAGGCGATTGGCGAGGGGCGCATATACTTCCCGAGTCTCGATCGCGAGCTTGCGCTGGCGCGTTGTCCCCACACCCTTGGCGGAACGCATTTTTTGCAGCTGCTCGGCGAGCCTCACAACGACGAGGCGCACATCGCCAATCATCGCCAGCAACATCTTGCGCAGGGCTTCGGCTTGGGCCGCTTCGAGCCCTCGATCCGGCGTCCAGTCGGCCGGCAAGCCGAACTGCCCGAGTTGACTCAATGCGCGCGCCAGCCGCGTAGGTGTTTCGCCGAAGCGCTTCTCGGCGCCGGCCCGGTCGACGTAGCCGCCGTCCAGCAGCGGCTGAATCATGGCGGCGATGACGACATCGTCGTCGGCATCCAGCGTGCGCACGATCTCGGCCACATCCAACGCCGCGCGGCGTACCAAATCCCCCTCGGGCGGCAGCGCTATGTCGAGCAGTGCCGCCATGGCGGCGTGCAGTCGGCTGCTGGCCGTCCGAGTACTCGCGAGAGTTTCCATGTAAGCGATTGCCGCGGGTGGGATAAGGTGCCTATTGTCGGTATCATACTAGGGCCATGCCAGTTCCAACGACGAATCAAATTGCGCGCGCCTGAGATCGCGACCATTCGCGTGCTCGGCATCGACCCGGGTTCGCAGCGCACGGGCTTTGGCGTATTGGATGCCACCGGATCCCGGTTGACCTACGTGGCCAGCGGCGTTATTCGTACCGGCCAAGTCGATTTTGCCGCCCGACTGTGCGAGATTTTTCGCTGCATGCAAACCATCGTCGCGCAATATCAACCCCAAGAAATCGCCATCGAAAAGGTCTTCGTCAACCGCAACCCCGATAGCGCCTTGAAATTGGGCCAGGCACGCGGTGCGGCCATTTGCGGTACCGTGGATTCCAAGGCGGGCGTTTTTGAATATGCGACGCGCCAGATCAAGCAAGCTGTGGTGGGGTCAGGGAGCGCGGAGAAGAGTCAGGTGCAGCTCATGATGAGGAGCATCCTGAAACTCGACGGACCGGTGGCCGCCGACGCGGCCGACGCCCTGGCGGCCGCCGTGTGTCATGCACTTCGCGGGCGCGCGATGCTGCTGCAGGCGGGCTTGCGCGGATGATCGGTTTTCTCAAGGGCCGGCTGGCGATGAAGCAGCCGCCCATGCTGATGCTCGATGTGAACGGCGTGGGCTACGAATTGGAAGCCCCGATGTCGACGTTTTACGGCCTGCCTTCAACCGGGGAGGCGGTGGCGCTGTTCACCCACTTGGTGGTTCGCGAGGACGCTCACATCTTGTTCGGATTCGGCACCGAGGCTGAGCGGCGCTTGTTTCGCGGGTTGCTCAAGGTATCGGGCGTCGGACCGAAAATCGCACTGGGAATTCTCTCAGGAGCAAGTGTGGAAGATTTTCTGCGCACCATCGAGGCGGAAGATGTGGCCATGCTGACGAGAATCCCGGGGATCGGGCGAAAAACCGCGGAGCGAATCATCATCGAGATGCGCGATAGCGTGCAAAAACTCTCGATGCCTCCGCTGGCGGGCAATCCGCTGGGTTCCGCGGTGATGCAGTCCCCGCAAAGCGAGGCGTTCAGCGCGCTGATTGCCTTGGGCTACAAGGCGCCGGAAGTGACGCGGCTGCTCAAGTCGGCCGACGAGCCGGGATTGTCGACCACCGAAATCATTCGACGCGCCCTCAAGTCAGCCGTGAAGGCCTAAAGTCGCTTATGGGCATCGAACAAGACCGCATCATCGCCAGTACCGGGGGCCGCGACGACGAGATCGTCGATCGTGCCGTGCGCCCGAAAACCCTTGCCGACTACGTCGGGCAGCCGAATGTCAAAACGCAGATGGACATCTTCATCCAAGCGGCACGACAGCGCGGCGAGGCCCTGGATCACGTGCTGATATTCGGACCCCCGGGTCTTGGCAAAACCACGCTGGCGCACATCATCGCCAATGAACTGAAGGTGAATTTGCGTCAAACATCCGGGCCCGTACTCGAGCGTGCCGGCGATCTGGCGGCGCTGCTCACCAATCTCGAGCCGCGGGACGTGCTTTTTGTGGATGAGATACATCGCTTGAGTCCGGTGGTGGAGGAGGTGCTGTATCCCGCCATGGAGGACTCGCAACTCGATCTGATGATCGGCGAGGGCCCGGGCGCACGCTCGATCAAACTGGATCTGCCGCCATTTACCTTGGTCGGCGCCACGACGCGCGCCGGCTTGCTCACTTCGCCGCTGCGCGATCGATTCGGCATTGTGCAGCGGCTGGAGTTCTACACCACCGAGGAATTGACCAAGATCGTCATTCGCAGCGCATCGATATTGAAATTGCACCTGCAGCCCGACGGCGCGGATCGAATCGCGGAAAGATCCCGCGGTACGCCGCGCATTGCCAACCGGCTATTGCGCCGGGTGCGCGATTTCGCCGAGGTCAAAGCGGGCGGCCTCATCAGCGGCGAGGTTGCCCTGGCGGCGCTCACCATGCTGGAGGTCGATCCGGAAGGCTTCGACATGCTCGACCGGAAATTGCTGCTGACGGTGATCGAAAAGTTCGAAGGCGGTCCGGTGGGCGTCGACAGCCTCGCGGCCGCCATGAGCGAGGAGCGCGGCACGATCGAAGATGTCATCGAACCCTTCCTCATTCAGCAAGGGTTTTTGATGCGCACGGCGCGTGGACGGGTCGCCACTCGCGCTGCGTATGCGCATTTCGGCTTGGCTGCCCCGGCCATCGAGCGCGATCTGAATCTGCCGCTGTTCCGGGACAGCCAATAGTGTCCCCTGCGCCGCGCTACACCCACACATACGCGGTGTACTACGAGGATACGGACGTGGGCGGCGTGGTGTACTACGCGAACTATCTGAAGTTCATGGAACGTTGCCGAACCGATTGGCTGCGTGCAATGGGGGTCGATCAGCAGCGGTTGCGGGCCGATCGGCAAGTACAGTTTGTCGTGGTCAATATCGGTGTCGATTTTTTGCGACCCGCCGTGCTGCATGATGAAATTCTCGTCACAGCTACGCTTGAGCGTCTGGCCGGTGCCACAATACATTTCAAGCAAACCATTATGCGGGGCGGCGAGCAGTTGATTGATGCTACGGTGCGTGTCGCCTGTCTCGATTCGGGCACGTTGAAGCCACGTGCTATTCCTAGGGATCTTTTCACGGAGTGGCGGCATGCCCAATGACTTGTCGGTTTGGAGCCTGGTACTGGAAGCGAGTCCCATCGTACAGGGGGTGGTGGCTCTGCTGATGTTAGCCTCGGTGGCTTCCTGGGCGGTCATCTTTCGCAAGAGTCAGGTGATCGGACGTTCGCGTCGCCAGGCCGAGAAATTTGAAACCGCATTTTGGTCGGGCGGTGATCTCGCCACTCTATACCGCAGCATCGAAACCAAGGGGCGCGCCGGCACGGGCCTGCAGAGCATTTTCGAGTCCGGATTCGGCGAGTTCAGCCGCTTACGTCAACAGGGCACGCCGGCGGAACAGTTATTGGACGGCGCTCGGCGCGCGATGAAGGTGGCGCAATTGCGCGAGCTCGATCGTTTGGAGCAACACCTGGCAATGCTCGCCACGGTCGGTTCCACCAGCCCGTATGTCGGCTTGTTCGGTACGGTGTGGGGCATCATGAGTGCATTTCACAACCTGGGTAATGTGCAGCAGGCGACGCTGGCGGCGGTCGCGCCCGGAATTGCCGAAGCCTTGGTCACGACAGCGGTCGGACTATTCGCGGCGATCCCGGCCGTGGTGGCCTATAACCGCCTTGCCGATCAAGTCAGTCGCTTGGAACTTCGCTTCGACACCTTCATCGAAGAGTTTTCGACGATTTTGCAACGCCACGGCTCGACCCGGGCGCAGGCGTAGCGCATGCCGGCGCCGCAACGCCGTCGACGATTAATGGCCGAGATCAATGTCGTGCCGTACATCGACGTTATGCTGGTGCTGCTGATCATATTCATGATCACGGCGCCCTTGCTCAAAGAGGGCGTCAAGGTTGACCTGCCGGACGCTGGTGCCAAGCCCATCGATGCGGATTTCTTGGCAAAGCACGAGCCGCTGGTCTTGACCATTGACTCGCGAGGCCGCTTGTTCATCAATTTTGGCCAAAACCAGGACCAGCCCGTTGCGGAATCGACGGTGAGCTCGCGTACGTCCGCGCTCTTGCGCCGCGATCCGCAAACGCCGGTGCTCGTCAAGGCGGACACCACCGTGCCCTACGGTACGGTGGTACGCGCCATGGTCCTGCTGCAAAAAGCGGGTGCGTCCAAGGTTGGTTTTCTCACGGACCCGGTTCGCACGGGGCCCGCGGTGCGCGAGGCGCCCAACGGAGCCGCCAACGGCGCGCACTAAATGCCGGGATTTCTGCGCGAACATTCGTGGTCGATCGCATTTTCCGTGCTGCTGCACGGACTGCTGCTAGCGGCATTCGCGGCTGCGGCTCTGATCACCATTCATCAATCGCTGCCGACCACCTTGCAACCGATTCCCGTCGATGCGGTGGTCATTGATTCGCAGGTGTTGCACGCGGCGCAGCGCGCATTGACGGAGCGCTCCGAGCAAGAGGCGGCGCGTCTGCGCGCGGCCGCCGAGGAGAAGGCCGCTGCACAGGCCGCCGAGGTGAAGGCTGCCACGGATGCGAAGTTGGCCGCGGAGGAAGAACGCGCGGCCGAAGAGACCAAGGCTGCCGCCGCCGAAGCGGAACTGATGAAGCAGGCGCAAAAGAAGCAGGCGCAGGCGGCGCAGGTGACCGACACGCAGAAGGCGGCGGCCGCAAAGCGTGCCGAGGACCTCAGGCGCGCCGACGAGGCCAAGCGTGCGGAGGAGGCGAAACACGCGGCGGAGGCCAAACAGGACGACGATGCGAAGCGCGCGGCGGACCTCAAGGCCAAGTCCGAGCGCGAGGCAGAGTTGCGCAGGCAGCTCGCGGACGAGGAACATGTCAGTGCGGTGGAAGCCAGCCCGGCGCGCGCGCAGTATATTGCGAGACTGTCGGCCGCGATTCAGAATGCCTGGATCAAGCCGCCGTCGGCGCGGGCCGGTCTAGATTGCATTGTAAACATTACACAGATACCGGGCGGCGAGGTGACGGGCGCGCATGTGAGCCAGTGCAACGGCGATGCCGCGGCGCGCCAGTCGATCGAGAATGCAGTGTTGCGTGCATCGCCATTACCGCCGCCGCCCGACCCAGCGTTGTTTCAGAGAAATCTTGTCATTCACTTTCATCCCGACGAATAGAATCAATCCATGAATAAGCAGCTGATATGTTTGGCTCTCCTTGCGGTGAGTTTGGTGAGTCCCTGGCGCGCCTACGGCGAGTTCGTCGTTGAGGTCACCAAGGGCCAGACCGAGGCCATTCCGCTGGCCGTCGTGCCCTTCGCGTCCGCGCAGCTGGCGGCTGCTTCATTCGACGTGGCACAGCTCGTGAGCGATGACCTTGCGCGCAGCGGCCGGTTCAAGACCATGGACCGCAAGGACATGATCGATCAGCCGCACAGCGGCGCCAACGTCGCATTCGATGATTGGCGGCGCCTCAACAACGACTATATCGTCGTGGGATCGATGCAGGCGGACGCCACGGATCACTACAGCATCACGTACGAGCTCTACAATGTCCTGACCAAGCAGCGATTGTTGGGATTTCAGATCAGCTCCAATCGGCCGGGCTTGAGGTCGGCAGCCCATCAAATCGCGGATGCCGTATTCGAAAAGATCTTGGGTATTCGCGGTGCGTTCTCGACGCGGATCGCCTACATATCCGTGCTGGGTCAAGTCCCCAACAGGAGTTATCAACTCATTGTGGCGGATGCGGATGGCGAAAATCCCCGCGTCGTCATGCAATCGCGCGAACCGCTGATGTCGCCCTCTTGGTCGCCGGACGGCTTGAGCCTCGCCTACGTGTCATTTGAAGACCGTGTCCCCACGATATATGTGCAGACCTTAAAGACCGGCGATCGGCAGCGCGTTTCGGCGCATGCCGGCGTGAACCAGGCGCCGTCGTGGTCGCCGGATGGCAAAAAGATGGCGTTGGTGCTGTCGACGCGCGACGGCAATCTCGATGTCTACATCCTGGATTTGACTACCCAACTGCTGTCGCGAATCACCGATGACCCGGGGATCGACACCGAGCCGCAGTGGTCGAAAGACGGCCAGAATATCTACTTCACGTCCGACCGGGCCGGGGGGCCGCAAATTTATAAGGTCGGCATCAAGCCGGGGGACAAACCCAGGCGCCTGACGTTTCAAGGCAGCTACAACGCGATGCCGCACCTGTCGCCCGACGAATCGCAATTGGCCTTCGTGACCCAGGAAGACGGGGCATTTCGCATCGCGACCATGGACCTTCGCGGGCGTGGCGAGGTACAAGTGCTGACCAAGGGTCATTTTGATATTTCACCGAGCTACGCACCCAATGGCGCGGTGCTGATCTATGGAACCCGCGATCGCGGAAGGGGCGTGCTGGCGCTGGTCAGCGCGGATGGGCGGGTGCAGCAGCGTTTGGTCTCGAGCGAAGGGGAGCTTCAGGCACCCGCGTGGGCTCCGTTCTAATCAATGAAATTACACAAACAGGCTCATCGCCGGTACCCTTGCAAATAACTGGTCACTCAAGGACCTTTGGATGGAGAAATAAATGAAACGAATCATATCGATCGCTTTGCTCATCGCCGGAGCGGCGCTGCTGTCAGGCTGTCCCAAGAAGCACAATGTCAATGAGCCGCCGGTCGCCGGTAGCCAGGTCGACTCCACCGCCTCAACGGCCGGAGAGGGCGCCTCGACTTCCACCAATCCATTGGGCGGCGATGCGGACAGCCGCGCTCGGGGGTTCGGCGAAGGAACCGGCCCGTTGGCGCGCAAGGTCATTTATTTCGATTTCGACAAGTCGGAAATTAAAGCGGAATACGCCGATATTGTCACGACTGCCGCGCACAACTTGACCAGCAACCCCAAGATGAAGATGAAACTCGAAGGGAATACCGATGGGCGGGGTACGCGCGAATACAACATCGGACTAGGGGAACGGCGTGCTCAGGCAGTGCGTCGCGCCTTGATGCTGCAAGGGGTCGCGGAGTCTCAAGTCACCACGGTCAGTTTCGGCGCCGAGCGCCCGGCGGTCGAGGGCGACGATGAGGCGGCATGGTCGAAGAATCGGCGCGTAGAAGTGGTTTATCTGCCGTGAATAGGCGCCTCTCCTTCAGCTTGAGTGCGCTGTGCCTGCTCAGCTGGAGCTTGAGCGGGTGCGCGTCCACGCCGCCCGAGGAGGATCCGGTACAGATCAAATTGAAGGATCTGGACACCCGGCTGGCGCGCATCGAGCGAGTGATGGCAAATCAGAGCTTGCTGGAAGTCGGCAATCAACTCGAGGCGCTGCGCAGTGACGTGCGCGCCATGCACAATGATGTGGATCAGATGAACAACGCGCTCGAGGCGTCCCGAAAGCAACAACGGGATTTGTACACCGACTTGGATCAACGCTTGAAAAACCTCGAATCGCGGGGCAGCGCCGCGCCCGGACCAGCAGCGGCTGCGGGGAGCGCCGCTGCCGCGCCGGCGATCGCGAATGCGCCGGACGCGTCGAACGCGGGCGATGACAAGTCAAGCTACCAGGCCGCGTTCACTCTGCTGAAGGATGGTCAATATGACCGCGCCATCCCCGCATTCCAGAAGTTTCTCGCGAGCTATCCGGACAGCTCCTTGGCGGACAACGCCCAGTACTGGCTGGGCGAAGCCTTCTATGTGAACAAGTCCTACACCGAGGCACAGGCGGCGTTTCAACGCGTGATCGATAAGTATCCTCAATCTCGCAAGATCTCCGATGCGCTGTTGAAGATAGGCTATTGCCGCTATGAAATGAAGCAATATGACTCCGCCAGGCAAGTGTTGGGCCAAGTGGTCGCCCGTTTTTCCGATACACCGGCGGGGCGATTGGCTCAGCAGCGCCTGGAAAAGATGGCGGCCGAGAAACATTGAGTGAGCAAGCGGTCAAACCGGAGCGCCTGCGCGTCAATGAGATTTTTCATTCGTTGCAAGGGGAGGCCGACTGCGTCGGCTTTCCGACGGTGTTCGTGCGGCTGACCGGATGTCCGCTGCGATGTCAGTACTGCGACACCGAATATGCCTTTCACGCCGGCGACTGGCTTGATCTGGACGATATTCTAGGCAAGGTCCGAAACATCGGCGCATCGCACGTGTGCGTGACCGGCGGCGAACCCTTGGCGCAACCGAATTGCCTGAAACTGCTGGCGCAATTATGCGATGCCGGCTATCAGGTGTCCTTGGAAACCAGCGGTGCGCTCGACGTCGCCGCGGTCGATGCACGAGTATCGCGCGTCATTGATGTAAAGACGCCTGCGTCGAACGAGGTGTCGCGCAACCGGATTGAAAATTTTCGGCATCTGACGCCGCGCGATCAATTGAAGTTCGTGATTTGTTCCCGCGACGATTACGACTGGAGCAAGGCGTTCTTGCAGGAACATCACTTGGGCGAGCGCTGCCGCATCCTTTTTTCTCCAAGCTATAACCAGCTATCGCCCACCCTGCTGGCGGAGTGGATTTTGGCGGATCGACTACCCGTGCGCTTCCAAATACAGCTTCACAAGATTCTGTGGGGCGATGTGCCCGGCAAGTGATGCGTGGTTGCTAGACGCGCCATCGTATTGCTGTCGGGCGGTCTCGATTCGGCCACGGTGCTGGCGATCGCGCGCTCACAGGACTACGAGTGTTACGCGCTCAGCGTCGAGTACGGTCAGCGTCATCGCGCTGAGCTCGACGCCGCCCGTCGGATCGCGACCGCTCTGGGCGCCCACGAGCATCGAACCATGCGAGTGGATCTCGCCGGCATCGGTGGATCGGCGCTGACGGACGCTAAGCTGGCGGTACCGGAAGTACTCGCGCCCGGAATTCCGGTGACCTATGTCCCTGCACGCAACACCTTGTTTCTGTCGCTGGCACTCGGTTGGGCTGAAGTTATTGGCGCCGGTGATATTTTCGTGGGTGTCAATGCGCTCGATTACTCTGGATACCCAGACTGCCGTCCGGCATTTATCAAAGCATTCGAACAGTTGGCTCAAGTCGCAACCAAGGCAGGTGTCGAAGGCGGGCGCTTCCAAGTTCGTGCGCCGCTCATCCAGATGTCCAAGGCAGACATCATCCGCGCGGGCGTGAGCCTAGGCGTGGATTTTGGCGCGACCGTTTCGTGCTACCAGGCCACGGCTGACGGCCGGGCCTGCGCCAAGTGCGATTCCTGCCGCTTGCGCGCTGCCGGTTTTGCGGCCGCGAATATCCCTGACCCAACTGCCTATGCCTGAAGCTTTGGCATGATCTGCGGCCGAAGTTCGGCTATGATGCGCGCCTGCAAATGGGACGGTAGCTCAGTTGGTAGAGCAAGGCCCTTTTAAGGCTTTGGTCCTGGGTTCGAGTCCCAGCCGTCCCACAGTTTTTATAATAAAATCAATATATTACAGTAAATAACTATAATAAATATAAAGCTAGTTTCGTGCGCAGGCCGGGATTCGAGGGTGCATTTGGAGGCTTGAGTGCATCCGCCTCACCGGTCGGGTCCAGGACTCAACGTGTTGCGCGTCAATCAGAATGACAACCGTCCGTCGATCAAAATATTTTGTTGGTTGATGAGGGGATTCGCGTGCGCTTTGCACAATTAGAGGTGAACAGCCTCAATCCAAACAGGGAACGCAATATGAATAGTCTACAGCGTGCTTTCACTACGTTTTTCTTCGCGGGAACGACTTTAGTATTCGGGGCGGGCTTCGCCACCAGCGCTCAGGCTGAAGAGTGCCATCGGGTGCATGGCCGCATCCAGAGCACGTTCACCACGACTAACTGCGCAAGTCCCATCGGGTTGTGCACCGAAGGGATGATCACCGGCGCCGGCCTCCTTGATTCGGCAACGACGTTTCTGGCGTTGGATGCTGCGCCATCGGCAGGTATGCCAGGCGTCGAGCCCTCGGCGAACCTTTCGTATTCGGGCGTGCTTACCATCAAAACGCGAAGAGGCACACTCGTAACGCACGATCTCGGCGTGCTTGACGTCGCGACAACCTCATTCACCGAGATCGAGCGACCAGCCTCAGGAACGGGAATTTTCGCAAACGTGAGCAGCGTATTTTTCATCTCCGGGGCCCTCGTCAACAACGGGACGGGCTTCGACGGGGAGTTGTACGGTGAACTCTGCACCGATGGCCAATAGACAATTCATCGGTCGGTCCTGAGCATCGGCATAATTTCGGGAGGAGATTTGAGAGGTGCACCGGAATACTGTCACTCACGAGTTCCTCATGCGCGAATCAACAGATCGCGTACAAAAAGCGCTATACAGCGACAATCCCAACGAACAATTGGTCGCCAGCCGGCTATTGGAAAGCCCGGCGGCGTTTAGGATTTGGGAGAGCGAACATTCCGGATTGATGCGCGAGGTTGCGACCGGCTTCAGGCGCACGCAGGCGGCCCTGCTCAAGAAGGCGGCATTTCGCCTGATTCACGGCAAGGCGCTGTTTGAATACCTTCGCGACGAGCGAGTTCGAGGCAGCGCGCGGCTGCGCCTCGTCGCCACTTTCCATCCGACGCAGGATTACACCCGATCGGTCATTGCGGAACATGCACTGTATCTGCGCAAGGCCTGCAGCTTTCTGTGCACGAACCACGTCGGCGGCAAGGTCGTGCGCGATCCGGGCTTTTCGTATCCAATGAGCCGCTATCAGGCCATCTATGCGGAGTACTTCAAAATCTTTTGCAATACGTATTCCGGCACGAACTCTGCGGATACTGAAGCGCAGGGTGAGTTGCTGCCGTTGCTGAAATACCAGCTTGAAGAATGGCGCATGGCGATCCTGAATCCGCAGCCGCAAATGGAGTGGCCAACGCGCGAAGCCAAATTGCGCGAGCCCACCGGCGACACGGTCCGGCTGGCCCGGCCACACGGTTTGCGATGAGGGGATTCGCGTGCGCTCTGCACATTTAGAAGTAAACAGACAATTCGCTCAGGCGAGGCATCTGGATCGACTCAGTAGGCAACAGCGACTGGCTCCAATCTTATTCCAACCAAGGAGTGCAAAATGAATACGAAACAACGCGCTTTAACTCTTTTCTTCGTTGCGGCTTCGTTCATGGTATTCGGCGTGGCGCAAGCCGCAGTTGAGGCCGATCCCGCATCTGCGGTTTTGGGGTCGCTCGGCGTTTCTCTTGATAGTCTCAGTCTCAGTAATAATTTCGGGGAACTCGTGTTTTTGCTGAATGGCGGATTTGCGCTGATCTTCGGTGCGGTCGTGTTTTTCGCAGTCGCCAGGCGTGATCGCAAGCCTATCCGTGATCATGGCCATTTGGCCGATTGGGGGTCCGGAGATTCCGCCTCTACGATTTGACGCTGCATGCGCGACTTACTCCCTTGAGCGGGTGTTTTCTTCGCACCGATCACAGCTCACGGGCTGCACATCGCGGCCCAAATATTCCAATCGCCCGATCCCCAATGGGCGAAAGCCGAGCCGCTCTACGGCGCTGATCTAGTTGTCATTCTCACATAATGCGGCGGGGCCACTCGCGTGAAGCGGGTTTGCGAAAGGCGATTGACGGCCGTGACGGACGCGAATAGTCTGAAATGCTAAGGCCACAAGAGCTAGGGAGTCCCGATGTCGGTAGATTCGGGTCAGATCAGCGTGCTGCTGCAGCGATGGGTCAAAGGTGACCACGAAGCGCTGGATGCGGTGGCGCCCCGGATCTATCAGGAGCTGCGGCGCCTCGCGCACTACCACCTCAAATCGGAGCGAGCGGATCACACACTGCAGAGCACGGCGCTCGTCAACGAAGCCTTCATTCAATTGATGGGGAGCCAACCCAGCCAACTGCAGAATCGCGCGCACTTCGTTGCGATCGCCTCACGCTTGATGCGGCAAATTTTGGTCCAATATGCCCGCCGGCGCCAGGCAAATAAGCGCGATGGGGGAAATCGAGTCGCCCTGGAGGAGATTGCAGAGCTACCCGTTGCCGGGGATGAGGAGCTCGTGGCGTTGGACGATGCCTTGGACGCGTTGACGCGGATCGATGATCGACAGAGCAAAATCGTGCAGATGAAGTTCTTCGGCGGATTGTCGGCGCCTGAAATAGCGCAGGTGCTCGAGATCTCGTTGGCGACTGTCGAAAGGGACTGGTCCACGGCGCGTGTCTGGTTGCATCAGCAAATGAGCCGTGCGGCGCTGCCATGAGCGACACACGTTGGCAGCGGCTGAAGGAACTCCTCCACCACGCTATGCACCTGGCCCCTGCGCAGCGCGCCGCATTTTTGGATGAGGAATGCGGCAGTGACCCTGAACTGCGCTCGGAACTCGAATCGCTGATCGATGAAAACGCCCGAATGCGCTCCGGGTTTCTGGAATCGTCCTTGCCCGCCTTCGCGCCTGATGCACAGGGGGCCGCCGGCGCTTTGTCGCCGGGACAAATCTTCTGTGAACGCTTCAGGCTGGTGTCCAAGCTCGGCGAAGGCGGCATGGGACAGGTGTGGCTGGCGGAGCAAATCTCCCCGGTCTGGCGGCGGGTGGCCCTCAAGTTGATCCGCGCCGGCATGTACGATGAGTCGGTTGCGCAGCGCTTCCAGGCGGAGCGGCAAT
>Ga0209624_10002358_pt1 | contig 14006 bp, 11 predicted proteins | sample JacPinW_OM2H0_O1_FD_188565 | JGI IMG/M metagenome (GOLD analysis project Ga0209624, IMG submission 188565) | Forest soil microbial communities from Algoma, Ontario, Canada - Jack Pine, Ontario site 1_JW_OM2H0_O1 (SPAdes) (version 2) | ecosystem: Environmental > Terrestrial > Soil > Boreal...
CCCGGGATAACGGGGTAGGAAATCGGGATGATGTATTGGCCGGCGAGGAGCTCGTAGTCCGAGTGGCAAATGCCGACGCGACGCGATCGGATCATCACTTCATTTGCGGTGATCGCAGGTGACTGGGTCTGGGTGACAACCGGCTTCATGGGTTCGTCGAAAAACAGGGCTTTCATCGTTCGCTCCCTTTGTCGACGCGGCTCGTCAGGCCACGGTTTCGATTTTGCCGCTCCGGGCGGATGCGAAGACCGCCTCAAGCAACGCGATATTGTTCACAAGATGTTCAGCGGTGATCCGATAGCGCTCGACGCCGCGAACAGCGCGCGCGAAGGATACGAGATTGTCCTTCACCGGCTCGGCGGCGGGTGCCTCTGCTGTCGTGATCGGGCCGCCAACCTTTGCGGATGTGACGATCCAGCCGTCGGGCGCCTCGACATGCGCCTTGTCGCGAATGTCGATCCAGCCTTTCGAGCCAAAAACCGCGAAACGAGATACGAAGGGGTTCGCAAGCGAGGCCGACACGTAAGAAGTGCCGCCGCCCCGAAACTTGACATAAGCAGCGACGGTGTCGCCCTGCGGCAGGTCCGAGGAGAGCTGCTCGCACACGCACCACACACTTTGAGCCGGGCCGAGAAGGCGCACCGACAGATCAAGCAGATGGATCCCCGTGGCCGTCATGCCGCCAGCCGGGGCCTGGTCGGCCCTCAAGCGCCAATTGTCCCGGTCGAGCGCCAGGAACTTGTCATGACTGAAGTTGGCCTCAATCTGGTGAATGCGGCCAAGATCACCCGCGTCGGCTCTGGCCAGCAGTTCTGCGACTGGGGGCTCCCACCGCCGCTCATGGCCCATTCCGAGAATCAGGCCAGCATCTCGGCACAGGCGAACGGTTTTCTCCGCGCCCGACTTGGTCAGGGCCAGCGGCTTCTCGCAAAACACGTGCTTCCGAGCTGCGACTGCCGCCTCGATCTGTCCGCCGTGCAGCGCATGTGGCGTCGCCAGCACGACGGCTTCAACCTCCGGATCGGCGAGGGCATCCGAGTAGTTGGCCGTCAGGTTGACACCCTTCTCGTCGCAAAGCGTGCGCGCCGTCTCGAGATTCGGCTCGACGGCACGAACCACGCGGATGTCGGCCGGCGCAGCGCCCAGAACGTTAAGCATTTTCTTGCCCCACCAGCCCATGCCGATGAGAGCGACTCCAACGGGCCTGCTCATGTCGGCGTGCCTTCGCGATTGGAGAGCAGAGACGCCCCGCGGCCGGGGCGATCACCAAAGCGCGCGGCACCGTTCGGCACGTCCGCGGCAGTTCGATGAAACGACCCACCATCCGTGCGGCGAGCCGGCGAAAGGGGAGAAAAACGGGGTTCGATTTTTGCGAATGCGGCGACGAGGTCGAAGCCGAGACTGACGTGCATTTTGTACGACGCTCCTCCCCGCGGCATCGCCACTGCGTTTAGCGCCGAACAGGTGCGTCGGCGCTGGCTCAGCGGTTGCGCCGAAGCTAACAAACTTGGTCTCACGGGATCGTACTGATTTGTCCAAAACGGACAAATCAGGCTCAACGACTGGCCGCGCGGGTCACGCCCTAAGCGCCTGCGCGGTCAGCTAGAGCGTTTCGACAAACCACCTGGTCGCCATCTTCGCGGCTGCCTCGACCTTTGACTTGTCGGAATAGAGCGTCATGTGCGTGGTATGCGGCAGGACTTCCAGCCTCTTGCGCACGCACGGAATGGTGTTGTAGGCGCCGATTTCGAGGTCCCACAGAGTGAGGTCGTCGCCTTCGGCGACAATCATCAGGGTCGGCGTATTGTAAATGCGTTTCACAAACGGTCCGACGTCGTAGTTCATCAGGAGATCGACAGATTCGACCGTGCTCCGGTTCTCGTACAACGGCGCTTCGCTCGCCTTGATGGCGAGAAAGGTGCGTGCGGTCTCTGGGAACGGCCAAGCCGAGACCTCCGCTTCCGAATGCTCAGTGGCGTGGGGCAAGTAGAGCCGCTGGCCGGGCTTCTCGTAGCGCAACCTCCGGTCTTCGAGAATCATGGCCCATAACCGGCGGAACTCCATCGTGCCATGGGCGCGGCGCATGTTTTCGAAGCCGTCAACGACCGGTACCTGACTGACGATCGAACGCACCCGGGGATCGGTCGCTGCAAGCACGAGGGCGTGCCCACCCGAATAGGAGATGCCCCAGACGCCAATGCGGTGAGGGTCCGCCGCCTCGTGTCGCTCGAGGAACGAGATCGCGTTCTGGTAGTCGCGGATCTGCGCCCAAGGATCCAGATGCTGACGGTTGTCGCCATCGCTGACGCCAAGGTTGCGATAATCGAAGACCAATGCGTTCAGGCCGGCCGCAGCGAACGCCGCTGCATAGGTCGGCATCACGACCTCGCGCACGTAACACCAGCCGCCCGCCAGAACGACCGTCGGCCGAGGCCCGGCTGCATCCGCCTTATACAGCCACGCCCGACACGTGAGGCCCTCCGACCTGAATTCGACATCCAAACGTTCAACCATGCGCGTTGTTCTCCCACTTGCTTATCAAGCGATTTGGAAGCCTGCCGTGAGGGTCGCTTTGAGCAAAGACCTAGCCATTCGGCGAACGAAATCAGGAGGTTCGGCGGGACCTAATAGTACCCGGCGTCTCGCATGACCTGGTCCGCCCTGCTCTGCGCCTTCGCCAGCGCCTCCTTGTCAGACGTCTCCCTTCGCAAAGCGTCGTGAATCTCGTCACCGAGAATCGCTTCGAGAGATAGATACTCAGGCACCGGCGGGCGAGGCCAACCTTTAAGCATATTTCGCTTCGCGAGCCGATCGACGACGCTCACGATCGGCGAGGTCGCCGCGGCCTCGGGGTCAGCGGCGACGCTGAAGCGCGGCGCGACAGGAAAGCCGTTTTGCACGTTCGCCTTCATTGCTTCGGGCGACGTCATCCAGGCAATCGCTTCGAAGGCGAGTTCGATCCTGTCCGGCGGCAGGTTCGTGGGGATACAAAGCAGGAAGCCGCCGATCGGGTTGTTCGAGGCGCCGCCTGGGCCGCGTGGCTGCGGCAGATAGCGCACCCGGCGCTTAACCGCCGAACTGACGTCGGTTTCAAATCGCGCGGCGCGCACCGTCCAGCAATAGGCGAGCGCGGTTTCCCCTGAAAGGAAGGACGTCGTTCTGCGGTCCCAATCCATTTCGAGAATGTCGGGCGGGGAGAACTCCATCAGCTTATGCAGGTAGTCGAGGACGCGCAGGCCCGCTTCGGATTCAATCTGCGGCCGCAACTGTTCGCCCCGCGCCTCGTCAACGCCAATTCCAAGGCTGGTTTTTGGAATGCGCAGGATCGACTCGCCGCAGCAGCTCATCAGAAACATGAAGGTCGAAGCGATTGGCATTCCGCGCCCGCCGTTCCAGGCGATGCCGTACCGACCTTTGGCGGGTGCATGGAAATGTTTGGCGGCGGCGACAGTCTTCTCGAAAGTCGTCGGATATTCGATCTTGTCCTTTTCGAACAGGTCTGTGCGCGCCGCGAGCAATTCGATCGTACAATAAATGGGAATTCCAAACTGCTGACCGCGCCACGAGCCTAGCGACCATACAGAAGGGTGGAAGTCGAGTGAGGAGAGGCCCGCGGATTTGATATGGTCGTCGAGCGGTATCACAAGCCTTTTCTTAACCGCCTCGCCAAGCCACGGCGCATTAATTGCGACGATGTCGTATTCCGAAACCGCTAGGCCGGCGTTGTCGACCAGCCGCTCGTGCAACAGGGGCAATTTGCGCAGGTCGAAATTCTTGCGTGAGGCCATGTTGTTGCGGAAGTCCGCCCACATGTTGCGCATCGACAGGAAGTAGTTGTCGTCGTTGAGCAAGAACTTGATTTCGCGTTTGCCGCGAAACAGGCTTTCGATAAGGCGCGGCGGCGGAATGATTTGGGCCGCGAAATAGGAGCCACCGAAATAAAAATCCTCGTCGCTGTCCGTCTTGGACCGCAGGCCGAAGGTTTCGGCGAGTAAAAATTTGATCCTCCGCGCATATTGAATAAAGCTTTCGAGCAACGCGTCGCTGGGTCGTAGCTTGAACCTCTTGCTCCCCTCGCCGAGCTGGTCCTGCAGGATGTCACCGCGCTCGATCAACGCGTGAATACGCCGCATCGCCGTGGCATGCGGCGCCTTGGCGACCGAGGCGAGCGTAGAGATGGCGACAGGCGTTCCCGTCAGATGGTTCTTGATGAGGAACAGCAACAGGTTCCACGTCGCGTCTTCTTCGGCGATTGGAACCAGTTCCTGGAAGGGCTGTCTGACCCGTTCGAGAAACGAGATGATCCGCAGGAGTTCGTGTTCGGTCATCCGAATAGCATACGGGCCAAGTTGCCGAAGATCCTCCCGATCCTCCCGGCCTTCGTCTCCGGTTAGGCGTCGAGACCTCGATTGTCCAGCCCGACGCTCTACCGCTGCCATCCATCGCGATGTCTCGAGCCTAAGGAATGACCTTGTCGGCGCGCAGGGTCGCGAAGAGATCGTGGAAAGCCTCTTCCGTATTTTGATAGACATGGAAACCGAGTTTGCGGCTCAGCGCCATGTCGGTCATCACCTCGATCGGTCGGCCCATGTCGAGGTCGGTATGCCACGGGGAAGCCACACGTGAGAGATCGGGTTCGACGAGACCGAATTTCGCCGCCATTCTCTTCCAGACCTCCCCGTCGTTAGTCATCTGGTCTTCCAAGGGGACCGGCGCCCCTTCGAAGCCTTCCCAGGTGACGCCGAACCATTTGGCGATGCGCGGCCAAAGCCAGCTCCATCGAAAGATGTCGCCATTGACGATGTTGTAGGCCTCGTTCTTTGCGGCGTCTGTGGTGCTCGCCCAGATGAGCTGTTTGCCGAGCACGCGCGCGTCGGTCATGTCCGAAAGGCCGTTCCATTGCGCGGCGCTGCCAGGAAATTTGAACGGGCGGCCGAGTTCTTTGCAGATCGACGCGTAGGCGGCGAGCGTCGAACCCATGTTCATTGCATTGCCGATCGCTTTGCCGATGATCGTGTGCGGTCGGTGTACGCTCCAGGTAAAACCTCCGCGCTTGGCGGCGGCGTAGAGTTCGTCCTCCTGGCTATAATAGAAGTTCGCGAGGTCCAGACGCGGCTGCTCTTCCCGCAGCGGCGTCGGAGGAGCTAAGCCGCCGCGCACGTAAGCCTCGAAGGGACCAAGGTAGTGCTTGAGGCCAGTGACCAGGGCGACATGCTTGACGCTTCTCGCTGGCGCGACCGCCTCGAGCACGGCTCGCACGATTCCTGCGTTGACCTTTATGTTCTCTTCTTCGGTGGCGCGGCGAGACCAAGCAGTCAGATAGACGTGGCTCGGCTTCTTTCCGCTCAGCGCCTTGTTGACGCTCTCGGAATCCAGAAGGTCGGCGCCGACATGGCCGACGCCCACGACAACGCCATTCGGGTGACGGGACAGGCCATGAACGCGTGCGCCAGCATTGAGAAGTTCTTGCGACACACCCCGTCCGGCGATGCCGGTTGCGCCGATGACCAGCGCTTGGATCTCCATCTCTATCTCCAAAACCGATAGTAACGCGCCCGGTTCCCGCGTTCGCCGCAGCCCCGGATCAGGCTCAGACCATATTCACCAGAACCTTCATTTCTCGGCCACCTGGATTGAGGAGCGCACGGAATCCCTTCTCCACAATCGCTTCCGGTTCGATACGTCCTGTGACGATTTTCTCGACCGGGAGTTTGCCGCTTGAAATCATCCGGATCACGCGAGGCCACATCGTCACCTCGAAACACCAGGTCGCCTCGATGGTGATGTCCTTCAACGCCCACAGCGCGGGATCCACGACCGCCTTTTTTACGTGCAGGCCCGTCTGCACAACAGTCCCGTGGTTGCGCACCGCTTCGACGCAAGTGTTAAGCGCCGCTTCGAACCCCGAGCATTCGATCGCCGCATCGACACCGACGCGCTCCTCGGTGCTGTCGCGGATGTATTCGACGACGTTGACCGATCTCGGATCGAGCAGCACGGCGTTAACACCGAGGCTCTCGATATGCTTCCGACGGTTGGCATTGGGCTCACTGACGAAGATCTTCGACGCCCCCACGGCATTACAGATCAAGACGACAAGCGCCCCGATCGGCCCGCCGCCCGTTACGAGAACGGTGCTGCCGCCGGTCACCTTCGAGCGATCGACGCTATAAAGCGCCACCGCAGTCGGTTCAACGAGCGCCCCCTGCTCATCGGTGACGTTGTCGGGAAGAACGTTGGCGTTGTAGTCGTTAATGACTGCCAACTCGCCCATCCCGCCCCAGGCCCAACTCAGCCCTATGCAGCCCATGCTGGGGCTCAGATGGTTGAGGCCGCGTCGGCTGTAGTAGTCGTCGAGCGGCATGACGAGTGGCTGGATCGAGATTCGATCGCCTTTGTGTACTCGTTTCACGTCGCGGCCGGTCTCGACCACCTCGGCCGAGAACTCGTGCCCCAGAATCTGCGGCAGCACTGCGCCTGTAAATTTATGTGGACTGGCTGGCGTAACGATTGGTCCACCAGCGAATTCGTGCAGGTCCGTGCCGCAGATACCGCATGCTAGAGGCTTGATGAGCACCTGGGAGTCGCCGAGCGAATTCGGCGCTGGAACGTCTTCGACGCGAACATCCTCCTTGGCGTAGAATCTCACCGCTTTCATTTGTTTCCTTCCCTCCTCGTTCATCCGTTGACGCGCCGCGCCAAAACTTTGACTGCAACTTCGGCAAGGTCACTCATTGGCGGCCTCGCGGGCGACCGAACGAGCTCAAGATTCACCTCCTAGGGCGGACCGTGAAGCAGCCGATCTAGGAGCGCTGTTTTTGCATGTCAGGGCGACCTGCACCACGGTCGCGAACGGCGGGACCTTCATGCTCGGGTTCGTGGCGGCGAGCGTCGTGAAGGCGAGCAACCCCGCAAATTTCCTCACGGTAACTCTCTGACGCAACCTTCAGACTTGGCGGTTTGCGTACGCCATCTTCCTCCCTGGTCGAAGACATATAGCACCTCTGGCCTCCCCGGTCGGCCCATTTGTCCAAAATGATAATTTTCCCGCCGGGCAGACCGCTTTAGAGAATCGGACAAGTTCCTGGGTACCGTTCACGAAATCTCCATTTTGAGCATTTTTTCGGACGTGGGGTCGCCGTTCTCTGGCAATTTCCGGTCGCAACGACGTTGGGTAGGAAACGAACGATATGGCCTCCGTAGAGGATGGGACGGCGCGAAACGACGGGCTTCGGAATGACGACATAGGCCTGGATCGACGTCTGGAGCTGTTCCGCCTTCAAGTTGAAATCCGCGACTGCGAAAAGCGCGCCTTCGACCTCTTTCTACAGAACCTGATCAAGGGGACGAGTCATCTGTCTATCGGGCAGGAGGCGGTCGCTGCGGGTTTTGGCGTCGCCATGCGGAAAGACGACAAGTCCTTCTGCACCTACCGCGGTCATGCGCACACGCTTGCTCGGGGCGTGTCTATGGAAGGCGTGCTCGGAGAATTGATGCTGCGGGACATCGGCTTAATGCGCGGCAAGGGCGGCTCGATGCATCTGACCTCGGTCGAGCACGACGTCCTCGGCTCCTATGCGATCATCGGCGCGCACCTGCCGATTGCCTGCGGCTCGGCTTGGCGCGCGCAATATCTCGGCGAGAAGGACGTGTCGGTTTGTTTCTTCGGCGATGGCACGACGAATATCGGCGCGTTTCACGAGGCGCTCAACTTCGCCGCGGTCTGGAAGTTGCCGGTCGTCTTCGTGTGCGAGAACAATCTCTATATGGAGTATACGCCAATCAGTGAGGTGACGGCGGTGAAACATCCAGCCGCCGATCGCGCCACGGCCTATGGTCTCGAGCGCATCGTTGTCGATGGCAACGACGCCGACGTCGTCTATCGCACCGCGCTTGCGGCCCTGGAAATGGCGCGAGATGGAGGCGGTCCCTCGCTTATCGAATGTCTAACCTATCGCCATTCCGGCCACTCGCGCGCCGATCCCGCCAAATACCGGCCGCCAGGTGAACTTGAGGAATGGCTGAAGCGCGATCCGGTCGTGATCTATCGCCAACGTCTCAGGGACTTCGGCGTCAAGCAAGAGACGATCGACGCGGTCGAAGCCGAGAGCAAACGGAAAGTCGAGGCCGCGACCGAGGCGTGCAAGGCATCGCCGCAGGCGCCCGTCGAGTTGCTCACCGCTGACGTCTACGCGGATGGAGGCTGGGCGTGGCGGAACTGACCTATCGCGACGCCGTCGCCCGCGGCATCGCTCAGGAGATGGAGCGCGACGAACGAGTGGTCTTTCTTGGCGAGGACATCGGGAAGGCGGGCGGTGTATTCAAGACGACGGTTGGTCTTTATGAGAAGTTCGGACCGCGGCGCGTACGTGACACGCCGATCTCCGAACAGGCGATCCTCGGCGCCGCAATGGGCGCGGCCATGACGGGATTGCGGCCGATCGCGGAGATCATGTTCGCGGACTTCCTCGCCGTGTGCTTCGACTATGTGGCGAATGAAATGTCGAAACTTCGGTACATGTCTAACGGTCAGCTCGCCTGCCCGCTTGTGATCCGCACCGGCAACGGCGGCGGAGTGCGTTTCGGCGCGCAGCATTCGCAGGCGGTCGAAAACTGGACGATGATGATCCCAGGCGTGAAAGTTGTCGCGCCGTCGTCGCCTATGGACGTCATCGGGCTGATGGCAGCGGCGGTGCGCGATCCCGATCCGGTGATTTTTCACGAACACAAGGCGCTCTACGCGATCAAGGGCGACGTGCCGGACGGCGAGATCGTCGACAGGCTTGGAACCGCGAAGATCCTTCGCCCGGGCCGCGACTGCACGATTGTCGCACTCGCCCTGATGGTGCCTCGCGCGCTTGCCGCGGCGGAGACCTTGCAACGTGAGCATGGCGTCGACGCAGAGGTAATTGACGTGCGCTCGCTTGTGCCGCTCGACACCCAGACCATTCTCGGTTCCGTCGCCAAGACGGGCCGCCTGTTCACTGTGGAAGAAAACCCGCGACTTTGCGGATGGGGCGCGGAAATCGCCTCCATAGTCGCGGACGAGGCCTTCTGGGATCTCGACGGGCCGATTGTACGCATTACCACGCCGCACATTCCGCTTCCGGCAGCCGACCATCTCGAAGATCTCGCGCTGCCAAGCGCCTCACGCATCGTCGACAAAGTGCGTCGTGTTTTGAACGGATAGACTGATGACCTCGACGATCATCATGCCGCAGCTCGGCGAGACCGTTGCGGAAGGAAAAGTCCTCGCCTGGTTCAAGTCGATCGGCGACGAAATCCGGGAAGGTGACAACCTCTTCGAGGTCGAGACGGACAAGGTCACGGTTGAAGTGCAAGCTGTCGTCGCGGGCCGCCTATCAGAAATCCGTGTGGGGCCCGGCGCGACCGCCAAGGTTGGCGAGGTGGTCGCGGTGGTTGACGGCAACATGACCGCGAAGGCGCCGGTACTGACCGAGGCGCCCGTGGCAAAGGCTTCACAGTGGCGTTCGCCCTTCGAGGAGGTGTCGACGCCAAGCGATAGGTTTAGCTCCGCGAAGGGACCGAACGGCATCCACCTCACGCCACTCGCCCGCCGGCTGATTGCGCAGGGCGGGCTCGACCTTACCGGGCTGGCGACGGAAGCTCAGCGACGAGGCGAAAGAAGAATCGATGGAGCGGCGGTGCGCGCAGCGATCAGCGCGCGACCGGCTACGCCTGCGGCGCCACTACCTGCACCGCCCTCGCCTCTGCCGGTTTCCGAAGGCAACGTCATCAGCTTGAACGCGGTCAGGCTGAGAACGGGGGAACGCCTCACCGAAAACTGGCGGACGATCCCGCACGTGTTTCAGGCAATCGAGGTCGACTTCACGGCGCTCAATCGGGTTCGCACGAGCCGCAAAGAGGATTTTCAGGCTGCGCACGGCTTCTCGCTGACCTTTCTCCCGTTCATCGCCCGCGCAACCTGTCTGGCGATCTCTGCCTATCCCCAAATCAACGCGCGCTTCGATGGCAGGGCCCTCTCGCTTTCACGCGACGTCAACCTTGGCATTGCGGTAGACCTCGACCACAACGGTCTCGTCGTGCCCGTCGTGCGCGGGGCCGGCGAGCTCACTGCGATCGGGCTCGCCAAAGCAATCCGACGTCAGACCGAAAAGGCGAAAGCCGGAAAGCTTTCCGCCGACGATCTTGCGGAGGGAACCTATTCGATCAGCAACAATGGCCCCTTCGGGACGACCTTTACGGCTCCCATCATCAACGCCCCGCAAGTCGGCATTCTTTCAACCGACGCGATCCGCCTGAAGCCCGCGGTGGTGTCGACCCCGGAGGGCGACTTTCTCGCGCCCCGCATGATCGGGATCGTCGGGCAGAGTTTCGACCACCGCGCCTTCGACGGCGCTTACTCGGCGGCATTCCTTTCCCGAATCAAACTGATCCTAGAGACGCGCAACTGGGACGAAGAGTTTCCATCAGATCTTTAGGCGCAGATGCCTCGTCGAAAGAAGAGTTCTAGGAAGGATTCATGAAATACAACCGACCGCACTCGACCGCTGCCTGGGGCCTGATGGCCAAAGACTGGGAACAGGGGATCGACTACCATCGACTCTCGCTCGAGCGTCTTAAACGTGCGCAGGAAGCGATCCGCTACGCGGGGCTCGGAGGGGTGCTCTGTTTCAATTTCGACAATATCCGCTACGTCACCGCGACGCACATCGGCGAATGGGCGCGTGACAAGTTCTTCCGCTATGCCCTGTGTCCCGCCGAAGGCAAACCGTTCCTATGGGACCCGGCGCCGCCAGCCAAGCGCATCTCCTCGCCCTGGATCGCCGACAATGTTGCCGCCCCAATCACAACGATGCAAGGCGCGATTCCTCCGTCGATGAATGTGCAGCACGACTTCGCCAAACAAATTAAGAAGGCGCTTGTGCATTACGGCATCGACAAAGAGCCGCTCGGCATCGACATGATGGAGATCGGCATGCTGCGCGCGCTGGAGGCCGAGAGTATCGAGGTGGTCGACGGCCAGCAGGCTCTCCTCGATGCACGTGAGGTCAAAACCGAGGACGAGATCGAACTGCTCAGGGTCGGCGCCTCAATGGTCGACGCCACTTATGTCGACATCGCCCGAGCGATCAGGCCGGGCACGAAGGAGAACGAACTTGTCGCGATCGCCAACGATAGATTGTTTCGGATGGGCGCTGAGCGCGTCGAATGCGTGAATTCGGTGTCGGGCCGCCGCGGCCGGCCGCATTCGCATACCTTCTCGGATCGCATGATCCAGCCTGGCGACATGATCTTCCTCGACATCATGCCTTCGTACAACGGCTATCGCACCTGCTACTACCGAACCTTCATATGCGGCGAGCCGAACAAGCATCAGATCGACGCCTACGAGACCGCATCGAAGTGGATCAGCGCTTCGATCGACATGATCCGTCCGGGCGTAACCCCCGATGAGGTTGCGTCCGTCTGGCCGGACGCACAGGAATTCGGCTATCGGGACGAGGCCGAGGCCTTCCTCTTGCAGTACGGCCATGGCGTCGGATTGTCGTTGTGGGAACGCCCGATTTTTTCCAAGCGCTTCCGTGGCCAGAACCGGCCCCTGGTCAAAGGCATGGTGTTCGCTCTCGAGACGTGGAAAGGAGCAGACGATGGCTCTGGCGCCGCTCGGATTGAAGAAGAGGTGGTGGTCACGGATGATGGCTGCGAGATCATCACAAACTTTCCATCGGACCGGCTCATATCTTGTGGCCTCCCTGGTTGTGAGGTGTTCTGACCGGTGTCCTCGATGACCGTTGCGGACCCGCGAGCCGACGCGAAGGGTCGGATTCCCGTGACGCTCGTCACCGGGTTCCTTGGAAGCGGGAAAACGACGCTAATTAACTCTGCGCTGCGCTCGGCGGAGCTTGCGAAGACAGTTGTTGTGGTCAACGAGTTCGGCGAGGTGGGACTCGATCACCAGTTGTTCGCCAGCAGTTCCGACTCGGTGGTCGTTCTCGAGAACGGCTGCCTTTGCTGCACCGTTCGAAGCGACTTGGTTGGGACCCTCAACGGGCTGTACCACGCGCGACAGCGCGGGAACATCCCAGCGTTCGACAACGTCGTGATCGAAACGTCGGGCTTGGCGGAGCCGGGCCCGGTCCTTCAAGCGTTTCTGTCGGAGCCAACGCTGGACGGGCTCTACAGCGTTGCGAGCGTTCTGACGCTCGTCGATGCCGTTAACTGGGCAGGAACGTCGGAAGCGCACGGCGAGTCCATTCGTCAGGTGGCCTTGGCCGACCAGATCCGGATCACGAAACTCGACATGGTCTCAGGCGACAGGCAGAACGGCTCGACCCGCATTCGGCTCGAGCTCCGTCGGATCAATCCGTCAGCAGGTATCGACGAGGTCGACTGGTCGCCGGCGGCAATCGCAAAACTCCTTTCGTCTCGAGGCTTCGACGCGACAGACCCGCAGTCGGATCCTCGCCCGTGGCTCGACTTCCAGGCCCATCAGAACGCTGCGGACCACCATGATGGATGTGGCGAGAGTCATAGCCATCACGAACACGATCACAACGGCGGCCATTCCCACACTTCCCACCTCGAAGGCAGAGGAATTGAGAGTTTCGTCCTCACGCGCGAGAGCCCTCTCGCGCGTGAGGAAGTTCAGTTTCTGCTTGGCGGAATAGCGCAGAACCTCGGAAAGGGGCTTCTGCGCGTCAAGGGACTCGTAAACGTCGCCGAGGAACCAGGCCGACCAGCTGTGATCCAGGGCGCACAACATCTCCTCCACACGATGACCTGGCTCGACCGTTGGCCCGATAGCGATCATCGGTCGCGGATTATCTTCATCACTCAAGGCATTCCACGAGACAGCCTCAGCGACATTATCGATCTGCTTGATCGCGTCAGTGCTCGGACCTTCAAGGCGCGAGCCCGCGGTCGGAAGGCACACGAGATCGGGAGATCGATGACGAAGACTGAATGAAATTTGACATCATTGTCATCGGCTCGATTGTCATCGGCTCGGTGCCCGGCGGCTACGTCGCGGCGATCCGGGCAGTGCAGCTTGGCTCAAAGCTGCCGTCGTGGAGCCCAAGTACCTTGGCGGAATCTGCCTCAATTGGGCTGTATTCCGACAAAGGCGCTTCTGCGTGCCACGGAAACTTGGAGGCGACGCAGGAGGAATTGATCCACACTGTTTTCCCACACCCCACGCTCTCCGAAATGATGCATGTGGACGCCCACGGCCGGGCGATTCACAAATAGCGCTGCGAAAGATGCGGAGTTTACAGACGTGGGGCGCGAAGGTGCGCTCCTCACGCGTCGCCGCCAAAGAGCCTCAAAATGACGAGGCACACGCTCAGGGACAAAAAAGCTCTTTGACGGCGCTTCGAACCCTCCCCCGTGAAGTACAACGGAGGCCTCTCCCGCTAATCCGACCGCTGACTGCTATCTATTGAGAACCGCGATCATCGTATATAGAGTAGCTTTGGCCAAGAACACGAATGCCTTCCGACAAATACCTGCACGTTGCAGCAATTACAACAATTGGCCATCGCCTTATTTTCTCTCCGTCGCTCGACCGATTTTTCGATGGCTCTCTACTCGCCTGGTGTATTACTACAGGCGTGCCGGGGGTTGGCCAATTCCTATCTTTTCGGAACGTCATTCGTTCCCTCCCTATAATTTCGCCAAAATTTACGAATTATTTGCAGTGGTTCAAGGCGTCTATGCAATATTTGTCGACACAATATTTGTCGGCAATTTTCATCTCTTGCGAGTTTGACAAGTAGCTTTGCTTAAAAGGTTTGTCCTTGGGGCAGAATTTTATCCGAAATGATTTAATTGGGGTGATCGTGATGGCCGCCGCTCGCTGCGACCGACGAACGCGGTGTCGGGAGCCATCTTGGCTGGGTCTGATTGACTCTTGGTGCAAGTCGGCTCCCTACAGCGGCATCATCCTGGCGCGGAGCAACTCGACACCGGCGCGGCCGTACATGGCTCGCTTAAGGGTCTTCAATTTGTTTATCTGTCCCTCG
>Ga0209624_10002360_pt1 | contig 13997 bp, 12 predicted proteins | sample JacPinW_OM2H0_O1_FD_188565 | JGI IMG/M metagenome (GOLD analysis project Ga0209624, IMG submission 188565) | Forest soil microbial communities from Algoma, Ontario, Canada - Jack Pine, Ontario site 1_JW_OM2H0_O1 (SPAdes) (version 2) | ecosystem: Environmental > Terrestrial > Soil > Boreal...
ACCCTGAGGTATATTGCAGAACGGCGAGCGTGTCCGGGTGAATAGCCGGAGGCTTCCAATTCACGGCAAGTTCTGACGGAATAGACTCGGTTGCCATCCAACGGATGCTCTCCAAGTCGGGATGGATGCGGACGAGGTCTTCCACGAATCCCAGCGAGCTTCCCGAGGCCAGAGCTACCACGGGCTGAGCGTCTTTCAGGATACGGTTCAAGCGCGAAACGGTTCGACTTATGCGAGCGGGATCGAGCGGGTAGGCGGGTACTGCAACCGCTCCGCGATAAAGACAACCAAAAACAGCAGAGACGAACTCCGGTCCTGAAGAACTCAAGAGCAGCACGCGGTCGCCGGCCGCCGAGACTGAACTCAGCCAGGCGCTGATCGCTCGCGCGCGAAGATCCAACTCCGCGTAGGTGAACCTGGCTTCTTCGGCCTCGCCTTTCGGCAGAAAAGAATACCCGAGGCGGTCGGGCTGCCGCATGGCCCTTGCACGGAGGAGATCGACGAGCGTCTCGCCCGAGATTTCCACTTTAGGTTCCAGTTGCGATTTCATTCTTGGACGTCAGAGTTTCCGGCATTGTACACAATCTCCGATTGGCCTTGCCACTAGGTCTCCTCTGATAGTGCGGATAAAATCACTAAGCGGGCTCAGGGAAGCCTTCTGTAGCGATACGCACAAACTTTGAAAATTTCGGCGGTGACTCGGACGAATGAAGATCACAGAGGTTGCAGTTTTATTTCTGGTTATCGCGCGTAGCATGGGTGCGAGCGTTGGAGTGCAGAGCACGAGCGGTACAGTTGTGGTTATCGGGTGGTCGCGAACAAAAATTGCGATCGCGGTTGATAGCCGCGGGTACGACGACAATGAGAAGTATCGCGACGACATTTGCAAGATCGTACGGCTGGGTGACCATTCGGTGTTTACGGCTGCCGGGAATATTATCCACGCCTACAAGGGGCGAGCGCTTTGGGACGCCCAGAAAGAGGCCTTGCACGCTTTCAAAGAAGCGCGGGGGACCAATAGTCCGCGCCTTTTAAGAACGGCGGCTAGAAGCTGGGGCGACAGTATGGTCACTGAGATCGATCAAGCTCTTCAGGAAGACTTCACTGGTTCCAAGCACATGCTGGAGAAAAATATATTTCTTACCGGCGTGTTCGCGGGTTTCGAAAACGGTGCTACGGCGATGTATCAGGTGGAAATTGTATTCGACCCCGCCTCTCAACGGGCCAAACAGAATTTTTATACAGAACGTCATGCGACAACAGTTGTGTTTGGCGCACTGGGGCGAAATGAAATCGTTAACGAAGTGGTGGCGGACAAAACCAATTTCGCAAAGGCGGAGCAGAGAAAGTGGGCAACGGCTGAAAGAAAGATTCCGTTAAGAGACAGGGATGTTCGCTGGGCAATCCGGTTGGTGCAACTCACCATGGAGTATCACCCGCAGAAGGCTGATGTGGGAGGGCCCATCGATGCGCTGGAAATTACACCCCGAGGAATTCGCTGGATCGAGCGCAAACCAGGGTGCAACCCGTAGTTACGGCGCTGACAAGATTGCTCGTGCGGGTCCTTAGTAACCGATTTTGTTTGGCTTTTGTGCCCAGGCGCGAAATGGGACTTGCGAATCCTCGCGCATCAGCTGGAGCATCGGGATTTTTCGCTGACCATGAGGCTTCGCAATTTCCTGATAGATGAAAGAGTCGTCGAAACCTGCTTGCGTGGCATCGGCTGCAGTACCGGCAAAATAAATGCGATCGAGGCGCGCCCAGTAAATAGCCGCGAGGCACATAGGACAAGGCTCGCAGCTCGCGTAAATTTCGCAGCCTGTGAGTTGGAAGGTTCCGAGTTTCTTGCAGGCTTCTCGAATGGCAACGATTTCAGCGTGCGCGGTGGGATCGTTTGTGGAGGTCACGCTGTTCGCAGCTTCGGCGATTATTTTGCCGTTTTTCAGGATTAGCGCGCCGAAGGGACCGCCGCGGTCGGACTGGACATTTTCGAGCGCGAGCGCGATGGCTCGTTGCATAAATTTATTTTCCGGCATTTTCGTAAATCAGTATGCCGCTCAGACAATCTATAACCAAGCAAAATGCCGCCCACCTGAAGCGGCCGCTACAAAACCTCCGGAACAGCGCTCCGAAAAAACGGCTAGGTTGTGGCGACGAGCGGAATTTTTTGCGTGGCGAAGGAGCGTTCTTTGCGGCGCCAGAAATACAGCAAGGCGCAGCCAATGAGAATCAGCGCGACCGACAAGCCGACCCACAACCCGGGCGCTCCCCATCCGAGGTGGAAGCAGAGATAGGCGCCGAGCGGCAAACCGACTAGCCAGTAGAAAATTAAATGGCAGGTCATGGGGGTGCGCGTGTCGCCCGCACCGCGTAGCGCGCCGGTGGCTACGGTTTGCATTCCGTCAAACAGCTGAAAAAAACCACCGACGAAAAGCAAAGTGCTTGCGGCGCCGACCACGGCGGGATCGGGAGTGTAAATTCGAGTGATGTATTGCGGCGCGGCGAGAAAAAGTATGGTCATAAGGCCCATGAAGCCGGTGCCGAGGAGCATGGCGGTCCATCCGGCGCGGCTGGCGGCGTGTGGATCACTACGTCCGAGGGCTTGGCCAACACGAACCGCAGCGGCAGCGCTGAGTCCCAAGGGGACCATGTAAGTTAGGCTGACGGTGTTGAGCGCGATCTGATGGCTGGCGAGCGGAATGGCGCCTAATTTGGCGATCAATGATGTGGCTACCGCAAAAACTCCTACTTCCATCCCGAACTGCGTGGCGGCCGGGAGACCTAGCTGTACTAATCTCCAGATACGGAAAAAATCCGGCAGGCGTCGAGTTTCGCGGAGGCCGGTTTCGTACCGATGATCGTAATAAGCGCAGTATGCGAGCAAGACGCCAGCCATGTAAATACGCGCGAAGCATGTGGACCAACCCGAGCCGACCGTGCCCATCGCGCGAAATCCGAGATGGCCGTAAATCAAGGCCCAGTTGCCCAACAAATTTACTAAGTTCGCGGAAATCAGAGCGAACATTACCGGCTTGGCTTGGTCCATCCCCTGCAAGTAACGGCGGAAAACGAAATAAAGCAACAGCGGGAGCGTGGACCAATTCAGGGCGTGCACGTACGGAACGGCTTGCTCGAGAATTGCGTTTTGAACGCCGAGCGAACGAATGAGTGGTCCGAACGTCCAAACGATGCCCATCAGCAGCGGAGAAATTCCAAAGCTGAGATAAATGCCGTTGACCAGGACGCGATGGCATTCTTCCAAATCGCCGGCGCCGTAGGCATGGGAAACGAGCGTGTCGAGGCCGAGCATTAAGCCGGTGCCGAAAATTGCTACGGCAATGTAGAGAATGCCTCCGAGGCTGACGGCACCGATAGCCACGGCGCTATTCGTCTGACGGCCGACCATCATGGTGTCCACGATGCCCATGGTCATCCAGCCCAGTTCGGCGCAGACCAGCGGCATGGCAAGCCGGAGCATGGGCTTGGCTTCTTCTGCGATGTAATGGACGAACAAGCGCTTCAGCATAAATTTGATTCTTGGCGAAGAAGACTTCGCAACTATTTGAAAAAAGTGCGCTGAATATTATTCGAGTTTATCGGGATTGCAGGGGCGAACAAACTGCAAAATGACTGGGAGGCTGCGGTTACCTTTTACTGCAATAAAATCCGGGAAGTCAGGCGGCTCGACAGAATTGAGTTCTGCGTGCGCGTATAATTAATTCTGGACTGCGGACCCGTGCCCTCCGGGAAACAGTCTCCGAAAGAAGTACGTGTTCGGAGATCCATCGAAGCTGGACTCGTAGATTTTTAAAGCCTGCAGAAACTCCATCACTTTGTAGGAGGACACATGGAAAAACAACAGAATCGCGTCGAGCTGAAAAGCAGCGCACGTACCGAAATGGCCGGCGCGCGGAAAATCGGGCCAGCGGATCCTAACGAGCGAATCACAGTAACAGTTGTCCTTCGGCGCGGGTCGGCGCCATCTGCATTTCCTTCGGTGGAAAAACTGGGGGCGACGGCTCCGATGGAGCGTCACCACCTATCACGAGAAGAATTTGCGGCTCAACACGGAGCTAGCCCCGACGATATTTCGAAAGTTGAGGCGTTTGCGAAGGAATATGGGCTGCAAGTTGTGGAGGAAAGTCCCGAGCGAAGGTCTGTGTTTTTGAGCGGAACCGTGGAGGCTTTCAGCAAAGCGTTCAGCGTACAGTTAAACCGCTACCAGCATGCAAAAGGCACATACCGCTGCCGAACTGGGACGCTACAGATTCCTGCGGAACTCGATGGAATTATCGAAGGAGTGTTTGGATTGGATAACCGGCCGCAAGCGACGCCGCACTTTCGTCTTTTGAAAGACCCAGCGGGAAAGGTCCGAGCACAGGCGGCGGGGGTTTCGCACACTGCAGTTGCAGTGGCGCAGGCTTACGATTTTCCTGCGGGAACGGATGGGACTGGGCAAACCGTAGGAATCGTCGAACTAGGCGGCGGATATAACTCAGCCGATCTCACACAATATTTCAAAGGGCTGGGGATTTCTTCGCCCAAGATCACGGATGTGGCGGTGGACGGCGGGTCGAATTCTCCGACGGGCGATCCGAGCGGGCCGGACGGCGAGGTGGAACTGGATATAGAAGTGGTGGGCGCGGTTGCTCCTGCGGCGACAATCGCGATGTACTTCACGACGAATACGGACCAAGGGTTTCTTGATGCGTTGACTACTGCGATTCATGACACTGCCAATCGGCCGTCGATCATTTCGATTAGTTGGGGAGGGCCGGAAAGTTCATGGACGCAGCAAGCGCTGAATTCGTTTAATTCGGCTTGCCAGGATGCGGCGACGATGGGAGTGACTGTTCTGGCGGCTTCGGGAGATAGCGGGTCGACGGATGGTTCCAGCGATGGGAAGCCGACGGTGGATTTTCCGGCTTCGAGTCCTTACGTGATTGGGTGTGGCGGAACACGGCTGAGTTTGTCGGGCGCTAAAATCAGTTCGGAAGTTGTGTGGAATGAACTTTCGAGCAATGAAGGCGCGACCGGCGGCGGGGTCAGCGGATTTTTCGCGCTGCCAACGTATCAGCAGACTGCCGGAGTGCCGAAATCGCCGAGCGGGTTTTTGGGGCGCGGCGTGCCGGACGTGGCGGGGGATGCGGATCCGGAGACAGGGTACAACGTTGTGGTGGACGGCAGCGCAACGGTGATCGGTGGAACTAGCGCTGTGGCGCCGCTATGGGCAGGATTGTTGGCCAGGATTAACCAGTCGCTGGGAAAAGATGTGGGATACGTGAATGCGCTGCTTTATGCGAGCGGGAGCGCTGCTACGTTTCACGATATTACCAGCGGAACGAACGGAACTTACAACGCCGGACCGGGATGGGATGCCTGCACTGGGCTTGGTAGTCCTGATGGAGCGGCGCTGCTCGCATCGCTTGGCGGCAAAGCGAGCAGCAAGTCTGCGTGATTTGTTGGCGCTAGTGTTCGTCACACGGAACGGCGCGAACTCAGCGAGACTGTTACGATTTCGAGAGCAAGTCGATGAACTTGTCAGGCTTGGCGTCGAAGGCCGCTTTATGAGAGTCCATGCAGAAAAAGTAGGTCCTGCCTTTATAAACTTCCGCTAGAGCGATCTTGCGGTCCACTTGCATCCAGCACACTGCGCAAACATCGCCAGGGGGCTTCACGGCGAATTCGGAATTTGAACCTGCATCCTTCCAGCCTTTACCCTGATATTCGAGTTGAAATGCAGTGCGCCGGATGGCTTCAGGGCCAAAATAGCGGCCGACGGTGCGCAGGGCGAGATCCATACCGGAGGTGAGACCGCCAGCGGTGGCGAGATTGCCTTCCTCAACGAAGCGCACGCCGCGGACTACTTTGACGTCAGGAAACTGCATGGCCAGATCGGCATAAGCGGCGTGATGGGTTGTTGCTGATTTGCCGTTGAGAAGCCCGGTGGCCGCCAAGACATATGCGCCGGTGCAAACGGACATGATGACATCGGTGGTTTTGGATGCTTTGCGAATCCAGTCGAGCATCACGTCGCTCGCGCCATGTTGAGCGGGAATGACGATAATTTTCGGGGGCGGAGCATTCTGAAAAGTATAATTTGGGACGATCTGCAATCCGCCGCTGACTGTGATCGGATTCAGCGTCTCCGCGATAGTGTAAAGCTCGAACGCGCTGTCCATCATGTGACGGCCGGGGACGGTGGCATCCTGAAAAACTTCCCAAGGTCCCGCGAAGTCTATCAACACCGCACCATTGGAGATTACGAAGGCGACATTTATTGAGCCGCTGGCCGGTGGCTTAAGCGGGTTTGGAGCGGCTGCTGACCCAGTTGATTTGTGGGCACTGGAGGCTTGATCACGCCAGCCTGCGGCCCGCGCAGCGGAAATCGAGCCGGGTATGGCGGCTGCCAATCCGACGAGGCCAGATGCTTGTAATAATTTCCTGCGACTGAGATTTTTCTCGCCCATGCCGTTATCTCCTCGAATCGTGTCGACTGATGAAGAAATCATTCTGTGCGCAAAGCGATTATTGGGTCGACTGCGGCGGCTCGGCGAGCAGGCAGATAAGTTGCAATCATCGCTGCTGCGACGAGAACGAACGCTACGCCAGCAAATGTGGCGGGGTCGGTAGCGGTCACGCCAAAAAGTAGGGACTTAACGAGAGTTTTCAGTCCGACCGCTCCAACGATTCCAATGCCGACTCCTAAAGATGCGAGGAGGAGGCCTTGGCTAAGAACCATCCACAAAATGCTCGAAGGTCGAGCGCCAAGGGCGAGCCGTATTCCAATTTCGCGAACGCGCTGGCTTACGGTGAGGGCCATGATTCCGCCGATGCCGGCAGCGGCGATCAACAAAGCGAGTGCAGCGAAAATTGCGAGAAGACTGGCGGTGACGCGAGGCGAAGCGACAGATTCGGCGCGGGCCTGCTCAAGAGTTAGAACGTGGGTCACGGCAGCTTGCGAATCGACGTCGTGAACTGCACTTGTGATGGTGTCGGCCATGGCTCTGGGGTCGGCTATGGTGCGCACGATTAACGTTGAAGGATTCGCACCTTCTGAATGAGGCGTGTAAAACTCGGTGGCAGCAGGGTGATCGAGGCCGAATTCCCTTACGTCTCCGACGACACCGACTATGGTGACCCAAGTTTCGCCGTTGTCACCTGAGACGCGTTTGCCGATGGGGTCTTCGTTTGGCCAAAACTGGCGCTGCATGGCCTCATTGATAATCACCACTTGACGTTCTTTGCCGCCGTCATCGGTATCGGAAAATTCTCGGCCCTTTAATAGCGGGATACCCAGAGTCCGAAAATAATCGTTGGAGATCACGACTTGATTGCCGACCGGAGGAGCTTCAGCAGTGTTTATCTGGCGGCCTTCAATTAAAAACGGTCCTGAAAACGCGCTGGCTCCGGCGGAGATGGCTTCTGGTTCCAGCGGGTAGATTCCAGCGATGGAAGCAGACACTACGCCCGGCTGAGCCTGAACGCGATTGAGGACTTTCTTGATGATGTCGACGGTCTGCTCGCGCTTGGCGTATTTCGTGAAGCTAAAAGTTGTGCGCATGGCCAAGACATGTTCCGGGACGAAGCCAGGACTTACCTGGAGGATTTTGATCAGGCTGCGGAGCATTAATCCAGCACCGATCAGCAAAATGAAGGAAAAGGCAATCTGCGAGACGATCAGAGTGGCGCGCACGCGATTCTTGTAGCGTCCGGCTCCGGCACCGGAACTTCCCTCCTTCAAACTCGAAGACAAATTTGCACGGGTGAAAATCGCAGAGAGCGTGCCGAACACTATGCTGGTACCAAGCGCGGCAAGCAGAGTGAAAACCAGCACTCCACCGTCAATTCGAATTTCGTGGGCGCGAGGTGTGAGGCGGGCAGCGAACTGCGTTAAGAGCTGCAGGCTGCTGTATGCAAAAGCCAAACCGAACAAGCCTCCGACGAGCGCTATCAGGAAACTCTCGGTAAGAAGCTGGCGCAGGATGCGGCTCTGGCCGGCGCCAAGTGCGGTGCGGACGGCAAGTTCGCGTTCGCGGCGCGACATTCGCGCGAGCATTAAATTCGCTACATTGGCGCAGGCGATTAATAGAACGAAGGCCGCCGCAGCGAGCAGCATCAGCAAAGTGGGTCTGGCTTCGCGCGTCAATTCCTGCTGAAGCGGCATTGTCCGGGAGGTGTACCCAATATTGTCGGGATACGACTTTGGATATTCCGACTTCAGACGGCCGGCAATGGTGGAGAAATCCGCGTTGGCCTGAGAGACAGAAACACCAGGCCGCAGCCTTCCGAAAACTTCCATCATTCGCGTGTCGCGATTATCGATCACCTTTTGGGAGGAGCGGAAAGGACAGGCCGAAGTGGGCATGTAAACATCGGTCTCGGTGGGATATTGCGGCAGCGGCGGAAGCACTCCGACTACCGTATGAACCTTGTCGTTCATTTCGAATGTTTTTCCGACAATCGCGGGATCGCTGCCAAATTTGTTTTTCCAGTATTCGTAGCTGAGCAGCAAGACGGGAGGCGCACCGATCTTGTCGTCATCGGGTACAAACGTGCGGCCGAGAAGCGGTGTTACTTGAAACAAGTCAAAATAATTAGCGGAGACGACGGCTGAGCGAACGCGGTCAGGATCACCGTGTCCGAACAGAATGAAGGACATGGCGTGGTATTCCACCAAGCCCGAAAGAGTCTGATTTTGTTCTCGATAATCCTGAATTTCATGAACGGAGAAACCAATATCGTCGAGTCCCTGCTTTTGCGCCTGCTGGCGGATAAAAATAAGCTGCTGGCCGTTGGGATAGGGGAGCGGGCGAAGGAGAACGGCATGCACGACGCTGAAGATTGCGGTGTTTGCTCCAATTCCGAGCGCGAGAATTACGGTGGCCATCACTGTGAAGCTCGCGTTCTTGCGCATCATGCGTCCGGCGTAGGTCAAATCCTGTTTCAGGATCTCCCAGTGCTCGCGGGGAGCGGTCTGAAAAATGCCTTGAAGCGTCTCCCACCACAGCTTGACGATCCCGCCGATGCCTTCGCGCTCGCGGGCGTCACGCGATTGATCCTCGAAGGTATGCTCCATCTCGCGGCCATAGTCGGACTGGAAATCCGCGGGCAAAACGCGAAGCAAGGAGCGAAAGATTCTTTTGGACACTGGAGCAGGCGACGAATTCATGCGATCTCCTTCCTAAGCTAGTTCAGGTTTCTGAAAAAGTTTCTTGTTGCGGGCCATCGCTAATAGCTCTTCCATGCGGCGCGCTTCAGCCACAGCGATCCGGCGTCCCAATTCGGTGAGGCGATAATAGCGGCGGCGTTCGTCATCGAGGCCCGCCGCTGGACGATCGTTTGACTCCACGATCCAATCCTCGCCATGTAAGCGCTTGATGATTCCGTACAACGTGCCGGCGCTGAGTTGAACTTTTCCTCCGGTTCTCCGCTTCACTTCCTTCAAGATGGCGTAGCCGTGCTTCTCACCGTCTGCGAGCGCCAGTAAGACATGAAACATCGCCGCGCTCATTACGGGCTGCTGTCCGGGTGTCTCTTCCTGCGAACGGGCCATGCGGCATCTCCTTTGTAAGGCGAAAGCAGTGGTAGTCTGACCGCCCCACTATACCGAACTCTGAAGACTATAACGTGTGGCGATATAGTGTCAATAGCTTTGACGATGGGGAGGCAGAAGGGTGAGCAAATTAATTAGGATTCGGAACGATCGGGAGCTAGTTCAACGGGAGCGGGGAGACGCGCCTGGCGAAGGGTAAATTCGGATGATGTCATCTTTGACTTCCACCACTCTGCCGGGATACTCGCCCGCGGTTTTCTCGCGCAGCGCTTCCATGGTGGGGTATTCGGTGCGGCCGTCAAACCAGCGCGCGTCGTCAATCAACAAAACGTGACCCTGGGCTGGATATTTGTAGATGGCGTCGAGTTCCTGCTTCACTGGAGTTGAGATATCGAAATCGTGGCCATCGAGCCAGAACAAGCACGGCTCCTTGAGAGCGGGCAATAGCTGGGGCAACACCTTAGCGCTGTCACCTCGCAGAATATGGATATTAGGATGGCTCGCAAATTTTCGGCGAGCGCTTGCCGCTCGACGGTCATCCAGCTCGATAGAATAAATCTCGCGGAACCGATTTTGGTTCACATACAACATGTGCGCGTAGTTTGTTCCGGTTTCCACCAGGACGCGAAGATTGAATCTGGAAGCAAACTCGGCAATCGTTCTCTGCTTTACCAAATGCGGGGCCCCGGCTCCGGGGACAGCGCGAAGTTTCCACGAAAGGTATTCGCCCCGAGCCGAAATGCCTTTGTAAAAATGGAAAAGCCGTGTTTCGCGGAAAGCCTGCCTTAAGTTCGAAGCCATTCAATGGTAATAATAAACGCAAAAGATGCGACTGCACCCATCATAAAAAGTGGGGGGCGCTTTAGACATGCTAAATATTTATTGGGTCTACTCCAAACCGGCTGGGTCAATCTGCGGTTGCGGAGCGTTTGCTAAGGGGTCTTGGGATAAATTCTAGTTTTTCGAGGGGCTCTCGGACAGCTCGGTCCAGATGCCGTAAGTAGCCAACGCTCCGACGCCAGCGAAGAGTAAGAAGAACGCGAGCTTCCGGCGCTTGCGTTTTGCGGGAGTGGTATTGCCATCATCGCGATACGCAGGCGTAGCCGGCGCAGGCGCTGCCACCGGCTCCAAGTCCATAGTCACGCGATAGGATTTTCCTTCCGGGATAGTGTGGAGTTCACCGTCATTATCAAGGACCAGCGAACCGTGAAAAGCGGAGACGATAATTTCCGCGGGTCCGACGATCGTCACTTGACCGTAGGCAGGCTGGCCATTTGCTGCTCGAACGACGCCTTCAGGCACTTCGAGTTCGAGTTGATCCGCGCCATTTGACGAAAAGCCCACGGTACCGCGCGACACTTCCGCAAAAAGTGCATTCGATCGCTGACCGAGAGTTGCAGAACTTGAGGCAAGCAAATAAAGCTGGATGGTTCCCATTCTCAGGCGCAACGCGCCGCCTGCGTCGGTTTGCACTTTGTCGCCCGGATAAACAGTGGTGCCGATTGCGAGCTTAGAATCGGAAATCTGCGCGCTTTGGGCTTGGATCACGGAGCCCAGCGGTTTCTCGTTCGCGGCAAAACCAGGGAAAGCCATGAGGCCTACGAGCATCGCTGCAATGCAGGGCCGAGCAACAGAGCGCATCACTCCTCCGGGATATGTACTTACACAACGTAGGGGCTCTGTCTGTGTGGGTCAATCAACACGCTGCTGTCGGTGGTGTAAGTGACAATATAGGATTAGCTACGCGGGTGGTGCGGGGGTACAACCTCAGACCGTCGAAGCACCGTGGGGAAAACTGTTACGCAAGAATCATTGCAGGCGGTCGATTTTCGCCGCCAGGATGAAATCACTTTCGGTGAGACCGTTAATTTTGTGGGTCCAGGTTTTTACTTCGGCTTTTCCCCAGGTGAGGAAGATGTCCGGGTGATGACCCTGCTCTTCGGCGATGGCGCCCACTTTATTTACAAACGCCAGCGCCTGGGCGAAGTCGGGGAATTTGAATTCGCGCACGATGTGATGCCCTTCTACGACTTTCCATTGCGGCGTTTGTTTGGCCAAATCATCGAGGTCTTTTCCGACCAAGGGAGGAACGCCTCCGCGGCAAGGAACGCAGGTTTTGTTTGCTAGATCGCTCATGAAAAACTCCCGGCGGCCGATTTTCGAGGTGCTCACCTGCCGAATTGCAATTGTACAGGAACGAGGTGCTTACGGCTGGCTCATTGCGAACAAGTTCTGCTATCCTCTGCGGCACAGAAACCTGATGGTCGCTCACCGGAGGGATAAATGGCCGACGAAATTCAAGAACTGAAAGAAAACGCTGAACACGGCGCGGAGGCACCAGGCCTAGCGCCGGTTACGGTGACCATGGCCGTGCTGGCTGTGCTGGTGGCTTCTGTCTCACTGTTGGGGCATCGGGCACACACCGAAGAAATCCTGCACCAGACGAAAGCGACCGATCAATGGGCCTACTACCAGGCCAAAGACATTCGACGCCGAAATTACGAGCTGTTCCTGGATGAGATTTCGGTTTTCACGCTGCAAAATGCGGAGCAGGTGGCGAAGATCAAGGAGAAGTACTCCAAGGAAGTGGAACGTTATAAAGACGAGCAGAAAGACATTCAAGCGGAGGCCAAGAAAGCCGAGGATGAAGTGTTGACGGAGCAGCATCGCGCGGACCGCTTTGATCTGGGCGAAGTGATGCTTGAAGCGGCGTTGGTCATCTGCTCGATTACGTTGCTTACTCGCAAGAAAATATTTTGGGCCTTCGGAATTGTGCTGGGTCTGGCGGGAGTTGTGACGGCAGCGCTAGGCCTGTTGATTCACTAAAGGTCACTAACGGCGAACGAACTGAAACGTTTCGGTCATGCTTAAATTGCCGCGGTGCTGGCTAGCGGCGGCCGGAGGCTGCGGATTTTGATTCGACATAGGCGCGGACATACTCCGCGAAAGCGCTTTCGAGCCTTAGAGTAACTGGTCCGGGGGCGCTGGCGATTCGGTGGCCGTTGATTTCGCTCACGCCCAGCATGCTTCGGTTGGTGGAAGATATAAATACTTCGTCGGCGCCATAAAGATCTTCCGGGAGCAATGTGCGCTCGGCCACCGGCGTGCCTACATCCCCGCCGATTTCTAGCAGCACACTACGGGTAATACCCTGGAGACAACCGGAAGTAAGCGGTGGCGTGTAAACGCGCTCGCCCCGCACGCAAAAGATATTCGCGGCGGTGCATTCGGCCACTTCACCGCGCTCGTTGAGCATGACGACTTCATCAAATCCCGCTTCGCGCGCTTCGTGAAGACTCCATACATTGTTGAGCCAGGAAGTGACTTTTACACCGGCGAGCGGCGAAGCCGCATGGCGTCCATTTTCACGCAGACCAAGTTTTACAGGCTCCCGGTAAGCCGGCAGATCGGAAGAATAGAGGATTAAATCCGCGGGCGGAAATCTCTCGTTGCTGCTCCAGAAACCTTGATTATAAATCGCGTAAATTCGCGCGCAGCCTTCGCGGACCTGGTTAGCGAGCAGAAGCTGATCGAGTTTGGCGCGCACATATTCAGGCTCGAAGGGAAACGGACAGTGCGTGCGCTCGGCATCGCGCTTCAGACGCTTCCAATGGCGTTCGAATGCAAAGGGGACACCGCTGACAATGCGGATGGTGGTAAACAGGCCCCAGCCGTTTAACAAGCCGGCCTGTCCGGGCGAGAGCCGCACTTCTTCGACGGGCAAGAGCCGGTCGTTATGAAAAACGAAACGATGGATCAACGCGTTCCCTCCTGAAGGAACCAAGCCATTCTATCGCACAATCTCTCCGTTACTGCGAACGAGCCTGCAGCCAATTATGCGCATGAGCAGGCTAGCTTTGCGCTGCAGTTTTTTTCCTGGTTCTGGTATTGACACTTATGGTGTCTAGGCCTAAATTGAAACTGTCGGTTTGGAGGGACTTATGCGCGCAGTCTGCCGTTGTGTACTTATCGCGGTTTTAATCGCTGGACTGCTGAATATTCCCGCATATGCCGCCGATGAAAAGCCAATGGGGCTGGTAACACAGGCTGAAAACGCTCACATCGGTAGTGCGAAAGTTTCGATTGGGACGACCATCTTTCCCGGTGACACCATTGCGACCGAAGCCGGCGGCACGTTGAGACTTAACTTTGGGTCCAGCCAACTGTATTTGCTTTCGGCTAGCTCAGCCACTTTGTCGCAAAACGCCAGCGCAACAATGGTGCATGCGGTGGTGGGCCGTGGAACTGTTGGTTTTTCGTCGACTGGTACCGATCATATTGAACTAGAAATTCCACAGGGCATTTTGCGCGCTGCAAACAGCCAACCGGCGTACGGGCAGGTGACGATCGTTGGGCCGCTGGAAGTGATTATCTCAACGTATCGCGGGACGTTGAGCCTCGATCACGATGGAGAAGTTCGTGATATCCCAGCTGGAAGGTC
>Ga0209624_10002361_pt1 | contig 13997 bp, 9 predicted proteins | sample JacPinW_OM2H0_O1_FD_188565 | JGI IMG/M metagenome (GOLD analysis project Ga0209624, IMG submission 188565) | Forest soil microbial communities from Algoma, Ontario, Canada - Jack Pine, Ontario site 1_JW_OM2H0_O1 (SPAdes) (version 2) | ecosystem: Environmental > Terrestrial > Soil > Boreal...
ACTGGATTTGAATGAGGCGCGTGAATTTGCCGATGGTGTGCACTCGAGATTTCCCGGAAAGATGCTCGCCTATAACTGTTCGCCTTCTTTCAATTGGAGAAAAAATCTGGACGACGCCTCCATCGCCAGTTTCCAGCGCGATCTGGCCCGCTTAGGCTACAAGTTCCAGTTCATCACTCTGGCTGGCTTCCACGCGCTGAACCACTCGATGTTTGAACTCGCACGTGGTTACAAAAACTCCGGCATGACCGCCTATTGCCGCTTGCAGGATGAAGAGTTCAAGAGCGAGGATGCGCACGGCTACGAGGCCGTGAAGCACCAGCAGTTTGTAGGGACCGGATATTTCGATGCGGTCCAGGAAATCGTCACCGGCGGCACGTCGTCGACAGTTGCTCTGGAAGGATCAACCGAAGCCGCACAGTTTGCCGCAAGCGAAACTGTCGGCGTTCGTGATTCGGGCAAATCCCGCAATTAGGTACTCTGCGCCGTCACAATTTTTGCGGTTGTCACCGCCTGTCCCACGTGGCGTTGCGTATGATCGGCGACGTGAACCAGCAAACCGCCGACGGTCGTGGGCAATTTACGCTTCCCGACGTACCGCACCTCCTCGAGCCGCGTCGGAATGAAGGCGCGGATCCGCTCTGCACTCCTGGCCATGACTCCGCCAAATTCTGCAAACAGCTCACCGCGCGTCCCGCCCGGATCGAGTTCCGTCTTGAGTCCGACAAGTTGTTCGCTCGTTAGCTCCCGATTCTCTGCATAGGTGAGCAGGCGATCGATGCTTCTGGAAATGTGGCGGAGATGGAACGCCACCGGCGCAATTCCTGCCGGGCGGGCGTTCAGCTCGTGATCGGTCAGGTGACCGCACCAGCGCGCGACGTCTTCGGCTGCGAGCTCAAGCGCATGCAGTACCGCCCGCAACACGACGGGCACGTCGGTGAGCTTATCCCGCAGCCAAGGCTCTGGAATTTCTTGCGCTCTCATGGATCAATCCCTCCCGCAATTCGAGATTCCTGTTCACATTGCGAAACAATTGCATGGCTCGTGCGGCGCGGTCAAATTTGGTCCCGCGTTGTTGCTTGACAACCCGGCAAACCTCCGTATACGGTAACGCCTCGGGTCACGGACTTCACAAATACCGTGTTTTCGGGCTGTTTTTCGACTGCCGCGAGTCCCTAGACTCTAAAGTCGATCGTCGTGCCGCCGGGGGGAATGACGCATGCCACATAAATTGCAGAACATGCTCGCGCATGTGCCGAGTGATATCGATATCGCTCAAGCCGCCAAACCTATCCCGATTGAGCGGATCGCGACCGAAGCAGGCATTCTCGCCGACGAGCTCGAACTGTACGGCAAGAACAAGGCGAAGGTGCACCTTTCAATCCGCGACCGCCTCAAGAGCAGCCCGAACGGAAAGTATATTGTCGTCACCGCGATCACGCCCACTCCTCTGGGCGAGGGCAAAACCACTACCACCGTCGGTTTGAGCCAGGCGCTCGGTGCACACCTGGGCAAGAAGGTTTTCACCTGCGTGCGCCAGCCGAGCCAGGGCCCTACATTTGGAATCAAGGGCGGCGCCGCAGGCGGCGGCTACAGCCAGATCATCCCGATGGAGGAGTTCAATCTCCATCTCACCGGCGACATCCATGCCATCACGGCCGCGAATAACCTGCTGGCCGCTGCCATCGACACGCGGGTTATGCACGAAGCGCAACAAAAGGATGAAGCGCTGTTCGAGCGTCTTTGTCCGCCGGCCAAAGACGGTAGCCGTCGTTTTTCGCCCGTCATGCTGCGGCGTCTACGGAAACTCGGCATCCAGAAAACGGACCCGAACACGCTCACTCCGGAAGAGCGCAGCCGCTTCGCTCGTCTGGACATTGACCCTGACAGCATCACCTGGCGCCGGGTGACGGACACAAACGACCGCATGCTGCGGCAGATCACAATCGGGCAGGGACCGGAAGAGAAGGGCATGACACGGGTAACCGGTTACGACATCGCCGTGGCCAGCGAGATCATGGCGATCCTGGCGCTGACGACCAGTCTTGCGGACATGCGCGAGCGCCTGGGCGCGATGGTGATCGGCACAAGCAGGGCAGGTGACGCAATTACGGCGGACGATCTTGGCACCGGCGGCGCGCTTACCGTGCTGATGAAGGATGCAATCCTGCCCAACTTGATGCAGACCCTGGAGGGCACGCCTGCCTTCGTTCACGCCGGACCGTTTGCGAACATCGCGCACGGCAACTCCTCGATCGTCGCCGATCAAATCGCGCTCAAGCTGGTGGGGGCGGACGGCTATGTGCTTACCGAGGCGGGTTTTGGAGCAGATATCGGCATGGAAAAGTTCTGCAACATCAAATGCCGCTATAGCGGTCTTGCGCCCAACTGCGTGGTTCTTGTGGCTACCATTCGCGCGCTGAAAATGCATGGCGGTGGCCCCAAGGTCACGGCCGGGCAGCCACTGCATCACGATTACACCGAAGAGAACCTGCCGTTGCTTGAAAAAGGCTGCTCGAATCTTGTCAAAATGATCCAGAACGCGCGCCTGTTCGGCATCCCCGTTGTGGTCGCAGTGAATCGTTTTAAGACCGATACCCCGGCGGAGATTGATCTGGTCCGCAAGCTGGCCGTAAAGGCGGGGGCTCACGACGCCGTGATGTCGAATCACTGGGCTGAGGGCGGCCTTGGCGCAGTCGAGCTTGGCAAGGCTGTTATTTCCGCGTGCGAGCAACCGGCGAAATTCAAGTTCCTGTATCCACTGGAGATGGGCATCAAGGAAAAGATCGAAACGATTGTCCGCGAGATCTACGGCGGAGCCGGCGTGGAGTATTCGCCGGAAGCCGAGAAGAAGATCGCTCTCTATAATCGGCTCGGCTTCGACAAGCTGCCTATTTGTATGGCTAAGACACACCTGAGCCTGAGCCACGATCCGACCCTCAAAGGTGCGCCCACGGGCTTCATCGTCCCGGTTCGCGACGTTCGCGCAAGCGTCGGCGCCGGATTCCTGTACCCACTGCTCGGCAGTATGAGTACCATGCCCGGACTCTCCACCCGGCCGGGATACTATGAAATAGACCTCGACTTGGAGACCGGCCGCGTCATCGGGCTCTCCTAGCAGGAGCCCGCAGTGATTGTGATTCGCTTCGCCGGAGCGGCTGCCTGGACCGTGGGCAGAGCATTTGCAAGTTGCTTTAACCGCGCGTCCCGCTGTGCATCCCGTAACAGGAAACGGTATGTTGTTCGTGGCCAGCATCCCGGACCTAACACCCCCTCCTCCGCCAATTGCCCACGCGCGTAAACCGGGAACTTTTTGCCTCTTCTAGCGGAACTATAGGCTGAGCCTCTCCGTCACACTCCCAGGAGTGAGGAGCGAATGCGCTGTCCGATCGAACTTAGGCCACTTGCTCTGGCTATTGTGCTGGTGTGCACGGCAATCGTCCCCCCATACGCTGCGGGACAGGGTCTTCAGAATGTTCTGCGGGCCCAGTCGCGGGTCTTTCCAACGGTTGGTCCAGGAGTTGCTGCAATAAAGCGCGATTCTTCCGGCCGTTACTTCATCCTCGCCGAACCCGCAAGCGTGATCTCCATATTTGACTCAACCGGCAAGCGCCTCGATCAGTTTCCAAATGCGAATTCTCACGGAGCCACGATACGCTACGCGGTCGGGATTGACGTTGATTCGCGCGGCCGCCTGTTCGTCGTCGATCGTGGCGATAACTCAATCAAGATTTTCGCACCCGACGGTTCCTTGGTCGCTCTGGTTCACGTGACAGCTCCGACGTCGGTCGTGGCACTCTCGGAAGGTCAATTTGCGGTCACGACGCTGCAATCAAAGCACCTCGTTCAGATCATGGACGAGAAGGGAACTGTGGTCCGGACTTTCGGCGATCCCGCGGATGAGCCAAACGCCGGTGCCCCTGCGCAGTCTGTGATGGACCGCGGGCGAATTTCTGGCGATCGCAGCGGAAACATCTACTTTGCTTTCACTTCGCTCGCCGATCCGACCCTCCAGCGATTCGACCGCTTTGGCTACTCGGCCTACGGCACGGCCATCTCCGCGACCGATTTTGGGCCGACACCCTCGCGAATCGGGCGTGAGATTGACCTTGGCTACACCATGTCGGGACTGTACGGTCCAACATCGGTCGGTGCCTGGACCGATTTGCACTCGTTGACTTCAGTCTCGGTGGGTAACAGACAACGTCGCGGACCACGGTCGGCCGGACCATCGTCCTCCGGCACGAATCCATCTTCGCCGTCTTCCTCGTCCTCGTCTTCCTCTGGATCGACATCCATCGATGGCAACGTCCTGTCCTACAATACCGACGGCGCATCGGACCCACTGGATTTGAGTTCCCCCCTGCTGGGTGAGACGGGGACTCCGGACTTCGCATCCGCTTTTGACCAGGGGTTTTTCATGCCGGGAATGTTCGGCATGGGATACGGAGACCTGTTCCACGACGGCATGTTTAGAGGGTTTCACGGTGGGGGCGGCGGTCCTGATTCCGCCTTCGGTGGCGCAAGGCCGGACGTCGGCGGAGCAGGGACCGGGCCCAGTGGCACCGGTGGTCATTTCCCGGACGGCTTCGACGGCTTTCATGGCCGCCCAGGTTTTCCAAACTATCGTGCAGCTGCCACTGTCCGTGTCGGACTCGACGATCCTTCCAAGCACTCTTCCGAGAAACCGGTGATCACTGCCATAGGTGTTGAGCCGGAAACTCAGGAAGTGTGGGCCGCGGTCAGCGATGTGCTGGTGCATCTGGATAAGTTCGGGAATCGCATCGATACCTACTACCCGGTAGTCACGGAAGGCACGTCTCTGAAGATCACGTCCATCCTCGTCGAACCGGACCGCATTCTTGTGGCTACCGATCCTTGGGGTATCTATGAGTTCGCTCGCCCCGACAGGCGGTCACAACCTCCGGCACCGCAAAATAGTATCGTCGCGCAACCGCTTCCCTCCGGAACGCCATCGACGGCCGCTCACTGAGCCCCCGGCGCCCGACGGACAGGTGGTGCCATCTCTTTACTTCGCTCTCAGCGATCGACGGATGCGCAGTCGCGCAACATAGTGGGCGAGTGATGATCTCCGATGTATTCGGAATAGAAAGATCGCGAACCTTGCGTCGATATCCAACCCTAACTATTGGCATGCGTTCATGTCGCTAGGGGTATAATCCAGCCCCACATGGCGCTGAGCCCTGGCATTCACCTCGGATCGTACGAAGTCATTGCCCCGCTCGGTGCGGGCGGGATGGGCGAGGTGTATCGCGCGCGCGACACCCGTCTTGGACGCGAAGTGGCGATCAAGATTCTGCCGAATCACCTGTCCTCGGACTCGGGAGCGAGACTGCGCTTCGAACGCGAGGCCAAAACAGTCTCAGGGTTGAATCACCCCAACATCTGCACGCTCCATGACATCGGGCACCAGGATGGCGTGGACTTCATCGTCATGGAGTACATCGAAGGCGAGACACTCGATCAGCGCATCGCCAAAGGACGGATGCCCCTGGCGGATGTTCTGAAATATGGCGCACAAATCGCGGACGCGCTGGACAAAGCCCACCGAAGCGGCGTGATTCATCGCGACTTGAAGCCGGGTAACATCATGCTCACGAAGTCGGGAGCCAAATTGCTCGACTTCGGGTTGGCGAAATCTTCGACATCGCTGGCGACAATGGCGACTGTCGCTGGGTCGACTCCCTCGTCACCGCTCACCCAGGAAGGAATGATAGTTGGCACGTTTCAATACATGTCGCCCGAGCAGGTCGCAGGTCAGGAACTGGATTCGCGTAGCGACATTTTCTCATTCGGCGCAGTCCTTTATGAAATGGTCACCGGGCAAAAAGCGTTTCCGGGTAAGAGCCAGTTGAGCGTAGCGTCGGCGATCGTCGAAAAGGACCCTGAGCCGGTTATGGTGATTGCGCCCCTCACGCCCGCGAATTTGGATCACGCGATCCGTCGGTGCCTGGCAAAGAATCGCGACGAAAGATGGCAGACGGCCCTGGACCTCGGCAGCGAGTTGAAGTGGATTCGCGAGAGCGGGAGTCAGGCTGGCGTTCCCGCGATACAGTCCGATGCGGCCCGAAGGCAGGGGTGGCTGACGATTTTCCCATGGGCGCTCTGTTGTGTTCTGGTAGCGGGTTTGGTGGCGGGCGCAATCTCGTGGCGTACGCAGAAAAATGCGAGGCAATTGGCCTATTTTTCCGCTGTGCTGTCGTTTCCCGCCTTGGACGTCGAAATGGCGCCCGATGGACATACCCTGGCCGTGGTCGGTTTCTCGGCAGCCGATAGAACGAATGTCTTGTGGATTTACGAGATCGGTGGAGAGCAGGCCAGGAAGCTGCCGGAAACGCAAGGTGCAAGATTTCCCTTCTGGTCGCCCGACGGCAAAACCATCGCCTTCTTCGCGGATGGAAAGCTGAAGAAGATGGACATCGACGGCGGCCCGGTGCAAACGATTTGCGATGCGGCGTCGGGCCGCGGCGGAACCTGGAACAAGGACGGGGTGATCGTGTTGACGCCGAGTGGAGGATTGCTCGACGGATTGTACCGGGTACCGGCAACCGGCGGGATGCCCGCCCGAATCTCGACGCCGGATCCCAGTCGTGGAGAGACCACGAATCGATGGCCGGTGTTCTTACCCGATGGCCGACACTTTCTGTACTTCGCAGGAGACGTCGCAGGAAGCGTTGCTGCGAGCGCAGAAAAGAACGCAATCTTCGTCGGTGCGCTTGATTCGAGCGAGAAGACGTTTGTCACGAAGGCGACGGGAAACATGGGCTACGTAGCCCCGGGGTACCTGCTCTTTTATCGCGACAAGACGCTGTTTGCCCAGTCGTTTGATGCCGACAAATTGAAACTATCGGGAGACCCAACGCCCCTGCTGACTGACGTGGCCTACACGCCGCGAATCTCGCATACCGCTTTTTCGGCGTCTGAAGGAGTCCTGGCGGCGCAGCGCGGGAGCGGAGTATCGGTTTCGAAGCTCGTGTGGTACGACCGGAAAGGAACCCAGGTCGGCTCGGTCGGCGAGCAGGAAGTCGTGGTCAATGTCGCGCTTTCGCCTGACGGAAAAACGGTCGGGGTGGATAGGACCGATGAAGAAACTCAAAACAGCGACGTTTGGACGTACGACCTTCAGCGAAACAGTATGAAACGCCTGACGTTTGACCCGTCCGTCGACGCAGCGCCTGTCTTCAGCGCGGATGGCACGCAGATTCTGTTCGCCTCGAGCCGGGAACGAGTGTTCAAGGTTTTCGTCAAGGACGCCGATGGCGCCCAAGCGGAAAAGCTCCTCCCGTTCAACGTCTCGGACAGCGCCGATCGATACCCGTCCGACTGGTCGCGCGACGGCAGATATATCCTTTACACGCGGGCGACAGAGTTGTGGGTCGCCGAAGCACCAGATTGGAGAACCCACCCCCTCGTGCAGGGGCAGGGCACGGTGAAGAACGCACAGTTTTCGCCTGACGGAAAGTGGGTGGCCTACGCATCCACAGAGAGCGGCAAGTGGGAGATCTACGTTACCTCTTTTCCCGATGCACGTGGCAAGTGGCAGATTTCCACGGCCGGAGGAACGCAGCCGCGCTGGCGAGGCGACAGCAAAGAGCTGTTTTATCTTGCTTCCGACGGCAAGATCATGGCCGTGCCGATCACTGGTGCAGCGAACTTTGATGCCGGAACCGCGGCAGCGCTGTTTCAGGCGATTCCAAGGGTCCTGGTGGCGACGTCGGAACTGGTGAATTACGACGTTGCCAAAGACGGGCAGCGGTTTCTCATCAACACGCAGATGAAAAGCGCCGACTCGCAGGCGATGGCGATCATCCAGAATTGGACTGCCGAGCTAAAGAAATAAGGGGAACCCGACGCCGAGCCGTGGTCGAACCCAGGACTGAATCTCGCGGGATAGACAGGGGAGCTGGATTTCAACATGACATCCGCAGCTAGAGTTGTAGTGGTGGCCGGAGGAACGGGCGGATTGGGCCGCTCCGTAAGTCTGGCGTTCCTTGCGGACGACGCCCATGTCGTCGTCACGTATAGAAGGCAGGAAGAACTCGATAGCCTGAAGGCCCTTGCTGGAGCGAGTGGCTCCGAGCTCGAAGGCCACATCGTTGACGTCACCGATGAAGCCAAAGTGGGCAAGTTTATCGACGGAATTGTCGCGCGGCACCGACGACTCGATGCCCTGGTGAACACGGTCGGCGGCTACGCCGGCGGCGTGAAATTATGGGAGCTGGATACGAAAGTATTCGACCAGATGCTGGCGCTGAACTTGCGTTCAGGTTATGCGCTCGCGCGAGCCGCGGTAAGGGTAATGCTGAAGCAGGGAAGCGGGGCGATTGTAAACGTAGCCGCCAAAGCCGCGATCGATCACGGCGGTGGCGCCGCAGCATACGCGGCTTCAAAGGCGGCGGCAGTCGCCATGATGGATTCTCTTGCCGAAGACTTGAAAGGGACCGGAATCCGTGTGAACTCGGTTCTTCCGAGCATCATTGATACCGAAGCGAATCGGGAAGCAATGCCCGAGGCGACTTTTTCGAAATGGCCCAAGGCGGAAGAGATTGCACGTGTCATCTTGTTCCTGTGCAGCGACGGTGCGAAAGTGATTCACGGCGCGGCCGTCCCGGTATTTGGGAACAGCTGAAGCGGGTATTGCGGGGGGGGTCTTGTGTCTATTCGACCAGTTAAGCGACTCATCACATCACAGCCGACCATCGAAGGCGCGGGAGTTCATCTGCGCCGCGCATTCGGCTTTCACGAGACTTCGGATTTTGACCCGTTTCTCCTGCTGGACGATTTCCGCAATGACGTGCCGGAGGATTACCTGGCGGGCTTCCCATGGCATCCCCATCGCGGCATTGAAACGATCACATATGTTCTCGCAGGAACCGTGGAGCACGGCGACAGTATCGGCAACCGGGGTGCAATCGCCGCTGGCGACATTCAGTGGATGACCGCAGGGCGCGGAATCATTCACCAGGAAATGCCCAAGGGGGATCCGGAGGGCCGCATGCATGGCTTCCAGCTGTGGGCCAACCTTCCGGCGTCGCTCAAAATGACCGAGCCGCGATACCAGGAGGTGAAAGCGCCGGAGATTCCGGAAATCACCGACGATGACGGCACTCGCGCTCGCGTGGTCTGCGGCACTTTCTGGGGAAAGAAAGGCCCGATCGTTGGCATCGCGGCCGACCCGGTCTACATTGACGTCTCGGTACCTCCAGGCATGCGAAAAACTCTGCCGGTCGAGGTTACCCGCCACGCGTTTGCTTACGTTTTTTCGGGCTTCGGCAAATTCTGCAACGCGTCTGGTCCCCTCGCCGTGCCGACCGAGTCGGTCGGCTGGTTGGACACGGCCCCTCCGAAAGAAGCCCGCGACCGCTCGCTGGTGCTTTTCGATCGTGGCGACGAAGTCGTTGTGCAGGCTGGGCCAGACGGAATACGCTTTCTGCTCGTCTCGGGGAAGCCCCTTGAGGAACCTGTCGCCTGGTACGGGCCGATCGTAATGAACACTCAGGAGCAACTCCGCGCGGCGTTTAACGAGCTTCAGGAAGGAACATTCATCACGACTGACAAACGCCGCTGAGGGAGAACGTTTGGCTTAAATTTCCTCTCGTCCTCGCCCACTACTAGCATACGACTCGCCTTGTCACAATGATTGGCCTGGGATAGACTGACCGGCCTTACCGCGGGAGCGCGGAACCGATGCCATTCGCCGCGAAAGAAGGTTTGAAGATCCGAATCCGTCACGCCGACATCGAGAAACGCGTCCGCGCAGTCGCCCGCGAGATCACGCGGGACTTCAAGGGGCAGCGGGTTCATTTAATTGGCGTGCTCAAGGGCGCTTGTTTCTTTCTGGCCGATCTGGCCCGTGAAATTGATCTCGAGACTTCGATCGATTTCATCGCCGTCGCGAGCTACGGAAAGACGAAAGACTCTTCAGGCCAAGTACGGATGCTCAAGGATCTGGACAATAACGTCGCGGGGCTCAACGTGATTCTGGTCGAGGACATTCTCGACACCGGCCTCACCGCCACCTACCTTTTGCGGGTGCTTCGCCAGCGCCGTCCGAAAACGCTCAGCTTGGCCGCTCTGCTCGATAAACCGTCGCGCCGGCTGAAGCCGGTCAAAGGCGATTACATCGGCTTCACGATTCCAAACGAATTCGTCGTAGGTTACGGACTCGACTACGCCGAAAGATACCGGAATCTCAAAGACGTCTGCATCCTTCACCCTCCACCTCGATAAAAAGTTCATCGGGGCGCTGTACTATGCCCCGAAGTCCAGCGGGCCACCTGATATAATGAATTGATTCACGGCCGCGACGTGCGGAATCGGGGTTCCGCCCGCGTATGCGGCAGATGGTCTGCCCCATCGGAAGTAAGGGCGTGTTCACGATCTACACATGGACTCGACCGAGCTCAACTTGGCGCCGGAAATCCCTGCGGAGACGCTCGCCGCCCTCTCCGAAATCAGCAATGAAATCAATTCGTCGCTGAATCTCGACCAGGTCCTCGCCAGCGCCGCCCAGCAGATCAGGCGGCTCATGGAGTTCGAGATATTCGCCGTTCTCCTGCCCGAGGCGACCACCAATGACCTCTACGTCCGATTCGCCATTGGCCATCGCCCTGAAGTAATCGAGCATTGGCGCATTCCCGTGGGAGATGGAATTGTCGGCGCCGCCGTCGCCACGGGGCAGGCCATCCGCGTCGGCGATGTCCTGAAAGACTCTCGCTACCTACCGGCGGTAGAGGAAGTCCGCTCGGAACTGGCCGTGCCGCTCATCGTTCGCGGTCGCGTGATCGGCGTAATGGACATCGAAAGCCGCCAGCCGGATTACTTTACGCCAACCCAGCAGACCATTCTGACCCTTGTTGCCAGCCGCATCGGTACGGCTGTCGAGAACGCGCGCCTTTTTGAAAGTGCACAAAAACAGGCCGAGACGCTTCTGCTTCTTAACGAGATCGGCCGCGAGGCCAACGCCACTCTCCAGGTCGAAGAGGTTCTGCGCCGCGCAGCTGAGCTCACCAAGCGGCTCATCGACTACCAGATTTTCAGCATTCTTCTGTACGACGAAACTGCCGCCGTGTTTCGTCACCGTGTCACCGTAAAATTCGGCCAGCGCGTGCAGGAGAAATCGGTCGTCCCCGCGCACGAGGGAATCGTCGGAGCCGCGGCGAAGCTCCGCCGGCCTGTCGTTGTTCCCGACGTCTCTGTTGACCCGCGTTACCGTATGGTGAATTCCGAAACGCGATCCGAGCTCGCCGTGCCCATGATCTACAAGGCGCGCGTGGTGGGCGTGATGGACCTCGAAAGCCCTCAGCTGAATTATTTCACCGCCGATCACGTGCAGGTGCTTTCGATCCTGGCGGCGCATCTGGCGGTATCGATTGAAAACGCGCGCCTATACGAACAGGTGGCCCGCGACGAGAGCCGCATGGAGCGCGATCTCAACGCTGCCCGGCGAATTCAGGGGGCGCTGCTCCCGCGGCTGCCAGGTCCTGAGTTCGGCCTCGACATCGCCGCACGAGTCGTTTCATCGCGCGAGCTGAGCGGAGACCTGTATGACTTCATGCGTTATGGTCCCCATGATCTGGGGATTGCCCTGGGAGACGTGAGCGGAAAGGGAAGCGCTGCTGCCCTTTATGGAGCGGTCGCCGTCGGCACCCTGCGCAGTCTCGGGTCGCAGAAGCCGCGTCCCGCGAATATGCTTCGTGCGCTCAATGGTTTCCTGGGAGAACGCCTGATCGAGGGCCGCTTCATGACGCTGTGCTTCGCCACCTGGAATCGCCAGCGCCGCCGCCTGCGCATCGCAAACGCTGGACAGGAGCAGCCCCTGCTCTATCATGGCGGACGCTGCGAGAAAATTGCCCTGGTCGGGTTCCCTCTGGGAATATTCGAGGAAGCCACCTACGAGGAGCGAACGATCATCCTCGACGCTGGCGATATTATTATCTTTTATTCCGACGGAATCGGCGACGCGCAGAATCGAGCAGGAGAGTTTTTTGGCACCGCGCGGGTATCGAAATTAGTCAACGAGAATCCCGGCTTATCCTCCGATGGCCTGGCGGACCGGATTCTGGAAGAGGCCGATACCTTTTCCGGCGGTCAACATCCCGCCGACGACCGCACCCTTGTCGTACTCAAGGTGAAATAACGATCTGGTCGGGATCTGCGGCCTCGATCGGGGGCCCTGTCAATTTCCTGGCGGATCGAAAGCTCTGTGTAGGGGCTTTCCGCGATCAGCGAATCCCGATCTATCGTTCCCCCCATTTCAGCTTGCTCCGCAGCACTTCGAAGTACGTTTTCAAGGGTGGCCGGACCAGCGCCACGCGGCTCTTGGATTTCGTGATTCTCACGCGGTCTCGCGGTTTGAGCTGGAATCCGATTTGTCCGTCAAGCGTTATGTACACCGGCTCGTCCGCCGCGGTGAAATCCAGGTCAATACGAGCTGTGTCGGGAACCACGAGCGGCCTGTTCGTCAGCATGTGCGGGCAAATCGGGGTGATGACAAACGCATCGAGATCGGGATCGATAATCGGTCCTCCGGCCGCGAGCGAATACGCGGTCGATCCGGTTGGCGTCGCGACGACCAAGCCGTCAGCGCGATAGCGCCCCACATGGTTACCATCCACATGCACGTCGAAATCGAGCATCCGAGCAAGCGCCGCTTTGTTCGCGACTGCGTCGTTCAACGCACACTGCCGCTCGGCAGGCTGGTCGGCCCGCAAAATCTCGGCGTCGAGCATCATACGTTCGCTGGTGCGATGTTGTCCGGCAACGACCTGTTCCAGAAGAGGGTAGAGCTCGTCGAGCGTAACGCTGGTAAGAAATCCCAGCCCGCCAAGGTTGACGGCCAAAATCGGCACCTTATGGTTGCCCAAGGCCCGCGCAGCTGATAGAAGTGTGCCGTCTCCCCCGAGCACGATCAGCAGATCCACCTGAGCGGCGAGTGCATCTCGCACCACCACCGGAGCGCAGGGGCCAACGCATTCCAGAGTCTCGTGGTCCACAAAAACGTCGATCTTGCGCCCGAGCAGCCAGTCAACCAGCGGTGGAACGACAGCCGACAGCAGCTCCCGATTCGGTTTCGATATGATACCAGCGGTATGAATCATGGGTTTGGATGCCGCATTCTATTCTACTCGTGGCGGGCGTGCAGGAAAAACTCCTGGTTTCCCTTGGTGCCCGCGAGCCTGCTTGGCCGCACGCCGATAATCGCAAGTCCCGCTCCCGCGGCCGCCGCCACTACCCGCTCGATGGCTTTTTGGTGCTGCGCTGAGTCGCGAACGATTCCACCTTTGCCTACATCGCGAGGATCAAGCTCGAATTGCGGCTTGATCAGAATGAGGAAATCTGCGTGGCGCGACGCAACCGGAACGATGGGGCCCAGCAGTTTGCTCACGGATATAAACGACACATCTACGGTCACGAAGTCCACTTGCCCGCCGATATCTTCCAGAAGGAGATATCGCGCATTCTTTTCGACCGTCGCCACGCGCGCGTCTTGCCGCAGTTTCCAATCCAGCTGGTCGATGGTCACATCCACCGCAAAGACCTTGCTCGCTCCATTTTGCAGCAGGCAGTCCGTAAAGCCACCGGTCGAACTCCCCACATCCATGCAGATTCGGTCCTGCGGACTCAGGTTGAAGTCCTGAAGCGCGCCCTCAAGCTTCAGCCCTCCGCGGCTTGAATACCGCTGCATCTCGCCGGCAATTTCGATACGGGCATCGGCAGCCACCTGCGTGCCGGCCTTGTCGACTTTCGCGCCGTTCACCCGGATTTGTCCGGCGAGCACCAGAGCCTGAGCGCGCTCCCGCGAGGGCGCGAGGCCCTGGGCGACAAGCAGCAAATCGATCCGCTCTTTTCCCGCTTTGGTGTGCTTTCTGTGTGGGGCTGCGGTTGAGGATCGTTGTGACTTCTTCATAGCCAAGTCACGAACGGCGTGCCACCAGAAACTCGCCCACCTGGCGGAGCCGCGCGGCACCTTCGCC
>Ga0209624_10002362_pt1 | contig 13992 bp, 12 predicted proteins | sample JacPinW_OM2H0_O1_FD_188565 | JGI IMG/M metagenome (GOLD analysis project Ga0209624, IMG submission 188565) | Forest soil microbial communities from Algoma, Ontario, Canada - Jack Pine, Ontario site 1_JW_OM2H0_O1 (SPAdes) (version 2) | ecosystem: Environmental > Terrestrial > Soil > Boreal...
CGGCGGCAAGTCGACCCGTCCCGCTTCGCTGATCTCTCGCTCGCGGTCATCAAATGCTTGGGGAGCGGTGAATACATCGCTGAAGGCCCGGCACAGAAGCCGCAGGGGCACTTTGGATTGGCGGTGCGCGATTACGCGCATTCAACGGCACCCAACCGTCGCTTCCCCGACTTGATAAGCCAGCGGCTGGTCAAAGCGGTATTGCAAAACCAGCCGTCCCCCTACAGCGATACGGAGCTGCCCACCCTGGCGTCCCACTGCACCGAGCAGGAAGCCAATGCCAAGAAGGTCGAGCGACAGATCGAAAAGTCCGCGGCTGCCATGCTGCTAGGTACTCGTATCGGCTCGAGGTTTGCGGGGATCGTGACGGGTGCCTCCGACAAGGGTACTTGGGTTCGAATCGCCGGTCCTGCTGCGGAAGGCCGAGTGGTCAAAAATTTTCAAGGATTAGACGTGGGCAATCACGTTCAAGTGCAGCTCGTGCATGTCGATGTGGCGCGCGGTTTTATAGATTTCGCTGGAGTCAACTGAGCATGCCGACGCCGACATCCAGCATTGCCTATCTCGATGAGAGTTTCCTCACGAGCGATGCGGCTCGGCCGCTGCGGATTCTTGCCGAATACCTGGAACCCTTGGAAGCCTTTCGCCGCGAGCGCATCAAGGACACCATCGTCTTTTTCGGATCCGCCCGGCTCCGCGCGGAAGGAGCCTTGGGGCGTTACTATCAGGAGGCACGCGCACTCGCGCGCCTCATCACCGAATGGTCAATGAGCCTGCCATCGTCGACTTGTCATTACGTCGTCTGCTCCGGCGGCGGAGGCGGCATCATGGAAGCGGCGAATCGAGGGGCGGCGGATGCCGGTGGCCGCAGCATCGGCCTCAACATCAGTTTGCCCCACGAACAGCGCCCAAACTCCTACATCACTCCTGGCTTAAGTTTCGAGTTTCACTATTTCTTCATGCGGAAATTGTGGTTCGCTCACCTGGCAAGGGCGTTGATCGTGTTTCCGGGCGGCTTCGGCACTCTCGATGAACTGATGGAGATCCTCACACTCGCGCAAACTCACAAGCTCGAGCGCAGGATCCCAATCCTCCTCTATGGCGAGAGTTATTGGAAAGAGATTATTAATTTTGAAGCGCTGGTGCGCCACGAGGTCATCAGCCAACAAGACCTCGAGTTATTCACATTCATCGATGAGCCCGCTGCCGCCCTCGCCCAGTTGCAGGGGCTCCTCACGGCCTCCGCGGGACCGGAAACACCCGCATTCGCGCGCTCAAGACACGTCGAGTCTCGCTAATCGCGCGGCTCTCTGGACCGCGGATTCAATGAGGACGGCCGCGTCTTCGATCGGGTTTGTCGCCGACCGCGGCGGCAACTTCGGGCTCCTCGCCCACCGCCCGCAGCAGATCATTGCGAGCCGCGACAATAATTTCGTCGGCCAGCGCTCGATCGGCGGACAGCACGGCCCGAGAAAGCATGAGCGCGCCCACCATCTGCGCATAGAGCGCTATGGCGCGATCGCGGGGCGACTCCTCGGCAGCGCGCAGTGCCGGATCGTCCTCGACAATCGACGCGAGCTGATCTAGCGCTCTATCGAGGCCGTGAGCGTAGCCCGTCTGCGCCGCGTCACTCATTCGGCGGGCGTCCGGCGCCAAGCAGGCGACCGCGCAGCTATTCTCGATATCGTCTCGATGGCCCCGGGAGAGGTAGGCTTTTATTTGCCGCGCGAAGCGACTGCCATGGTGTGCCTCGAGGGGCTTGCCAAGCGACTCGAAGAGCTTGGCATTCGCGCCGATCATCGCAGTCGTCATGACCTCGGCCACCAAGGCGTCCTTGGACGCAAAATGATTATAAAACCCGCCCTGCGTGAATCCGGCTTCTCGCATGAGCTCATTGAGGCCGACACCGTCCACGCCGCGCTCGCGAAACAACCGCGTCGCAGCATCGATGATTGACTGTTTGTTTCGTGCAGTTTGCCTTTTGGAAACGCCCATTACGATCCTCTCGCCACCAGACTCCAACCGACAGTACCACACGGTCAGGCGGCTCACAATTACGATCGACATTGACACTTGTGGGGGGCCTTTATAAGCTCCCGTGCGGGTGCTGACCACGCGATCGGCAGCCGGCGGATGTGGTACGGACTAATTCGGGAGGATGCAGATTATGGCCGTGAAGCTCGTGAAAATTCCCGGGGCCGACCACCCCATTTCGATCGTCGCCAACCCGTCTCGTGTCACGGTCGTGGCCGGCGGAAAAGTGATCGCTGACACACGCAGTGCGTTGACGCTTCGCGAGGCCTCCTATCCGGCTGTCCAGTATATCCCGCGTCGAGACGTCGATATGACCGCCCTAACCCGCAGCGAACATCAGACGTATTGCCCCTACAAAGGCGACGCTTCCTATTTCAGCATTCCGGCCGGCGGGGATCGTTCCATCAATGCCGTGTGGACTTATGAGACCCCATTTGAGGCAACGGCGCAGATCAGGGATTACCTCGCTTTCTATCCGGACCGGGTAGACCAGATCCGCGCGCATCCCTCTACCGAGCCGGCATAACGTTCCGCGCCGCAGTCGTAGCCGCAGACGTCTGAGTCTCTGCGAGCGCATTGCTGCGCCATCCGCCGCCCAGCGCTTTGACCAACAACACACTGGCCTGCATGTCTCGAGCCAGGATGTTGGCACGGATAAGTTGAGCCTGCAGTGCGATCGTCTCCGTGGTCGAGACCTCGAGGTACGTGACCAAGCCCGCTTTATATCGATACCGTGCCTGCTCGAGCGCTTTGGCGGTCGCGGTGACCGCAGCGGCCTCGCTTTGGCTCTCTTGGTCAAGCCGGCGCAAGGCCGCCAAGTTGTCCTCGACTTCCTGGTAAGCAATGAGCACGGTATTGCGGTAATTGGCCACTTGTTCGGCGTACTGCGCGTGAGCCTGCGCAGACTGCGCGCGATGACGCCCGGCATCGAACACCGTGAGAAGTCCCTGCGGGCCCGCGGCCCAGAATCGGCTCGGGGCGCTCAGCCAAGTGGACGGGCTCGTACTGTCGAAACCTGCTGCAGCGGCAAGGCTGAAGACGGGAAAATAGGCGGCTCGAGCCACCCCGATCTGCGCATTGGCGGCGGCGACGCGCCGTTCCGCGGCTGCTACATCGGGTCGGCGCTCGAGGAGCGTCGACGGCAATCCGACCTCGATCGGGGGCGGCGCGGTATCCTGCGGCAGAGGATTCGCAGCGAGGTGAAATCTAGAGGGGTTCTCGCCGATCAGCACGGCGATCGCGTGTTCGGTCTGGGCGCGCTGCAACGCCGCGTCGGCTGCCTGCGTGCGGGCACCTTCGAGCTGAGCCCGCGCCTGATAGACGTCAGCCACCGCCGCAGCGCCGCCGCGGTACAGATTTTCGGTGAGCGCGAGCGAGCGCGAATAATCCTCGACTGTATTTTGCAGAAGCACGAGTTCTGCATCCTCGCCCCGGAGCGTGTAGTAGTCGCCGGCCAGTTCTGCATGCTGCTCAAGATCCAACGCGGCAAGATCGGCAGCGCTCGCCTGCTGATTCGCTTTCGCCGTATTCACCGAATTACGTACCCGTCCCCACAGATCCAACTCATAGGATAGGTCGGCCTCGATATCGAAATTGTTGTACGTCGGATTGCGGCCCGGCACATAGGTCGGGGAGTTCTGAGAAGCGCGCTCGCGAGCCGCGGAGGATCCCACATTCAGGGTCGGTACCAGGTCCGCGCGCGCAATGCGCGTTGCCGCTCGCGCCTCCTGCAAGCGTGCAAAGGCGGCCTTAATATTCTGATTGGCGTTGCCAACCTTGGCCTCGAGAGCGTCGAGTACAGGGTCTTGAAACATCGCCCACCACGCGCCACGCGCTCGATCCTCCACAGGCTCTGCCTGGCGCCAATCGCCCGCCTCCGCGTAGGCGTCTGCGGGTGGTTGGCTGCTCGGAGTCGTATAGGTCGGCGCGAGAGAACACCCGCCGAGGAGCCCTAAGAACGTAACAGTCGCCGCTCGCAACGCCGCTTGCATATCGGATACCTTTAGGTCGTTTTAGAAGCCACGCGCACCGTCGCTCCATCGACGATGGAGTCCGGCGGATTAACCACGACGGCATCGTCGGGATTGAGACCCGACAGCACTTCGATAGTGCCGCCAAAGTCTCGGCCCTGCACAATGCTCTTCAGTCGAATCCTATGCTGGCTATCGACGGTGGCGACCTGCGGTCCCGGAGCGCGAAACAAAACGGTGTTGGCGGGGAGGCGCAAAGACGGCAGACTTCCGGCGATTTTGAAGTGGACTTCGGCATACGCGCCCGGAAAGACTTCCCGCTGAGCATTGTCGAGTTCCAGTTCGACTTGCAACGTGCGCAACACCGGGTCCAGTGCGTTTGCAGTGCGCACCGTCGTGGCCGCATATCCTTTGCCCGCCTGCTCGCTGAACTTCAGCTCCGCTTCCAGCCCAGGCTTCGCGGCCGCCGCATAGGGTTCGGGTACCTGCACATAGATGCGCAGCTTGCGAGTATCCGCGAGGCGAAACAATTCTGAGCCCGCGCTTTCACCCGCGTTGATCAGGGCGCCGATGTCGGTATTGCGCGCGGTTATGATACCGTCAAACGGCGCGACGACTCGCTTGAAAGATTCCAACTGCCGCAGCCTCGATACGTTGGCAGCGGCCGACTCTGCGATTGCTCGTTTGGCATCCGCGTCGCCGTCCTTTTCATCCGCATCTTGTTTCGATACCGATTCGGTGACGAGAAGTGCCTTCCAGCGTGTGTTGGTCCGGTTCGCCAGAGCCTCGTTGGCGCGCGCGGTGGCAAGATCCGCGATCGCCTGTACGAGCTGCTGATCGATTTCCGGGGTATCGATCTCGGCGAGTAATTGCCCTTTTTTTACGGCGCTGCCGATATCTACGGACCATGACTTGATATACCCGTTGGTCCTCGCATGGATGGGGGCCTCGCTGTAAGCGTGTACGGTGCCTGGCAGTACTAATTCTTCACCCGCCGCGGAGCGGGTTGGCGCGACCGTCATTACGATCTGGGCCGCCTCGTCGGCGGTCTTTTGGCGCAGAGTACTGCGCGCCATCACACGATGGACCTCGCCCCACGTCACAAGTATCAGGGCAACGACCAGCAAACTCCACAGGCGACCATTCATCTTGCGCGGGGCCTGCTGTTTCGGGTTATGTGGTAAGGATTCAGCCATGAGAGAGCTCCACTGGGTGTGCGGGGTGCATCGATCTGCGGCCGTGGATGATCGAAAAGACCGTCGGCACAAAAATCAGCGTTGCGACGGTCGCGAATATCAGCCCGCCGATCACGGCGCGCCCGAGGGGCGCGTTCTGCTCGCCGCCTTCGCCAAGACCCAACGCCATCGGAATCATGCCGATGATCATCGCTGTCGCCGTCATCACCACCGGCCGCAGGCGCGTATATCCTGCCTGCAGAGCCGCCTGAAACGCCGTCTCGCCGGCGTCCATGCGCTCGCGTGCAAAGCTGATCACGAGCACGCTGTTCGCGGTGGCGACCCCCATACACATGATCGCGCCCATCAACGCAGGCACACTGACGGTGGTACCGGTGAGAAACAACATCCACACGATGCCGGCGAGCGCTGCGGGAAGTGCCGTAATAATGATGAATGGGTCGAGCCACGACTGAAAATTCACTACGATTAAAAGGTAGACGAGCACAATGGCCCCCACGAGCCCGATGAGCAGGCCGTTGAAGGACGCCTTCATCGTTTGCACCTGGCCGCGTATGACGATGGTGGAGCCGCGGGGCAGGTCTTTTTTGGCCTGCGCTACTATTTTCTCGATTTGGGCGGACACGAATCCTAAGTCTGCTCCCTGCACCGAGCCGTAGATATCGATCGATGGGGTCGCGTTGTAGTGGCTGACAACAGCCGGAGCGGCGCTACGGTGGATACTGATGAGGTTGGATAGTATCTGCGACGAATTGCGGGCGCCGTTCAGCGGCGTGTTGCCGAGATCGTTGAGATTCTGTAGTCGGTATTGAGGAGTCTGCGCAACCACTTGGTACTGCGTGCCGCCCTTGGGATCGACCCAAAAGGAGGGGGAGGTTTGAAAGCTGCCTGACAACGACACCAGCAAGTTACTCGCGACCGCTTCCTCCGTGACGCCGACGAGCTCCGCCTTGCTTCGATCGACGTCCACATTGAACTGCGGGTAGTCGCCCTGGTGTATATGCAAATCAACGGCGCCCGGCACGGTACGCAACTTCTGCAGTAGTTGGTTCGCGACCTCGCGATTGGCCTGCGTGTTGAACCCGACGACTTGCACATCAATCGGCGAAGGTAGCCCAAAATTCAGTATTTGACCGATCATGTCCGCCGGCAAGAATGCAAATATCGACGATGGGTAGGTGGCCGCCAGTTTGGTTCGCAGTGCCTGCACGTAGCCGGCCGTCGGTTTGTGGTGCGGCGTCAGGTTGACGTAGATATCGGCGTCCGCAGGACCTATTGGCGCGGAAGTGCTGTAGGCAAGATTGATGCCGCTGTACGGAAGCCCGATATTGTCAACCACGTTGACGATCTCGGATTCCGGGATCATCTCTCGGATGGTCGCCTCCACCGCGTCACACAGCGCCGCGGTCTCCTCAATCCGTGTGCCGGATTGGGTGCGCATGTGAAGCTTGATCTGCCCGCCATCGACGCTCGGAAAGAAGTCTTGCCCGAGTCCCGGGAAAGGACCCAGCGGGAACGCCAAAAGAGCGGTCGCCGCCATGCAAGCCAAAAAACCGATGGCGAAGCGCGGGCCGCTCTTCAAAGCGGTTTCAAGCAGCTTCTTGTAGCGATCCCGTGCGGCGTCGAAGTAGCGTTCAAAAGCGCCCTGCCAGCGCGTTAGAATGCCGGTTGCGGGCTCGCGTGATTCCTTGTCGTGAGCCTTGAGCCAGAACTTGGCGAGCGTTGGCACCAAGGTGCGCGACAGCAGATACGACGCGAGCATGGCAAACACGACGGCTTCGGCCAGCGGTATGAATAGGAACTTCGCGATGCCCGCAAGCAAAAACATCGGAATGAACACGATGCAGATGCACAGCGTGGACACGAGAGCCGGAAGCGCGATTTGCTGCGCCCCATCGAGAATGGCCGCTTCCACATCCTTACCGCTCTCGAGATGGTAATTGATGTTCTCGATCGTCACTGTCGCATCGTCCACCAGAATGCCGACGGCAAGCGCCAAGCCTCCCAGCGTCATGATATTGATGGTTTGACCGATGGCGGACAAACACGCGATGGATGCGAGAATTGAGAGCGGAATCGAGATCGTGATGATCAAGGTGCTTCGCCAGCTGCCCAAAAACAACAAGATGAGCAATCCGGTCAACGCCGCAGCAATCGCCGCTTCTCTGATCACTCCATTGATGGCTGAGCGAACGAAGACTGACTGATCGCTGGTCGCGGCGATCTTGAGCTCCGGCGGCAACGAGGCTCGAATCTGCGGCAACTTCTGCTTGATGCCGTCGATGATGTCTATGGTCGACGCGTTTCCGGTCTTCAGCACGTTCATCAACACGGAACGCCGGCCGTCGACCCTTACCATGTTGGTTTGCGGTGCATAGCCGTCGCGTACGTGCGCGACGTCGCGAACGTAGGTTACGGTCCCGTCTTGAGCGCGAACGGGCAAATTGTTGAGGTCATCAATTTGCGTCGGACTCGCGTTGACTTTGATGAAATATTCGAACGAGTCAATTTTTTGCGTTCCCGCGGGCAGGATCAGATTTTGCTCGCCGATGGACCTGACGACGTCATTCCCGGACAGGCCATTTGCGCGCAGTTGTTGTGGATCGAGGTCCACCTGCACCTGGCGCTGCTTGCCGCCGTAGGGAAACGGAATCGATGCACCGGCGATCGTCGCGAGTTGTGTGCGAAGAATCGTGTTGCCGAGATCGTAGAGTTTCGCTTCCGGCAAACTGTCGCTCGACAAGGCGAGCTGTAGGATCGGAACGCTTGATGCGTTATAGGCCAGCACGAACGGCGGCGGGGTCCCGGGGGGCGCGAAAAATAACTGGGTTTGGGAGACCGCGGTAATCTGCGCGAAAGACAGATCCGGATCTACGTCGGGTTGGAAGAAGTATTTCACCACCGCCGTGCTATTGACGGACTGGGACTCGGTGTGTTCAACGTCGTTAACCGTCGTTTGCGCTATGCGCTCCGAGAACAGCACGATGCGGTTGGCCATCTCCTCGGGCAGCAGACCCGAGTAACGCCATATGACGGCGGCCACGGGAATCTTGATGTTGGGGAATATATCCGTCGCGGTCTTGGCGATGGCGTAGCCACCGAGCAACACGATCACGATTGCCAGCACAATGAAGGTGTAGGATCGCTGCAGCGCTATTTTTACAATCCACATGGCGTCCTCGGTGTACTAGATCTGCGCTCTGCCGCCATCGACGAACAGTTCGATGCCGGTGACAAAACTGGAGTCATCTGAGGCGAGAAACAGCGCCGCCTTGGCGATTTCGTCGGATGTTCCCATGCGTCCCATGGGGATGGTGGACACGATCCGCGCTATGGCGTCCGGTGGTGCTCCGGCCGCCAGCGGAGTATCGGTCGGGCCCGGGCTGAGAACGTTTGAGCGAATTCGGCGGTCCTTTAACTCCACCGTCCAAGCTCGCACGAAATTGCGGATTGCGGCCTTGGTTGCTCCGTAAACCCAGAAGCCAGGCGTGCCTTTGACGCTCCCAACCGAACCCGTGAGGATGATCGAGGCGCCGTCATTCAACAACGGAAGCGCTTTCTGCACCGTGAATAGTGTGCCCTTCACATTGGTGTCGAAGAGCTTGTCGAAGTGCTCCTCGGTGACTTTTCCCAAGGCAAGGAACTCACCGATGCCGGCATTGGCGAAGACAATGTCGATTCGTCGGCCGGTGGCCTTGACAGTCTCGTAGAGACGATCGAGATCAGACAGCTTGGCGACGTCTCCTTGAACACCAGTGACGTGATTACCGATGGCCCTCACCGCTGCATGGAGTTCCTTCTGACGTCGGCCCGTGATGAAGACGTGTGCCCCTTCCTTCACGAATAGATCTGCCGCGGCAAATCCGATTCCCGTGCTGCCGCCGGTGATGACGGCCACTTTGCCCTGCAATTTACCCATGACTGTGCTCCATGACTGGCTTGAATTTTGCGTGTGGGCTTGTGTTCATACGGCGTTGATCGTGCGTCTCATCGGCTGTCCCGATCAAGCCTCGGATCACATACAATCATTCGGAATATCCGATTAATTGTCCTCCGCCGTCGAGCATCGCCTGATTCGAGAAATGCACTGACCGGTTGACTTCCACTGCTTATAGCAATTGATGATTTGCTTATATCTGGCGACTATTTATATCAATTGATAATTTTCTTAGATCAGATGGCTATCAGCGTTGCACGTGGCAAAGACCGGGCGTACGCTTCATTTCAATCGGGCAAACCGATCGATTAAGCTTGAGGGAACGCACGTGGACCTACGGGAAATCGATTGCTTTCTGGCGGTCGCCACCGAGTTACATTTCGGCAAAGCCGCTGAGCGACTTCATCTTGCGCAGTCCTCTGTGTCCGAGGCGATTCGCTCCCTGGAGCATGAGGTAGGCGGCAGGCTGTTCATTCGAACTAGCAGGCGAGTTCAGGTAACGGACCTTGGTGCAAAGCTGCGCCTCGGTGTGGAACCCGCGGCCCTGGTACTTCGCGCCACATTGGATGATTGCAGAAAAACGGCTCTCGGCAAATCGAACCGACTGCGGATCGGGTTCATCGGTGGTGGCCTTTACGAGTTGACTTTGCCGTTTGTTCGGCAACTCAAAAGCAACTTCAATCTCGACGTGGATTGGGTCGAGCTTTCGCTGCTGGACCAATTCGATGCTGTGGCATCGGGCAAAGTCGATGCGGGGTTCTGCCGGCTTCCCATTTCCCGCGATGGTCTGGTGCAAAGCGCAATCCTCTTTGAGGACAAACGGAAACTAGTCGTACCGGTCGATCACAGGCTGGCGAACGAAACCTTGGTCGATCCCGAGGAACTCGCGCACGAGACTCTCCCAACATTGCCCGACGATCATCAAATTGGGGCGTGGGCGGCGGTCCATTTTCCTGACCATACACCGTCGGGTCTTCCGATCGCGCGAGGGCCCGTGGTCACAACCGTTCGCGAATGTCTTGCCGTCGTCGAATCCGGCGAGGCCGTAGTCATCTTTCCGGCACGCGCGGAAGGATACTTTTCGAACCCTGGAGTCAGATACGTTTGCATAGACCTTCCACCCGTGGCTACCGCTCTTGTGAGACGCCGCGCCGATCGGCGTCGCGTGATCGGCGACCTTGAGAAGTGCTCGCGCGATGTCGCCGCGGGGCTGGTCGATGCTCTTATACCTCGAGCGCGAACGGCGATGCGAAGCCTCGGCTGACGATATCGATTGCGACTTCACACCTCCAGCGAGAGTCGATCGCACCCGATTGCTCGCGACAATCGCGCACCGAGCGAATGCGCAAAGCCTCGCATCGCCTTATTGTCCTCGAGTACGTCGCCGCATAGGCGACGCACGCCCATGAATCGCGCACGCTGGGCCAGGATTCGCGTAAGCATCGTTCCGAGACCGATTCTGCGCCAATTATCGGCGACTACGAGAGCGAACTCGGCAGATTCCGAGTCGGCGCTACGAACGTAGCGAGCTTCCGCAACGAGCGTTGTGGGTGGATCAGCGGCGCCATTGTGGATCTCGGCGACGAACGCAACATGCGCACGATGGTTGACCATCGTGAACTCCCTCAGGAGGTGCTCGGAGAGCTCACCGATCGAGCTGTGAAATCGCAGCCTACGTGTCTCGCGCGACAGCGCTGCGAAGAATGTCCTCAATGCCTCCAAATCTGACGGCAGGATCGGACGGATCGAAACGCGTCTCGCGTCGTTGAGCACCGCGCTATTGCTTAACATTGGCCTTCGCACCTCTTTCGATTGCCAACATTAAATCAGCGGACGGGAATTGTTCTTTCATCGCCTTGACGAGATCATCAGGCGTCTTGGCTTTCTTGAGCTCTTCCTCGAAGATCAACAAATATTTTTCGGTAAAGTCGACAGCCGAAGTTGCATCAATTGCGGCTCCAACCTTGCTATGCCCAGGAATAACCGCGGCAGGTTTCAAGTCCCTGATTTTCTTGAGCGAGTCTAACCAGCGTCTTCTCGCCGTCATGTCCGTCTCTGCGGTGTAAACGTGCAGGTCATTAAACAAAACGTCACCAGCGATGAGAGTTTTCTGCCCGGGAAGCCAAAGCATGGTGTTTGCGTCGGTGTCGCCCTGGACGTTTTTAAGGATCTCGATATTTGAATTGTCGAATCTAATAAAGTTGTCGTCGTACTTGCTGATGACGACCCTATGGGAGGCCGCGTCCGAGCCCAATATGCCCTTCCATTTGTCTATTTTCTCTTGGTAGACTTTGTTGATCCGATCTACGACATTGGAATTCGCGAGTATACGCACCCCTGGATAGGCTTCTTTGAACACTTCCAGACCAAGAAAATGGTCGGCATGCTCATGAGTGAGGTAGATAATCGATAGCGGCTTTTGAGTCGCTTTGATTTCTTGTAGTACCTTCTCGGCATTGGTCTTTGTTAACTGCGCGTCAACCAACATCACCTCATGGGTGCCTTCAATGATGATGGAGTTGGTCCAAAACTGATCGCCGGCGGGAGTAACTACCGTAACGGCAAATGCCGGCTGACTTTTCGCAACAGGCGCTTGCGCGAAAGCGAGCGCGGCACAACTGGATAAAAGTAAGAATTTGGAGTCAAAGGTGTTGCGGTCTGCCAGCAACTCTTTGAGGACCCTCAACAGCCCCATGCACATGATGAATACGAGCCCTACAAGAACAGCCATGATGAGAAGCATTTTGCGTGGCCTTTATCTCTCGGCCCATTGATCGGTGAATGTCACCGGCGCCCAGACGTAGCCATTCGCCTCCTTGCGCAGGCGGCCCATGCCGGGAAATGGCATGTGCGGCCCGGCGATCATGACTCCCTCACGCGCGAGCGTTGGCAACAACCGATTCCGCGTCGCTGCAGCCGCAGCGTGATCGATGTCAAAGACCACTGTAATGTCGGGATGACTCAGCTGTACGAGCTCTTGATGGATGGTATCGCCCCAAAACAAGATTTTTTGTCCCGTTGAGGAAAATTCGTAGCCGGTGTGTCCGGGGGTGTGACCATGCAGCGAAACGAGCTTGATCCCGTCGCCGATCGCCTCGGAGTCGCGGAATGTGTGCCACTTGCCGGCCTTGATGTACGGCGCCGCGATGGCTTGCGCACTGACGAAGAACCGTTGCACATCCTTCGGTGCTTTGGCGGCGATCTCCGGCGACAGCCAAAAGTCGCTTTCGGCCTTCGAGACGAAGACATCGGCGTTGGGAAAGAGGCGCTTTCCGTCCTGAGTTGTGAGGCCGCCGATGTGATCGGAATGGAGATGGGTAACCAAAACGCGGTCGACCTGTTCCGGCGTGTAGCCGGCGCTGCGCAGGCTGTCCACCAAACGACCGAGAGCCCCCCCGCCAAACCACGTGCCGGCACCCGCGTCGACGAGGATCAGTTCCTTTCCGGTGTTGACCAAGAATCCCGAGTCGCCTACGTCCAGCAGGTGGGGATCCTCCTGCAAAGCTCTTTCGACCCGATCCATGGTCACCTTCTTCGCAGTCAGCCAGTGCAGATCGAATGCGGCGCCGCCATCAAGCAATGCCGTCACTTCGAGATCGCCGACCTTCATGCGGTAGAAACCCGGCACCTGATCATGGTGCTGGGCGGCGGCAGACTGAGCCTGATTCGGTGCGACAAGTGAGCCGGCCAGCGCGACCAGCAGGGCGGCGGCGAAGAGCTGCAACTTCACGGAAGCGTAGGTCATAATAATTGCACTCACAACTATTGTGTTGCGCTATGATGGCGATCGCAATCTTTGTTGTCAAATCTTTTTTTGAGGCGGGAGTGTCAGTTGAAAGTCACTAAAGAAAAGGCCGCCGAAAACCGCGCGGCGCTGGTGCGTGCGGCCGGGTATCTGTTCCGGGAGCGCGGCATTGATGGTGTAGGGGTCGCGGAGATCAGCAAGAAAGCTGGACTGACGCATGGGGCGCTCTACGCCCAGTTTCCGTCCAAGGAGGCGCTGACGGCGGAAGCCTTTGCGTCCGCCCTTAAACGAGGCTTCGAACTGATGACGGCAGACCGGGATGGCCGCCCCGCCACGCTGACTGATTTCCTTGACGACTACATGTCTGTCGACCACCGGGACAACTTGGCGACGAGCTGCCCAATGTCGGCTTCCGCCAGTGAGGTCGGGCGACAGGACAAGGTAGTCGGTGAGCGCTTCACCGAGGGGTTTGAGCAATTCGTTGCTCTACTCGAACGTCGGCTCGGCGCCTCGCCTGTCAAGGCAGATAGTCGTCAGCGTGCGCTGGCGATGATGGCCGCGATGATCGGTGGCGTCGCCGCCTCGCGCGCCGTCGCTAAGGCGGACCCGAAGCTATCGAATCAGATCCTGCGGGCGGTCCGGCAGATTGTTGGTGAGGTAGGCGGCGAAGAGGGACAGGTTGAGGGAGCGCGACGCAGCGCGCGAGTAACGACGAAGCGTGCTCGGGGGTAGCAAGCTGCAGTTGGCACCCCGCTAAGGTAGAATCTTCCGCCGTATGAGCATCAACAAGGAACCAGTGGTCCTGTCCTGGAGCGGAGGGAAGGACAGCGCCATGGTGGCGTACCATCTGCTCGCTTCTCAGAAGTACGAGATTGCCGCGCTATTGACGACAGTGACTGAGGAGTATGACCGGATTAGCATGCACGGCGTTCGGCGCGAGCTACTCGAACGGCAGGCGGAATCTCTGGCGATTCCGCTTCACATGGTGATGATCCCGAAGGATTGCCCCAATGAGATCTACGAGAAACGCATGAACGAAGCCTTCAGGCATTTCAAGGCCCGGGGTATCACCAAGATCGCTTTCGGTGATCTGTTTCTCGAAGACATAAG
>Ga0209624_10002363_pt1 | contig 13991 bp, 10 predicted proteins | sample JacPinW_OM2H0_O1_FD_188565 | JGI IMG/M metagenome (GOLD analysis project Ga0209624, IMG submission 188565) | Forest soil microbial communities from Algoma, Ontario, Canada - Jack Pine, Ontario site 1_JW_OM2H0_O1 (SPAdes) (version 2) | ecosystem: Environmental > Terrestrial > Soil > Boreal...
AATCCGCGCGATCATCAATTGCATATTTATTATCACTGGCGCGAGCGCAACATCGATTTCATCAACATGGATAACGCCACCGATGACCAATTTGACGCCGCGCAGATGGAATGGTTTGAAGACGTTCTGGCGCGGGACGTGGCCGATTCGGGTATCGCAACCGTTGTCGTGGGAATGCACGAGGCGCTGCCCGACAGTATTTCCGAAGATCACAGCATGAGCCAATCGCCGACCGGCGTGGAAAGCGGGCGGCGCGTTTACCAGGAATTGTTGCGGGCGGAGAAAAGCGGCCACAAGCGCGTCTACATTCTGGCCAGCCATTCGCATTTTTACATGGCGAATATTTTCAACACGGAATACGTTCACCAGCATGGAGGCGTTTTGCCCGGATGGATTATCGGAACCGCCGGCGCGTTTCGATATCCTCTGCCGCCGAACTCGAGCGCCGCAACCGCCGCGCAAACCAACGTGTACGGATATCTTTTGGCGAATGTAAAAGCCGACGGCTCGATTGATTTTCAATTTCAGAAATTGGAAGAAGATAGCGTGCCCGCCGCCGTCGTAAGGCGCTACGAGCCGAAATTCATTCACTGGTGCTGGACGCAGAATACCGACGCGAGATAATCGCGGAGCAAATCTATGGAAGAAAAATTCATGCAACGCGCAATCGAGCTGGCTCTGGAGAATGTCCGGAACGGGCGCGGCGGCCCGTTTGGCGCAGTGATTGTTAAAGATGGCGCGGTAATTTCAGAGGGCACGAATCGCGTTACGTCCACAAACGATCCGACGGCGCACGCGGAAATTATTGCGATTCGCGAAGCCTGCCAAAAGCTCGGAACATTTCAGCTCGATGGCTGCGAACTTTACACCAGCTGCGAACCATGCCCAATGTGCCTTGGCGCAATTTATTGGGCGCGCCCGGCAGGAGTAATTTACGGCGCATCAGCCGCCGACGCAGCCGCCGCGCAATTCGACGACGCCTTTATTTTCCGCGAAATCGCGCAGCCCACGCGCCTGCGAAAAATCCCCATGTCACAGGTAATGCGCGATGAAGCGCTGGTTGCTTTCCGCGCCTGGCTGGATAAGAGCGACCGGATCCGATACTAAGATGTTTCGGTAGAATCGCGCGTCGAACTACTTCTCCGCCACAATTATCTGCTCCCCAACCGGCGGCACATGCAACTCGCTCGACTTAAATCCCGCGTTCGCAAACATTTTTTGATACTGCGAAAATGTGTACGCGTCTCCCGCAACCGTATTGGCCAGCATCACCAAACTGAATCGCGCGGACATGGGCGGGCTGATTCGATCCTCATTCGGCACAAATTCCAGCGCCACCGCGCGTCCACCGGGCGCGAGGGCGGCATGAACTTTGCGAAGAAGTTTTTCATTGGTCGGAACGTCAAAGTGATGCAGGAAGTTGGTCAGCAAAATTACGTCGTAGCCGGTGCCGTAGTCGACATCAAACGCGCTGCCCGGCAAAGTGCGATAGCGATTCGCCACACCCGCGGCAGCCGCATTTTCTTTCGCAACTTCCAGAACCGCAGGCCAATCGAGCGCAACAATTTCCGCGTTGGGATTGTGGCGTGCCACCGTAACGCCGAATAATCCGTGGCCTGCCGCAATGTCCAGTACTTTCCATTTCTTTCCTTCCGCGGCGCCCATTGTTTTCGCAAGTATTTCCGCGGGCATCGCCATCATCGGTGCCATCGAGCGCGCAAATTCCACCCAGATGGGATTTTCGGGCTTCGTCGATCCTTCTTTGTCAGCGACCGTTCCGTTTTTCACGGTCGTCGTAAGTTCCGCAATGTGCGCCACCGAATCAGGCGAAAGCAGAAATTTGTGAACGGAGCCCATATACGCCGGTGATTTGCGATTCAAGAATGCGGCCGCGTCCGGCGCTAAACCATATTTCCCGTCGGTCTTCGTAATCAATCCGCCGACGGCGACAAAATCGCACAGGATGCGGATGCCGCGCTCGGACGCGCTGCATCGGCGCGCAATTGACGCGACATCGTGATTACCTTCCGCGATTGCGGTGAAAACGTCCAACTCGATTGCAGCTTTCAACGTTGCGGATTGTTGATAGCCATTCAGAATTTCAAAAACGCGCTCAGGCGTTGGTTGCCCAGAAACTGGTTGTGCGGATGACATGTGATTTCCTCCGAGCGCAAATTCTCGCACATCTTCTCGCACATCGCGAATTCCTTTGCCAGTGCAAAGGGTGCATCACAATGCTTGCGAACAGACGCCACACGGTACATAATCGCGCCCATAGACATTGTGTTTTTTTTCGAGGAGGCGCTATGAAGAAGAATGGACTGAATCGCAGACAATTCGCGCAGAGCGTAGGCGCGGTGCTTGGCGGAGCGATGGTGATGCCGTCGTTCACGGAAACACTCGCCGCGCGTCCGCAGCATGCGCCGCGCTCAACCGATGGCGCAATTCAAATTGACTCCAACGAAAATCCTTACGGCCCGTCGCCGCGCGCTCGCGAAGCCATCACCAACTCGGAAACAATCGCGTGCCGCTATCCGGACGTGACGGAAAGCCGCATGCTCGCAGCCATCGCGAAATATCACAACGTGCCGACGACGCAAGTAGCGCTCGGCTGCGGCTCCACGGAAATTCTTCGCATGGCGGACACGGCATTTCTCGGGCCGGATAAAAATGTCGTCGCCGCCGCGCCAACTTACGAAGCGGTTCTGAGCTTTGCCAAAGTAATGCGCGCCAACGCCATCAGCGTTCCGCAAACAAAAGATCATCTTCACGATTTGGATGCGATGGCCACAAAAACGACCAGCGCAACTGGCCTCGTCTACATCTGCAACCCGAATAATCCCACGGGCACGATCGTCTCGAAAGTTGCCATCGGAAAATTTATGGATCGCGTGCCGCAAAGTGCGATGGTCCTTGTCGACGAAGCCTATTGCCATTTCGCGGACGATCCGGCGTACGGCAGCGTGATCGAGTGGGTCGGAAAATATCCGAACCTGATTGTGGCGCGGACATTTTCAAAAATTTACGGAATGGCCGGCATGCGCCTGGGCTATGCAATCGCCACGCCGCAAACGATCAACGCCATGCGTGCCAGCAAACTTTGGAGCAGCACCAACGCCGCGGTGATGACGGCTGCGATGGTGAGCCTCTCCGATCCAGATCACGTCGCCGACCAACAACGGAAAATCAATGGCACGCGCAAATGGCTTTGCACGGAACTCGAAAAGGACGGCCGCACCTACATTCCTTCCCAAACGAACTTCGTCATGATCCACGTTGGGCGCGACGTTTCGCCGATCATCAAATCCTTCTCGGATCGAAACATTCTTGTCGGCCGGAAATTTACTTCCATGGAAGACTGGCTGCGCGTTTCGATGGGTACGCCCGAAGAGATGCAAAAGTTTGTGGCGGCGCTGCGGGAGATCGTTCCAGCGAATGGCACGAAAGCTTCCTAAGTAAAATTCGATTCAGCGGAAAAAACTTCGGCCCTTCGATCATTCAAGATCGAAGGGCCGTTTGTTGTTAATGCAGTTGTCTATCGTTAATAGAGATGCGTTGTCCGGATCAACTTGCCCCTAGTGACCTGGCCGAAACGTCCCCCGTCGAATTCGCCACTCCAGCGTTTCCCGCCAAACAAAACTAGGCGGGTGAGCCCATCGCTCGCCGCGCTTGAAAACATTCGCGGCAATAAACCGGCCGGCCTTGCGTCGGCTTGAAGGGAACCGTGGTTTCCTTCCCGCATTGCGAGCAGGTGGTTTTTGTTTCGGCGCGCTGAAATCCGCCGGAACTTGCGCCCTCTGCCCTTCTCGACTTGCAGGCCTTACAACGCTTGGGCTCATTCTTGAAGCCCTTGTCGGCGAAAAACATTTGCTCGCCGGCGGTGAAAACAAATTCCGCACCGCATTCCGAACACTTCAGAACCCTATCGTTGTATTCCATGGCGGCTCCGAACCTCGCGAGCATTGCGAGGTGGCAGCTTGATGGTCCGGGCAAGTCTGGGCTGGGTTACTCCACTTGTCCCAAGCTGCCCTCAAACCCCAAGGGTATTCGTTCAATCCGGAACTCCGGGAAGAACTAATCCAATATCTTAGTCCAACTCCCGGCGCTGCTTCTTGCGAAGCCGTTTGCGAGAGAGCGCCTGTTTTACCCGGCGTTTCTCTCCTGGCTTCATATAGAAGCTGTGCTTTTTTATTTCTTTGATGATGTCTTCCTGTTGCACTTTTCGCTTGAAACGCCGCAAAGCGTTTTCCAGCGATTCACCTTCTTGAATAATTACTTCTGCCAAGCAGTATCACCCCCAATTTCGGCAGACCCAATATCGTTAGGAATTAATCGGCTCGCACTTACAAGCGATTCCCCCTATTGTCCGCTTCTTCTAGCTCTGCCGCAACCCGAAGTCAAGGATTGTTTTTCTCAGCGCGGCTCAGCGGCAGTGCCCGCCCGCGTGGTCGCCCTCCGCGTGAAAATCACAGAACGAATTGAACATCGCGGAGTTGCTGTTAGAATGGTCGCGATCATGTCTTCGATGCGCGAAGCGGTCGGGGTTTTGTTGGCGGGAGGTCAGGGCGAACGCCTGTGGCCGCTGACGCGCGATCGCGCGAAGCCCGCAGTTCCCTTCGGCGGAACTTATCGCATCATCGACATAACGCTTTCTAACTGCGTAAACAGCGGCTTGCGGCGCGTTTTCGTTCTCACGCAATACAAAGCTCTCAGCCTCAATCGACATTTGCGCCGCGGCTGGTCTGGAATTATGGGCCTCGGCGATTACATCGAAATCCTGCCGCCGCAAATGCGGGTCTCAACTCACTGGTATCAAGGCACCGCTGACGCCGTGTATCAAAATATTTATTCGATCGGCAGCGAGCGTTCCAGCTACGTGATCGTTCTCTCTGGCGATCACATTTACAAAATGAATTATGAAAAAATGTTGCAGCAGCATGTGGACTCTGGCGCGCACGCGACCGTGGCATCGCTGGAAGTAAGTGTGGGAGACGCCGCTAACAAGTTCGGCGTGCTAGAGACGGATAAGGATTGGCGAGTGTTGCGCTTTGAAGAAAAGCCCGCAAATCCCGCGCGGTCACGTTTGAATCCCGATAAAGTAAACGCGTCGATGGGAATTTATATTTTCAACACCCAGTTGCTGATTCCCATTTTAATTGCCGACGCGGAAGATCCGAACTCTTCCCATGATTTCGGCCACGATATTCTGCCGAAAATTCTTGAGAAATATCGCGTGTTCGCTTACAACTTTGAAGACGAAAATAAACAGGGTCCGCAATACTGGCGCGATGTCGGCACGCTGGACGCGTATTACGAAGCGAATATGGATCTGGTTTCCGTCTCGCCGATTTTCAATTTGTATGACAAGGCGTGGCCGCTGCGCACATGGCAGCAACAATATCCGCCGGCAAAATTTGTTTTTAACGATCCCGACCGCATGGGCGCTGCGATCGATTCAATTGTTGCGCCCGGGTGCGTGATCTCCGGAGGACGCGTTGTGAAGTCCGTGGTCGGCCTGGATGTGCGCGTGAATAGTTACTGCGAAGTGGAAAATTCCATTCTCTACAATCACGTCAGCATCGGCCGCCACTCGAAAATTCGCAATGCAATTATTGACCGGCACGTCAGTCTGCCCGAGCACACCGAAATTGGTTACGACCTGGAAGCGGACAAGAAGCGTTTTCATGTGAGCGATGGCGGTGTCGTGGTTGTTGTGCGAGACGAATCCATGTTGGAAGAACCCGAATCCGAATAACAGACAACCGCTGCCTTTTCAAAAGTAAAAACGGGAGAACGAATGTCCACCAAGATCGCGAAAGTCCACGGACGCCAAATTATTGACTCGCGCGGCAATCCGACAGTCGAAGCCGACGTAGCTCTCGAAGATGGATCACTCGGCCGCGCCGCGGTTCCTTCCGGCGCATCTACCGGCGAACACGAAGCGCTCGAATTGCGCGACGGCGATAAATCGCGCTACATGGGGAAAGGCGTTCTGAAAGCCGTCGCCAACATTAATAAGGATATCGCTGCCGCCGTTCGCGGCATGGACGCCACCGGCCAGCGCGAACTCGATCAGCACATGATTTCAGTCGACGGCACGCCGAATAAAGGCAAGCTCGGCGCAAACGCAATTCTCGCCGTATCCATGGCTGCGGCGCGTGCAGCCGCTGCGTCGCAAAAATTGCCGCTCTATCGTTACCTCGCGAAATATTCCAGCGTCGCCGGCGCAAATATTCTGCCGGTTCCCATGATGAATATTCTGAATGGCGGCGCGCACGCCGATAATTCCGTGGACCCGCAGGAATTTATGGCCATGCCCATCGGCGCGAAAAGTTTCAGCGAAGCGCTGCGTATGGGCGTGGAAGTTTTTCACAATTTGAAAGCGGTGCTGCATAAGCGCGGATATTCCACGTCCGTCGGCGACGAAGGCGGCTTCGCGCCGAATTTGAAATCCAATGAAGAAGCGCTGGAAGTTGTGCTGGAGGCGATTCTGAAAACAGGCTATCAGCCCGGCGAACAAATCGCCATCGCGCTCGATCCCGCCGCCAGCGAGTTTTACGACAAGGCCAGCGGAAAATATATTTTCAAGAAATCCGATAAGTCCGAGCGCACTTCCGAACAAATGGCCGACTTCTGGGCCGGCTGGGCGCGCCATTATCCGATCGTTTCCATCGAAGACGGCATGTCGGAAGACGACTGGGCCGGATGGAAATTGATGACCGAACGCATGGGCGCGCAGATACAACTTGTCGGCGACGATATTTTCGTGACGAACACCCAAATATTCTCGCGCGGCATCAAAGAAAAAGTCGGCAACGCAATTCTCATCAAGCTAAATCAAATCGGCACCGTCACGGAAACAATCGACGCCATCGAAATGGCGCGCAAAGCTGGGTATGCGTCCATTGTTTCGCACCGCTCCGGCGAAACGGAAGACACGTTCATCGCCGATCTCGTCGTTGCCATGGGCACCGGACAGATTAAAACCGGCTCCGCATCGCGCACTGATCGCATCGCGAAATATAATCAATTGTTGCGCATCGAAGAAGAATTGGGCGCCACTGCGAAATTTCCCGGACGCAGCACGCTAGCCCGCGGACGCAACTAAAATGTCCAAGCGACCGCGACCAATTATTTTGACTGTCCTCGACGGCTGGGGTTTTCGCGCCGAATCCGCAGGCAATGCCATCGCCCTAGCGCGCAAACCGAATTACGATGAACTCCTACGCAAATTTCCCAACACTCTGATTCACACTTCCGGAAAATATGTCGGCCTGCCGGATGGGCAAATGGGCAACAGCGAAGTCGGCCATCTAAATATCGGCGCCGGCCGCATCATTCACATGGATAGCACCAAGCTCGACTTGATGATTCAGAGCGGAGAAATTTTCCACAACTCCGTTCTGCTCGATGCCATGGCCCACGGCCGCACGCGTCAACTTCATTTGATCGGATTGCTTAGCGATGGTGGCGTTCACTCGCACATTGACCACCTTTTCGCGCTTCTCAAAATGGCGCGCGAACAAAGTGTCGAGCGCGTGTTCGTCCACTGCTTCATGGACGGGCGCGACACCCCTCCGCACAGCGGTGCGGAATTTCTCGATCAGTTGCAGCACAATTTGCTGGAATTTCAAGCCGGGCAAATCGCCAGCGTCACCGGGCGCTATTTCGCGATGGATCGCGATAATCGCTGGGAGCGCATCGAGCGCGCCTATCGCGCCATGGTTCACGGTGACGCGCCCGTCCGAGTGGTCGACCCGATCGCCGCCGTTCGCGCCAGCTACGACCGCGGCACCTCCGACGAATTCATCGAGCCAATTGTTGTTACGAAACCCATTCCCGCCGGCGAATCCGGCAGCGGCAAGCCTGTCGCCACAATTCGCGATGAAGACTCCGTCATCTTCTACAATTTCCGCGCCGATCGCGCCCGCCAAATGACGCGCGCTCTTTCCGAACCGGGCTTCGAAAAATTTTCCGACCCGTCGCGCCCGAAAAACCTTCTCTTCACCGGCATCACGCAATATGACAAAACTTTCTCCTGGATGAAATTCCTGCTCACCCAGGACAGACTCGATCACATCCTCGCGCAGGTTTTCGCCGATATGAACTTCAAAAACCTGCGCGTCGCCGAAACCGAAAAATATGCGCACGTGACTTATTTTTTCAATGGTGGAGTGGAAAAGCCTTTCGGCGGCGAAGAACGCATCCTCGTGCCATCGCCAAAAGTTCCGACCTACGATTTGAAGCCCGAAATGAGCGCCGCGGGTATCGCCGACGCCGTAACCAACGCGATTCGCAAAGGCGATTTCGACGCCATTATCATGAATTTCGCGAACGCCGATATGGTCGGCCACTCCGGAAATCTCGACGCCACAATCAAAGCCGTCGAAACTGTCGACGCCTGCCTCGGCCAAATTCGCCAAGCGCTAAATGACGCCGGCGATACCGCATGGCTAATCACCGCCGATCACGGCAACGCCGAAACAATGATCGATCCGCGCACCGGCGGCCCGCACACCTATCACACAACAAATCCGGTGCCGTTTATTTTCGTTTCCAATGATTCAAATGCACAAGTACGCGCGAACGGATCGCTCCAGGATATTTCGCCCACAATTTTAGGCGCCCTCGGCATTCAAGAGCCAATCGAAATGACCGGCCATGATTTGCGTGAGCCCGTGGAATAAAAATGTCCGCGCCCCCATCTCCAAATGAAACTAAAGTCGTCCTGTGTGTGCAATTTAATTTTACTTTCTGGACCATTCCGCCCGAGCTTCCAGCGGCATTACAAAATCGCTGGCCGGAAATGCGCGTGATGCACGTGAAGTCATACGACGCCCTCCCCGCCGAACTTCCCGATACAGATATTTTCGTCGGCTTCAATCTGCTGCCCAAGCAACTCGCCGTCGCGCGCAAATTAAAGTGGATTCACATCACTTCGGCGGGCGTTTCCCAAATGATGCGCCCGGACGTGCAAACCACAGGCGTCGTCATCACCAATGCGCGCGGCATTCACGCCATTCCAATGGCCGAACACACGATGGGCGCAATGCTCGCGCTAGCCCGAAAATTTCCGGACACTGTGCATTATCAGGACGCGAAAGTTTGGGCGCAGGAACAGATTTGGCGATCGCGTCCGTCCGAACTTCACGGCGCAACTTTATTGATCGTCGGCCTCGGCACAATCGGCGGCGAAATCGCGCGTCGCGCCCGCGCATTCGGAATGCGCATCGAAGCCGTTACGCGCTCGGGCCATGGTGACGCATCATTGGCCGACAAAATTTATCCCGCATCGCAACTTCTTCAGGCCTTCCCGCAGGCCGACTACATCGTCCTCGCCGCGCCAGACACTCCCGAAACGCAGCGCATGATCGGCGCGCGCGAATTAAAATCAATGAAGCCGACCGCATATTTATTGAATATCGGACGCGGCTCTTTGGTGGATGAAGCGGCGTTAATCGACGCGCTTCAACAAAGCACAATCGCAGGTGCCGCGCTCGACGTAATGGAAAAAGAACCGTTGCCTCAGGAAAGTCCGCTCTGGCAAATGAAGAATGTTTTTATCTCTCCGCATATCAGCGCCGTAAGCCAATTGCTCTGGCCGCGCCAAACGGAATTGTTAATCGAAAATCTCGAACGCTGGTTCAGCGGCCGCGAATTGAAGAACATTGTCGACACCACGCGCGGCTACTAACTCACGCACGCTCTAATCGCCACTGGCACTCTTGGCCGCCGTATATCCCTGCCGCGCATACACAACAAACTTCACCTTCTTGCCTTTCTGATTCGTCACCACCATCGGCGTGCCGTCGGCGTTCACCAACTCAACTTTAATCTTGTGATATTTTCCGTCCTGCGAAGTCGGCGCGTATCCCAGGCTGTACTGATTGCGAAGACTTGCCGCAATCGTACGCATGATTTCCGGAATCTGTCCGTCAAATTCCGGCGTCCAGGCCTGGCCTCCGGTTAGATCCGCGAAAACTTTCATCTGCTGTTGCGCCACTTGGCTTCGGATATTTCCGATACTGCTGCCGCCTGAAATAGCCGCGTTGGTGTCCACTATAAACTGGCTCGTTCCGATCGTATAAATTCCCACATCTGACTGGCGCACCAGCTTCATCGTGTTGTCGTACGTAAGTTTGCTGAATGTGTCGTAGCCCGACGCAACAACAAGGATTGTTTTCTTTCCTTTCACTTCCGCAAGCCGGTCAATCGTTTCACCAAGCGCATCGTACAGGCACGACTCGCTGTAAAGCGGCACCACCATACGATTAATTTCCTGCATTATTTCTCGGGGGTCGTGTGTGAAATCCACATCCACGCGCGTCTTCAAATCGAAATCTTCCAGCGCAATCCAGTCATCCTTTTTCAACTGGTTCAGAAAATTGGCCGCCCAGTATTTGCTCACCTGCGCGTAATAATTTCCCGTATAAAGGTGCGCTCTAAATTCGATCAGCAGCACGATTGTAATCGGCGCTTCGCCGGCTCCCGTAAAATTCGTAATAATTTGCGGCTTTCCGTCTTCCAGAATCCGGAAATTTTCTTTCTTCAGCCCGGGCAAAAAATTCCCGTCGCCGTCCGTCACCACCGCGTCCACGTTCACAAGTTGCGCGTTCACGCTGATTTGATAATTTCCCTGCGGCGCTGGCTGGCCCTGCTGCTGCGTTGGCGGCGGTGGAGCTTGCTGACCCTGCGCCTGCGCGGGAATCGCCGCCGCCGCGTGCATTCCATGCGGCGAAACAATAATGATAAGCGTCAGGACGATCAGTATCGCGGACTGCAAAATAACTCGCTTCATATTTGTGCCTCGTTTATGAATTCAATGCTCCCACGAATTGCGGACTTGTTCAATTCTCTAACGGCTTTTCCGAAACACACGTCCGACTCGTCCCCGGCCGTTCCCAACCAGCATGATAATATGATTCGCGTGCTCACGAAGAGGTTTCCTAGCCGGAGGCTACGACGAATGCTTCGCCGTCCCTTTTTGCCGATTTGCATAGCGGTCTTCTTCAGTCTCGCGTTGACCAGCGCCGCCTCCGCGCAAACCACTCCCGGAATTCCGTCCCCGGCCAGCGCGCCGAACATGGGCACGCTGCCTCAGGAATCCATCGCGTGGCTCGAAGGACTCATCCGCATTAACACTACAAATCCTCCGGGAAATGAACTCGCCGCGGCAAATTACATCGCCGCCATTTTGGAAAAAGAAGGCATTCCGCACGAAGTGATTGAAATTACTCCCGGCCGCGGAATTGTCATCGGCCGTCTGAACGCTTCCGTGATGCCCGACGCTTCGCGCAGTCTTCTTCTCCTCGCGCATTTGGATGTCGTCGGCGTCACTCGTGAAAAATGGACTGTCGATCCTTTCGCCGCCGTCACGCAAAACGGTTATCTCTACGGCCGCGGAACCATTGACGACAAGAGTATGGTCATCGCGAATCTCGCGGCCATCATTGCGCTGAAACGAAACGCAGTTCCGCTTCAGCGCGATGTAATTTTTCTTGCCGACGATGACGAGGAGCAAGGCGGCGACGCCAGCATCAAAGCCGTCATCGCAAAACATTGGGACAAAATCGCATCCGGATTCGCCATCAACGAAGAAGGCCGCGTAATCACAAAAAATGGCAAGCCGCTTTACGTCGGCATTCAGACCAGCGAAAAAGTTTCCATGAATGTCACCGTGATTTGCACCGGCACTTCCGGCCACGCCTCCATGCCGCGTCCCGATAACGCCGTCGTCCATTTGTCACAGGCCATCGCAAAAATCGGCGATTACGAGACTCCCATCAAATTTATTCCGGAAACAGAACGCTTTTTCGAGCAGCTCGCCAGGGTCGAAGATGACGAGACCGCCAAATGGATTCGCGCGCTCGAACAACCGTCGCGTCAAAGTCTCGCCGTGAAGCGCGTTTCTGAAATGAATCCCGCGTGGAATTCCATGATGCGCGATACCATCGCGCCCACGATGCTGGAAGCCGGCGTGCGCTTGAACGTAATTCCGTCCGAAGCCCGCGCCAATTTAAATGTTCGCCTGCTTCCCGGCGACTCGATCAATGACGTGCTCGCCGATCTGAAAAAAGTCGTGAACGATCCGCAAATTCGTTTTGAAGTTGTTCAGAACGGAGGGACGCCTTCGCCGCCGTCGTCGCTCGAATCGCCGCTATACAAAACGATTCAGCTGGCAAGCGAACAGGAATTTCCCGGCATCGTCACGATGCCTTACATGAGCACCGGCGCCACCGATTCCGCGCAGCTCCGCCTACACAACGTGCAAGCCTACGGCCTGCTTCCCTTTCCGCTCGCTGAAGAAGACGTACTGCGCATGCACGCCGATGACGAACGCATTCCGCTCGATTCGTTTCGCAAGGGCGTCGAATTTCTCTATCGCATCGTCAATGATTTCGTAGCGCGAAGATAAATAAATGTCTCGCTCTACAAACTTGCAAATGGATTTCCGTCGCTCAAAAATTGTTTGCACTCTGGGTCCCGCCACGGACTCCCGGCGCATGATCGCGCAACTCGTGCGCTCCGGAATGGACGTAGCCCGTCTGAATTTTTCTCACGGCGCTCACGTGTGGCACGCGCGAATGATCACTCTTCTTCGCGAAGCTTCTTCGACGATGAAAAAACCTCTCGCCATCTTGGCCGATCTTGGCGGACCGAAAATTCGCACCGGCACGCTCGTCGGCGGTGTGCGCATCATGCTTCACTCCGGCCAGCGCTTCACAATTTCTACCGGCAACAAGCCCGGCGATGTCTCAGGAATTTCCACCACGTTTCGCGCTCTGCCAAAAGAAGTTCATCGCGGCGGACGCATTCTTCTCGCCGATGGACTCATCGAGTTGCGCGTCACCTCCGTGCGCCGAAATGAAATTATTTGTGAAGTCGTGAACGGTGGTGAACTCGGCGAGCATCAGGGAATTAATTTGCCCGGTGCGGAATTGAAAGTTCCATCTCTTCTGCCCAAAGACTATGACGATCTAAGTTTCGCGCTGAAGCATGGCGTGAATTATGTCGCCGTCAGTTTCGTGCGCCGTCCGCAGGATGTGGAAGCCGCACGCCGCGCCATAAAACGCGCCGGAATGGATACTCCCATCATCGCCAAGCTCGAAAAGCCGCAGGCCATCGCAAATCTCGACGCAATTCTTGACGTCGCCGATGGCGTGATGGTTGCTCGCGGCGATCTCGGCGTTGAAATGAGCCCCGAAGTTGTTCCCGTGCTGCAAAAGAAAATTATCGAACGCGCTCGCGACGCTCGCCGCCCGGTAATCACCGCAACGCAAATGCTCGAATCCATGACGGAAAATCCGCGCCCCACTCGCGCCGAAGCCAGCGACGTTGCCAACGCCGTTCTCGACGGCAGCGACGCCCTTATGCTTTCCGGAGAAACTGCGCGCGGCCGTTATCCCATCGAAGCCGTGCAAATGATGGATCGAATTATTCGCGAAGCCGAATCCAGTATCACAAATTTTTTACATCCTCACGAAGCAAAATGGGATGTCCCCGAAACCACCGCCGAACTGATTTGCCACGCTTCCGAAGAATTGCAAATGAAAGTGATCGCGGTTTTCACGGAGACGGGTTCAACCGCGCGCTTGATTTCGCAGCATCGTCCGCGCCCGCAAATTATCGCCTTCACTCCGTTTGCGGAAACTCGCCGCCGCCTCGCGCTTCTTTGGGGAGTTTTGCCGCGCACAATTTCCCGCATCCGCGATATTGATGGCCTTGCCGCCGTCACAGAAAAGCGTCTTCTCGACGAGGGCCTCGCGCAGCGCGGCGATGTTGTCGGAATTGTGGCAGGCACGCCGCTGGGCAGCCGTGGCACTACAAATTTCATAAAACTCCACGTAATTCCCCGCCGCTAATTCTCACTTTTCAATTCGAATGGATTTGTTCGAAACGAATTCGCTAACCTCGTGGCATTGCACCACTTAAAATTGTTCCACGTGGAACAATTTTGATTTTACAAACACGCGCACAAATTGTTTCACGTG
>Ga0209624_10002364_pt1 | contig 13989 bp, 13 predicted proteins | sample JacPinW_OM2H0_O1_FD_188565 | JGI IMG/M metagenome (GOLD analysis project Ga0209624, IMG submission 188565) | Forest soil microbial communities from Algoma, Ontario, Canada - Jack Pine, Ontario site 1_JW_OM2H0_O1 (SPAdes) (version 2) | ecosystem: Environmental > Terrestrial > Soil > Boreal...
TGTGTGTCTCGGCGCACTGGTACGTGCCCAGCGTGGCGGTAACGGCCATGCAGCAGCCGCGCACCATCCACGACTTCGGCGGCTTTCCGCGCGAGCTCTACGCGGTCGCCTATCCGGCGCCCGGCTCACCCGAGCTGGCGCAGCGTGTGGTGCGCATGCTGGCGCCGCTCGCGGTGGAACTTGACCACAGCTGGGGACTGGACCACGGCACCTGGTCGGTGCTGCTGCATTTATATCCTGAGGCGAATATCCCGGTGGTCCAACTGAGCATCGACGAAACCAAGGATGCTGCAGCTCACTATGAGATCGCCGGGCGTCTGGCGCCTCTGCGCGAGGAGGGCGTGCTGATCGTCGGCAGCGGTAACATCGTGCACAACCTGCATGCCTATGCCTGGGGCAATCACTCCGCCGCGCCGTACGACTGGGCGCTGCGATTCGAGGCGCTGGCGCGCAAGCTGCTCTCTCAAGCGGATTTTTCCTCCCTGGTGGATTACGAATCGCTGGGACGCGACGCGCTGTTATCCGCCCCGACACCCGATCATTACTTACCGCTTCTGTATGTCATCGCACAGCGGCAACCGCACGAGGCGGTAAGTTTCCCGGTGTCGGGTTTCGATGGCGGTTCGATCTCGATGCTCTCGGTGCGCATCGGATAAGTACGTCGTTTATTTTCGCACCGCCGGCTTGCTCGCTGCCGCCGCCCGGTCAGTGTTATGTTCCAGCCGCATGAATGACCATCGGCTCAGAGCGTTCATCGAGCGGCATTCCCGCCTGTTCATTCTCACCGGCGCCGGCTGCAGCACCGAATCCGGTATCCCCGACTACCGCGACGCCGACGGCGGCTGGAAACGGGCCGCGCCCGTCATGTTTCAAGCGTTCATGGGCGATCCGTCGATTCGACGGCGCTACTGGGCGCGCAGCCTGGTCGGCTGGCGACGAATGCGCCGCGCACAGCCCAATGATGCGCATTTTGCCCTGGCGCGCCTGCAGCAGCAGGATCGTGTCGGAGGGCTGGTGACGCAAAACGTCGATCGCCTGCACCAGGCCGCCGGCAGTGCCGAGACGATCGACCTGCACGGCAGGATCGACATGGTCCGCTGCATGAACTGCCAGCAGCGCCTGCCCCGTGAGCATCTGCAGACCGAGATTCTACGGCTCAACCCGGCCTGGGCCGAGCTCGATGCGCTGCAGGCACCGGACGGCGATGCCGATCTGGAAGGCCGGGACTTCTCGAGCTTTCGGGTCCCCCCATGCGCGCAGTGCGGTGGCGTGCTGAAGCCCGATGTGGTGTTCTTCGGCGAGAGTGTGCCGCCGGAGCGCGTGCGGACATCGATGGGGCTGCTGATGCAGGCCGACGCGATGCTGGTGGTCGGCTCTTCGCTCATGGTGCTTTCGGGCTATCGCTTTGCACAGGCGGCTGCACTGGCCGGCAAACCGATCGCCGCAGTTAATCTCGGGCGCACGCGCGCAGATGCGTTATTGACGTTGAAAGTCATGCAGCCCTGTTCGGCGGCACTGGCATTCCTGGTGCAGACCAGCGGCGGCGCGCAGCGCCCACCAGCCGCCAGCTTCACAGCAATTCAGTGACCACCCGCAGCTCGCCCGCTGTCAGCTCGAAGTCGAAGATCTCCAGATCCTCGCGCATATGCCGCGTCGATGTCGTGCCGGTCAGCGGCGCCACGCCGTTCTGGGTCAGATAGCGAAACAGGATCTGCGCCGGCGTGCGCACGTATGTCGAGGCCAGGACCGAGATGCTGTCATGGGCCAGCAGCTGTGGATTCGCCGTCAGCGTCCAGAAGCTCTGGTAGACGATGTCGCGCTGGCGGCAAAACTCGCGGATCTCGCGATCGTAGCCGCTCTCGGCGTAGAAGCGATTCTGCACCACGGCCGGCTTTACCTTGCTCTCCTGATACAGCCTCTTCAGGTTAGCTGCGCTGTAGCAGTTGCTGATGCCGAGCTGGCGGGCGCCGCCTGCGTGAAACACCTGTTCCATCGCGCCCCACACCTGCGACATCTGGCCTGGATCGGACAAGGGTGAGTGCAGAACCAGACAATCGACGTAGTCTGTCCGCAGGTTGCGCAGCGACGTCTGAAAAGACTGCGCCACCTGCTGCGCGGCCGGCGCGCCCGGATCATAGGGGATCTGCTCCGGGTCCTGGCCCGATAGCGGCGTGAACTTGGTCTGCAGATAGAGGTCGCCACGGAACAGCTTGTCATTCAGACAGGCGGCCACTCCTGCCCCGACTCCGTCTTCGTTGTAGTGCTTGGGTTGGCATGCAGTGTCGATGCCGCGAAATCCGCACTGGATGGCCGTGCGCACCAGCTCCTGCGTGCGCGTCTTCTTCCACGCCGTCCCATAGATGATCCTGGGACTGCGCATGCCGCCTCACCGGCGGGCAGCTTCAGGCCGCCTCAGTCGCGCACACAAACAGCTGCGCCGGCGGAAGATTGCGCCGCTCGAAGCTGCGACGGACATCGCCGAAGGTTCGTTGCAGTACCGGCAGGACCCGGCTCGTGAACTGATACACGAGAAATGCGCCGCCCGGTTCAAGCGCAGCGCGGCTCTTGCTGACGATGTCGGCGCGCACGCGTTCCGGCATGCTGCCGAGCGGAATTCCCGAGATGATGTAGCTGGCCAGGGGCAATCCGAGCCGCCGCAGCACGGCCTGCACCTCGGCGGCCGAATCGTGCACGACGTGCAGCCGTGGATCCGGCAACGACGTCGGCAGGAACCGCACGAACGCGCTATTGGTCTCGATGGCGACCAGATGGGCATCGCTGTGCATGCGGCGCAGTATCTCGCCGGTGATGGTCCCGACGCCGGGTCCATACTCCACGATGACTCGAGCCCGCTCCCAGTCGATTGGCTCGAGTACCTGATTTACCAGAAAGCGCGAGCTTGGAATGATCGAGCCGAGCATGTAGGGGTGGCGAATGAAGTTGCCGGCGAACAGCAGCATTTCCGTCGTCCGGGACCGGGTCTTGTTATTTGTCATGGCGAGTCTCACACGTCGAAAGATTCGTACATTCAGCTGCTCCACGCCGGCGCAAGTCCGGTCGGAGCAATGAAAACGTGGCGTCCCCCTGCGGCGAGTCGTTGCCTGCCGCAGGCTCGCAATGCCCGATCGCAGCGGTCCGCGGCCCGAGCTTTGAATGATCTTAAGGGATTCATGCGCTCAATGCTACGAGCAGAATCGTGGTGACGACGGCATCTACGCCGCCACTCCCGCCCATTGGGCACTCATTCGCCACAGAGATTCCTGCAGCTGCAGGTCATGCGCGAGCGCTGAGGCTGGTTGGGGAACCTGATTCTCGTCGAAGTAACGGCCACTGATACCCGCGAGTTCGGTGGCCAGCGCCAGGTGCAGTGTCGTACGTGCACCACGCTCAGGATCGAATACGACGCGGCTGATCAGCGGCTTTACCAACCGCAGCCACCAGGGCAGCAGATTGGTCGCGACCACGCCCGGATGCAGGCAGTTGGCGCACACGCGGGTGCCGGACAGGCGACGCGCCAACGCAAATGTATGCAGGACGTTCGCGAGCTTTGATTGCGCGTAGGCGGCCACACCGCTGTAGCGCGCACCCGTCGCAGTAATCCGGCCGAAGTCGATCCGGCCGCGAAAGTGCGCGCGGGAGGCGACGTTGATGACACGCGCGGTTTCGTGCAGATGATCCGACAGCAACGCGGTGAGCAGGAATGGGCCCAGGTGATTGGTGGCAAAAGTGAGTTCGAAACCGTCGGCCGACATCCGGTGCCGGCTGCTCACCATGCCCGCGTTATTGATGAGCAGACCGATCGCGCCGAACGTGCGACGCACGATGTCGGCACTGTTGCGCACCGAGGCGAGCGAAGCCAGATCGCAATGTACGATATGAACGGCCGCTCCCGGTACCTGCCTGATGATCTCGGCGCGCACGGCCTGCCCCGCCGGAACGTCACGGCATAGCATGACGACCGTACGTCCCGCTCTTGCGAGCTCTCGGCTGCTCACGCGGCCGATGCCATGAGTGGTGCCGGTGATGACGGCAACATCACCCACGCATCAGCCTTCGAGCTCGAGCAGCGGCTCGCCCATGCGGATGATGCTTCCCTGCCGCAGGTGCTCGCACAGCGTGACGCCCTCCGGGGCGAACGCGATGATGGTTGAGCCATGCTGGAACCAGCCCATTTCCTCCCCTTTCTGCAGCGACGCGTCGCATGGAATCGTATTTGGGCCGCGATATCGCAGGTGTAGCAGCACGTCGAGAAAATGCAGGCGCACGCTCGCCACCAGGATCGCCGCAACCGGCACGAGCGTGATGAGCTCGCCTGAAGGAACCAGCCGGCAGCGGATAATCGCGCGCTCGTTTTTGCAGAACAGTTTCTCAATTCGCCGGAGCGCGATCGGATTCACGTTCCAGGTATCCCCGGAAATGTACGTGACCTGTTCCACGCGACAGTCATAGGGAGCGTGGAAACGGTGATACATCCCCGAGGCGAGGCGCAGCGTGACATAAGTTCCCTTCAGGTAGCTGCGAACAAGGTCGTCGTCGCCGAGCAGATCCATCAGCGTGTAGGGAAACCCCTTGGCCTGCAGCACCGATCCGGCGGCAACCTGCCCCATGGCGCCGACGATGGCATCGCAGGGGCTCACGACAATGGCGGGGTCCGGATCGATGTGGCGCGCTCCAGCCTTCAGCTCGCGCGTGAAGCACTCGTGCAGGCTCTTGAACTGGCTTGCCCGCGCTTCACTCAGATCGAGCTCCGAGAAGATGCGCCATATGGCGATGCAGAAATCGCGTACCAGCGGTTGCTCGAGCCGGCTCAACCAGCCGGTGAACAGCGTCAGCCAGCGCCGTGGGAGGCGATTGGTCAGCAGGAAATTCAGGTTCTCCTGTTGCGTCAGCCGCGCGATAACTGATCGCGGCGTCATCGAACTGTCACCAAACCGCAATACTTTGCGAGCGGGCCCCAGAGGCGAGCGAAATCATGCTGTGGTACGTTGCCGGCGCGTTGGTATTGGTGATCCTGCTGTACAAGGCGCAGCTGCGACTGGCGTTGTCGCGCGCCAAGCACCGTTCGATGGCCGGGCACTCCCGCCTGGCGCGGCGCATTGCCGCTCTGATCCCGCTCTACGAATTCAGCGACGCCGCGTTCTTCGGCGCTGATAATGCGCCGCCGGAGGTCGCGGCGAGGCGGCGCGCCGGATTCATGCAACTCACGGCCCTGTACGCCGAGCGCTACCGCAAGAGCGCCGCCCTGACCGACCAGGTCCGGGAAACACTGTCCGACGTGCAATTCACCTCCCGCTATCGGGTGCCGTTCCAATTCAGCCGCGTGGTGCGCGAGCACCTGCAGGGGGGCGCTTTCCTGCAGTCGTCGTCGGGCACCACCGTGACCGATCTCGACGGTAATTGCTTTTTCGACCTGACCGGCTCCTATGGCGTGAATCTGTTCGGATATGACTTCTACAAGGAGTGCATTGAGCGCGGCAGCGAGCGGGTTCGCGAGCTCGGACCAGTGCTCGGCGCCTATCATCCGCTCGTGGTCTACAACGTGGAGCGGTTGCGCGAGATTTCCGGTCTCGACGAAGTATCCCTGCACATGTCCGGCACCGAGGCGGTGATGCAGGCTGTGCGCCTCGCGCGCTACCACACGCGGCGCAAGTACCTGGTGCGCTTTTGTGGCGCCTACCACGGATGGTGGGGTGACGTGCAACCCGGAGTCGGCAACCCGATCGCGGCGCGCGAGACCTACACGCTCAAGGACATGAATGAAGCCTCGCTGCACGTGTTGCGAACGCGCCGCGACATTGCCTGCGTATTGGTGAATCCGCTGCAGGGGCTGCATCCGAATGCCAGCGCACCGGGCGATTCCGGCCTGATCGGCAGCCGGCGCGGTGCGCAGTTCGATCGTACGGGCTATGCCGCATGGCTGGCGAAGCTGCGTGCGGTGTGCTCGGAGAGAAATATCGTCCTGATCTTCGATGAGGTGTTCGTGGGATTCCGTCTTGCTGTCGGGGGAGCCCAGGAGTATTTCGGCGTTCGCGCCGACATGGTGACCTACGGCAAGACACTTGGCGGCGGCTTGCCGGTCGGCGCGGTTTGCGGCCGCGCCGACCTGATGAAGCGCTACCGCGAGGACCGGCCGGCCGACATCTGCTTTGCGCGCGGTACGTTCAACTCCCACCCATACGTCATGGGCGCGATGCATGAGTTCCTGCAGCGACTCGAAAGCGAGCCGGTGCGCGCCATATACCGGGATCTTGACGATGTATGGGATCGGCGCGCCCGTCAGCTCAACGAGCGCCTGCAGGCGGCAAAGGTACCCGTTCAAGTATCACATCTCTCGTCCATCTGGATCATCAACTACCTGCGGCCATCAAGGTACAACTGGATGTTCCAGTACTATCTGCGCGCTGCCGGACTCGCCCTGAGCTGGGTCGGCACGGGTCGTCTCATTTTTAGCCTCAACTACACGGATGAGGATTTCGCCGCGGTGACCGACAGGATGCTGTCGGCCGCCGCGGCGATGTCGCGCGACGGCTGGTGGTGGGAAAGCGAGGCACTCACCAACAAGGCCATCAAGTGGCGTGTCCTGCGCGAACTGCTTCAGGCGTGCTGGGCGACGTCGTCCATCGGGTCGATCAGCTCACCGCGCAGCAGATACAGTGGGGCGCGGTAGTAGAGCATGATGTCGTGAAACGGATCGGTTATGATCTTGGTGAGCCACACCAGACCGGTCTGCACGTCCTGCTGAAAGAACAACTGCACCGTGCGAAACAGCAGTGCGCCCAGGCCCAGAACCAGCCACAGCTGGCCGACATGCCGCAGGAATTGCGCAGCGCCTACCGGTGGCGAAAACACTCCGAGCAGCGTGGGGTCGAGCCACAGCAGCAGCGGCGACAGCGCCCACAGTGACAGCAGGATGATTTTTCTCTTGAGGTTGTAACCGACCTTGATGTCTTCCTTGTGTTCGTGGGTTGCCTCATTGACGGCGTCGTAGCCCTTCGGTTCGAAGAAGAAGTGACCCACCTGGCGACTCACCATCGCCCCGAGCCAGCCGATCAGCGCCGAGGCGACCGGATTGGTAAAGATCGTGAAATACGCGGCCAGAAAGCTCAGCGCGCTCACCAGATGCAGCGACTGGTTAATGCGGCTGTGGTGATAGTAGCGATGATCATCCCACCGTTGCGTTTTCAGCGCTTCAAGGAAGTTTTGCATTCGTGTTCCCTCGAGTTGACAGCCCTCAAGCAGGCGCATGAAGCAAATATAGGAAAATGATTACCGTAACATGACAGACGCCGCCAAACTCCCGGGACTGTGACGCAATACGTCCTCAAAGCGGCGACTGAGTCGGCATGCTCAATCCGACTTGCCCGCAGGCCATGCGCACCAGCCCACGTCGGCGAAAAAAAATCTTTGCAAATCCTTCATGCCAGCGTCACATGCCACGGTAATGATGCGTCGCGCGAAGCTAACATCGGAGGAACATTGGGGTACGGAACACGGCCTTCTTCCGAAGGCGCGAATCGAGGCAGAAAACGCATCGCATGAGGATCATGATCGTGAGCGATGCTTGGTTTCCCCAGACCAACGGCGTCGTCAACACATTGGCCCAGACTGCAGCGTGGCTCGGTCGATTTGGACACGAGGTTCGACTCTCAACGCCGCGCGACTTCCGCACCGTCCCCTGCCCGACCTACCCGGAAATTCGCGTGGCCGTGCTGCCGCAGCGCAAGCTTGCGCGCGCGATTGCCGCGTTCCGGCCGCAGGCGCTGCACATCGCGACCGAGGGACCGCTCGGATTCTCGGCCCGGCAGTACTGCGTCAGGCGCGGGTTGCGCTTTACGACTTCCTATCACACGCAGTTTCCGCAGTATTTGCGATCGCGAGTGCCGATTCCGCTCGCGCTCTCATATTCCTTGCTGCGCTGGTTTCACGGCGCCGCTCAGAGCTGCATGGTCAGTACCCAGGGTGTGCAGACGCAGCTCGCTGCCCGCGGCTTCGACAACCTCGTGCGCTGGCGACGCGGCGTCGACACGCAAATGTTCCGGCCGCGGAGCAAGGATTTCCTGAACCTGCCAAGGCCGATCGCAGCTTATGTCGGGCGCGTGGCGGTCGAGAAAAACGTCGCCGCATTCCTGCAGATCCCGTGGAGCGGCACGAAAATTGTAATTGGCGATGGACCGGAGCGTCAGCGATTGCAGGGGCTGTACCCCGAGGCGGTTTACGCGGGCTTTCGCTTCGGCGAGGATCTGGCGGCCCACATCGCCGCCGCGGACGTGCTCGTGTTCCCCAGCCTCACAGACACCTTCGGCCTGGTCAATCTCGAAGCCATGGCGTGTGGGGTCCCGGTGGCGGCGTTCCCGGTCACCGGGCCGATCGACGTCGTGCAGGACGGAGTCACGGGGGCTCTCGATACGGATCTGGCCAGGGCGGCCGCGAGGGCACTACGAATCGACCCGTGCGCTTGCCGCGAGCGCGCCCTGCAATCGAGCTGGGATGCCTGCACGCGCGAATTCGAAAGCCATCTCGTCGCCTGCCGTCCAAGCCCCGTGTCACGTCCCAAACCGTCGCGTTCGGTGGCCGAGCGCGTGACCACGTGACTGCACCGTAGGCCTGCCGCTGCTGACAGCGCGTGCTGGCGGACCTAGCGGGGTGGCCGGTAGAGGAAGCAGCCCAACGTGTGGTCGTTCACGACGCCGACGGCCTGCAGATACGCATACACGATCGTCGTACCGACGAATCGGAAGCCCCGCTGCTTGAGGTCCTTCGATATCCGATCGCTCAGGTCGGTGCGTGCCGGCAGCCGTTGGTTGGCCCGCACGCGATTGACGACGGGACGGCCGTCCACGAACCCCCACAGATAGCGGTCGAACGAGCCGAATTCCTTTTGCACTTGCAGGAATGCGCGCGCGTTGCTGACCGTGGAATCGATCTTCAAACGGTTGCGAACGATGCCTGCATCCAGCAGCAGCGCCGCTTTGCGAGCCGCATCGAAACGCGCCACCTTCTTGGGATCAAAGCGCGCAAAGGCTTTCTGGTAGTTCGCGCGCTTGCGCAGAATTGTTAACCATGAGAGCCCCGCCTGCGCGCCTTCGAGCGTGAGCATCTCGAACAGCAACCGATCGTCGTGCACCGGGCGCCCCCATTCCTTGTCGTGATAGCGCACATAGTCAGGGTCAGCGCCAGTGGCCCAGCGGCAACGCTTTTTTTCCGTGATCCGTTGGTGCTTCATTTCGGGGCTCCCCTTGGTTTAGAGTCTAACAAACCAAATGCGTTGGAAACCCATGGCAACCCGCACGTCCGCACGCTCACCCAGGAAACGCGCCGCCGCTCGACCCAGCAATTCGCGTCGCAAGCTCAAGCCCTCCAGTCGAACGCGTGGCCTGGAGGCCACAGAGATCTCGCTGGCGGCGGATCATGCGGACATAAGCGCCCTGGTAGCACGCATACGGCAAGCGGGCGGGGCTGCTATCGGCACCTATCGCGATCCGCTCGGTGGCCGAGCGCTGGTGCTCGCAACCTTGCCGATCCGTGTCATCCAGCCGACACCCTTTCAGCGCGATCTGTCGCCAACGCACACGAAGCGCCTCGCGGAAAAAATCGATCAGGCGGGAGCCTTTCTCGACCCGCTGATCGTCGTGCTCGGTCACGATGATCTTTTCTGGACACCCAACGGCCGGCATCGACTGGCGGCCGCCAAGGTGCTCGGTCTCAAGCAGATCTCCGTCCTCGTATCCCCGGATGAGACGCTGGCCTACAGAATTCTCGCTCTCAACACGGAGAAGGCGCACAACCTCAAGGATCGCAGTCTGGAAGTCATCCGGATGGCCCGCAGCCTGGCGCGCCGCGAGCCGAGTGCACGGGAGACGCAGTTTGCCGAGCAGTTCGAGTCCGCCGAACTGCTGACACTCGGCATCATCTATGAAAAGCTGCCGCGTTTCGCCGGTGGCGCCTACAGCCCACTGCTCAAAAAGGTCGACCGCTTCAGCACGCGCCCACTGCCGGCGGGGCTGCGCGAACGCGAAGGTTACGCCGCTCGTCTCCAGGCAATCGAGACGGAAGTAAAGAAGATCGTCGCGGGGCTGCAGACGCGCGGCTTCAAATCCCCGTATCTGCGCAACTACGTGGTGGCACGCATCAACCCGGTTCGGTTTCATGTCCAGAAGCGCGGCGAGACCGGGCCGGCGATGCCGATCGGACAGGCGCTCACCCGCATGACCGCAGCCGCCAAAGGTTTCAAGCTCGAGTCCGTATCCAACGCCGATCTGGCGTGGGTTGCCGTGGGCGCCGGATCACACGACTGAATACGGCCGGCAAGGAATCGTGACATCCGCGCGGCGCTGCATCGACGTACGGGGCGGCCGGAGTGAATCTTTCCTAGCCAGGCTTCCAGAAAGTGGTTATTGCGCCTCCGGCGATGACCAACGCACCACCTACTAGGATCGGCATCGTCGGAAATGCTCGGAATGCAAAGAAGTTGATGACCTGCCAGACCACGAACAGCGTCGCAATATAGAGCCCGACCACGCGTCCGAAATCCAGCGGTGCCAGGTTAAGCAGCGATCCGTAGGCCAACAGCAACGCGGCGCCGGCGAGAAATAACGCTATGCGAATCAAGCCGACATGCTGATAGATCGCCACGCGAACAACGGCGTCACCACCGGCTTCCAGCACGGTCGCGATCAGCAGTAAGACCATCAACGGTACGCCGTGAAATGCCTTGATCACCATTCTCTCCGCTGTCACCGAGACTATTCAACCAAAGTCTATTCGACCGACCTCCCTGCGTCACGCAACTGCCATACCGACCAAAAGGGGGGATTCCAAACTCATTCGGTCGGCCGCACCCGACGGCGTGCGCGACGGAATGTCACCTGCTCGCGGCTAGCGCTTCGCAGCATTTTCTGCGGTGATTCGGCAGTCCCCTGTCTGCTATGCTTCGCGTGCATAGAACACAAAACAAGGGAGATTCTAGCAATGCTGACCTTCATAAAACGGCTTCAAATTGGGTTCTTAGGGATGCTGGTCTTTGGCTTGTGCGTTGCCGACGATCTACCCTACAAAGTAGGCACAGTGACTCAGGTTTCAAGCATCAGGACCAAAGAAGGTCATTTCCTCGATTACTGGACGTTCCTGAGTACGTCCTGGCGTCAGGAAATGGAGGAGGCGAAGAAACAGGGAATTGTAGTGTCATATGCGATTTTCCAAGCCACTCCAAAAGCTCCGCACGAGCCGGACCTGTATCTGGTGGTGGAATACCCGAACATGGCCGCATTCGATTCCATCGATGAAAAGATGACTGCCATTGATAAAAAGATTTGGGGCTCACTGAAGCAGGCAAGCCAAAGTGATTCGGACCGTGAGGCTATTCGCACTGTCCTGGGCAGCGAGCTCGTCCGCCAGCTGAATTTCAAGAATTGATCGCTCGTAGTCCGTGACGCTGGAAAGGGTTCGCCTGCGGGACCCTTCCTTCTCTCATTAAGCGGCATTGGCCGAATCGTGCAGGGGGGCAACGATGCATCGGCGACACGTGCGGATCCGTGTGCAAACTGTCCTGCTCATTGCCGTCACCGTGTTCACGGCTGTCAACCCGCCGGCGGCGCGGGCGGCACCAAGCAACAGGATCCTTACGCGGCCAAGGCCTGCGAGCCCGATGCGCGAGCGCTGTTGCAGCAGCTGGTGCAAATCGACTCTGGCACAGGCGATGTTGCTGGCCTCGCAGCGGTGGCCACGATCGCAAAGACTGAACTTGAGCGTCTCGGTGCCAGTGTAGAGAACGTATCCGCGGTAGCCCCCGCGGTCGGAGACAATCTCGTGGCCACGCTGACCGGAACCGGTCGCGGCCGCATTCTTCTCATTGCCCACATGGATACGGTGTTTGCGCACGGCGCCGTGGCGCAGCGACCCTACACGGTAATCGGCGATCACGGTATCGGCCCGGGGGCTGGCGACGACAAGGGCGGCGTGGTCAGCGCGATATGCGCCCTGCGCATCCTGCAACAGGAGAAGTACCACGACTACGCCAAGATCACCCTGATCCTGAACTCGAACGAAGAGACCGGGTCGCTGGGCACGCGCGATCTCATCCGCACCAAGGCCAAGGACAGCGACGTGGCTCTCAATCTCGAGCGCGGCACGCCGCCGGACGGCGTCCTCGTCGCGCGCAAGGGCTCGGCAATCATCACCGTCGAAGTCACCGGCCGCGCGGCGCATTCCGGTCTTGAACCGGAAAAAGGTCGCAATGCCGCGCTCGAAGCATCCCATCAAGCCCTGCAGCTGGGTTCCCTGTCGGATGCTTCGAAGGAGACGACGGTCAACGTCACCATCATGCAGGCCGGAGGAACCATCAACGTGATTCCCGACCACGCGATCGTCAAGGCGGATGTGCGCGCATTCACATTAGACGAGTTCGATCGGGTGGATCGGGATCTGCAGCGGCTCGCGGGTGACACGGTCGTGCCGGACGTTCAGGTGAAGGCCGCCTTGATGCGAAATTTCCCGCCGTGGCCGCGTGTCGCGTCGACCGATGCCCTGTTCGCGCGCGCGCAGCGGTTGTACGCCGAAATCGGCGGTACGTTGACTGCCATCGCCGTCGGCTCGTCCGCCGACATCGCCTTCGCGGCGGAGACCGGCACACCCTCGATCGACGGCTTCGGCATTCGTGGCGACGGAGCCCACAGCGTCAATGACTACGCCGATCTGTCCAGCATTACGCCGCGCGTCTATCTGCTGACCCGCATGCTCATGGATCTGGGACACAATCCGCCGGTCAATCCCGCAGCCCGGTAGACCGACTGACCTTACCGGGCACATGCGTAACACTTTCCGAGCACATGGGTGACACTTTTTCGGAGCACATGGGTGACGCTTTTCAGCATTTTCGAGGGGCGCGAAATGCCTTGGCAGGAGTTAGCCAAGATATCTGGAATCTGGGCCCGGTAGGATTCGAACCTACGACCAAGGGATTATGAGTCCCCTGCACTAACCGCTGTGCTACAGGCCCGCCGCAACGCAATCTTAACCGATTGGCTCGGCTACGCCTCGTTCCGGGGACACCCCGGCACGCCCGGTTTCGGGCCCGCTTTGAAGCCGCTTATAGGGCACTGCTCGTCGGAGCATCGATGCCGCCGAGCGCCTTGTATACCGCGACCGCCCCGGTGTTGACGCCGGTCTCGGCTTGCGCCACCGCATCTTCGGCCTGCAGCAGTGTGCGCTGCGCGTCGAGCAGCACCAGGAAATTGATGCCGCCCTCCCGGTATTGCACCTCGGCGAGCCGCGCTGCGCGGCGCGATGCCTCGGCCTGCTCGATGACACTGACCAGTCGCACCTGTTGTTTGCCGTAGTTCAGGCACGCGTTCTCGAAATCCTCCAGCGCCAGCAGCACCGCCTGCCGATAACTGGCGATTGCGCCTGCGGCCTCGGCCTTCGAGGCGTGCAGCCGTGCCTGGCTGGAGCCGAAATCGAGCGCCGTCCAGCTCACGGCCGGACCCACCGACCAGGCGCGACTGCCGGCCGCACCGAGCTGCACGCTGTTGCCGGTCAGAAAGCCCACAAAACCGGTGAAGCTCACGCGCGGAAACAGATCCGCTGTGGCCACGCCCACGCGCGCCGTCGCGGCCGCTAGATTGCGCTCGGCGATACGTACGTCAGGGCGGTGACGTAACAGCGTCGTGATATCGCCGATCGGCAACGGCGCCGTCCAGGCCTGAACCGGTGTCGCCACCAGTTCGGCGTCCAGATCGCCCGGATTGGATCCCAGCAATACCGCCAGTCGGTAGCCATAGCTCTTCTCCTGCCCTTCGAGCAGGGGCACAGTGGCTTCGGTGGTCTTGAGACGTGCCAGCGCACTGTCCACGTCGAGCTCGGTGACACGCCCGGCCTCGTAGCGGATCTGGGTCAGCCTCAGGGCTTCGCGCTCGTTGTCGATATTGTCGTGCGCCACCACGAGCTGACGCTGGCTGCCGCGCAACTCGAAATAATTGCGCGCCACTTCCGCCG
>Ga0209624_10002365_pt1 | contig 13984 bp, 10 predicted proteins | sample JacPinW_OM2H0_O1_FD_188565 | JGI IMG/M metagenome (GOLD analysis project Ga0209624, IMG submission 188565) | Forest soil microbial communities from Algoma, Ontario, Canada - Jack Pine, Ontario site 1_JW_OM2H0_O1 (SPAdes) (version 2) | ecosystem: Environmental > Terrestrial > Soil > Boreal...
CGAACTCGGCGTCGAAGACGGCCAGGTCCGACTTGATCGTCGGAGACCCGAACGAGTCGACCAGAACGATGGTCTGGCCCTTGCCGGTGATCCCGCTGTTGAACAGCGGCTGCTCGTTGTACGCGGTCTGGAACTGGGACGGCTCGTAGCACGGCACGGTGAAGCTCGCCACGCACTGGTCCTCGGTGGACGGCTGGCTGGCTGACACGAACTTGCTGGACATCATCGGCCCGATGACGACGCTCGCCGCTGCCCCGACCGGCGCACCACCCGCCAGTAGTGATCCGCTGGCCAGCGCCAGCGCCCCGGCCGCGCGCAGGTACCTGTGTGTTCGACGTGGCAAGATAGCCTCCCGCAATCCCGTTGAGCGGGGCACCCGGCGGCCCGCGGCAAAAGCGGCAACCGCAACTGTCACTGCCGTCACGGGCAGATGTGACAACTGTGCACCCACGTGACGCATAACAAGCCGTAACCGTAGTGCAACGCTCCTCGGCCGAGCCGCCGAAATGCCGTTTCAATAGGTAACGATTTGACTGTGCCCTCACACCGAACCCCCAGGTCAGCCGCCCGGGCGAGCCTGCCCGTTCAGGTAAGGACCGCGTCCTCGTAGCCAGGCCGGGCAATAGCGTCCGGGTCGAACAGGTCCCAGGCCTGCATCCAGCGATGGGTGCGCTCGAACATTTCGCGTGTGTACGGCTCGGACACGATCCGCTCGCCGGGACCGAACCGCCGGACATCCACCAGCCGTTGGATGTCCTCGGGCATCTCGCGGGTCCAGTAGTGCTTGTACCGCTCCGGCTCGAAGTCGATGTCCCGCTGGGCAAAGCGCAGGCCCTCGAAGTATTTCTCCACCTCGTCGGTGCTGGTGTGCTCGCCGACCAGGAAGCCCATCATGAACGTCGTGTCGGCCAGCTTGCGGTACCCGAGCTGCTCGAGCACGTAGTACTGGGGGCCGAACACGTTCACCGCCGCCGCCTTCCGGTCCAGCAGCAGCCGCACCCGGTCATAGGGCAGCCCGATGAAGCTCAGCTCGATCTCCTCCCGCCCCAGGTACTGCTCAAGCGCCTGAATGGCGGAGTAGTGGCTGCCGGAGTGATAGCCGACGCCTACCGGCACGCCCGCCAGCTCGCCCGGATGGCGGTAACCCGACTCGGGGGCGACGAAGATCCCGCAGACGCAGACGGAGTACGCCTTTCCCCACATCTTGCCGCCGAGGGCGGTGGCCGCGGCGTTGACCGCCCAGTGGCAGGCCGAGGAGATGTCGCACGAGCGTCCCTTCTGCATGTCCTCGAACGCGCCGCTGGTGAACTGCGCGGGCACCTGATCCGCGCTCATCACCGACGACGTGGTGGCCGACCCGCCGGCCAGCCCCTGCGGCTCGAACTCGTAGTCCAGCCCAGCCGCGCGGAAGTACCCGTGCTCCTGCGCCACCCACTCCTGCAGCCGCATATGGGGGGCGATGACAAACCTGGCCATTCGAACCTCCTGGTTGCGCTATTGCGTTGCGCTATTGCTCTATTGTATGCCCCGGCCACCGGCTCCCCCACCGTTGCTTTGCATGCAGCACTAAAATATAATGCTGACAGTGGTTTTTCCGCCAGGAGGATTCCAGATGCTGCGTATTTCCGTGGTTGGTTTGGCAATGGGCGTGGCCGCCATCGCCGGGACGGGCACCGGTTCGCCCACGTTCAACAAGGATGTTCTGCCGATCCTGCAGAAAAACTGCCAGGGCTGCCACCGGCCGGGCGAAGTGGCACCGATGTCGTTGATCACTTACACGGACGCGCGGCCGTGGGCCAAGGCGATGAAGGTAGCGGTGGTCACCCAGAAGATGCCGCCATGGTTCGCCGAGTTCGGCCATTTCGCGAACGACCGCACGCTGAGCCCCGCCGACGTCAACACGCTGGTCACCTGGGCGAACAACGGTGCGCCGGAGGGCGATGCCAAGGACGCGCCGCCACCGCTGACGTTCCCCGAAGGCTGGCAGATCAAGCCCGACATGGTCATCGAAATGCCCAAGCCGTTCCACGTGAAGGCCACCGGAACCATCAATTACCAGAACATCAAAGTGCATGTTAATTTTCCCGAGGACACCTGGGTGGTGGCCGCTGAGATGCGCGCCGGAAATCCCAAGGTGGTGCATCACATGAGAGCCATTGTTTGCCCGCCCGGCGCAACCTGGATGGCCAAAGCCGTGTACGGCGAATCTTACGAGGAAGGCTCGGAAGCGATGACCGGCGCCAAGGAAGGCACGGATCTGCTGGGCAAGTACAATCCTGGGTTGGGTGCGCAGCGGTTCGACGTGGACGCTTCGGCGAAGTTCGTGCCGAAGGGCTCCGACATCGTGTTCAACATCCACTACACGGCGGTGGGCACCGAGCAGGAGGATCTGTCCAAAGTGGGCCTGGTATTTTCGAAAGCGCCTCCCAAGCGCCGCTACTGGATGTCGCCCGGAACTCCGGCTGCTTTCAATCTGGTTCTTCCCCCGGGAGCTGAGAATCAGGAGGTGGTGAGTGAAGTGACCGTAGGCGTGGATAACGCAGAGCTGGTCTACGTCCAACCCCACATGCATCTCCGCGGCAAAGACTATGAGCTGGACGCCATCTATCCGACCGGCGAAAAGCAAGAAATCTTCAAGGGCAAATGGAATTTCGACTGGCAGGTTGGGTATCAGCTCGAGAAGCCGCTGCAGATGCCGAAGGGAACCCGGCTGGTGGCGATCGCGCACTACGACAACTCGCTGAACAACAAGTACAATCCCGACGCCACCAAAGAAGTGCATTGGGGCGATCAGAACTGGGAAGAGATGCAGTCCGGATTCCTGGGGCTGGTGGTGGATGTGAATACCAACGTCGCCAAGATCTTCATACCGTCCGGGCCCAGCCTGTTGCCGCGCGGAAAATCGGGCCCGACGCTTGCCAGCGCGTTCGGATTGACGAAGTAATCCGTTTCCTCACCGTCGCGGTTCAGTAACGTTGCGCTAGACTGAGCGGATGCGAAACCTTTTCGTATTCGCCCTGCTGGCGGCGGCCCTGCCCGCGGGCGCCCAAGCTCCCGATTGGTCCAAAATCAACGACGAAGCCATGCGCCATTTTCAGGCGCTGGTGCAAATAGACAGCAGCGATCCGCCCGGCAACGAAGCTCGCGTGGCGGAGTACGTAAAGAAAACGCTGGAGGCCGACGGCATCCCGGTGCTGATGGTTGCCAAGGATCCGGCGCGCGCCAATATCATCGCGCGGCTAAAGGGCAACGGTTCGAAAAGGCCGCTGCTGATCATGGGCCACAGCGACGTGGTGCGCGTGGACCCGGCCAAGTGGACCTTCCCTCCCTTTAGCGCCACCCGGCAGGGCGGCTACGTCTACGGCCGCGGCACGCTGGACGACAAGAGCGACCTGTTGGCCACCATGATGACGATGCTGCTGCTGAAGCGGCAGAAGACCCCGCTCGATCGCGATGTGATCTTCGTGTCGGAAGCGGGTGAAGAGGCTTCCACCGGACCGGGCATCGAATATCTGGTCAACGAGCACTGGAACGACATCGACGCCGAGTTGTGTCTCGCCGAAAGCGGCGGCGTGCGGCTGAAGAACGGCCAGGCGCGATACGCGCTGGTGGAGACGACCGAGAAACAGCCCAAGGGTGCGCGGCTGGTCGCCAAAGGGCCGTCGGGGCATGGATCGCGTCCGCTGCGGACCAATGCCGTGGTGCACCTGGCGAAGGCGGTGGAGACCATCGCGGCGTGGGATCCGCCCATGCGCTTCAACGACACCACTCGTTACTACTTCGAAAAGATGGCCAGCGTGAGCAGTCCGGAAGAAGCGGCGCGGTTCAAGGATCTATTCGATGCGCAAAAGGCGCCGGCCGTTCGCGAGTATCTGGCGGAGCACGATCCCATCAGCTATTCGATGCTGCACACTTCCATTTCGCCCAACATCATCAAGGGCGGATATCAGGTGAACGTGATTCCATCCGAGGCGGAGGCGACGCTCGACATTCGCGCCCTGCCGGACGAGAACATCGCCGCTTTCTACGACGCCATGCGCAAGGTGATCAACGATCCGGCCATTGAGCTGGTGCCTGAGACCGCGAATCAGCGCCCCGGCGCAGCGCCGTCCAAGCTGGATTCAGACGCTTATCGGGCCGTGGAGGTCGCGTACAAGAGCATTTATGGCGTGATCACCATACCGTTGATGAGCACCGGCGCCACCGACATGGCTTTTCTTCGAGCCAAGGGCGTGCAGTGTTACGGCGTCGGTGCGATGGTGGACGAAGAAGATGCGGCGAAGGGCTACGGGCCGCATAGCGATCAGGAGCGCATTCTGGAAACAGCCGTGTATAAACACGTCCAGTTTTTCTGGCAGGCGGTGAACTCCATCGCCGGCGCGAAGCATTAACGAATACGATAAACTGATGCGATGCGAAGCCTCCTGGCGCTTGCCTCGCTCTTTATAGTTTTGCCCTTGGCCGCCCAAGACGCAGCTAAACCAGCGGCCCCGCCCAAGCCTCCAGTGCCGCGCACAACCGACGGAAAGCCCGATATGTCCGGGGTCTGGCAGGGCGGAGGAGCCAGCGGACTGGCCTTTGCCGTGGGTTCCGCCAACGCGAAAGCGGCGCGCCCGGGGGATGCAGCGGTGGCAGCCGCGCCGGCCGCCGTGGTGCCCAGCCGCGTACAGCCTCCCTACCAGGATTGGATGCTCCCCAAGCTCAAGGAACTTCACGACCGCAGAAATATCGACGATCCCAGCGCGCGCTGCCTGCTGGTGGGCGTGCCGCGCATCACCAACGAGCCGCTGCCCATCAAGATCATCCAGACCAAGGACGAGATCACGTTTCTGTACGAAACATTTCATGCCTTTCGCGTGATCCCAACCGACGGGCGCAAGCATCCCGACGACATTGACCCATCGTTCCTGGGCGATTCGGTGGCGCATTGGGAGGGTGACACGCTGGTGGTGGACGTGATCGGGTTCAACGACAAAACCTGGCTGGGCGCGGGCGGCGCCACGCTGCATACCGAGGCGCTGCACGTGATTGAGCGCTATACGCGCGTGGATTACGACACCATCAACTACGAAGTGACCATCGACGATCCGAAAGCATTTACCAAAACCTGGAGTCCCGCGCCGACGTTCCTTTCATTGCGGCCCGGCGAACGCCTGCACGAATATGAGTGCATCGAAAACAATGAAGACATCCTGCGTTTCGAAGAACTTTTGAAGAACGAATCGCTGTTCCGGCGTCAGCCGTAGAGAGCTCAGGAAATTAGCGCTCTCAGCTCTTCGTCCGGCGCCGACCAAAGGCAACGGATGAATCCCCATTTCGGCAAATAGTAAACCACTGGTCCGAATGGGCTCTGGGAGCGCAGTTGGATTCGCACCAGGCGTCCGCGATACCACCACACCGGCTCCACGGCTTCCACCTGATCGAAAGGAATTCTCGCTTCGCGCCAGTAATTCGAAATCACCAGTTCCCTGCCGGCATAACCCACCCGCTGCAAACGCAAGCTGAACCACACCATGAAGGCCGTCCCGACAAGAAACACAACGACCAGAACCCGGGCATTACTGGCGATGGAGATGTGCCCGGTTCTTGCCCATACGCTGAGGAGAATCCCGGAGATCAAAGCGAGCCAGACCACTGGAAACAACAGCTTGTTGCACAGCGTGATGAATTCGCCGGAGAGCCAGACCGTCCGCTCTGCCGAGACACCAGTCGCCAGGAAGGGCGCCTCTACGCTCATAACCCCAGTCTGAGGGCGTTGGCCGGATGCCGAAAACAGGGGAATCACTTGAGTGGCGCTAGGAATTTCGCCTGAGTTACTTCGCGTCCGACCGCAGCAAGCTGATGCCGCTGGGCCGCGTCCGGTCAAATAAAGCCGCCAGTTCGGCCGGACTGGCGTCGCCCTTCAGATAACGATCGAAAAACGCGATGCTATAGCGGTTGATGACGCTATGGAAGCGCGGGTTCAGATCGGTCCAGGCTAAATGCCCCGCGCCTTGAAACTCCACGTAGTATTTCGGCGATGAAGAGCGATCATAGGCGCCACCCGGGTGCCGGACGGTTGGCGAAATTCCAAAATCCAGCGTTCCGCCCTGAAACATCACCGGCATGTTCACGTGGCCCAAATCGCCTTTGGCGACGAACGGAGTGTTGTAAGGCGACAGCGCCAGGACGGCCTTGATGCGCGGATCCCTCCAGGACGCCCACGCGCCCGCGACACCCAGCGCGGTGTAGCCGCCCAGGGAATGTCCGGCAATGCCGACGCGACCGGCATCCACACGAACGCCTTGAAAGGATTTGCCGCTCAGAACGGCCGCGAGAACCGATTCGATGTCCGCTCGCCGATCTTTGTAAGTGGTATCAGACCATTCCGCGGCCTTCTGAAAAGGCTCTTCCGGACGCCATCCGCCGGACCGGCCCCGATGCGCATGCGCACTGCCGCAGCTGGCGTCCGCATGGTTGGGCGCCACTACCAGGTATCCGGCATTCGCCAAAGCTTCCATCAGAAAGGCGGATTGAGTATTGCATCCACCAAAGCCGTGCGAAAACACCACCAGCGGGGAGCCCGCCTCCGGCGCCGCGCCAGCCGGCTTCCACACGGCTACGTCGCGGCCGCCTGCGCTGATGTGCAGGGCGTGGTCGGCAGCCAGCAAGGGCAGGGACGCAAGCCAACACGCAAACAAAAACCTCTTCATATGTTTATATGAACACGGCAATGGGGCCGAACTCTTGGGTACAATGCATGCGAGCTATGCGGAAAAAACACCTACTTTCGCTCGCGGGTTTGCTGCTGGCCGGTCCTTTGCTGCAGGCCCAATCCAGGCTGCAATTGAAGGTCTTCACTTCGAGCCCCGACGGGTACTCAGTCAATTCCACGCTGGTGTATGGCGATAAAGACGCCATCCTCATCGACTCGCAGTTCCTGCTGAGCGAGGCGCATCGTCTGGCGGCCATGATTCTGGAAAGCAGGAAGAATCTCACTACGGTTTATATCACCCATCCGCATCCCGATCATTACTTCGGGCTGGCTGTGATCAAGCAGGCGTTCCCGAATGCCCGGCTGGTGGCATTGCCGGCCACGGTGGCTGGCATAAAAGCCGGCTGGGGACCGCGCTACAAGTTCTGGAGCGCCACGCACGGCGGCAATGTGCCGGCAGATCCGGTGATTCCCGAAGAACTGCAGGGCAACACGCTGACGCTGGAAGGACAGACGCTGGAAATTGCCGGAGGCTTGACCGGCGACAGTCCGAAGAACAACTCCTATGTGTGGATTCCATCGCTGAAGGCCGTGGTGGCGGGCGACATCGTCTTCAGCGGCGCGCACTTTGTTGTACCCAAAATGCATCAAGAATGGATCCAAACGCTGGATCAGATCGCGGCCCTGCATCCCGTGATCGTGATTGCCGGCCACCAGATCGCGGGCGCGCCCACCGACGCATCGACCATCGAGTTCATGAAGGACTACATGCAATACTTCGATCAAGCGGTGGCTTCGTCTAAATCGGCGGATGAGCTGAAGGAGAAGATGAAGAGCAAGTATCCGGATCTCGGCTTGGAAACGTTGTTGAATTCGGGATCGCAGGCGGCTTTTCCAGCGCCGGGAAAGTGAGAGGATCGATGAGAAAATCCATTCTGTTGGCGGCCGCTGTCTTAAGTTTGAGCCTGGGCCGGGGCGCGGAACCGAAGGTGAAGCCGCTCACCGCGCTGGATTACCTGGAAATCCAGCAGTTGAACTACAAGTACGCGTTCGCGTTGGACAATTGCTCCAATCACGGCGAAGACTACGCGAATCTTTATACCGAGGACGGCGTGTTCGTGGTGGGATTGAACGGTATCGAATACAAGGGCCACGCCAAACTGGTGGAGGCGGCGGGCGGCCCGACGTGCGCGCGCATCAGGCAGCCGCATCAAACCCACACCACCGAAAACCTGGTGATTGAAGCGTCGCCCGAAGGCGCCACCGGAAAATCGTACCTGGTGTATCCCGGCGATCAAGGCAAACGCGGCGACGCGGATTTCGACGGGCACGTGGGCGGATATCAGGATGTGTACGTGAAGACGCCCCAGGGCTGGCGGTTCAAATCGCGGGTTCACGTGTTTCCGCCGCAGATTCCAGGTGAGTATAAAGGGATTCCGAATACCAAACTGGAGGCCGGCGGCGGCAAATAAGCGCGGGCCGCGCTCAACCCAGTAAAATAAGGGCATCTGCATGAAGATCGCCCTGGCACAAACCAACAGCACGGTCGGCGATCTGTGCGGCAATGCGAAACGCATCCTGGCGTTCGCGCGGCGAGCGGCTGAAGCCGGCGCCCACGTCGTGGTTTTTCCGGAACTTTCGTTGACCGGCTATCCTCCGCGCGACCTGCTGGAGAAAGAAAGCTTTCTGGATCGCACGGAGCAGCACCTGGAGCGCCTGGCCGCCGATGCCGCGCCGCTGAACGTCAGCATCATTTGCGGCACGGTGACGCGCACCGGCTCCTCCACCGGCCTGCCGATTTATAACAGCGCGGCCGTGCTGCAGGGCGGGCGCATCGCGTTCCGGCAGCACAAAATGCTGCTCCCCACCTACGATGTCTTCGACGAAGCGCGCTATTTTGAGCCGGCTGCCAAACAATCGCCTCTCGCGCTGGGCGACGCTGTCTCCGCCGTCACCATTTGCGAAGACATCTGGAATGATAAGCAGTATTGGGAGCGCCGCCGCTACAGCCGCGATCCGGTGGAAGAGCTGGCGGCGGCGGGAGCGCGCATTCTCTTCAGTATCAATGCATCGCCCTATCATATGGGCAAGCGCGCGCAGCGGAGGGAGATTTTCACCGCCACGGCGCGGCATTTTCGTGTGCCGATCGTGTATGTGAACCAGGTGGGCGGCAACGATCAGCTGCTGTTCGACGGCACCAGTTTCGCGATGAATCCGGACGGGGAGTTGATCGCCTGCGCGGCCTCCTTCGAAGAAGATCTGGTGATGATGGACACCCAGACTTTGACGGGCGACCGGCATGACAACTTGTCCGATGAATGCGAAGCGGTTTATCAGGCGCTGGCCATGGGCACGCGCGATTACATCCGCAAGTGCGGCTTCGAGCGCGTGATTGTCGGTCTGAGCGGCGGAATCGATTCGGCGCTTACAGCTGCCATCGCCGTGGATGCGGTTGGAAAAGAAAACGTAATTGGCGTAGGCATGCCCGGGCCATACTCGTCCGGGCACAGCATCACGGACGCGCGGGATCTGGCTCGCAATCTTGGCATCCGCTTTGAGCTGATCCCGATCCAGAATCAATATGGCGCGTTTCTCAATGTCCTGGAGCCGCTTTTTGACGGGTCCACCATAGGCGTCACCGAGGAAAACCTGCAGTCCCGCCTGCGCGGCGTAACGCTGATGGCGCTTTCGAACAAATGGGGCGCCCTGGTGCTCACCACGGGTAACAAGAGCGAGCTGGCGGTGGGTTATTGCACGCTCTATGGCGATATGTGCGGCGGCCTGGCCGTCATCAGCGACGTGCCGAAGACGCTGGTGTATTCGCTGGCGCGCGTCGCCAACCGGCGGCATTCGAATGCCATCCCGGAGAACACGTTTATCAAGCCGCCTTCGGCTGAGCTGCGTCCCGATCAAAAGGACAGCGATTCGCTGCCGCCTTACGAAGTGCTGGATCAAATCCTGCGCCTCTACATCGAGAACAATGACGCGCCGCAGGGGATCGCGGATGCCCTGCATCTGCCTGTAACTTTGGTGCGGGACATTGTGAACAAAGTGGACCGCAATGAGTACAAGCGCCAGCAGGCCGCCCCGGGCCTGAAGGTAACCACCAAGGCGTTCGGCATCGGCCGGCGTTTTCCAATCGCCCAGAGGTTTTCTGAATGAAACTGCACGTCCTTTTTGCCGCGCTGATCCTGATTGCAGCAGCGCTCCTCTCCTCCTCGCAAGCTCCGCCGCGCGAACAAGTGGGGCCGCTGGCGGACGGCGGATACTTGCTGAACAGCGGCTGGCGCGTGAAGCCGGCGGGCGCGCAGATCCCGCTGGACACATTGCCGATGTCATCCATTCTTTCCAAAGACGGCCGCTTCCTGATCGTGCTGAACGGAGGCTACAATCCGCCGTCGTTGAGCGTGCTGGATACCAAGGATGGCCACGAGCTGGGGCGCACGCCGGTGCCGGACGCGTGGCTTGGCCTGTCGTTTTCCCCCAACGGGAAGACCTTGTGGGTGGGCGGAGGATCGCAAGCGTCGGTTTATGAATTTTCCTTCGATGAGAATGGAAAGCTGGCGCCGGCGCGCACGTTCGAGATCGTCAAGGGCGCGGCGCGGTCGGCGCGCGATTTTATCGGCGACGTCGCCATCGATCCAGACGGCCATCTGCTCTACGCTTGCGATCTTTATCATGATGCGATCGTCGTTGTGAATACGCAGTCCGGCATCGTGATCGATCGCTTCAAGACCGGGCGCCGGCCGTATCGCATCCTGTTCAACCCCGACGGCAAGTCGTTTTACGTGACAAGCTGGGCCGACGGTTCGCTGTATCATCACCAGACCAGCAATGGCGCTCTGGTGCAGACGTTGCGGCTGGGCGCGCATCCCACCGATATGGTCTGGCGCGACCGGGCCACTCGGGCCGAAGAAGGCGAGGAAGCCGGAGAAGCCGCGCAGCAACCCAGGTTCAAGGCGCGCATTTTCGTTTCCGCCGCGAATACGAATAATGTTTATTCCGTCGGCGTGTCCGATGGCGGCGATTTGCGCGTGGTGGAAACCATTAACGTCTCCCTGACGCCCAATCATCCGCTCGGCATGACGCCCAGCGCCCTGGCGCTCAGTTCCGATCAGAGCCGTCTGTATGTTGTATGCTCGGACGCCAACGCCGCCGCGGTTGTGGACGTCACGGAAGCGCGCAGCCAGGTCCTCGGTTTCGTTCCAACCGGTTGGTACCCCACAGCCGCCACTGCCCTGGCCGACGGACGCCTGGCGGTGTTGAACGGGAAGGGTTCCAGGAGCTATCCGAATCCGAATGGCCCCAATCCGGCAAAACGGCAGAACAACCTGAGCATCCAATATGTGGCCCACATCCAGACCGGATCCGCGTCTTTCATTCCCGCGATCAACGACGACTCGCTCGCAAAATACACCGCTGAGGTGAAATCCAATTCGCCCTACGTGGACGAAATGCTGGACGCGATTCCAACTGGTATTCCCGCCGCCATCCAGCACGTGCTCTATATCGTCAAGGAGAATCGCAGCTACGATCAGGTGCTGGGCGACATCGGCAAGGGCGAGAGCGATCCGTCTCTGTGTTTATTTAAGGAAAACGCCGGCCCTAACCATCACAAGCTGGCGCGTGAATTTGTGCTGTTCGACAATTTCTACGTGAATAGCGACGTGAGCGCGGACGGGCATAACTGGTCGACGTCGGCCATCGCGAACGATTTCGTGGCGAAGATGTGGCCCAGCAATTATGCCAAGCGCAACCCCAATTACGATTTCGAGGGCGGCGAGCCGGCGGCATATCCTCCCGCTGGTTATTTGTGGACGAATGCCGGATCCGCCGGCGTCTCCATGCGCAACTACGGTTATTGGGTGGAGAACAAGGACGAGCCGGGCGCCGACGGCGTTCAGATCGAGAAGGTTCTGGATCCTGTGTTGGCCAAGGTGACGAACATGAAGTATCGCAGCTTCGATCTGGATTATCCGGACGTGAAGCGCGCGCAAACATTTTTGGACGACCTGGCGCAATTCGAGAGCGCGAACCAGATGCCTGCGCTGATGTTCATGCGGCTAGGCAATGATCATACGTCGGCCACCACGCCGGGCAAGATAGCGCCGCTGGCGGCTTTTGCCGATAATGACGCCGCGCTGGGAATGATTGTGGAAGGCGTGTCGCGCAGCAAATTCTGGGGCAGCACGGCGATTTTCGTACTGGAAGACGACGCGCAGAACGGGCCGGACCATGTGGATTCGCACCGCTCGCCCGCATTCATCATTTCTCCCTTTACGCGCCGCGGAACAATTGACAGCAACATGTACAACACCACATCGATGCTGCGGACCATGGAGCTGATCCTGCATCTGCGTCCGATGACGCATTTCGACGCTGGTGCGCGGCCGATGTTCGCAAGCTTCGCGCAGCAGGCCTCCCTGGCGCCGTATCAGGCGGAGAAGCCGCGTATCTCAACCGAAGAGCGCAACCCGCGGGATTCGTCCACCGCCTCCCGTTCCGCGCGGCTGGATTTCACGAAAGAGGATCTCAACGACGATGACGAGCTGAACGATATCCTGTGGCGCGCCATTCGCGGCACCGATCCGCCGCCCCCCATGCGGAGCATGTTCGCTAAATAAATGCGCAGCATGTTTGGAAGATAACTTGCCCCGCGCGCAGCTCTGCTTCGTTTGGCACATGCACCAGCCTTTGTACAAGGACCTGGTGACCGGTGAATATCGCCTGCCGTGGACGCGCTTTCACGCCTTGAAAGATTACTACGGGATGGTGAAGGTGCTGCAGGATTTTCCCAGCGTTCACCAGACATTCAATCTGGTTCCTTCCATGATGGTACAGATTCAGGAGTACGCATCGGGCGCGGCTGCCGATCCGTTTCTGGATTGTGCCGTGAAGCCGGCCGAAGAGCTGAGCGAGGCCGAGAGCGAGTTTGTTCTGCGTTACTTCTTTCAGGCCAATGCCCACCATCTCATCTATCGCTATCGGCGTTACGGCGAGCTGCTTGACGTGTGGAAATCCTGCGGAGCGAATCCCCAGGTTGCCCAAAAAGCTGCTCGGAAGCACTTCAGTGTCCAGGATCTGCGGGATCTGCAGGTGCTTTCGCAGCTGGCGTGGTTTGACGAGGAGTTTCAAGAGCACGATGAAGAGGTGAAGGCGCTGATTGCCAAGGGCCGGGATTATTCGCTCCAGGATCAAGCGCTGATGGCGCGTAAGGAATGCGAGATCCTGGGGCGCGTGGTGCCGGTGTACAAGGAATTCGCCGCGCGCGGGCAGATCGAGATTTCCACCACTTCGTTCTATCATCCGATTCTGCCGCTGATCTGCGATTCCGACATTGCGAGCGTGTCGCATCCGGGCGTCACGCTGCCCAGCCGTTTTCAATATCCGCAAGACGCGCTGCATCAATTGAAGAGCGCGCGAGAGTACATGGAACGGTTGTTCGGCCGCGCGCCGGTGGGTCTGTGGCCGTCGGAAGGCTCGGTGTCCGATGAAGCGCTATCGCTGGCCGCTGAAGCGGGTTTCCAGTGGGCCGCGAGCGACAACGGAGTGCTGGCGCGAACCATCCATCAGGATGGCGGGCCGGAAGTGACGTACCGGTCGTACTTGTGGCAGCAGAATGGCCGCGAGCTGCGGATGATTTTTCGCGATCATTTCCTGAGCGATCTGGTGGGCTTCGTTTATTCGGGGATGCAAGCGGAGGAAGCCGCGGGGCACTTTCTGGATCGTATTCGGGAGAACGTGCGGCCAATGCTGGAGCGCGGCGCGAATGTGCTGGTTCCCATCATCCTGGATGGCGAAAATGCCTGGGAATACTACGATCACAACGGCCGGCCGTTCCTGCGCGAGCTGTACCGGCGGATCGCCGAATCGTCCGATCTGGCGGCGCTCACAGTGAGCGAAGCGCTGGCGCTGGATCCGCCGCGCAGGCTGGATCACATCCATCCGGGATCCTGGATCGACGCGAACTTCGACATCTGGATCGGCGCGGAGGAAGACAACATCGCGTGGGAGTATCTGCTGAAGGCGCGCCGGAAATTCGATGAGGTTGCCTCGGGTGTTTCTGACGAGCAGCGCAGCTTAGCTTACGAAGAACTCCTGATCGCCGAAGGCAGCGATTGGTGCTGGTGGTACGGGCCTCAGCATGTTTCCGAAAACCGCATCGAGTTCGATGAGTTGTACCGGCAGCATCTGGCAAATGTATATCACGCTCTCGGCCTTGCTCCCCCCGAGGAATTGTCGCGCCCCATCCTGAAGTCCGGCGTTCCCGATTTGAATCAGCCGCCCACG
>Ga0209624_10002367_pt1 | contig 13978 bp, 12 predicted proteins | sample JacPinW_OM2H0_O1_FD_188565 | JGI IMG/M metagenome (GOLD analysis project Ga0209624, IMG submission 188565) | Forest soil microbial communities from Algoma, Ontario, Canada - Jack Pine, Ontario site 1_JW_OM2H0_O1 (SPAdes) (version 2) | ecosystem: Environmental > Terrestrial > Soil > Boreal...
TGATGTGGAATATCATAAAGAATGGTCTGATGATGAATTACTGAGTCATATTATTTTTTTAGATTGTCATAGTAAACAATTAACTACACTACCTGATTTAATTAATTGTCGAACATTATATTGTTATTATAATCAATTAACCACATTACCTGATTTAATTAATTGTCAAAAATTAAATTGCAGTTCTAATCAATTAACCACACTGCCTGATTTAATTAATTGTCAAGAATTAAGCTGTAATAATAATCAATTAACCATACTTCCTGATTTAATTAATTGTCAAACATTACGGTGCATTAATAATCAATTAACCACACTACCTGATTTAATTAATTGTCGACAACTAGTTTGCTATCATAATCAATTAACCACACTACCTGATTTAATTAATTGTCAACTATTAATTTGTTGTGACAATCAATTAACTACACTACCTGATTTAATTAATTGTCAATTTTTAGATTGCAGAAATAATCAATTAATTTATAACAGCATCGAAGAACATAAAAAGTTAATAAAATTTAGAAATTTTTATAAACATCTTAAATATCTAAAGAAATGGCGTTTATATAAAACCAAATCAATAATAAACAAAAAAAAGGATTTAATGATAGAATTATTATATAGTCCTAATTTATCTTTTTATAAATTGGATCCTTATTACATACATTTTATTGAAAACCAAAATTTATTCAAATATTGATTGTATTAGATAATACAATCAATATTTGAATAATAAAATAGATTTGATAATATTAATAAGAAATTAAAAATGTGGAATATCAAAAAGAATGATCAGATGATGAATTATTAAGTTATATTATTTTTTAGATTGTCAAAGTAAATAATTGATAATCAATTAATCACATTACTTGATTTAATTAATTGTTAAAAGTTATATTGCAGTAATAATCAAAATTAATTTTACTAATTGATAAAAGTTTAAATATTTAAAGAAATATAAAAATATTTCTCTAAATATAAATAGGATGAGCTAATTTTAAATCGTGATTGATTCTATTAATGAATCTTAATTTAACAATTGATCTTGTTGTTCGCTTTTTATTTCCATCTGTTTATTTTTTAATATCCAATAAGAATATCCTTGTATATTCGTAGTAGTAATTCGATAATCATTCATATGTTGTTGATTCATTAACTGAGTTAATGATACAATCTGTTTAGTTTTATTTTGTAAATTAACTAAAACGAGTTGATAATTGTTAAATATTTTTTTATCAATATTTTCCATTTAAATTTTGGCCTGAAACAAATTAATAAGTTAATTAATATACTAAAGAATTATCATATTATTTTAAATTTCAATTTTTAATTATAGTATAAAAAAATTGAAATTTTAAATTTTACGATATTCCATCAGTAAAATGAATTACTTTTGTTCCTGTCAAAAAATGAATACAATTGCTGTGCCCATATTTATTATGAATCTCGATCAATTCATATTTGATCAGATTCAGTGTATTTGCATGTCCTCTAACAAAATAGACAAACGACAAAAGCGTGCTTTGTATGTTGCTGATAGTGCAATGAAATCAATGCACACCATTCCTGATGGTGTATTGACTTTATTGAATGATGTCATTGCTATCAGACAACAATCAATAAATGTTTTTCCACTTCTCACGATTTCTCAACAAGAAATCCAAAACTACTTGGAAATGAATGGTCATCTTCCTGTTCTAGGAAATGTCACTCGAATTCAATTGGGTCCTACTCTCAACGTGATCGACAACATTGATATTCCTCGCTTCAATTGGAAACAAGTTTGTTCTGTTATGTCGATGATTGCCCCCGTACCTCAACAGGATGCAGTAAAAAAAGCCGCTGAAGCATTGGTTACTGCATTATTGTGTAACATGGACGGTCTTTACGATCTATCTTGTGATATCTTTAAAAAGATAATTGCAAGATTGTTTGTAGTAGACGAAGTTGTACTTCTGGATGTTATTCGAGCTAAGCGAATAATATTTTTGATCAAAAATGCGGACATTATTTTTGAATTGAAAGGAGGTATGGCTTGGAAAAGATTTATGGAATTCTTTTCGGATGCGAAAGAGGTCAATAAAGTCTTTTCGAATGGAGACAATGATACTTCGATTCTGGTAAATCCTGATCTTAGAGACTACGATATTGTGCATGACTTCTTGTGTGCAAAAATTCGTAGAATCATGATTGAGTTGATACCCGGAGTGATGCCTGGACTGAGACAATTCATCAGTTATGCAGAAGAGAACGGAATTGAAGTGAACGGTTATCAATTCCCTCTTTTGCATACCCCTGTCTGTGGATTCAGTGGCCAAATTGTTGGTAACGATTCGGTTATTACATTTGATCAGGAGCGTGTTCTCAAAGTGCAACTAAATGAATTGAAGTTCGTCTTGTTCGACAACTATCAAAGTCATTTCGCACTTTTGAGATACAAACTCCCTTTCAAATGTCTTGATCGCATATTGTGTGCTGAGATTCTGGACATCTCCGTTCCTTACAAAACCGATTGCTTCATTCGATCCTCCTTTGCCGATAAAGGATCGATGACCGTGGTCGATATGGTAATTGTGTAACTTAACCGCTGAAACTTGTACATATTTATAAAAAATAAAAAAATAAAAAAAACTCCCTCCCTTCCCCCTTAAAAACTCCTGTAAACATGAGCTTTTAAAGTTATGTGTTTTGATAAGACAATGTATCACATTTTTTATTCTTTAAAATGATAAAAATATTTATTATATAATTCAGATTTTAATAAATTTAAATGAAATACATATTCGCGATATATTTAAATATTTTCTATGATAACATAGAAAATCATAAAAAGTTAATAAAATTTAGAAATTTTTATAGATAGCTTAAATTTCTAAAGAAATGGCATTTATATAAAACCAAATCAATAATAAACAAAAAAAATATTTAACGTTAGATTTATTATATAAATTTGATCTATACTCAAATATACAAAAAATTTCTCATGATCATGAGTTTTTAAAGAGATTATATTTTTGACTAACATAAAGACATGGCGCATTATAAATTTTATAATGCGCCATAAATATTCTAAAATAAAAGGTAAAATAGATGATAATTACAAATTATTTGAATTTATCTATGTCGATAACAATCAGACAATTATACTCAAATATTATAATAAAGATGTTAAACAAAAAGAATGGATTGAATTATTAAACAAATCAAAAACTAATAATACTTATTCATTAGTTTTTGAAAGATCAAATGGTAATCTAATTATATCTACTAAAGATGGTAAAATAATACTTAGTACCGAAAATTATAATGATAATTATATAAATATTACCCTTGATAATGATAAAGTAGCTAATGCCATTTTTGAATTAATTAAAAATTCTTATAAAGATAACGAATTTATTCCTAGGGAAATTTAGAAATGGCGTTTATATAAAATCAAATCAATAATAAATAAAAAAAGAATTCAATGTTAGAATTATTATATAATCCTAATTTATCTTTTTATACACATTTCATTGAAAAACAAAATAAATAAACATGCATACATTTAATCTTTCTGGTTATAATTGAAAAATTGATGTTGTTTTATAAATGTTAAAGATAATAACATAAATATTTTTTTTAATTGTATCAAAAAAATTGATAAAAATAATGTATAATTAATTTATTTATTCATTAATATTAAAGATACATTATTTATTCATAAATAAAATATGATAATTTCGAATAATATCACAGTTGATATTTTATCATGTTTATCATTAATAGAATTAATAAAAATGGAACAAATGAATAAATCATTTAGAAAAATCATCAGAACAAATATATGGATATATCCGTTTATAAAATTGCAAAAAATAGAGACTATTGAATATACTATAAAAAATTATAGATTTATAAAATATGATTTCGAAAACAGTCAAATAACAGATGAAAGTGTCAAATTGTTAATAAACTGCCATACACTTAATCTATCTGGTTGTAATTTAATAACAGATGAAAGTGTCAAATTGTTAAGAAACTGTCATACACTTAATCTATCTGGTTGTAATTTAATAACAGATGAAAGTGTCAAATTGTTAATAAACTGCCATACACTTAATCTATCTGGTTGTAATTTAATAACAGATGAAAGTGTCAAATTGTTAAGAAACTATCTTACACTTAATCTATCTGGTTGTAATTTAATAACAGATGAAAGTATTAAATTGTTAAGAAACTGTCATACACTTAATCTATCTGGTTGTAATTTAATAACAGATGAAAGTGTCAAATTGTTAAGAAACTGTCATACACTTAATCTATCTGGTTGTGATTTAATAACAGATGAAAGTGTCAAATTGTTAAGAAACTGTCATACACTTAATTTATCTGGTTGTAATTTAATAACAGATGAAAGTGTCAAATTCTTAGGAAAATGTAATACACTTAATCTTTCTGGTTGTGGTTTAATAACAGAAGAAAGTGTTAAATTCTTAGAAAATTGTTATGTACTTAATCTTTCTGAATGTGATCAAATAACAGATGAAAGTGTCAAATTCTTAGGAAAATGTCATACACTTGATCTTTCTTATTGTGAAAAAATAAGAGATAAAAGTATCAAGTTTTTAGGAAATTGTCATACACTTTATCTTTCCGGTTGTTCAAAAATAACAGATGAAAGTATCAAATTGTTAGGAAATTGTCATACACTTGATCTTTCTGGTTGTAATTTAATAACAGATAAAAGTGTCAAAATGTTAGGAAATTGTCATACACTTAATCTATCTTGGTGTGATTTAATAACAGATGAAAGTGTCAAATTGTTAGGAAATTGTCATACGCTTGATCTTTCTGGTTGTAATTTAATAACAGATAAAAGTGTCAAAATGTTAAGAAATTGTCATACACTTAATTTATCTTGGTGTGATTTAATAACAGATGAAAGTGTCAAATTGTTAGGAAATTGTAAGACAGTTTGTCTCAGAAATTGTATTTTAATAACTGATACCGTTTTTACTAATTTTAAAAATTTTCAAAGATGAAAAAATGAATAAATTTAACAGTTATCACTAATATGATTTATTGATTAATAAATTATGTTGTTGAAAAATTGATTTATTTATTAATAAATATGTGTTTTAATTAATACCTTATCCATTTTATTATGTAAAAACGTTATATTTCGATACCTTATTTATTTTTTGTATAAAAACATCACATTTCAATACTTTATCCTTTTTTTATATATTTTATATATAAAAAAAAATGAAAAAAATAATGTTAGAGATTCCCATTATTTCTAACAATAAAATATCAATTAGAGAGAGAACTGAATTATTGACTTTAGAATTAATGTCGTTTAACAATTATCTCACTAAGCTCCGTGTTGTTTTGGATAGTACTTATGTTTTTGAAAACGATGGGAAAAAAATCCTCATTGTGTCCATTAGAAACAAATGCATGACTAAGATTCATTACATCTCCAACAAATTGTATGTATATCATGTTGATTGTGGAAACTCTAATGAGACCTTTGTCCGCACTATCGATATCGGAAACGATATCGACCGCGTAGCTTCATTAGTGATTGATATAATCAACACTCATCCTGATGCTATCGATGCAGCAACTCAATAAAGTTCCTTAATCATATAACAAGAATATTTCTGATCTTATTGAAAATAAGATTAGAAATATTAAAAGAAGTAATTCACAGAAAATCTTCAAAAAAATGAATTAATGTAACAGTTATAATTAATATGATAAATTGATTAATAGATTATTTTATTGAAAATTTGATTACTTTAGTAACTAATATTAAATTTATTGTTTTATTAATAATCAATGAATCATATTCATTTGATTTATCGATGTACAAATATTTTTCAATTAATAATTCAGATTTATTTTATACAATTTTATAAAAAAATCCCGCGCCGTATCGCCACATTTCGCCACATTTTCGATACCATATCCATTTTTATACAAAAAATCGCCACATTTCGCCACATTTCAATACCTTATCCATTTTTATACAAAAAATCGCCACATTTCGCCACATATCGATACCTTATCCATTTTTATACAAAAAATCACCACAATATTTATATCATATAAATATGATGTGAAAACTATGGTAATAAAAATTACTAAAATATTGACAATATTAATATAATATATTAACAATGGTTGAATATAAATGTAATAAATGTAATAAAATTTTTAACAAACATGATGGTTATCAAAAACATAAAAATAGAACATCAAAATGTCAATCGAATAATAAACTGACTAAAGAAATAATACATAAATGTAATGAATGTAAAAAAATATATAGCAGAAAAGATTCATTGATACGTCATTTAAAAATATGTAAAGGTAATATAAAAATATCAAAATCAAAAAATACTACTGTAGTAATAGGAAATAAAAATACAACGTTAATAAAGAGTCCTATCAATATAAATTTAATTGTGTTTACTAAAGACGGTGTAAAAAATATTAGTCCAAAAGATCTTGCTGATATATTTAAATCTGATAGAAATATTATTGAAAATATGATATCCAAAGTTAATTTAAATCCAGCTAAACCCGAACATCATAATGTTTATTATTCAGATATGAAATCATCTTATGGTGAAGTTTATGAAAATAAAAAATGGATTAAAAAGAAAATTGATGAGATATTGAATACATTGGTGGATACTAAAATAGAAGATTTAAATGAAATATTGAATGACATGAATGATTTTCTGAATAAGAAAACAAGAAACAAAATTAAAGCATCAATTGAAAAAATAGATTATTCTAAACCAGGTGCAAGAAAAAAACTAATTAGTTATCTTAAACCTATTTTATATAATCACAAAGATATGATTATAAAAACGCGAAAATTAACAAAAGAGCAAGAAGAAGAATATTTTAGAAAAGAACAAGAAAAAGCAGAAAAAGAAGAGGAAGAGTTAAATAAACAATATGCAGAAAAACATAAAAAATTTGATGATTCTGATAAAGATTCTGATGAAGATTCTGATGAAGATTCTGATTAAACACTCTATCAAGGTAATAATTTTATTAAAAAACAGAAAAAAATCCTGATTTTAGAAGTAATGTAACAATTATTAATATGATATATTTATTAATAAATCATATTATTGATGAATATAAACATGAACAGTTTATAAAGAAACAATTCGGATATAATCCTGATTTTTTGACAAGTTATCTCTAATTTTTTAGATGTTGTTATTACTTCTTTGATATTGTATAGAATATTTATCATTTACTTTATTAAAATTAACATCATTCATTGAATGATTTTTGATATATTTATGAATCTTACCATCTAATAATTTCTCAAAAACTTCTAACACCGATTTTAACATTTTAGTTTCTTCTGTTGATGTTTTGTCATCTCTAATAACAACAACTAATTATGATTGTATAGATATACAAATATTTTCAATTAATAACTTGTCATATATAATCTCGATGACGAGAAATTATAAATCATAATATCATCAATAAAAAACGATATATTATATTGTTGGCTTTCAAATGGATTATAAAACTATAATAGAATTTGAAAGAAAAAAATTTATCTAAGCTAAATAGACAATTATCTATTTATGATCAATTAATACAAAATGATCATTTGAATTCAAATAGAATACCTAAATGTGGTTTAGTATTCTATCATGGTTATCTATATAATGTTTTCATATTATTTAATTTTCCAGAAATAACAAATTAACATACAGTAGATAAATCAATATATAGTTTCTTCGATTACATTGCTGATATTACTGATGTTAAAGATATGGAATAAAACAATGTGTTATTTTACACAAATAATGTTAACACATAAAAAATCAATTTATGAATTATTTCAAATCATATCATTTATTTAAATTGCAATAATACTATCTTATTTTATTAAATATAAAATAATGTTGGTAATCATAAATGATTACATGAGAGATCATAAAAAATTAGTAAAATTTCGTAATTTATATAAACAATTGAAATTTCTTTAGAAATTGTGTTTATATAAAATTGATATTAATTATATTTAAATAATAAAAATGAATTTGATAACATTAATAAGAAACAATGACTGTGAAATAAAATATGATGTGAAATATCAAAAAGAATGGTCTGATGATGAATTACTGAGTCATATTATTTTTTTAGATTGTCATAATAAACAATTAACCACACTACCTGATTTAATTAATTGTCAAGAATTACAATGCGGTGATAATCAATTAACAATACTACCTGATTTAATTAATTGTCAAGAATTATACTGTTATAATAATCAATTAACTACATTACCTGATTTAATTAATTGTCAAATTTTAAATTGTAGTAATAATCAATTAACCACATTACCTGATTTAATTAATTGTCAACAATTAAGTAGTTGCAGTCATAATCAATTAACCACACTACCTGATTTAATTAATTGTCAAGAATTATACTGTAATCATAATCAATTAACCACACTACCTGATTTAATTAATTGCCAAAAATTAAATTGTTTTAATAATCAATTAACCACACTACCTAATTTAATTAATTGTCGGATATTAGATTGCGGTTCTAATCAATTAACCACACTACCTGATTTAATTAATTGTCAAGAATTATACTGTTATAATAATCAATTAACCACACTACCTGATTTAATTAATTGTCGTTTACTTTTTTGTAATAATAATCAATTAACCACACTACCTGATTTAATTAATTGTCAAGAATTAAATTGCGGTTTAAATCAATTAACCACACTACCTGATTTAATTAATTGTCAAAAATTATTTTGCGGTCGTAATCAATTAACCACACTACCTGATTTAATTAATTGTCAAACATTATACTGTGATAATAATCAATTAACCACATTACCTGATTTAATTAATTGTCAAATATTAGATTGCAGTAATAATCAATTAATTTATGACAACATCGAAGATCATAAAAAGTTAGTAAAATTTAGAAATTTTTTGAAACAATTAAAACAACTAAAATATCTAAAGAAATGGCGGTTATATAAAACCAAATCAATAATTAACAAAAAAAAGGATTTAATGATAGAAATATTATATAGTCCTGATTTACCTTTTTATAAATTGAATCCTTATTATATACATTTTATTGAAAATAAAAATCAATAAAATTGATTTAAATATTGATTGTATTAGAAAATACAATCATTATTTAAATAATAAAAATGGATTTGATAACATTAATAAGAAACAATGACTGTGAAATAAAATATGATGTGGAATATCAAAAAGAATGGTCTGATGATGAATTACTGAGTCATATTATTTTTTTAGATTGTCATAGTAAACAATTAACCACACTACCTGATTTAATTAATTGTCAAGAATTATACTGTTATAATAATCAATTAACTACACTATCTGATTTAATTAATTGTCAAATATTATACTGCAGTAATAATCAATTAACCACACTACCTGATTTAATTAATTGTCAAAAATTATGGTGCAGTCATAATCAATTAACTACACTACCTGATTTAATTAATTGTCAAGAATTATACTGTTTTAATAATCAATTAACCACACTACCTGATTTAATTAATTGTCAAGAATTATACTGTAAACATAATCAATTAACCACACTACCTGATTTAATTAATTGCCAAGATTTAAATTGTTTTAATAATCAATTAACCACACTACCTGATTTAATTAATTGCCAAGATTTAAATTGTTTTAATAATCAATTAACCACACTACCTGATTTAATTAATTGTCAAAGGTTAAGTTGCGGTGATAATCAATTAACCACACTACCTGATTTAATTAATTGTCAAAAATTAATTTGCAGTGATAATCAATTAACCACACTACCTGATTTAATTAATTGTCAAGAATTATACTGTAATAATAATCAATTAACCACACTACCTGATTTAATTAATTGTCAAATATTATGGTGCAATAATAATCAATTAACCATACTACCTGATTTAATTAATTGTCATATATTATGGTGCAATAATAATCAATTAACCATACTACCTGATTTAATTAATTGTCGAATATTAAATTGTGATAATAATCAATTAACCATACTACCTGATTTAATTAATTGTCAAAAATTGTGTTGCAATTATAATCAATTAATTTATGACAATATAGAAGAACATAAAAAGTTAGTAAAATTTAGAAATTTTTATAAACATCTTAAATATCTAAAGAAATGGCGGTTATATAAAACCAAATCAATAATAAATAAAAAAAAGGATTTGATGTTAGAATTATTATATAGTCCTAATTTATCTTTTTATAAATTGGATCCTTATTATATACATTTTATTGAAAATAAAAATCAATAAAATTGATTTAAATATTGATTGTATTAGAAAATACAATTAATATTTAAATAATAAAAATGAATTTGATAACATTAATAAGAAACAATGACTGTGAAATAAAATATGATGTGGAATATCATAAAGAATGGTCTGATGATGAATTATTGAGTCATATTATTTTTTTAGATTGTCATAATAATCAATTAACCACACTACCTGATTTAATTAATTGTCAAGAATTAGATTGCGGTTTAAATCAATTAACCACACTACCTGATTTAATTAATTGTCAAGAATTAGATTGCGGTTTAAATCAATTAACCACACTACCTGATTTAATTAATTGTCAAAGATTATGGTGCAATAATAATCAATTAACCACACTACCTGATTTAATTAATTGTCAAAAATTAAATTGCAGTTCTAATCAATTAATCACACTACCTGATTTAATTAATTGTCAAGAATTATACTGTCATAATAATCAATTAACTACACTACCTGATTTAATTAATTGTCAAAAATTAAGTTGCGGTCGTAATCAATTAACCATACTACCTGATTTAATTAATTGTCAAATATTATGGTGCAATAATACTCAATTAACCACATTACCTGATTTAATTAATTGTCAAGAATTATACTGTAATCATAATCAATTAACTATACTATCTGATTTAATTAATTGTCAAATATTAGAGTGCAGTAATAATCAATTAACCACACTATCTGATTTAATTAATTGTAAAAAATTAAATTGCGATCGTAATCAATTAACCACATTACCTGATTTAATTAATTGTCAACAATTATCGTGCAGTAATAATCAATTAACTATATTACCTGATTTAATTAATTGTCAAGAATTATGCTGTGATAATAATCAATTAACCACATTACCTGATTTAATTAATTATCGAAAATTATACTGCGATAGTAATCAATTAACCACACTACCTGATTTAATTAATTGTCGGATATTACGATGTCAAAATAATCAATTAACCATGCTATCTGATTTAATTAATTGTCAATTATTATACTGTAATAATAATCAATTAACCACACTACCTAATTTAATTAATTGTCGAACATTATATTGTTATAATAATCAATTAACTACACTACCTGATTTAATTAATTGTCAACAATTATACTGTTATAATAATCAATTAACTACACTACCTGATTTAATTAATTGTCGAACATTAAATTGTCATAATAATCAATTAACTACACTACCTGATTTAATTAATTGTCGAGAATTATACTGCGGTGGTAATCAATTAACCACACTACCTGATTTAATTAATTGTTTAGAATTAGATTGCAATAATAATCAATTAATTTATGACAACATCATCGAAGATCATAAAAAGTTAGTAAAATTTAGAAATTTTTGGAAACAATTGAAACAACTAAAATATCTAAAGAAATGGCGTTTATATAAAACCAAATCAATAATAAATAAAAAAAAGGATTTGATGTTAGAATTATTATATAGTCCTAATTTATCTTTTTATAAATTGGATCCTTATTATATACATTTTATTGAAAATCAAAATCAAAAAAATTGATTTAAATATTGATTGTATTAGAAAATACAATTAATATTTAAATAATAAAAATGGATTTGATAACATTAATAAGAAACAATGACTGTGAAATAAAATATGATGTGGAATATCATAAAGAATGGTCTGATGATGAATTATTGAGTCATATTATTTTTTTAGATTGTCATAGTAAACAATTAACCACACTACCTAATTTAATTAATTGTCAAGAATTATACTGTTTTGACAATCAATTAACTACACTACCTGATTTAATTAATTGTCAAAAATTAGATTGCTGTTTAAATCAATTAACTACACTACCTGATTTAATTAATTGTCAAATATTAATTTGTTATCATAATCAATTAACAACACTACCTGATTTAATTAATTGTCAAGAATTAGATTGCAATGCTAATCAATTAACCACATTACCTGATTTAATTAATTGTCGAACATTACATTGTATTCAGAATCACTTAATCACACTACCTGATTTAATTAATTGTCAAGAATTATACTGCGGTGTAAATCAATTAACCACACTACCTGATTTGATTAATTGTCAAAAAATAAAATGTGGTCATAATCAATTAACCACACTACCTGATTTAATTAATTGCCAAGATTTAAATTGTTTTAATAATCAATTAACCACACTACCTGATTTAATTAATTGTCAAATATTAGAGTGCAGTAATAATCAATTAACCACACTACCTGATTTAATTAATTGTCAAGAATTAGATTGCAGTAATGATCAATTAATTTATGACAATATAGAAGATCATAAAAAGTTAGTAAAATTTAGAAATTTTTATAAACATCTTAAATATCTAAAGAAATGGCGTTTATATAAAACCAAATCAATAATAAACAAAAAAAAGGATTTAATGATAGAATTATTATATAGTCCTGATTTACCTTTTTATAAATTGAATCCTTATTATATACATTTTATTGAAAATAAAAATCAATAAAATTGATTTAAATATTGATTGTATTAGAAAATACAATCAATATTTAAATAATAAAAATGGATTTGATAACATTAATAAGAAACAATAACTGTGAAATAAAATATGATGTGAAATATCAAAAAGAATGGTCTGATGATGAATTACTGAGTCATATTATTTTTTTAGATTGTCATTATAAACAATTAACCACACTACCTGATTTAATTAATTGTCAAAAATTAATTTGCAGTACTAATCAATTAACCACATTACCTGATTTAATTAATTGTCGAACATTACATTGTTATAATAATCAATTAACCACATTACCTGATTTAATTAATTGTCAAGATCTAAATTGTTTTAATAATCAATTAACCACACTACCTGATTTAATTAATTGTAAAAAATTACAATGCGGTCGTAATCAATTAACAATACTACCTGATTTAATTAATTGTCAAGAATTATACTGTCATAATAATCAATTAACTACACTACCTAATTTAATTAATTGTCAAGTATTATATTGTAATCATAATCAATTAACCACATTACCTGATTTAATTAATTGTCAAAAAATACACTGTCATGTTAATCAATTAACTACACTACCTGATTTAATTAATTGTCAAATATTAGAGTGCAGTAATAATCAATTAACCACACTACCTGATTTAATTAATTGTCAAGAATTAGATTGCAATTCTAATCAATTAACCACACTATCTGATTTAATTAATTGTAAAAAAATAAATTGCAGTCATAATCAATTAACCACACTGCCTGATTTGATTAATTGTCAAATATTAAGTTGTTATTTTAATCAATTAATCACACTACCTGATTTAATTAATTGTCAAACATTACACTGTGATGTTAATCAATTAATCACATTACCTGATTTAATTAATTGTCAAGAATTATACTGTAATCATAATCAATTAATCACACTACCTGATTTAATTAATTGTCAAAAATTATGGTGTTTTGGTAATCAATTAACCACACTACCTGATTTAATCAATTGTCAAGAATTATGGTGCAATAATAATCAATTAACCACATTACCTGATTTAATTAATTGTCAAACATTATACTGTAATAATAATCAATTAACC
>Ga0209624_10002369_pt1 | contig 13966 bp, 12 predicted proteins | sample JacPinW_OM2H0_O1_FD_188565 | JGI IMG/M metagenome (GOLD analysis project Ga0209624, IMG submission 188565) | Forest soil microbial communities from Algoma, Ontario, Canada - Jack Pine, Ontario site 1_JW_OM2H0_O1 (SPAdes) (version 2) | ecosystem: Environmental > Terrestrial > Soil > Boreal...
AAGAACAAGGCACGCGGATGCGGGCAGACGGCACGCGCTATCTTGTTCGCAGTACTTTCACAGCATCGCGCGATGAAGAGGGCGTCTTACGCGGCTTCAGCGTGATCAGCCGCGATCTCAGTGAGAGCGCCGAATCCGACGCGAAGTATCAGGGACTTCTGGAAGCGGCGCCGGACGCGATGGTGGTCGTAAATCAGGGCGGAGAAATTGTTCTTCTAAATCTTCAAGCCGAAAAGCAATTTTGTTACCGCCGCGATCAGTTAGTCGGACAAAAGGTCACAACCATCATTCCCGAAGGTTTCGCCGAGCGTCTCATCGCGGACGGAACACGCACTGCCTCCGAAGCGCTGGCGCAGCAAATCGGCACCGGAATTGAACTTTACGGCCGGCGGAATGACGGCACCGATTTTCCAATCGAGATCATGTTGAGTCCGCTGGAGAGCGCCGAAGGAATCTTGGTGACGGCGGCGATTCGCGATATCAGCGTGCGCAAAGAAGCGGAAAAACATTTGGCGCGCATGGAAGGCCGCTATCGCGGACTTCTGGAAGCGGCGCCGGACGCCATGGTCGTTGTCAATCAGAAGGGCGAGATCGTTCTTCTTAACGTGCAGGCCGAAAACCAATTTGGATATAGCCGCGATGAGCTGGTCGGCCAGCAGGTGAAAAATATTATTCCCGAAGGTTTCGCGGAACGCATCATCGCCGACGGAACCCGCACCGCCGCGGAGGCTCTGGCTCAACAAATCGGTACGGGCATTGAACTGTACGGCCGGCGCAAGAATGGCAGCGATTTCCCAATTGAAATAATGCTAAGCCCGCTCGAAAGCGTCGAAGGAATTTTGGTGACCGCTGCGATTCGCGATATCAGCGTGCGCAAAGAAGCCGAAAAAAAGCTGGCGCGCATGGAAGGCCGCTACCGCGGACTTCTCGAGGCCGCGCCGGACGCCATGGTCGTCGTAAATCAGCAGGGCGAAATCGTCCTGCTCAACGTGCAGGCCGAAAAACAATTCGGATACCGCCGCGATGAGCTCGTCGGCCAAAAAGTAAAAAATATTATTCCCGAAGGATTCGCGGAACGTCTGGTGGCAGACGAACTTCGCTCCGCTGAAGATGCGCTGGCGCAGCAAATCGGCACTGGAATCGAGCTGACCGGCCGCCGCAAAGACGGCAGCGATTTCCCAATTGAAATCATGCTCAGCCCGCTGGAAAGCAATGAAGGAATTCTCGTTACCGCCGCGATTCGCGATATCAGCGTGCGCAAACAGGCCGATAAACATTTGGCGCAGATGGAGGGCCGCTATCGCGGACTGCTGGAAGCCGCGCCCGACGCTATGGTGGTCGTCAATCGCAGAGGCGAGATCGTCCTGCTGAATGTTCAGGCGGAAAAACAGTTTGGCTATCACCGGGATGAGCTTGTCGGCCAAAAGATGAAGAACATTATTCCAGAAGGTTTCGCGGAGCGGCTGATCGCCGACGGTCTGCGCTCCGCAGAAGACGCGCTCGCGCAAAAAATCGGCACAGGAATCGAACTCAGCGGTCGCCGCAAGGACGGCACTGATTTTCCAATCGAGCTAATGCTCAGTCCGCTCGAAAGCGCCGAAGGAATTTTGGTCACCGCTGCGATTCGTGACATCACCACGCGCAAAACCGCCGAAACTCATCTTCTGCAAAAAGTCGAGGAACTGAATCGCTCCAACGAAGAATTGGGCCAGTTCGCTTACATCGCCTCTCACGATTTGCAGGAACCGCTGCGCATGGTGGCGAGTTACACGCAACTTCTCTCCAGACGCTACACCGGAAAGCTAGACGCCGACGCCGATGAATTTATTGCCTTCGCCGTTGATGGCGCCAACCGCATGCAACGTTTGATTCAGGATTTGCTGGCGTTTTCTCGCATCGGAACAAAAGGCGCGGACCTTGTTGATTATTCCAGCGAAGACGCCATGCAGCAGGCTCTGGTTAATTTGCGCGGCGTAATCGGCGATAGCGGGGCGCTGGTCACGCATGATCCGCTGCCGCTCGTCCTCGCCGACGAAATGCAACTCGTTCAACTGTTTCAAAATCTAGTCGGCAACGCCATCAAGTACCAAAGCCCCGGAATTCCGCACGTACATGTTTCCGCCGCCATGAACGTGGATAAGAAATGGGTATTTTCAGTGCGGGATAACGGGTTGGGAATCGATCCTCAATACTTCGATCGGATTTTTGGCATGTTTCAGCGTTTGCATAAGCGGGAAGAATTTGCCGGCACGGGAATCGGTCTGGCGATCTGCAAAAAAATTGTCGAACGCCACAAAGGAACCATTTCGGTTGAATCTCAACTGGGGCAAGGCTCCACATTTCGCTTCACCATGGAAGGAACGGAGAGAAAAGCATGACTATCATCGGTGGGAAAGGCGTTCCAATAGAAGTTCTTTTGATTGAAGACAGTCCCGGTGACGTCCGGCTGACCAAGGAGGCCTTTCGCACCGCCAATCCGTCCATCCATTTGCACGTTGCTTCCGACGGCGTGGAGGCCATGGTCTTTCTGCGGCAAGAGGGAATCCACACGAATGCTCCGCGTCCGGATCTGATTCTGTTGGATTTGAATCTTCCCAAAATGGACGGCCGTGAAGTTCTGGCGCGCATCAAGGAAGACGACCTGCTTAAGACAATTCCTACCGTGATTCTCACCACTTCCGACGCCGAAGTGGACATCGCGAAAAGCTATCAACTTCAGGCGAACTGCTACTTGAACAAGCCTGTGCAGTTGGACGCCTTCGAGAGCCTCGTGAAAAGCATCAATGATTTCTGGCTGACAGAGGTCAAGTTGCCGGGGAACGGTACATCACAGTGTACCTAGAGCGGTCGGAACAGTTCTGTCGTTGAACCAGAGCGGAGGCATCACCTGGCCGCGAACCATTTCGTGAACTAAAAAAGTACCGAGAGGTGCAACTCATGCAAATCATAGGCAACAACGGCGTAAACATCGAAGTACTTCTGGTAGAAGACAGTCCTGGCGATGTTCGCCTAACACAGGAAGCATTCCACGGCGCTAATCCCGCCGTGCATTTGAATGTAGCTGCTGATGGGGCGGAAGCCATGGAATTCTTGAATCGCGAGGGCAAGCATGCTGCGGCTCCGCGCCCGGACTTGATTCTGCTGGACTTGAATCTGCCCAAAGTGGATGGCCGCCAGGTCCTGGCTCAAATCAAAACACACAGCATTCTGAAAACGATTCCGACTGTGATCCTGACCACTTCCGACGCCGAAGCGGACGTTGCGAAAAGTTATCAACTCAACGCGAACTGTTATCTCCGCAAGCCTGTGCAGTTGGACGCCTTCGAGAGCCTCGTGGAAAGCATCAACGAATTTTGGCTCACAGACGTCCGACTGCCGCAGCGGGTATGAAAAAAATTTGTGGTGAGTTCAGGCCGAATGAGCCGATGACCGGTAGCGGAAACGGAAGTAGGAAAGAGGAAATCATGCAGATACTCAGAAAAGACGGCAAGCCCATCGAAGTTCTTTTGGTCGAAGACAGTCCCGGCGATGTCCGACTGACCAGGGAAGCGTTTCGTGAAGTCAATCAGGCCGTGCATCTGAATGTAGCCGCCGACGGTGTCGAGGCCATCGCCTTTCTGAGGCATCTCGGAGAACACGCCAATGCTCCACGTCCGGACCTGATTCTGCTGGACTTGAACCTGCCCAAAATGCATGGGTGCGAAGTTCTGGCGCAAATCAAGAATGACCAAAGCCTGAAAACCATTCCCACTGTAATTCTTTCTACATCCGAAGCGGCGTCTGACATCCAGAAAAGTTATGAACTTCAGGCGAATTGCTATCTCAGCAAACCCGTGCTGTTTGAAGCTTTCGATAGTCTTGTGAAAAACATCAGTCAGTTCTGGCTGACAGAAGTCACCTTGCCGCGGCAGGCGCACGGCGTGCTGGTGTCAAATTGATTTGCCTGAAAATCGTGAACGAGAAGCCTGCGGTGGCACAGCCATTCTTGGCTGTATGCATTGCAGGCTAGCAAGCGCCCGGAACTATTTTTTGAAATGAGGAATTGATGCAGAGCGTGCAGATCCTCGGAGGAAAGTGAATGCCCATCGAGGTACTTTTAGTCGAAGACAGTCCCGGCGATGTCCGGCTGACGAAGGAAGCGTTTCACGACGCCAATCCGTCCGTGCACTTGAATGTTGCGGCCGACGGTGTCGAGGCTATGGCCTTTTTGAAGCATCAGGGAATTTATGCGCAAGCTCCGCGCCCTGACCTGATTTTACTGGATCTGAACCTGCCCAAAATGGATGGCCGCGAAGTTCTGGCTCAGATAAAAATGGACGACAGCTTAAAAACTATCCCCACCGTTGTCCTGACCACCTCTGAATCGGAAGTGGATATCGCGAAAAGCTACCAACTTCAGGCGAATTGCTACCTCAGCAAACCCGTACAGTTGGACGCGTTCGAGGCGCTCGTGAAGAGCATCAATGATTTCTGGCTGACCAAAGTTAAGTTGCCGCAGAACAGGCAAATCCGATGAGCAACAAAAACATCAAGATGCTTCTGCTCATTGAAGATAATCCCGGAGACGCTCGTCTTCTCCGCGAAATGATCAACGAACAGGGCGGGCATGACACCGAATTCACGCACGTTCAGACTATGGCTGAGGCGGAGAAGTATCTCGCCGAATGGAAATTTGACATCATTCTCCTCGACCTCGGTTTGCCCGACGCCGCAGGGCTGCAAGCCGTTCGCCGGGCCCACGCCGCCGCGCCGCACACTCCACTCGTTGTGCTCACAGGTCTGGACGACGAATCGCTCGCCGGGCAAGCCTTGCAGGAAGGCGCTCAAGACTACCTCATCAAAGGACAGATTGAAGCCCGCGGACTTCTTCGAGCCTTGCGATATGCCGTCGAACGCAAAACCATGGAAGAAGCTCTGTTCGTCGAAAAGGAGCGCGCGCAGGTCACTCTGAATTGCATCGGCGATGGCGTAGTTTGCACGGACATCGCCGGAAGCATCACCTTCGTCAATCTCGTCGCCGAATCAATGACAGGCTGGACGCTTCAGGAAGCATGCGGCCAGCCGATGGGTGATGTTTTCAAGATCATCGATGCCACCACCCGCGAGGTCATCGCGAATCCAATGGAGTTGGCCGTCGGCCTGGATCGCACCGTCCATCTTCCCGCGAACTGTATCCTCATCCGGCGTGACGGATTTGAAACTCCTATTGAGGATTCCGTCGCTCCTATTCACGATCGCGAAGGTCAGGCCACTGGAGCGGTAATTGTTTTTCGCGACGTCAGCATCGCTCGCGCCATGGCGCTGCAGATGGCGCATTCCGCGCAGCACGATTTTCTCACTGGTCTGCCCAATCGGATGCTTCTGAACGACCGCGTAACTCACGCTATTTCCCTTGCGCCACGCCACATGAAAAAAGTCGCCGTATTATTTCTGGATTTGGATGGCTTCAAGCACATCAACGATTCTCTCGGCCATCCCATCGGCGACAAGCTTCTCCAGTCTGTTACTGCGCGCCTGATAGAATGCGTGCGCGGCTCGGATACCGTAAGCAGGCAGGGCGGCGACGAGTTCGTTGTGCTTCTTTCGGAAATCGAACAAGCCGAAGACGCCGCCATTTCCGCCCGAAGAATGCTGCATTCCGTGGCCGAACCGCATTCCATCAACAAACACGATCTCCACATCACCACCAGCATCGGCGTGAGCGTTTATCCCGACGATGGCCTGGACGCCGAAACGCTCATCAAGAACGCCGATACCGCGATGTATCAGGCGAAAGAAAATGGGCGTCAGAGTTATCAATTTTTCAAATCGGGCATGAATGTACGCGCCGTCGAGCGCCAATCCATCGAGGAAAGTTTGCGTCGCGCCGTCGAGCGCCAGGAATTCACACTCCACTACCAGCCGAAAATTAATTTGTGCACGGGGGACATCACCGGCGCCGAAGCGCTCATCCGCTGGACTCATCCGGTTCGCGGTCTCGTCCCGCCTTCGCAATTTATTCCCATCGCTGAAGATTGCGGTATGATTCTTCCCATCGGCATCTGGGTGTTGCGCGAAGCGTGCAAGCAGGCAAGGGAATGGATGGATGCGGGTCTACCCATCCGAACGATAGCGGTGAATATTTCCGCCATGCAGTTCCGCAACGATCACTTTCTGAGCGACGTATTCACGATTCTTTCTGAAACCGGTTTGGATCCGAAATGTCTCGAACTCGAGCTCACTGAAAGCGTACTCATCAAACGCGCCGAAACCGCTTCTTCCGTTCTTCAAACACTTAGGTCGAAAGGAATTCAGATTGCCGTGGACGATTTCGGCACCGGATATTCCAGCTTGAGCTATCTGACAAAATTTCCGATCGACGCCCTGAAAATCGACCAGTCGTTTGTTCGCCAGATTTCATCCGTCCCGGTCGACACAACGATTGTTACCACCGTAATCAGTATGGGGCGAAGCCTGAAGCTGCGGGTGGTCGCCGAAGGCGTCGAAACGCAAAACGAGTTGGAGTTTCTTCAGTCCCACAACTGTGAAGAGGCGCAAGGTTATTATTTCAGCCGTCCGGTGCCCGCGCCGAAATTTGCCCGCCTGCTGGAAACCGGAATACGAGAAGCAGTTCTGCACTAAAGCGCGCGTCTTGCTTTTCATCCTTACACTTCGTCCCGACGCTCGGCTAGCTCCCTGACACCACACACCTCCTCTTGACCATCTACAGAAGTATGCTACACTCCTGTAGACCTCCAAAAGGAGTCTATGCTAAATTCCAAGACCGAAGTTCTTCAAGGCACTCTCGATTTGCTGGTCCTAAAAACATTGGATTCCATGGGGCCGATCCACGGCTTTGGAATTGCGCTCCGCATTCAGCAAGTCTCCGATGATCTGCTCCAAATAAATCAAGGAACTCTCTATCCGGCTTTGCTGCGTCTGGAACAGCGCGGCTGGATTTCATCCAAGTGGGGAATTTCGGAAAATAATCGCAAAGCGAAATTTTATTCTTTAACCCGCACTGGACGCAGGCAACTCGGCGAAGAAGCCGAGGAATGGGGCCGAATGTCCGCAATGATCAATCGTGTCCTGAAAACGAGCTAGGCAAATTATGCGAGAACTCCTGCGAACATTTTTTCTACGTCTCACATCGCTTTTTCGTCGCCGTCATCATGACGACGATCTGACCGCGGAAATGAATTCGCACTTGCAAATGGCCGTTGATTTGAACCTGCGCAAAGGCATGTCCGCGGAAAACGCTCGTCGTAAAGCTCTCGTGGATTTCGGTGGAATCGAGAACACGAAAGAACTCTATCGCGATCAGCGAGGTTTGCCCATTCTTGAAACAGCTCTGCAGGATATTCGTTTCGGATTTCGTATGCTTCGCCGAAGTCCCGGCTTTTCTCTCCTTGCGATTCTTTGTCTCACCGTCGCGATCGGCGCAAATGCCGCCGTTTTCAGTTGGATCGAAGGAATTCTTTTCCGCCCGTTTCCCGCAGTCGCTCATCAAGAAAGAATGGTCGCGCTGGCCGGAACTGCTCGCGGCGTTCCTGGATATACCGACATTTCTTGGCCCGACTTTCTTGACTATCAGAAAAATTCCCGCCTGATCGAATCATTCATCGTCGATCGAATCACAGGAACGTCGCTCAGTATCGGTGATCGCGCCGAACGCGCCATCGGAAGCATCGTCTCTGCAAATTATTTTGAAGCGCTCGGAGTCCATCCGATTTTGGGACGCGGATTCCTGCCCGAAGAAAATTTCGGCCGCAACGCTCATCCGGTCACAGTGATTAGCTATCGCACGTGGAAAGATCGCTACGGCGGAGACCCCGCAATCATCGGAAGAGAGCAATATCTCAATGGAGTTCAGCACACCGTTATTGGCGTCGCTCCGGAAGGATTTGACGGAACGTTTGTCGGATACGCGTTTCAATTTTGGGTGCCGCTTTCGATGCAGGAAACGTTTTCCACTCCATACAAATTGGAAGACCGCGGCGCGCGTTGGATTGAAGGCTTCGCGATTTTGAAACCCGGCGTTTCTCGTCAGCGGGCGCAGCAGGAAGTTTCCGCGTTATCTCAACAATTGGAAAACACTTACCCGGCGACGAACCGGGGAAGCGGAGTCAAGCTCATGCCGCTCTGGGAAACTCCGTTCAATCAGGCAAACACTTTACTTCCGACTCTCGAAATCGCGCTCGTCGTGGTGATTTTCGTGTTGCTCATCGCGTGCGCCAACGTCAGTAATCTTTTGCTGGTGCGTTCTTTTGCCCGGCGGCAGGAAATGACCATCCGGCTCGCAATCGGCGCGGGACGCGGCCGCCTTTTGCGTCAACTTCTGACGGAAGGCTTGATACTTTCATCATTCGCCGCGGCCGGTGGCCTGCTGTTTGCGCGATGGTTCCGGAACGCGCTGGTTTTATTTTTCCCTCCGCTTCCGAGTGGAATCATCATCAATTTGCCCGGAAAACTTGATTGGCGCGTCCTCGCTTTGAGCGCAGGCGTCTGCATTTTTTCCACGCTGCTGTTCGCGCTATTTCCCGCGATGCAAGCCAGCAAGATTGATCTTGCCACCGCGCTGAAATCAGAATCCGGCGGTGTCGTTGGAGGTTCGCGCCGAGCGCGGTTTCGTTCGACCCTTGTACTGATTCAAGTGGCGCTGAGTTTTGTGCTGCTGGTCGGCACGGTCTTGCTGATGAAAAGTGCGCAGGGAATCGAAAACGCAAGCCCCGGTTTTTCCACGGATGGAGTTTTGACAAGCTCCGTTGATTTGTTCGCTGCGGGATACGACAAAGTGCGCGCCAAGAATTTTCGCGATCAACTGATTGATCGTGTGCAGACGCTTCCCGGCATTCAGTCCGCCGCATTTTCGCAATCGTTGCCGTTCAGCTACAACGGCTATTTTTCCTCTCCAGTTTCTGTGATTGGCTATGTGCCGGCGCCGGACGAAGATCCCGAAGTGGAATTCAACGCGGTGAGTCCGGGATATTTTTCTACTGTCGGAATACCGCTGGTGTCTGGCCGCGAATTCACAGGCGTTGATGACGAAAAAAGCGTTCCGGTCGCAATTGTGAACGAGACGATGGCCGCGAAATTTTGGCCCGGCAGAAACCCTGTTGGCGATCATTTCAAAGCCAAAGATCAATCCTTGCTCGTTGTCGGTGTAGCGAAAAACTCGAAATACGGAACAATTCGAGAAAATCCGGAACCGTTTTATTACATCGCGCTGCGTCAAAACGTTTCCGTGAATGGGCCTCTATATTTGCGGACGTCGCTTAGTCCCGCGGCGATTGCGCCGATTCTCGCGCGAGAGATTCGCACAATTGATCCGGGTCTCGCGCCAATGGAAACGATCACAATGCGGCAGCAAATCGATCGCAGGTCGTACACGCAAAAGCTAGCCGTCGCGCTTCTGGGAGTTTTCGGCGGAATGGCACTCCTTCTCGCTGCGATCGGACTTTACAGCGTCATGTCGTATGCGGTTTCGCAAAGCAAGCGAGAGCTGGGCTTGAGAATGGCGCTGGGCGCGGAAGCGTCCGATCTTTTGCGGCTCGTTATGTCACAAGGACTGGCGCTGACCGCGATCGGAATTATTCTCGGCGCGATCGCATCGCTGGCGCTCACCCGCTTGATCGGAAATCTGCTGTTCAACGTGAGTCCGCGTGACCCCCTGGCGTTCGCGTCGGCGTTCGCAGTGATGGCGGCGGTTTCGGTTTTGGCCAGTTTCGTTCCCGCATGGCGCGCTTCACGGACGGATCCAGTCCGCACATTGCGAGAATAATTCGCGAATAAAACGGAAAGAGTAGAGAACAATTATCCGCGGAGAGCAGCCGTGAATAAAAAATCCAAGACAATCTTTCTGGCGGCGGGGCTCGCTTCAATTACCGCGTTCGCGTTAGCTGGCTCGCATGCAATCTTCGGAATGGTTCGGGCGCGGCGGCCAGCGCAATCGGCGCCAGTGAAAAAAGCGTCCGAACAATTCAAGAATATTCAGGTCTTAAAAGATTTGCCCGCCGACCAACTATATCCCACGATGCATTTCATGGCTGACTCGCTCGGTGTGCAGTGCGTTGACTGTCATGTCGGCGTTCCTGGACAGGTCGACGGCGAAAAGGACGATAAGCAAATGAAACGCACAGCCCGCAAAATGCTGGCGATGACAATGGAAATAAATAAAGCGAATTTCGACGGTCAAAATAGTAGCCCTGCCGTGACTTGCTATACATGCCACCACGGATCGCGCCAACCATTGGTCGCGCCGGCGAAATCGAATGCGGCCGCACCGAGAGCGCAATCGCAGAACGACTAGCCGCGGAGCTTCGAGTCTTATATTTGCTGCCGCCCACTCGCTCGGCTGGAACGCATGCAAACGTGAGTTCAGGGAAGAGTGCTGGCGTGGTACGGGGTGAATCGCAGAATCACGCCAAGCATAATAAGAACCGCCGCAAAATAAACCGTTGTGGATGGACTTGGCTGCGCTGAAATATCCTTCGTAAAAATTCGCCACCCAAATCCCGCAGCCGCCAAGAAAAATATTTTCTCGTCCATGAGCAGCCACAGAATCAGGCAAGCGGTCATCAGAATGATTCGCTCGACTTTGTTCAGTACCGTCACTGCTTGGCCGCCATCAAGAATCCAAACCGGCGTCAAATTCAATACGTTCAGCCACGCGCTCGCACGCGCCAGCGCCGCCCAAATATCATTTCCTGTTTTCCACCAGACCAGCGCGCACGCCGCCGCAGCCAGAGCGCCAGCCAGCGGCCCCGCCAGACTTACCGCCGCGCGCGTTTCATCTGAAACTCCCAGCGCGTGCCATCGCACATACGCGCCCAGTCCCGGTAGAAATACCGGCATGTCGGCAGGCAATCCTCTGCGCTTCACATCGATGTAATGGCCCATTTCGTGAATCAAAATCATCACTGCGAAACCTACGCCGAATTTCGCGCCGAACATCGCCCAATAAAAGGCAACGAACGCGCCCAGCGTCAGCAAGAACTTCAATTGAAAAAGAGCAAACAGAACTTTTAATTTTGTAAGTGCGATGGCAATTGGCGCCAGTGGACCCAATCGCTTCGCCCATTTGTGTTGGGATTCACTGGCAGCGGATTTGCTTTCCTGCGTCGCAAGCATCGCCGCGCGATTGCGCACCCACTGAGCCTGCGCGGAATCTTGCGGCAGAAGTTCCAGTGCTTGCAGCCACACTGCGCGCGCTTTTGCCGGTTGACCTTGCTCCTCCAGCAACTTTGCTCCGGCGGAAAGTTGCTCCAGTTTTTGTGTGTGCACCAGAGTGTGGCACTGATCGCATACCAGCGCGCCGGGCGAAAGAATTTTCAAACAACGTGGACAACTTATGCTCGCGCCGGAAATCGCGGCAGGGACATCATCTGCGGAAGGCACAGTGGGTGTGGAACTCACTCGCGTTGATTGCCGCTTTATCCGGCGCTGACCTGATCAAGCGCAGGAGACGCGCTCTGGTACGGGCCATGAATCTCAATGGGTTGTCCCGCCGTCATTTTCCAGGCGATTTTCATTCCAATAAAAAGAATAAACAATCCGATCGCTCCGGAAAAAGGATCGTTGAGCGCCAGGAACGGAGATGCCAACCCAATCCCAAGCAGAATCACGATACCTTTCATGAAAAAAAGCCACGCCTGGGCGGGAGTCGCGTCTGCCGGCAATCTGTTTGATGCGTTCGGCGCGTTTTGTTGTGAAGCCGAACTCTCGATGTTCGCCGCCGCGTGAGCGTCGCGTTGCTTCGCCGCTTGCCAGAAGATTATGGGAAGCACCGCAAGCGAAACCGCCATGTACGTCAGCACCACCGCGGTGATCTGATATCTTCGCCCGCCGATGCCTTCTGATCCCATCATCATCGCTTTGGCGACAATATATCCGACGGCCAGCGAAAGATAACCGATGATCCATCCTGTGGCGATTTCAAACGTCGCGTAAATGACAAGTCCCAGAACAGCGCCCACTCCACCAAAAAACAGCGCGCGGATGTAAGCCCGGCGGTTGTCTTTCGGCCGCGCGTTTTCTACTCGTTTTGCGCAGTCACCGCATGCAGCTACGCCGTTCACGCGGTAATATGTCGCGCCCAGCGGCTTGTTGCAAGTTTTGCATTGGTCGGCGCCCGGCTTCGGGGCGTACTCAGCGGTGCTGAATTGCGGCGTTGGGTTGGTTAGGCTCTCAGACATGCGGCGCAAGGTATCACAGGTTAGCCGTAGCAAGAAGTGAAAATATTTCGGCGCGCCGAGATTCCCGGACGCGTGAATTTATAGAATATTTACGGGGCGTTAAAAGGAAACGCGCCTCGAAAATTTATCGGCGCGAACGTTTTGCGGACTTGCGCACAGGCTTCGCCGATTTTTGTTTGGGCGGGAGCGACGCAATGTTTGTAGATTTCGCCAATTGGAAAACTCGCAGCCGCGAAACGCGCGCATTTTTTCTCAGCGTCAGGTGTTGAGCCAGCACGTCAAATAATGTTTCGAGCTGTGCCGTCTGCCCGCGCAAAAATACCGAAGCGTGTGTTGCTCCGGTTCGCAGAGTGCGTGGGTCCGGCTCGATCAGCGCGATTTCGTCGTCGCTAAGTTCGAGCGACTCGTTGAATTCAATGAAATAACAGCCGCGATCGAGTTCCCACCACTGATAATTATCTTCCGGGCGCAAACGGTGCGGCTCGACGGGGAAGCGTCCAGCGGGAACGTATTCTCCGCCGCCGAAATCCAGTTGACCGATGGGATTTACTCGCCAAATATCTTTCACGGTCAGGTCGATCGAGCAAGCGTGAACTTGATGTTTCGCGCTCAGAATTCCTTTCACGTGCGCGACAGCCTCGTGGCCGCTCAGAAGTTTCATTCTTAAAATATACGCCCGCGCTCGCGCACCGTCCACAGGCAGCGGAATGCGCTTTCTTATTTTAGGAAATTCAGGAGTGCGTGGCGTAGGTCTTATCTTTTGCGTAGCACAGCTTTTCAAGATTGCATTCGATGCAGCGCGGTTTCCGCGCTACGCAAACACGCCGGCCGTGCCAGATCAACTGGTGCGAAAAAATAATCCATTTATTCTGCGGAAGAATCGCCATCAAATCCTGCTCGATGTGTTTCGGGTCGGAATGGTGCGTTAAATCCAACCGGTTCGAGAGCCGGATCACGTGCGTGTCGACCACAACTCCGGCTGCAATTCCAAATCCGCTTCCCAACACAACGTTCGCGGTCTTGCGTGCTACGCCGGGTAGCGTTAGAAGTTCTTCCCTTGTTTGCGGAACTCTACCGCCGAATTCTTCCACGATTTTCTTGCTCGCGCCCATGATGGATTTTGTTTTATTGCGGAAAAATCCAGTCGGCCGGATTTCCTGTTCCAGTTCGGCGGGATTCGCGTAGGCGAATTTCTCTGGCGTTGAAAATTTCGGATACAAAGTTTGCGCCACGGCGTTCACTCGAACGTCCGTGCACTGCGCGGAAAGAATCGTGGAGATCAACAACTGGAACGGCTGTTCGTGCTTCAATTCGCAGCTTGCGTCCGGATAAGCTTCATCGAGCTTCGCCAGAATCGCGGCCACACGCTTCGGATCGGTGTTTGGTTTCGCGCTGGATTTTCCCGGCGCTTGAGGTTTGCTCGCTGAAGGTTTCGCTTTGCCCGCGCGTGCTACGGAACGCTTCGTGGATTTGCCCGCTGAAGCCTTCGCCTTTGCCTTCTTAAGTTTTTTCGCCATGTTCGCCGCAAAAATATATCACAAGCTTCAAACATTCGCCGTCCCAAGCGCAGCGAGCATCCGACGGAATGCTTTTCCGCGATGACTCAACCGATTTTTTTCTTCGCGCGATAGTTCCGCAAAAGTTTTTTCCACTTCACTCACATAGAAAATCGGATCGTAGCCGAATCCACCGACGCCGCGCGGTGCGTCCAGCAAAACTCCCGCGGCGGAATCAGAAGTCACAGCAAACACCCGGCCGCCCTGCGCTACCGCCAACACGGAAACAAATCGTGC